>Ga0066662_10000310_pt1 | contig 21252 bp, 23 predicted proteins | sample GraSoiAngelo_111_FD_133939 | JGI IMG/M metagenome (GOLD analysis project Ga0066662, IMG submission 133939) | Grasslands soil microbial communities from the Angelo Coastal Reserve, California, USA - 14_0903_12_40cm | ecosystem: Environmental > Terrestrial > Soil > Grasslands | place: USA...
GATCGTGTCGTACGGCGTCGGCTCCGACGACGACACCATGCCGGGCATCGCGCACGCGACCGAGCACATGCTGTTCCGCGGCACCACGACGCTGTCGGGCGGACAGCTCGCCGACATTGCCGCGCGCATGGGCGCCGAGTACAACGCGGCGACGACGTTCGAGTACACGCTGTACTACTACAAGCTCCCCTCGCCGTACGTCGACGTCGCGCTGCGCATCGAAGCCGACCGCATGAGCCACGCCGCGATACGTGCTGCCGACTGGGCGACCGAGCGCGGCGCCATCGAGCAAGAGATTCGCGCGCAGGAAAGCCAGCCGCTCGCCGCCGTCGGGCAGAAGCTGCGCGAGACGTTCTTCGCGGGCACGCCGTTCGCGACGGCGTCCGGCGGCACGATCCCCAGCTTCGAGAAGATGACCGCCGGCGACATCCGCGCGTTTTACCGCGCGTGGTACCGCCCGGGCAACGCGACGCTGATCGTCGCGGGCGACATCGACCCGAAGAAGACGCTCGCGTACGTGCACCAACAGTTCGACGGTATCCCCGACGCCGCCGTGCCCACCCGCGCACCGATCGCGATACGGCCGCTCGCGGCGTCGACCGTCGAAGCGACGATCGACTTCCCGATTGGCTTCGGCGTGCTCGCGTATCGTTTGCCCGGTTCGAACGACGCCGACTACGCCGCGTCGCAAGTGCTCGCAGGCGTGTTCGCGAGCCAGCGCGGTGCGCTCGGCGATCTGACGGCCGAAGGCAAGACGCTCGCCGTGCTCAGCCTCGACAACGCCTTCCCCGAAGTGGGCGCAAGCTTTTTGCTCGCGATCCCGGTCAACGGCAGCACGCCGCAAAGTGCGCAAGCGCTCGTCACGGCGGTGCTCGACGACTATCGCAAGAACGGCGTTCCGCCGGAACTGATCGACGCTGCGAAAACGCGGCTGCTCAGCGAACAGGCGTACCGCCAGTCGTCCATCTCCGGCCTCGGCTTCGCGTGGGCCGACGCGAGCGCGTCGCACCAGACCACGCCCGACGCGCTGCACGACGCGCTGGCGAGCGTCACGGCGGACGACGTCAACCGCGTGCTGCGCGCGAATTTCACACCGGAGCACCGGCTGTCCATCGTCATCACGCCCAAACCGTCGAGCACGATGCCCAAGAAAGACCCGAGCGCCGGGCTCGAGCACGTCGGCTTCACGCCCACGCTGCACGAACGGCTCCCGGCGTGGGCGCAGGTCGCGCTCAAAGCGCCGCTGCGCGCGCCGTGGGACGATACCGGCACGCGCTCGCACCGGTTGCCGAACGGCCTGCGCTACGTTGCGCGGCGCGAGACCACCGCTCCGACGGTCGTGGTGCACGGCGTGATTCGCACCAGCCCCGAGCTGTACGAGCCCAAGGGCAAAGACGGCGTGCACCTGATCGTCGACGACTTGCTGCCGTGGGGCACGGCGACGTACGACCGCAAAGGATTTCAAGCGCAGCTCGATGCAATTGCCGCCAGCGCGAAGCTGGGCGCGTCGTTCACGCTCAAGGTGCAGTCGAAAGACTTCGAGCGCGGGATGGAACTGCTCGCCGACGGCATGCTGCATCCCGCATTCGCGCCGGCGGCGTTCGCGGTCGTGCAGGCGAACGACAAGCAGACGGTCGCGTTCACGAACAAGCTGCCGAAGACGAAAGCGGATCTCGCGGAACGCCTGGCGCTCTATCCGCCGGGCGATCCGCGCCGCCGCGACATCACCGATCGCACGATCGGCGCCGTGACGCTGGACGACGCGAAGCGGTACTACGGTTTCGCGTACCGCCCCGACGAGACCGCGCTCGCCATCGTCGGCGACGTGACGCCGGAGCGCGCCGCGAGCGCCGTCACGAAGTACTTCGGGACGTGGCACGCGACGGGCGCACCGCCCACGTTCCGCTATCCGAAGATCGCGCGTAAAGCCACCAAGTCGGAGACCGTCACGGTCAAGGTCGCCACCAACGCGCAGTCCGAGGTGACGCTCAAGCAAGTGTTCGCGATGCGCCGCAGCGACGCGGACTACGTCCCGCTGCTGCTGGCAAATACGATCCTTTCCGGCGAGGGCACGGGCTCGCTGCTGTTCGAGGAGCTGCGCACGCGGCGCGGCTACGTGTACTCGACGGACTCCGACTTCAGCGTCGACCGCAACGAGGCCGAGTTCAGCGTGTCGTTCGCCAGCGATCCGAAAAACGTCGGCCGCGCGAACGCCGCGGTGGTCGCGATCATCAAGCGGCTGCAAAGCCACGCGCTGCCCGCGGTCGAACTGCAGCGCGCGAAGGCGCTGCTGCTGGCGGAGCGCGTTCTTCCGCTGGACAGCTACACCGGCGTCGCCGACGACATGCTGCGCGGCGCCCGCGACGGGTACGTCAACGCGAGCGAAGGCTGGTTCTGGACCGCGCTCCTGCAGACGACGCCCACCCAGATGCAGCACGCGCTGCGCCGCATCGACGCCGACCACTTCTTGCGCGTCATCGTCGAACCGGACCGCTGAGCGTTCACGCTCAGTTCACGCCGTGTTCGCTCCCGGTTAAGTTCGCGCGGGAAGCCGGTGTTTGAGGTTTAGGCCCTTGAGCCTGCGCTTGCTTGTAGCGTAGAATGGGGCTCGTAGGCTGGACGGCGGCACGGGGTGTGGTTACACGATCCGGTTCATAACCATGGAGGGTCGGCTTTTGTACGAGCACACGTTTGCGTTTCTGCGGTCGCACCTCGGCCCGCCGGCCCGGACGTTTTCCTATACCGCGAGCGCGGCGCCGGATCTGCGCGATCACGTCTGGCGCTGCGGCTGCGGCGCACGCGAAAAGAACGACCTGTGCGAGTTGGTGCCGTGCGGGAAGCACGGGCCGTTGAACCGGGGTTCGCTGCCGCGCGCGGAATACGCGGCCGAGATCGTATCGCCCTGGACCAGAGGTATGGATGAAGCGGTTTGACATCTTCTTGAGCGACGGCCACCGGTTGACGACGAACGAAGAGGGTTACCGCTCCATCAAGACCGGCTTCGCGAGCACGCTGGGCGCGCGGCTGGTGCCGCTCAACACCGTGCGCGGCGATCGCGTCGCCCACGCCGTCGAGATCAACGTCGACCACGTGGTCACCGTCAGCGCCGTCGACGACGACGCTTAGGCCCACCGTCCCGGTTTCTCGGCGGCTTCCGTCGAAGACGTATCCATGCAGCGATTCTCGGCCATCCTCGCCGTTGCGTTCCTCCTCGTGCTGGTTGCGCCGGCCCGCGCGCAGACCGTCGTTCCGCCGCCGTCGTGGCTCCGGGTGACGCTCGAGATGCCGGTCGCCGCGCTCCGCGACATTCTCGGCGACCCGATGCGCGTGACGAAGCTCGATGACGGAAACGCGACGACCAGCGGACAGCCGGAGCGCAAGGCGCGGTACGTCATCTCCATTCGCCCGCTCTTGTTCGCGATCGTGACCGAGCGGCACGGCGCGGTGGTCGGCATCGAAGCCTTTTCGCCGGTCGCGCTCACCGCCGAGGTGCCTGCGGTCAGCGACCCGAGCGGGGTCCCGCTCGGCGCGACCGCGGAAACCGTCCTCAAGGCGCATCCCGACGCGCAACGCATGTCTTCGACCCTCGGCCCGGTTCTCGTCGCGACGATCTCGCCGCGGTACCTGGCGAGTTATGCGCTCGAAGGCAGCCGTGTGAACGCAATAGACTGGTTCGGGCGCGCGAGCAGCGACCCGGCGCGCGACGCACCTCCGCTCGCGGAGCCGGCGGGTGACTCAATCGCGACCGCGGTGCTCATCGTTGCGAAGAACGAGGACGACGGGATCGATCGCGAGACGATGTGGATGCGCTTCCACCCCTGCGACGGCGCGACGGCGTGGTCGAAGAAGAACGTCCAGACGACGAACGCCGGCGGCCGCATGTACGACGAGATACGCTATATCTGTCCGTCGAACGGGGCGACGCGCACGGTGTTCTTCGACATCACGCCGTTCTTCGGGAAGATGTAGTGCCGTCGGCGACGACGCTTAGACCCGCGCGAGGAAGTCGTCGAGCGCTTTTTGGAAGCGCTCCGGCTGATCGAGCATCACGAAGTGGCGCGCGGGCGCGATCGTGACGACGTCGAGCTTCGCGACACCCGCGAGCAGCGTGCGGTAGTAGGCCGCTTTCTCCGGCTCGGTGTAGTGGATCGGTGCGGGGTTGGCTTCGGCGGGGTTATGCGGTGCGATCTCGAGCACCGGCACGGTGATCTTGGCGAGGTTCGGCCGCAGGTCGGCGGCGAGGTCCGCTTGCAGCCACGCGGCCACCGTCGACGCGTCGCTTTGCGCCGAGAGCGCCGCGACCTGATCCCCCAGCGCCGCGTCGGTCACGCCGACCGACGCCATGTAGCCCTTCTCGAACGCGAGCAGCTGGTCGTGCGTCTGCGTCTTGACGCTCCCGCCCATTTGCGCGCCGATGTCTTCGCGCTGCTGCTGCGTGAGCTGCTGCATGCCGGGAAACACCGGTAGACCGTCGGCGGCGACCACGCCGCGCACGCGATCGGGATGCGTCTCGGCGTAATCGATCGCAAGCGTGCCGCCGAGACTGTGCCCGACGAGCACTGTTTTGGCGAGATGCCGTTGATCGAGCAGCGCGGTGAGGTCGTTTTCGAACGCGGCGAAGCTCACGGTTCCCGCGGCGGGCCGCCCGGCGAAGCCCGCGAACGTCACGGCATACACGCTGTGCTTCGCGGCGAGGTGCGGAATGATTCCGTTCCACACCCACGCGCCCGACGCGAGGCCGGGGACGAGCACAATGGGATCGCCGCTGCCGTAGCGGTCGACGTGCAGCATCCCCACGTCGAAGCTCTCCGCGCGCGGCGGATCGGGCGGCAGCGCCGCGGCACGCGCCGCGACCGGCGCGATGCTGAAGATCATGGCAGCGGCGAGCACGCCGGCAAGTCGATTACGCACGGGAGTTCTCCTGATCGGTGAAGATGTCGTGGATCGAGCGCTCGAACATGCGAGCGATCTTGAACGCGAGGGCGAGCGACGGATCGTACTTGCCGACCTCGAGCGCGTTGACGGTTTGCCGGCTGACCCCGAGCCGTTCGGCGAGCTCAGCTTGTGACCACGCGCGTTCGGCGCGCAACACGCGCAGCGAGTTCTTCATGCATATCGCCGCTGGCCGAGATAGACGCCGAGCCCGTACAAGGCGCAGATCGGTATCCACAGCCAGAACACCCCGAAGAGCGGGATACCGGCAATGAACTGCAGCAGCCCGACGCCGAGCACGATCGCAATCGTGCCGAGCAGCGCGAGCAACAACCCCTCGACGTGGATGCGGCGCTGGAGCTCGTCCATGGCGCGCACCTTGAGAAACGTCTCGCGCAGCGCGAGCAGCATGAAGACCATCGGCACGATCGCCGCCAAGAAGTGCACCGCGTCGGGCCGCGGAGGGTCGGGCACGACGAGGGTCGCGATAAGAATCGAGACCATATAGCCGCCCATCCAAACCCAGAAGCGCTTGACGTAGGCATCGCGGTTGAGCATGTGCCTATGGTAAAGCATTCTTGTCTTTATGTCAAGTGTGCTGGACATAATATACTTGGCGCAAATGTGCCGGGATGGTGGCACAGTCCTCCCGTAAAGTAAGGGCATGGACCCGATGCCCACTCCAAAGACGCTCCTTGAGGCCGTAACCCGTTTTTCGGACAAGCAAGTCGCGCACGATTTCTTCGTGACGATGCGCTTCCCGAACGGTGTCGCGTGCCCGCGTATGGGGTGCGGATCGGCCGACGTGGCCGCGATAAAGAACCGCAACGCGTGGCGCTGCCGCGAGTGCGACCGCCAATTCAGCGTGAAGGTCGGAACGGTCTTTGAGGACTCGCCGATTGGCTTCGACAAGTGGCTCCCGGCCATGTGGCTGTTGACGGCGAACCGCAACGGCGTTTCGTCCTATGAGATTTCGCGCGGGATCGGCGTGACGCAAAAGACGGCGTGGTTTATGCTGCACCGGCTCCGACTCGCGATGAAGGCCGACGACGGCGACCCGTTCACCGGCGAGATCGAAGCGGACGAAACGTACATCGGCGGCAAGGTGGGAAACAAGCGCGGGAACATCGGCCGTCAAAAGACGCGGAAGAAATCGCCGGGACCGCAGGCCGGTAGGACTGCCGTCATGGGGATTGTCGAGCGCGGTGGTCGCGTTCGCGCGTTCGTTATCCCCAACAGCCGCGCAGTGACGCTCATGCCGAGGATTCGCGAGCACGTTCTCCCCGGCTCGACGGTCAACACCGACGCGCTGCGTTCGTATCACGACGTAAGCCAAGAGTACGTCCACCACGTCATCGACCATGCCGTGCAATACGTCGCGGGCCGCGTTCACACGAACAGCATTGAAAACTTTTGGAGCGTTCTCAAGCGCACGCTCGCGGGGACGTATATCGCCGCGCGTCCGTTCCACCTCGACGCCTACCTCGACGAGCAGGTGTTTCGCTTCAACGCGCGCCGCGACAAAGACGGTGATCGGTTCGTGCAAGCTCTCAAAGGTGCGGACGGTCGTCGCGTAACGTGGTCGCAGTTGACGAACGCGCATCCCAAGTGGCGCGCGACTCCGGCGAACGCGAAGATCCATGCGGTGCGTCGTCGCACGCCGTTCTACGGCGGTACGATCAGCGGGTTTTAAGGCGCAACCGCCGCACGTCGCCCCCGGGGTGTAGGCGCGCCACCGCTCCTGTGTGGAGGAACGCGACGCGCAGGAACGACGTACGGCGGTTGCTAGCGCCGCGCCACCGGATGGTGGACACCCGAACGCGACGCTGCACGCAACGCTAGCACGCGGCTCCCCTCATCGTCAGCGGGAGCCTTTTCCTGTTGCGACGCGGTACTCTCATCGGGACCGGGAGGTTCTTCCCGGCCGACTCGGCCTCGCGCCGGAAGGGTACTCGTTCATGCTCTCAGTTATCGCGCTCGTCGTGCTGCTGCTCGGCGGCACCGTCACGCCGCACGACGTGCTAAATGGCGGACCGTCCATTGTTACTACGAGCGACGTTGCGAACGGTGGTCCGTCCGCGCGGTCCGTTGACGACGTGCTCAACGGCGGTCCTTCCTAACGGAATACAGGTCAACGTAAGCGAACGGCCCGCGTGGGTGTGCGGGGAGACACCCGGACAAGTGTCTCCCCGCCTTCGTTTCGCCCAGGGGAGGGCACCGCGTCCGCTACAAAACGCCGGCCCAATCGGCGTACAACGCTCGGTGAGGCGTTCGGCCTTTGGTTCGCCGGAGACTTCGAGCTATGCCTCGACGCGTGCGACGCAATCACCGACACCGCGCCCGCAACGCGCGAGCAGGTCGCGCTCCTACGGGCTCGCGCGTTGCTGCGCCTTGAACGCGCCCCCGAAGCCCTGCGGGTGCTCGACGCGTTCGCTTGGCCGCAGCGCGGCGACGAGGCGGTCACGGCGCGGATGCTCACGGGTGCGGCGCTTATCCGCTCGGATGAAGTCACGCGCGGCCTTGCGGTGCTGGACTCGCTACAAGACGAAGCGCACGACGCGCACCCTACGATTCAGTCGGAGATTGCGCTTAACCGCGCCCTCGGCCATTTCTGCCGTCGAGAGGTGGACGCGGCGGACCGCGCTCTCAGCCTCGTCGCGACGAGCGCGGATATTATCTATGCGCGTGCGCTCGAATACCGCGGTTGGATCGCGTGTGCGCGAGAGAAGTATGCGCTCGCGGCGAGCTACTTCCACGCCGCGCTCGACCACCTCGACACCTGCAAACACTACGACCGATACATGGAAGCGAATTGCGCGCAAGTGCTCGCGACTCTCTCGGTCGAACGCCTCGACCTCGAAACGTGGCGCGTCGTGGTCGCGCGACGGGCGAAGATAGATTGGTCGGCGCAAGACATACAGCGACACCGCTTCTGGATCGCGCTGTGCGCGGCGACGTACGCGTATGAGATAGACGGCGCGGAACTCGCCGCCGTCACCGAGGCGAGGCTTGCCGAGACGATCGCACCGACCCCGGCGGCACGCGTGGAAGCTCTCTGCCGTCGCGCTGCGACCGCAGGACGCGCCGAGGAACGGCTCGCACAGCGCGATCATACCGGCGCGGCCTACGACCTCTTTGTGACGCTCGACGCGGCACGATTCGAGAACTACGACAAGTTTGTCCCTTTGATTCTCGCAAAGGAACTTGCGATAGCCGGGCGCGTCGAAGAAGCGGGGCGCGTATTCGCGCTTTATAAGGCATACCCGCACACCTCGCCGCTTCTCGCCGTGACCGGCGACCCGACTCGCTACGGATTCGAGAAGCTAGTCGAAGGGTTCATCGCGCAGGCCGCCGACAAACGCACCGTCGCGCACCACGCCTACCTCGCGTCGTTCGTGACGTTTCGACGCATCGACTATAAGCGGCGTGCGGTTCATGCCGCGCTGCGTCTCGGGTGGCTCTTGAATGAGCAAGAGCTATTCGACTATGCCGACAAAACAACGCGTCACCTACCGGCGCGATCTTGGCTTCGGCAACAGGTCGAAAGCATCCCCACGGACGTTATCGTTCGCGGCTTGCAACCGGCGCAGCGCGACGTGCTGCACCTGCTCTGCACAGGCATGACGGTCGAGGAGATTGCGGCGTCGCGCAACCGCTCGCCAAAGACTATCGCCAATACCGTGACGGCGATCTATCGCGCGTTCACCGTCCGTAACCGCGCCGAGCTGCTGAACGAGCTGCTACGGCGCGGGATAATCAAACCGGCTTAGCGCGCTTCGGTCTTGGGCCGCGCTTCACGCCGATTTGCGCGGCTTTCTCAGCGGCTTCCAATGCGTCTACTCGCTCTTTGGGCACGCGCGCGATCCGCATGACGAACCGCTCGAAAGCGTTCGGGTGCCTGTCCGGTTCGGCGTGGTCCATGCGCCCAGGATACCACAGGTCGTACCCGCTCGGCGGACCTGGAAGAGTGCCATTTCGAGGACCCGACGTTTGTAGGACCGAAACGCGAAAAGGTCGGCCCTCAGTAACGCGGAGGCCGACCTTATCACTCAGGGTCCCGTGGAGGGTGAGTAATGCCTGAAAGGGTCTTGACCCCGCACCTCGCGACGATTCGTGAGGGAGGGGTTTCGCCAGAGGCGCGGCCGGTTGCACCCGGTTCGCGCCTCACCCCCGAGCCGGGGGCTTAGCTAGTAGGTCGTCTAGTTCGGTAGGACACCGCTTCGGCGGAAACGCCGGTTCGAGGCCGGTCCGAACGCCCCGCCCCAGGTTCGCCCACAGGACCGCTTCGCGCATCACGCGCGGAGCGGTTTCTGCTTAATTGCCCTCGACGCATCCTGTGGATAAGTCGGAAGGAATGATCGGGAGGTTCCTGGCTCGGGATGATACGTTTTTGGCTTAGGTCACCGCGTCCCCTCCTAGTATCGGAGACAAAACGCGCGCGCCTTATATCGGGCAAGCAAGCTCGTTTTCCTTGTCGTTATTGGTTTTTCGGCTCGCTTGGGCTAGGGCTTGCGGACCGTTTCGCGTGACGGCGAAGGGTACCACGCCGCGGTGACGACCGTAAACACTGCCGGACGGAAGCACTGTGCTTTGTCCGTTATCCCTTCCACCTCTCCACATTCCGTGAACAGGCCGCGAAGGGGTCGAACGGATGTTCGCGATCAGTGCCAGCGCGAGGCAGTCCTGTTTTGGCTACCTTTAGTTTTCAAGGATCGTGCTTGCTTGGTCGGTAGTTCACATCCGAAGGACATAACTGACTTACGACCCTATTTTGCGCCAAGTCAGTTATGTCCAGTGTGCTTGTCTAAAAGTCGGGAGCGCTTGACTTCGCTGGCGTTCGCCCCTAGGGCGAGTCGATCGTCGTTACGCGGCGCAGGTCGCGGCGCTCGCGGGTTTCGTCGAAGGCCAGGCCGCGGTGCATCGTGCAGCGGTTGTCCCAGATCACGAAGTCGCCGACGCGCCACGTGTGGCGATAGACGAACTGCGGCAGCGTCACGAGCGCGAGCAGCTCGCGCAACAGGATGCGGCCGTCGGGTACGGGCCAGCCGACGACGTGCGACGCGTGCGACGCGACGTACACGCTCTTGCGCTGCGAGCCCGGATGCACGCGCACCAGCGGCTGTTCCGCGCCCGGAAACTGCGCGTGCTCTTCGTCGCTGAACTCCGTGAAGCCGATCGTCGAGCGCGAGTAGATGATGGAATGAAACGCGCGCAGGTCTTCGATTTGCACCTTCAGCGCGTCCGGCAAGGCATCGTATGCCGCGCGCATGTCCGCGTATTCCGTCTCGCCGCCCGCGCTCGGGACTTCTTTGGCGGACAGCATCGAGTAGCGCGCCGGCGGGCTCTGGAACGACGAGTCGCTGTGCCACAGCCGGTTGCCTAGCGAGTACATCCGGCGGCGGTCCGCACGGTCCATGATCTCGTTCTTTTCGTCGAGGTTCGAGATGTCGGTGAGCGCTTCGTGCTTGAGCCGTTTGTTCGGGTCGATCACGCTGCGCCCGACTTTGGTCACGAGCTCGCCGCCGCCGAGCCGCGCTGCGAACGCCGCCTGCTCGTCGTCGGTGAACGGTTGCTCGCGAATCACCAGCACAGCGAAGCGGTCCATCAGCGCGCGCAGTTCGTCGATCCCGCGCTCGTCGAGCGAGCGCACGTCCACGCCGGTCAGCTCCCCGGCGAACAGCGGGTGCAGCGGTGCCGCGTGCAGCGTGGTCGTGTCCGCGTGCGTCGTCATGCCGGCTTCGACGGCTCCCGCGCACCGTAGAGTTGCATCAAAGAAGCCGGACCGCCGGGTTGGTGCCCTTGCGCCAGCAGTAGCCGGTGGAGCGACGTCACGGCCGCCGTCAGCGGCATCGCCGACTTCGTCGCGCGCGCCATGTCACCGATGATGTCGAGGTCTTTGAGCATGATCGATCCTTGCGTGCGGCGGAAGCGCCCCGCGACCATGTCGTGCCCGTGCACGCGGCGGATCTCCGAGTCGGCCCAGCCGCCCTGCAGCGCGTCGACGAGGAGGTCGGGATCGATGCCGCATCGCCGCGCGTACGCGATCACTTCCGCCCACAGCCCGATCGTCGCCGCGACCACGGCTTGATTGCACGACTTCGCGACCTGCCCGCTGCCGACCGGTCCCATGTGCGTAATGCGGCTCGCATACGCCGCGATCCACGGGCTGACGCGCTGCACGTCGCCCGCGTCGCCGCCCAGAAACGTCGAAAGCGAGCCGGCCCGCGCGCCGACGGCCCCACCTGACACCGGCGCGTCGACCCAGGCGACGGCTGCGCCGCGCAGGCGCCGCGATGCGAGCCGCGCCGTCTCGGGATGGATCGTCGAATGGTCGACGATGACGCTCTCGCGCTTTGCGCCTTCGGCGACGCCGCGCGCGCCGAACACGACCTCTTCGACCGCGTCGCCATCGGTGACGCACAGCAGAACGCCCTCGCACTGCGCGGCGAGCTGGGCGGGTGAGGTCGCCGCCGTCGCGCCCGCGTCGAGCGAGGGCTGCAGCTTCGCGGCGTTCCGCCCCCACACGACCACGCGATGCCCCGCGCCGATCAGCCGCTCCGCCATCGGCAAACCAATGTCGCCCAATCCAATCCAACCCAGCGTCGCCATATCTTCGACAATTCGTGCCTGACCGGAAAAGCGCTTTTCGTCATATCAGCCAGTGGCATCGCTCCGGCTATCGACGAGGCGGGCAAGGACTTCCGAGAACGGCTCGGGCTCACTGAAAAACATCGTTCGCATCGCCCGGTAATCCGCTGCAAGCGCGCGTCTCTTTTGCAACGAGCGAAGAAGCCTGAGGCTTCCCGGGGTCGCGAGATCGTAGCGGGACCACGCGCTCGGATAGTAGCGTTGCTTGTAACGCCTAACTGATTCGAGCATCTCGAGGTCGCCTATTGCGCGAGTTCCTCCAGCATTCCGAGACATAACAGCCACGTCAGAGTAGTGGCGGGCGAAGAAGCGCGGCACTTCGTCACGAAAACTTTCCGCGTGTAGCGCCGTGACTTTTTCCCAAAACGTTCGGTCGGGTTTTAAGACAACGCAGCGGACAGCCGGATCGACGAACAATTCCGGGAACTCCGTTGCCGCGTACGGAACCACGACACGTTCTTCCGCCGGCACTGTTGCCGAGCGCCAGCCCAGCTCGATCTTGACGCGGCGGCGAACATACTCGTGCTCGCGGCTCGGATCCTCCATGGGTACTTGAACAACAGCGTATGTCCGTGCCGCTCTTCGGCATCGATGTGTAGCTCCCAACCCGTCGTGCCTAGGCGTTCAGCAAATTGCGCGTGAAGTTCAGCGCGCAGAACGTCACTGACATACTTGGTACATGCCTCGTCGAGACGCGACAGTCTGCGGTGACGCTCCGATCCGCTGACGTCGTCCTCCGGATCGTCAGCACCGCGCTCGATGAAGTAGTCGACGGCGGTGACGATATCGATGTCTTCTGAAAAACGGTTGATGATGCCGTAGGCCTTGGAGAGAGACGTTCCGCCCTTGAATACCAAGTTCGGATGGTCCGCGCCGAGCCCGAAAAGAATGCTAAGCGTCCAGCAGACCCAGAAGTCTTTTTCTGCGATGGTGAAGTCCACCCCGCCAAGTCGAACAGCGACTTCATTGAAGATGTCACGGCGCTCTTCTGGAGGAGTCGTCGCAAATTGGTCCATCCGTTTACGCCGTGATGCGACGAACGAGCGATGCGATGCGTTGCGGTGCCCGCTTCGCGCGCTTTTTCAGCGCATCGCGAAGTTCCGAAGTGTTGACCACTTTGCGCAATTTCTCGATATGGCGCTCTTTTACGCCGTGAGGGCCGAGAGCTTTTAGCGCGTCGATGATTTGTTCTGTGACGTCGCTATCATGGCGTAGAGACCTCGGACCTGTCGGCATCAGGTGGATCGTTTGGCCGCCGATCGTGATGTGGCGGCGATTGGTGAGATTCGTACGATATGCGGGACGGGCGACGAGTTGGTCCGACAATCCCAGAACATTGGCGGCGTCCAGGAGAGGGCGCTCGATTTTTGCTCCAGTCTTCCGTTCGATCGCTGAAACGATTGCGTCACGCGTTGGGGTCAGCTTGCCGATCTTGGGGCTGACCTTTGGAAGGTCGTAGTAGCCCTTGCTAAGTCTTCGAATCGCTCCGCTGCGGGCCAAGCGGGCAAGCGCCTGTCGAACCGCGACCGGCGAGCCGAGGTCCGCGTTCACGAGCTCCGCCGGCGTGAAAACGGTACCAGGCACCAGAGCGTCGATATAGGACGCGATCTTACTCGTCGCCGAACCGGCCTTCGACATTGTCACATTTTAATCCATAATAACGTGACAAGCAATGGGGCGGCACAGGGTAGATAGCCCCTAGCTTGCTGAGGGGGTGCTTACGTCCCTTTGGCGCGCCCACGTAGCGGATCCACTTGAGGAACAGCGCGGGCGTCGTCGACAAGCTGTTCGGATCGCCGTACACGAAGTAGAACTCGTTGCTGCGCCTCAGATAGTGAAAGGCAACGGCGTTTGCCAACTAAACAGGTAGTAGAAAGAATAGTACCGCACTGCCGACCCGGAGAACCCCACACCTCGATGGTTGAACGATGAAGAAACCCGAGACCGAGAAGACCAAATCACCTTCGCAGCTCATCACCGAGAGAATCGTCGAGCTGGGCGATTGGCGCGGCGAGATGCTGGCCCACGTTCGCAAGCTGATCAAAGCGGCAGACCCGCAGATAACGGAAGAATGGAAGTGGCGCGGCGTTCCCGTCTGGTCCGACGGCGGGATCGTCTGCACCGGCGAGTCCTACAAGGCGGTCGTGAAGTTCACGTTCGCAAAAGGCGCTTCCGTCAAAGACCCAAAGCATCTCTTCAACGCCAGCCTCGACGGCAACGTACGACGCGCAATCGATCTGCACGAAGGCGACAAGATCGATGAGCCGGCCTTCAAAGAGCTGATCCGCGAAGCGGTCAAGCTGAATACCAAAGCCACGAAGAAGTAGCGCCGCTATCGCGTCGGGGTCCGCCGCGCCCTCACGCGACGCGCCCGATGGGTGCTCTAGTCCGCTGAAAAGCGGAGGGTGAGATTGGGCGCCGTTTCTTTCGAGGACGCCCATCAGCGCTTCGTTCCAGGACGACGGACTCTCACACGCACCCTGTGACGCTCGCGCTGCGCGCGCAGCACGTCGTCGAGCGAGTATTGTGGAGCGGGTCCGAACAGTTCCGTCAGCTCATGTTCGGACCCGAGGGCGATCGCGACGGCTGCAAGCGCCTTCACAGTGAGTCCGCCGTCGCCTCGCTCAAAGCGGCGGATCGTGTCGACGGAAACACCGGCAGCGCGAGCGAGGTCGTCCTGGCGCATTCTGAGCGACACCCGCCGCGCCCGGGCGCGCTGACCAAGCCGCGCGGCGAGCTCGCCCGGCGAATAAAGACCATGCATATATCCAGCCTTATCGAGATTACGCAACCGTAAAATCGCATATATGCCTATTTATCCCAATCCAGGCCCAAGGGGATTGGCTACGGCGGCTCGGTCGGAGTTGGGCGAGCAAGCCGCACCGCGGGCATGCACGCTCGTTCGGCACAACTGTGCTCGCCACAAAGCATCCGGCAGTACGCACGCCGAGGGCAGCCGCGAGCGCCGGCAGGCACCGCTTGTCGACGGGCTTGCCGGATTCGAGCCGGTGGATCGTGCGCGGCATGACGCTGGCCTTCGCTCCCAGTTCGTAGACGCTATAGCCGCAAGCTGTGCGAAGACGAAAGGTGCGCGCCGACAGGGCCTCCATCGGCGCAGCTCGTCGTTGGCCGTTCCATCGCTCGGAGCGGGGCAAAACGTGAAGACTTGCTATTCATCGCTTCGCCTTCATGCACCAGAAGTCGGCTTCGATCGCATAGCTGAGCGACGCGCGCAGGCAGACGCACGCGAAGCGCACGTTCGAGGCCTGCTGCTCATTGGCAGCCATGAAGTGAAAACCTTCGGCGGACTCGTCGACGCGCGCCTCGATCGCGTTGTCGCGCAAGAAGCGGACGATGACCTCGGCACTGAAATCATCGGCTTGCACGAGGCCGGTCATGTTCTCGTGCTGTTCGTCCGTCACATCGGCAATCGAAGCATGAAATTCGGTAAGCGCCATCACGCGATCACCCACCGGCAATGCTGGAACGGACAGTGTTCGGCGCTGGAAAAGCCGCGCCGAGGGCTCGACGTCAACACGTCGAACTCGGGGAAGGTCATTCGATGCATCCTCATCGGGTGACGGGCTCGGTCGGTGCTGATAACGCCGGCCGAGCCGCTCTCAGTTAAGCGAAGCGATCGCTCAAGAAATTATAGCACGAACGCCTGTTCGCAATCAATGCGACAGAATGAGAAAACGGCAAACAAATCGCTCTTTGCTGCCAATAAATACGAATGGGGCCTACAAATTGTGGCCCCACTCGCGATCAAGTTCGGAAAAGTTTTCCGCAAACTAGGCTTGAACTGTCTCCGACTATCCCCAGACGACCATTTGCCAGCGGATGGGTTGACCCGCCGGGTGCTGGTGATGATTTTGCGGAGGTAATGGATGCGTGTGAACGGACGTGATTTCCTTCTGGCACACGATGCAGTGATAGATTCCGGAATACGGCGTCGCTGTTCCGGGTTCATAAATCGCGTCAAACTTCGCGTCGTTGGTCTGGTTGAGGTACTTCCCGTGCTTGTAATAGATCATCTGATTCCAGGTCCTAATTTCTGTGGACGGAGCCACTAGCAGAGGACCCGGTAATCGAGTATCATTGTTTTTGCAGGCTAACGGATACCGATTACCGGGACCGGGAGTCTGGGGGGCGGGCCGTGTCTAGCGGTCCGCTTCCCGCATATTTCGAGTCTACCAAGTCTTGGCCAGAAAGGGCACCACAGATTTTTTGCCGTCCCTTGTGGATGGGCTGTGTATTGTCGCGCCGCCGGTGCATGGATTGGGGACGGATTTACTGCCGCGCGAACGCACAGGCGACTCATTTCTCCGATAACAACCGGCCGCGCCAAATTATTGCGACTGGTGGGGACCGAGAATACAAGATTTATGTTGTCCCGCGGTCAGGAATTGCTCGCAACACTGCTGCGCCTGTGGATAATGGCCTGACCAGGATTCTTAGGCTATTTACCCCTAATTGTCGGCGCTGAAATTGAGCTAATGCGCGGCAATGCGTTGCGCGTAATCGGTAGCGCCGACGACACATAGTTTCGGCTCGCAAATCGCGCCCGACGACGACGTCAGCTTGGGGCGACTTCCAATCCCATCAGCGTGCGGATGCGGTTCTGGTCCGCGGCTAATTCCGCGGCCGGGCCGCCGTGCACGATTCGGCCGCTGTCGAGCACGTATGCGCGGTCGGCGATCTTGAGCGCGAGCAGCGCATTCTGTTCCACCAGCAGAATCGCGACGCCGGTTTTCTTCAGCTCGCTCAGGATGCGGTAGACTTCCTCCACCACGAGAGGCGCGAGGCCCTGCGACGGCTCGTCGACCAAAAGCAGGCGCGGGTTCGACACCAGCGCGCGGCCGATCGACAGCATCTCTTGCTCGCCGCCCGACAGCCGGCCCGACTTGCGCGAGCGCAGTTCCGCGAGCTTCGGCAGATGTTGCAGCACGCGCGCGATCGTCCAGTCGCCGCCGCGGCCGTTCTCCGCGAGCTGCAAGTTCTCGAGCGTCGTGAGGTCCTTGAACATGCGGCGGCCTTCGGGCACGTAGCCCACGCCGAGGCGCGCGACTTTGTACGCGGGCCAGCCGGTGATGTCGCTGCCGGCGTAGCGCACCGTGCCCGCGCGCGGCGGCGTCAGACCGAGGATGCTGCGCATCGTGGTCGTCTTGCCGGCGCCGTTGAGGCCGAGCAGCGCGACGACCTCGCCCTCGCCGACGGTCAACGACACGTCGCGCAGGATGCGGATCTTGCCGTAGTTGGTGAACAGCCGTTCGACCGACAGCAGCGGCTCAGACATGATCCAGCACTCCCTCGCCGAGGTACGCGCTGCGCACGGCTTCGTTCGCCGCGATCTCGGCCGGCGTGCCTTTGGCGAGCAGCTTCCCGCGGTCGAGCACGGTGATGCGATCCGCCAGCGACAGCACCACGCGCATGTTGTGCTCCACGAACAGCACCGTGAGCCCGAGCCGCTCGCGCAGGTCGCGGATCACGCCGATGATGCGCTCCGTCTCCGCTTCGGCGAGCCCGGCCATTGGCTCGTCGAGCAGCACCAGCACCGGATTCGTCGACAGGCTCATCGCGATCTCGCACAAGCGCTGCGAGCCGTGCGCGAGCTCCGACAGCGGCCGGTCGCGCTGCGCCGTGAGGTTCACGAACCCCAGCAGCTCGTCGACGCGCTTGTCCAGCGAGGCTTTCGCGTCGCCGCGCGGCGCGCGCAGCCGAAACGCCTGCTTCGCGTGCGCGTTCACGCCGAGCCGCACGTTCTCGTCGACGGTCAGCTCCGGAAAGATGCTGGGCGTTTGAAACGTCCGTCCCATCCCCATCGCGATGCGCCGCCAGTTCATCATGCGCGTCACGTCGGTGCCGAGGAACTTCACGGTGCCGCGTTCCGGGAACATGTAGCCGGAGATCGCGTTGAAGAATGTCGTCTTGCCCGCGCCGTTGGGGCCGATCAGCGCGTGGATGGTCCCTTCGCGCACCTGCAGCGATACGTCGTCGACCGCGCGCACGCCGCCGAACACCTTGCTGACGTTTGCCGCGTCCAGCATGATCCGGTCAGACGCCACGGCCTACCTCGATCGGCGCGTTGGGGTCGAAGGCCGCGTTGACGTCGTCGTCCGTGAACGTCTGCGGCGCGCGGCGCGTCAGCGCTTGCAGCGTGCCGAGGATCCCGCGCGGGAACCCGAGCACGCACGCCACGAACAGCGCGCCGAGGAAGATCTGCCAGTACGGTGTGATCGTCGAGATGACGTCCTTGCCGACGACGTAGATGAACGCGCCGACGAGCGAACCCCACACGGTGCCCGCGCCGCCGAGGATCATGGCGAGCACGAAGTTGCCCGACTCGTGCCAGTCGAGCTGCAGCGGCGCCGCGAAGTCGATCAGCAGTCCGAAGAGCGCACCGCTCAAACCCGCCATCGTCGCGGAGATCAGCAGCGCGACGAAGATGAAGCGGTCCGTGTTGAGCCCGAGATAGCGCACGCGCGGCTCGTTCTGCCGAATCGCGATCAGCGTTCGCCCGAACGGCGAGCGCACGATGGTGCGAAACGCCAGCAGCGCCGCCACGAAAAGCGCGAGCGACACGTAGTAAAAACTGAAGTCACTGATCACGACATGCGCCGACGGTAGCCCCGCGTACGGCCGCGCAACCTGCATGCCGTCCTCGCCGCCGGTAACGTCGGTGAATTTGTACGCGATGAAGTAGAAGATCTCTCCGAACGCGATCGACAGCAGGCCGAAATAGATGCCGCGCCGGCGCAGCAGAAACGGTCCGAGCAGCAGCCCGCCGAGCAGCGCGGCCGCCATGCCGATCAGAATGGCAAGCACGAAATCCACCTGCGGAAAATATTTCAGCGAGAGCGCGACGCCGTACAGGCCGAGCCCGAAATATGCCGCGTTCCCGAACGCCGGCAGCCCGGTGTACCCGAGCAGCAGGTTCACGCTCATCACGGCGATCGCCGTGACGAACACTTCGCTCACCGTGGAGAGCTCCACGTGCGCGAGCGGCGACAGCCACGGTCCGAAGCAGCACAGCACGACGACCACCGCCGAGATCAGCAGCTCCCGGCGAGCCGTCACCCGAAAATGCCCTCTTCGCCGAACAGGCCGCGCGGCCGAACCAGCAGCACGATCGCCATCAGCACGTACATCGAGACCTCGCTCGCGGCCGGGATGAACAGCGTCGTCATGGAGATCGCGATGCCCACCAGCAATCCGCCGACGATGCTGCCGAACAGGCTACCCATCCCGCCGATGATCACCGTCACGAACGCCGGCATCAGCAGCGCATTGCCGCTGGTCGGCGCGAGCCCGAGCAGCCCGGCTGCGAGCACGCCCGCGATCCCCGCGAGGAAGATGCCGAGGCTGAAGTTCACGGCATACAGCAGTTGTGTGTTGGTGCCGAGCGCGGCGATCATCTCGTTGTCCTGCACCGCCGCGCGCAGCCGCAGCCCGAAGCGCGTCCGTGTGAGGAAGAGCGCCAGCGCAGCAATTGCGATCACGAGCACCACGACGATGAAGATGCGGAACGTCGGAAAGTGCATGAAGCCGATGTTGGCCGCGCCCGACAGCGAGGCCGGCGGCGAGAACGGAACGCCGTTCGGCCCCCAGATGAGCCGGAACACTTCCTCGGCGATGAGCGACAGGCCGAACGTCATCAGCAGGCTGTAGAACGGCTCGCGCTTGTAGAGCGGACGCACCAGCGTCCGCTCTACGATCACGCCGACCACCACGGCGAACAGCGGCGCCAGAATCAGCGCCCACCCGAACGGCACGTTCCGCAGCACCATCGTGTACGCGAGGTAGCCCGCCAGCGTCATGAAGCTCCCGTGCGCCATGTTGATGGTGCCGGTGAGGTTCATGATCAGCGAGAGACCGAGCGCCACGATCGCGTAGAACGCGCCCAGCACGATCCCGTTGAAGAGCTGGGGCCCGAGGTGCTCGATCACGCCGAGCTCAGCCGGGATAGCCCAGCTTGCAGACGGATTCTTTCTGCGAGATGGTCTGCTCGACGGCTTCCGCGGCATTGATGTCCGTGACGTCGAACAAGTCGTACTTGTCGCCGGGCGTGCCGTTGGGCCGAATCTTCGCGACCCACATCGGCCACATCAGCTGGTGGTCTTCTTTGCGGTAGTACGCCGAGCCGGCGAAGATCGAGGTGAAGTGCGTGCCTTCGATCGCGCGCGCGACCTTCACGGGCTCGATGCTCTTCGCGTCGTGCATCGCCTGCGCGAGCCGGTCGAGCGTGACGTAGCCGAACGCGTTGCGCGCGGTCGGCGGTTTGCCGTAGCGTTTGATCGTGTCGGCCACGAAGTCGTGCGCGAGCTTGTTGTTCTTGCCCAGCGTCTTTTCGCTCTTGTAGTACCATTCGATGCCCCAGTAGCCGCCGCGCGCTTCGGGCGGCAGGCCGTACAGCGGCTCGAGCTCCACCTGCGGTCCGCCGACCGGGTACTTCTTGAGCAGCCCGAACTGGTTCATCTGCTTCAGGCAGTTCGTATAGTCGTCGCCTTGCACTAGCACGAGCACCACATCCGGCTTCGCGGCGTCGATCTTGGTGAGGTACGAGCTGAAGTCCGTGGTGCCGAGCGGCGTCGACTCGTTGCCCACGATGGAGCCGCCGATGTGCGCGAGCACGTCCTTGAACCCGGCCTCGAGCGAATGCCCGTACGCATAATCCGGCGTGATGAGAAACCACTTCTTGCCGAACCGCTTCTGCAGCGCGTAGCCCGTGGCGTGGGTCTCCATCCACGTGCTGTGGCACGTGCGGAACACGTTCCAGTGACAGTTCTTTCCGGTGACGTCGTCGGTGTGGCCGCCGGAGTCGATGAAGAGCGTACCGGTCGTGGCCGCGACGCCGGCAACCGAAAGCGACACGCCGCTCGACACGGTGCCGACCAGCGCCGCGACTTTGTCCTGGTTGATGAGCTTGCGCGCCTTTTGCGCTGCGATGCTGGTGTCGTTCTGCTCGTCTTCCTTCACGAGCTCCAGCTTGCGGCCCATCACGCCGCCACGCTTGTTCCACGCGTCGACGGCCATCTCGAAGCCGTGCGTCTCGTTCTCCGCCGGTCCGGCGTACACGCCGGTGTACGGCTCGAGCAATCCGATCTTGATCGAATCGGCGGCCTCGCCGATGCGCGGGATGTACGCAGGAATGCCGAACACCGCCGCAGCGCTGCCGGCTCCGGCAAGCGTGACGAACGAACGGCGAGAGAGACGCGGTCGACTCATGTAGCCTTCTCCTCAACGACGACGCGGATCCGGAGCCCCCGGCGCCCGGTTCGGGCCAATTAAGACTTTCGTCGAGCGTGCCCTTTCACGAGGCTGCCGAACCGCGCGTGGGGAGAAACCGTCCCCCGTCGAGAATCCTTCCCTGCTATGCCCTCCACCGTGGTGAATCCGGGTCTCGAAGGGATCGTCGTCGGCGAGACCGTCCTCAGTAACGTCGAAGGGGAGGTCGGCCGCCTCACGTACCGCGGCTACGACATCCACGATCTCGCCGAGCACGCGAACTTCGAGGAGGTCGCGCACCTGCTGCTCTACGGGCATTTGCCGGCGCTGCAGGAGCTCACCGAGTTCAACGCCGCGCTCAGCGCGCGCCGCGCGCTGCCGTCCGGGCTGATCGCGATGATGCACTCGATCCCACGCGACGCATGGCCGATGGACGTGCTGCGCACC
>Ga0066662_10000315_pt1 | contig 21143 bp, 19 predicted proteins | sample GraSoiAngelo_111_FD_133939 | JGI IMG/M metagenome (GOLD analysis project Ga0066662, IMG submission 133939) | Grasslands soil microbial communities from the Angelo Coastal Reserve, California, USA - 14_0903_12_40cm | ecosystem: Environmental > Terrestrial > Soil > Grasslands | place: USA...
CCGTGCACCGAGCCGATCATGTTGTAGAGCTTCTCCTCGGGCATCATCGCGAACACGACCCGGCCGCGTTCCGCGGTCTCGAGCGTGAAGTTCATCCACCGCGTGATGTTGGTGGTCGGAATCTCGCCGCGCTGCATCATCTGCAGCGCCTGCAGGCCGTCCATGCGCCGGAACGCGTCCACCGCGTGCGGATAGGTCGCGCTCATCAGGCGGACACCGTCGTGACGCTCACGGCGTGGTGGACGCCGTGGTGCGTTTCCAGCGTCTCGAGATATTTTTCGGCGTCGATCGCGGCCTTGCAGCCCATCCCGGCGGCCGTTACGGCCTGCTTGTAGCGCACGTCGTACACGTCGCCGCCGACGAACACGCCCTCGACGTTGGTGCGCACGCCGTCCTCGCTCACGATGTAGCCGGCAGCGTCGAGCGTGAGCTGGCCCGCGAAGATCGCCGTGTTCGGATCGTGGCCGATCGCGATGAAGAGCGCATCGGCCGCAAGCAGCGACTCCTCGCCGGTGACGAAGTTCCTCAAGCGCAGCGCGGTCGTGTGATCGTCGCCGACGACTTCCTCGACAGCCGTGTTCCAGATGAACTCGATCTTCTCGTGGTTGAGCGCGCGCTCGGCCATGATCTTCGACGCGCGCAGCGTGCTACGGCGGTGGATCACCGTCACCGTCGAACCGAAGCGCGTGAGGAACAGCGCCTCTTCCATCGCGGAGTCGCCGCCGCCGACGACGACGATGTGCTTGTTGCGGAAGAACGCGCCGTCGCACGTCGCGCACGTCGACACGCCGCGACCGCGCAGCCGCGCTTCGCCGGGGATGTTCAGCCAGCGCGCGCTCGCGCCCGTCGCGACGATCACGCTGTCGGCGGTGTACTCCTCATCGGCCGTCCGCACCACGAACGGCCGCTGCGAAAAGTCGACCGAGGTGACGTCGGCATTGTGGATGACCGACCCGAATCGCTCGGCCTGCTTGCGAAACGCCTCCATCAGCTCCGGGCCCATGATGCCGTCGGGAAACCCCGGATAGTTCTCGACCTCGGTGGTGAGCATGAGCTGCCCGCCGTACATGTGCCCGGCGAACACGATCGGGGCGAGGTTGGCGCGGGCTGCATAGACGGCGGCGGTGAGGCCGGCGGGGCCAGAGCCGATGATGATGAGCTTGGCGTGGGTAGGGACGGGCATCGCCCTCTCTTCAACCCACCCCGGGTTGCGTCCGGTTCGTCTCGCCGGAATCTCGCGCCGCACGTGCGAAAGCGCCGGGACGATGAAGATGCTCCTCCATATCCTCATCTCGATCTTCCTCCATCCGGTCGCCGTGGTGCTGATGTGGATCAACGTCGCCGGCCGCACCGACTTGAGCCCGAGCCAAAAGATCATCTGGTGCGTCGTCGGCGTCGTGTGGGGAATCGGACCCGTTCTCTACATCCTGGTCGGCGGCGGAGCGCTGTGGTGAGCGCGACCGCCGGCTGGCCCAAGATCGCGCTCGAAGACGATCCTTCGGACATACTGCGCAAAGCGTCGCGCGGTGCACGGATCGACCCGGCGGAGCTCGCGCACCGCACCGGGCTCGAGGCGCGCGCGATCCAAGCCTGGATCAAAGGCGACGGCGTGCCGGCCGACGACCAGGCGCGCGCGCTCGCCGTCGTGCTGCGGCTCGATCCGGGCAAGTTCGCGGACGCCACCGCGCGGCGCTGGTATCCCGGCGCCGAGATCCCGCCGGACGTGCGTCACCATCCGCACGACCCGCACCCCTCGAACGGCTATCTGTTTTTCTTGCAGGACGGCAAGACGGCCGCGCTCATCGATCCCGCGGGATATCCGAAGACGCTGCTGGACGCGGTGCGCGAAGGGCCGTACGCGCTGCGCTACATCCTCGTCACCCACAAGCACGCCGACCACTGCGACGCGACCGCCGATGTCGCGCGCGCGTTTCCGGACGCGCAGATCGTGATGCACCGCGCCGACGCGCACGCGATCGGCAGCCTTGCTTCGCGCGCGATCCCCGTCGCCGACGGCGACGAGCTGCCGTTCGGCGACGACGCGTCGATCCGCATGCTGCACACGCCGGGGCACACCGACGGCTCGTCGTGCTTCTTGTTCCGTTCGACGCTGTTCAGCGGCGACACGCTGTTCGCAGGTTCGGTCGGCGGTATCTTCGCCGACGTCTCGACCTACGACGACCTACTCGCCAGCATCCGCTTCAAGCTGTTCGCGCTCGACGACGACACGGTCGTGATGCCGGGCCACGGCCCGCCGACGACGATCGCGCAAGAAAAAGCGCACAACCCGTTTTTCTAGAGCCACCCACGGTGGCCGAAGCCGCGGACGGCCTCCAAGTCCCCTCTTGCCAGCTCGGCTCTCTCAGGAGCATAATCGTCGAACGGGTCGTCGCGCAGGATCAAAGAGCAAGGGGACACGACGATGGATGATACCGATTCGCCGCCGGTGATGAACGCCGAACCACCGCCTTCGATGCGAGGCGAGACGGAAGCCGAATACCAGGCCGCGGTTGGCAGACAAAAAGCGGTTGAAAGCCTGCTTCACTATGCTGAGACGGGCGAAACGACGACCATAGGTGGCGAGAGAGAGCATGGTCCCGAGGAGCCGAATGCCAATGAAGGGACGCGGCCGCCCGCAGCAGCCCAAGAAATAACGGACTGAAGCGCCCGAACGCACGGAGATGAGCGAGCAGGTCGCGACGACGGTCCTGGGGACGGTCCTGGGCGGCCTGCTCGCAATCGTCGGCGGTTTTCTGGCGTCCATGTTCTCGCAGAGGCTCGCGCGCGACGAAGAAAAACGGACCGTCGTTCGCGAGAAGTGCGAGAAGGTCTATAAGTTTACTACCGAGGTCAAAGACTGGTCCGCCGAACAGAGAGCGATCGTCGTCGCGCGAAGTAGCGGCAAGGACGCCGGCACCGGGACACCGTTCCAGCTCGAAAACCGAGCAAGTGACGTGGTCATGCTCGTCCGCCTCTACATGCCGGCGCTGGTTGCGGATGCCGAGGCGTTACGCGCATCGTCGGAAGAGTTGTCGCTGCTATGCGACGAGCTCGACGCCGGCGGAAGCAATGCTCGCGCGGAGGATGCCACACGAGCGGTCGCACTCGACAGAGCAGTGGCCGACGTGAGCAAACGTCTGCGGTCGAAGCTTGAAACCTTGATCCAGTTTTGAAGTCTATTTGGGTGGAAGAGGAGATGAGGATGGATAGGCCCGAGCAGCCGTCATCGAACTGCGCCGAGACTGAGATAGCCCATGGGGACCAGGGCGAACGAAATCAAACGTGGCGAGTTCGGGATCCAGAAGAGGACGGAACGACGGAGCCGATCAGCGGTGTCGAGGCTCCCGAGGATCCGCTCGACACCGGAATGCAGCCGCGCAAGTATCACCCAGAATGGTCGGAGTGAAGACGTCGCGGTAGCCGCCCGCGCGCCGTCGCAGGATCGCGTTACCGAAGCCCAGGGAGCGGCGCTACTCCGGCGGGCGGTTCAGCGCCTCGTGGTGCTCCGGGGCGTCGAGCGCCTGCGGCTCGACGGGTCCCTCGATGCTCGCGTTTCCACGCTATTTAGCGGCGACACGTTGTTCGCCGGCTCCGTCGGCGGGATCTTCGCCGATGTCTCGACCTACGACGACTTACTCGCGAGCATCCGCTTCAAGCTGTTCGCACTCGACAACGAAACGGTCGTGATGCCGGGCCACGGCCCGCCGACGACCATCGCTCAGGAGAAGGCGCACAACCCGTTCTTTTAAGCCATCGCGCTCAAACGCAGCGTGAACGTCCCCGCATAACCGCCGCCGGCCGCCACCAGCGGCACCATCATCCTGGCGTCGAAGAGCTGGTCGCCCGCGTTGGTCGTGTCGCGGCGGCCGCGCGTCGCGTACGAACGCCGCGCGAGCACGGCATCGGTCACGGCCTCCTCGAAATAGAGCTGCGAGACGAACGTGTCCGCAACGTTGCCGCGCGAGTACGTGCGGATCTTGATGTGAACGTGCGGCGTGCGGTCGGGATACCAGCCCGGGAAGATCGTTGCGAAGCGAACCATGCCGCTCCCGTCGGTCACTTGGTATCCGCGCAAGAAACGCTCGCCGCGCGTGTGGAGCATGGCTTCGTCGGAATACAGACCGCTCGCGTCGGCATGCCAGAGATCGACGTGCGCCCCGGCCAGCGGTTCGCACGCAGCGCCCCGCATCGCTTCGACGCGGAGCGAGAGGTGCAGCGGCGTACCGTTCACCACGCCCGGCCGCTCCGTGCCGGCGGTGAGGTCCGACCGTTTCAGACCCTCGTCGACAAAGAACGGTCCCTCTTCGATCCTTGGCGAGAGCGCGCACGCGAGCGCGGGGACCGCGGTCAGCGTCGCGCCGGCGGCGCCCAGCGCGCCGAGAACGGCGCGGCGGTTGAGCGCATGCGGAGTGGATCGGTTCATCCTAGCAGCCGTTCGTGGCGCCGACCTCGTGGCGCACCCCTTCGCGCTCGTCTTCCTTGATCAGCTTGATGCGCTCGACCAGCGTCGCGGCGATGGTCTGCAACTTCGGCGAATCCTGCGGCGTCCGCAGCGGCGTTCCATCCAACGATGTCGCCGCCCCTTTGATGCCGAGTGCCGGGTCGTCCTCGATCAAGCGCGCCTCGGCGACATCGGCGCGAGCGCCGATCAAGAAAAGCCCGCGCTGAACTTCGTGCGCGGCATATTTCTGCCGCGCGACGGCGCCCCACAAGGCGTCGGCGAACGCTTTGAGCTCGCGCTTGCGGGTCTCGTCGGTGGACGCGGCCGCGAGCGCGCGCAACCGGTCGATTGCGCCTTGCGCTTCCGTCGCGTCCGACTCGATCGACGACGCCCACTGCGCCATGACGTCGACGGCGCGCACCTTCTTCTCGCCGACCGTCGCGTTGGGGCTCACCCGGTCCATCACCGTCGCCAGCGACAACAGCCGGCGGTCGTTGTGCACGGCGTTGGTGATCGCGACGCGCGCGTGCTCGACGATCGTCTGGCATGCCGCGCTAGCGCGTACGCGCCCGATCTCGGGGAGCGCGCTCGCCGCCGGCGGCGGCGCAGGCGGCGGCTCCGGCGCGGCGGTCGCTGCCGGCTCTGCGCCGACGGCCACGGCGAGCAGCAAGGCGGGAAGCCAAGCGATCATGCCGGCTCCTTCGACTGCGGCCGGCGCTACTCCGGCGGCCGGGTCAGCGCTTCGTGCTCCGGCGGCAAGGCGGCGGGCACTTCGCGCTCCACCACCGCCTCGGCATGCGCGCTCGTCGACGAGCGCGCGTCGCGGTCGACGAGCTCGGCGAGCGCGGCGGCCCGCGCTTGCAGCGACAGCGTGCGCTCGCGGGCGTCCTCGAGCAGCGTGCGGATCTCCGCGTGCGCGGCGTTCACGCCGGCAATCGCGCCGTGCGCGGCGATCCCGGCTTTCGCGGCGGCGACGCGCGCGCGGGTGATGTCGCGCTCGGCGCGCAGCGCGTCCGCGCGGCGGCGCAACTCGTGCGCGGCATCGTCGAGGGCGTCCTCGCGCACCTTCAGTTCCTCGATCTCGGCGCGAAACGCCTCGACCGCTTCGCGCTGCGTGGCGCTGCGTTCATATGAGCTGAGCTGCATCTCCAAGCGCTTGCGCGCGGTGAGCAGTTCGACGAGGTGGCCGCGCACCTCGTCGACGATCTCAAGCTGCGTCCGGTACGCCGCGTCGACCGACGCCGCGGGGTCGTCGAGCCGCTCGATCTGCGAGCGCGCCTCCCCCGCCAGCAGCCGGCCGATGCGCGTCCAGAGGCTCACTTCTTCGCGTCCGCGGCCTTCGCGGGCACGATCGCGCCTTCGCCGTTCGCCGCGGGCGGCGTCGTGAAGTCCGAGCCGGACTTCGTGCGCGCGAGCAGGTTGCGTGCGAGCTGCAAACCGGCCGCGCCCTGCGTCATGATCTTGCCCATCATCTCCGACATGCCGTCGGCGCCGTTGAGCACGATCATCTGGTCGATGTTGTTGAACGCCTTCGCGCCCGCTTCGACGATCGCCGGCCAGTGCTCGGCGAGCTGCTGCGAGATCACCGCTTCCTGGTTCTGCGCGAGCGCTTCGGCGCGCGCCTTGATCGCGGAGGCTTCGGCGAGACCGCGCGCGCTGATCGCGTCGCCTTCGGCGGTACCCTTCGCGCGAATCGCGGAGCCTTCGGCGTCACCGAGCATCTTCGTGCGGGTCGAGTCGGCGTCGGCGGCGAGCTTCACACGCGTCGCGTCGGCTTGCGCTTGCAGCTCGATCTGCTTCGCGCGCGCTTGCGCGGCGGCGATGTCGGCGTCGCGCTGCGCGTTGGCGAGCGTCGTCTTCTCGTACGCCGCGGCGTCCGCCGGACGGCGGACGGACACGAGCAGCTCCGACTCTTTCTTGTGCGCGTCGAGTTCGACGATCTTCGTCTCTTCGACGACCACCTGCTGGCGCGCCTGAGCGTCGGCGAGTGGGCCGGCTTGCTTCGCGTTCGCCGCCGCCGTGTCGACTTCGGCCTGAAAGCCGGCCTGCTTGATCTTGCTGTCGCGCTGCGCCTGCGCTTTGAGCGCCGCCGCTTCTTGCTCGCGCTGCGTGGCTTCCTGATCCGCGGCGGCCTGCGCGATGCGCGCGTCGCGCTGCACCATGGCGGTGTGCGGCTTGGAGAGGTTGTCGATGTAGCCCGTCGGGTCGTCGATCTCTTGAATCTGCAGCGAGTCGACGATCAGGCCCAGCTTCTCCATCTCGGTGCCGGACGCGCCGCGCGTCGCCTCGGTGAGCTTGTCGCGCTCGCGAATCAGATCTTCGACCGTCAGCGAGCCGCAGATCGCGCGCAGATGGCCCGCGAACACTTGCTGGATGCGCGCGTCCATGCGGTCCTGCTGGTCCAGGAAACGGCGTGCGGCGTTGGCGATCGACGCGAAGTCGTCACCCACCTTGTAGATCACGACGCCTTTGATGTGGACCGGGATCCCTTGCTGCGTCACGCACGCGATCTGCAGCTCGGACTCGCGCAAGTCCAGCGACAGCTTGCGGACGACTTGGACGCCCGGGATGACCAGCGTTCCGCGGCCGGTCACGATCTTGAAGCCGAGCGACTCGCCCGTCTCTTCGTGCGAGCGGTGGTGCAGCCCCGAGATGACGAGCGCTTCGTTCGGTTCGGCGACGCGCCACATGGCGCGGAAAATGAGAACGAACAGGACGATTGCAACGACGATGACGCCGACGATAAACAGTGCCGGTGTCGCAAATGTAGTCACGATGTTCCTCCCGCGCCGGAGCGATCAGGCTTCGGCGACGATCACCGTCCGCGGCGGATGATACTCGACGACCACGACACGCGTGCCGACCGCAAGGATCTGCGCGTCGCACGGGTAGGCGTGGAAGTGTTCTGTCCCTCCACGCACGGCGAGCATGATCTCACCGACCCGACCCGGACCTACCGTCCCGGTCACGCGCCCGACTTTCCCCACGACCTCGTCCGTGATGGCCTCCGCCTCTCCGCAGCAAGACGCCCGTCCGTACCGGGCGGGACACCGCTTGTTACGCCGTGCCGGGTCTGAACCCCGCGCGGATCATCCGGTAGCGGCCACTCGGATTCGAGCGGTGGCGCCGCCGCCGTCGACGCGAATCGTGGGCGAGCCGGGGACGACGCTTTGCGGGATCACCTGGAACTCGAGGACCTTCACGCCCGACGCCGGGAGCGCGACCGTCGTCCGGAACGGCATGCAGACGCGGTCGCTGCAGAACGACGCTACCCAGCGCTTCGGAAGCCCGGCCGCCGCGAGGGCCACCGTCTTGCCCGGCGTCCCCGCAACCACCAGCCGGTACTTGTACGTGCTCGCCACCGAGCCGGGTAGGTCGGGGCCGGTCCACGGTGAGAGCGAAAGCGCCGTCTTCCCGGCCGGGTGCGCCACGTCGAGCGCGACCGTGGCTTCCTGCGCCTCTTCGAGATACATCGCGTAGCGGCTGTCGGTCTTGGGCAGCTTGGACGTCCATGCGCTGGTCTGCGCGAACGCAGCGCGCGCCTTCTGCGGCTCGCCCGCCTTCACGAACATCCGGCCTTCGTAGAGATACGCCCACGCGAGCTTGCGGATCGCCTTCGCGTCTTTCGGCTTCGCGTCGGCCGCGGCGCGCGCCCGGCCGATCGCCTGCGCGAACGCAACCGCCGCGTCGCTGAAGCGTTTGGCGTCGCCCGCCGACACGCCCAGCGAGACGAAAGCGTCGACGCTGGGATCGGCCTTCGCGACCGCTGCGTACGCATCGGTGGCAGCGGCGTCGTCGCCGGTCGTGTGCAGCGCGGACGCGTACCCGTTGAGCAGGTCGACGTCGTTCGGCGCTATCGCCAAACCACGCCGGTATGCGGCCAGCGCGTCGGGCCACTGCTCGCGCGCCGACGCGGCGTCGCCTTGGAGCCGCGCCACGAGCACCTTGCTTTCGTCCGTGTCCGCGACCGGTTCGAGCTGCTTCACCGCGGCGTCGCGCAAGGCGTTCTCCTCCGCCTGCGTGCGAAGATAGTCGGTGTCGCCTTCGACGTTGTCCGCGGCGTCGATCGCCGCGAGGACCGATTTTGCGGCCGTACGAATCGCGGCCGCGTCGCCGTCGAACGTGAACTTCGCCGGATCGAGCAGCGCGTCGACCTTCTTCTGCGCGGCCGTCGCGAGCACGCCGTCGCGCCCCGCGCGCGCGTCCGCGACGAATCCCGCCAGCACCGGCGGCGAGATGTTGCCGACGTAGCGGGCGCGCAGCACGCCGTCGCCCGAGATCACGAAGGTGGTCGGGAACGCGTTCACGTGGTACGCCTTCGCGAACGCTTTGTTCGCGTCGATCGCGTGCGCGTACGGCATCGGCTTGGACGCGAGGAACGCGCGCACGATCGGCGCGGCTTCGGTGGAATCGACGCCGAGGAACACGACGTCGCGCTTGGCGCCGAGCTTTTTCGCCGCCGCGATCAGATCGGGCGTCTCCTCGCGGCACGGCGGGCACCACGTCGCCCAGTCGTTGAGCACGAGCGTCTTGCCGCGGAAGTCCGCGAGCGACACCGCTTTGCCGTCGAGCGTCGTGAGGTGGAAATCCGGCGCAGGCGCTCCGACCTGCGGGCCGGTGAGGACGAGCGCCGTCGCGGCGAGGATCGCGTGCAGCATGATTTCCTATACGTGGACGAGGGTGCCGACGGTTGCGACGGCGCGGCCGCCGCTGCTCGCGTCGATGCGAACGTTCACCGCACCCTTGCGCGCGGTGGTCGGCACGACCTGGAACTCGACGATCTTGACGCCGCCGGCCGGCATCACCACCGAGGTGCGGAACGGCGCGCACACGCGGTCGGTGCAGAACGACCCGATCCAGCGCTGCGGCAGACCGCTCGCGGCGAGCGTGATCTTCGTGCCCGCCGCGCCGGTGACGACCAGCCGGTACTTGTACGTGCTCGCGATCGATCCCGGGAGATCCGCGCCTGTCCACGGCGCCAGCGAAAGTGCCGCCTGACTGCCGCGCGCGACGTCGAGCGCCACCGCGCCTTCCTGCGCCTGCTCCGCGTACCATTCGGCGCGCGGATCGTTCTTCGCGATCTGCTCCGCGGCGGCGGCCGCGCGCGCGAACGCGGCCCGTGCTTTCTCGCGGTTCCCGGCGGCCGTCTCCATGCGGCCGTAGTAGAGGTTCGTCCACGCCAGCTGCGCCGGTTTGGTTGCGAGCGTCAGCGCTTTGTCGAAGCTCTGCTCCGCGGCGGCGACGTTGCCGGCTTTTGCCTGATTGCGCCCCAGGGCGACGTACGTCGAATATCCCGGCGCGATTTGGGCGATGTGCGTATCGAGCGCCAAGGCGCGCTCGGTGTCACCGAGCTGCGAGGCCGCGTAGACCTGGCCGTCCAGCGCGTCGACGTCGTCCGGCGCGTGCTTGAGCGCGTCCGCATACGCCGCATCCGCCTCGCGCCACTTGCCGAGCTGCACCGCTTCGTCGCCGCGCAGCCGCGCCAGCAGCGCGAGATCGGCGTCGCCCTGCGCGACTTGTGCGAACGCGGCGATCGCCGCCGCGCGCAGCGCCTGCTCCTCGGCATGCGTCTTGATCAAGTCGTGGTCGCGCGCGGGATCGTTCATCGCGTCGTCCTGCAGCGTCTCGGCGCTCGCGATCGCCTTGGCCGCTTTGGCGACGTTCGCGCGGATCGTCGCGGCGTCGCCGGTGAACGGGTACTGCGCGGGATCGAGCAGCGCATCGAGCTGCGCCTGAAACGCCGTGTTCAGCGGCGCGCTCTCATTATGCTGCGCTGCGGCGATGTACGCGTGGAGCTGCGCGCGCGGCAGGATGTTGTCGGCGTGGCGCGCGCGCAGCACGCCGTCGGGGCCGATCACGAGCGTGGTCGGATAGTTGCGGATGTCGTACGCCTTCGCGAAGTCGCTGGTGCTCGTCGTCACCGCCTGCGGGTACGCGATGCCCTTCGCCGCGACGAACGCGCGCACGACGCCCGCCGTCTCGGTGGTGTCGACCCCCAGGAACGCGACGCCGCGCTTCGCCTGCGCCTTCGACTCCGCGACCAGGTCCGGCGTCTCGAGCCGGCACGGCGGGCACCACGAGCCCCACACGTTGATCACCAGCGTCTTGCCGCGATAGTCGGCCAGCCGCACGGTCTTGCCGTCGATGGTGGTCAGCGCGAACGCCGGAGCGGGCTGCCCCACGACCGGTCCGGGCAGTTGTGCCGCCTGCGGAGCCGCGGCACAGAAGCCCGCGGCGAGCACGGGCACGGCAAAGAGCGAGAGGCGGCGCTTCATGTCCGTAGCTTATACCCGCTGGCCGTCATCCGCAGCGCGACCGCGAACGCGAGCACGGACAGTCCGAGGACGACGCCGAGCGACAGCGGCAACGGGACGTCGCCGGTGCCGATATAGCTGTAGCGGAACGCGTCGATCATGTAGGCCATCGGGTTGAACAGCGAGATCTGGCGCAGCAACGGCGGCAGCGCCTGCGCCGACGTGAACACGCCGCCCACGAACACCAGCGGCGTGATGAAGAACGTCGTGAGCACGGCGATGTGGTCGAACTTCTCGGCGAGCAGGCCGAAGATGATCCCGAGCGACGAGAACAGCACCGCGACCAGCGTGATGACGAGAAAGTAGAGGCCCCAGTTCGAGGGCACGGTGCGCACGAACACGACGCCCAGCAGCGTCACCAGCAGCGCGATGAAGATCGCACGCACGGCGCCGGAGACCACGTAGCCGAGCACCATCTCGACCGCGGACAGCGGCGCGATCAGCAGTTCCTGGATGGAGTTCATGAAGCGGCCCTGGAACACCGACGACGAGCTCTCGCTGTACGTCTGGTCGATCACCTGGAGCATGATCAGCCCGGGGATCAAGAACTGCGCGTACGGCACGCCGTGCATCGTCTTGATGCTGCTGCCGAGCGCGAGCCCGAACACGAACACGTACAGCAGCGTCTGGATCACGGGCGGCCAGATCACCTGGTTGATGATCGAGAACGTGCGCACGATCTCGCGCTTGATCAGCGTCTGGAAGCCGACCGCGTTGACGATCATCGGCGCGTCAGCTCCAGGAAGATGTCCTGCAGCGAACCGTCGCCGATTAGCTTCTGCGTGGTCTCCAGCGCGATGAGCTTGCCGCTCTGGATGATGCCGATCCGGTCGCAGAGCTCTTCGGCCTCTTCGAGGTAATGCGTCGTGAGGATGATCGTCGTCCCGTTGGTGTTGAGCTCGCGCAGCAGCGACCACAGCTCCAAGCGCAGCTCGACGTCCACGCCCGCCGTCGGCTCGTCGAGGATCACCAGCTTCGGCTCGTGGATGAGCGCGCGCGCGAGCGTCAGGCGCCGCTTCATCCCGCCCGACAGCTTGATGTACGGCTGCTTCGCCTTCGAGGCGAGGTCGAAGCGCTCGAGCAGCATGTCGGCGCGCTGCTGCACGGCCTTGCCGCGGATGCCGTAGTACCCAGCTTGAAAGATCAGCACGTCGCGGATGTTGAGATAGCGGTCGAAGTTGTATTCCTGCGGCGCGAGCCCCACCTGGCGGCGCGCAGTGCGCCAGTCGCGCTCCACGTCGTGCCCGAACAGCGAGATGGATCCGCTCGTGATCTTGGCGAGGCCGACCGTCGCGTTGATGGTCGTCGTCTTGCCGGCGCCGTTCGGGCCGAGCAAGCCGAAGAACTCGCCCTCCTGGACTTGGAACGAGATGCCGTCGACCGCCGTGAAATCACCGTAGCGCTTCACGAGGCCGTCGACTTTCAGTGCCGGCACGCTCACGGGATCACCGCGCCCGGTGGGCCCAGCTTTGGATAGCGATGGCGGCGCAGCGTCGCGATGCGCGCGTCGGCGTCGGGGATTCCGCTCTTCCTCAGCTGGCGCACGACTTTTTCGACGTCGAACCGAACGTGGCGCGACTGCACTTCCCAGCCGCCCGAACGCCAGGTGAGGATCGCGTAGTGCGCGTGCGGATCGCCGTCTTTAGGGAGCCCTGCCGATGCGACGTTGACCAGCGTGCGGCCACGCCACACGCGCACGTACGGCAGGTGCAAGTGCCCGAACGCGATGGTGCGCTGCGTGACGCCGTCGAAGAGGCGTTCGAGCGTGTCGTCGTACGCGTCGGGCCACACGTGCTCGTCGTCGCTCTTGGGGTTCGCATGGCACACGAGCAAGCCGTCCTCACCGTCGCCGAACGCGAGCGAGAACGGCAGATCGCCGAGCCAGCGCGTCCACTCGTCGCCGACGCGCTCGCGCACCCACGCGACGCCGCGCGCGTCTTCGTCATCGAGCTGCGCGAGATCGGCAGTGCCCACGAACCGATCGGTATTGCCGCGCAAACAGCGCGCGCCGACGGCCTCCAGCCGTTTGAGCACCTGCTTCGGCCGCGGCCCGTCCAGGCACAGATCGCCGGCGGCCACGACGACGTCGGCGCCGCCGCGCGACGCGAGGTCGTCGAGACAACGCTCCAGCGCGTGCGCGTTCCCGTGGATGTCCGAAAGGACCGCGATGCGCAAGCCTCAGCCGCGCTTCACTGCGAGGGCGAGCGAGAACGGGCCGAAACCGGCTTTGCCGAACTCCCACAAGTCGATCGCCTCCACCGCGATCTTCGCCTTGCGCAAGAGCGCGATCGACTGGCGAAAACGCAGGTTCGCGACCACGAGCCGTTCGCCGAGCGCGAGGACGCCGGCCGCGAGCTCTTCGCCGCGCGGGACTTCGATGACGCGCAGACCGGTCGCGGCGACGAGGTCGACGCGGTCGGGCGCGGCGACGACCGTGTCGGACGCGACGAGCGAGAACACGTCGCGCAAGCGCGGCACGTCGTTGGCGACGGGCAGCTCGACCACGGCGAAGCCGTGCTGCGATGCGATCGCCTCGAGCTGGCGCCGCCCGAGCTCGTTGGAACGGCGGCGCAAGCCCGCGCCGGCGCGTGGCACGCCGATGAACAGCCGGCCGGGTGCGACGGCGACATCGGTGGCGTCGAGCAGTCCGGGTGCTTCGATTCGGCCGAGGACCGGGATGCCGAGCTCGGCGAGCTGTTTCTCGACGGCGACGACCTCGGCGCGGCGCTCGATCTGCGCCGGCCGCGCGATCACCGCGCCTTGCGGAAGCACGATCGCGCAGTCCGCGACGAGCGTCTCGGTCGCGGACTCGCTGACCGGCGCCATCTCGTGCACGGTCACACCGCGGTCGCGCAGCGTGCGCACGAAGATGCCGTGCTGCTCCAGCGCGCGGTCGGCGATCGGCGACGGCTCGCCCTTGACGGGCGGCAAGCGGTCGACGGCGGCGCATGGCCGCAGCACGACGGCGCCGGCGAGAGCGCCGGCGTCAGACGAGACATACGGGGCGGCATACGACTTCACGGTCACGACCAGCACGGGTTCGCCAGGCAGCATCCCGGGTCCTGACGCACGGGCGCATTTCATGCGGCACGGCAGTTAGACGGTAACGCGAAGGAGCGACTGAGTGATCACGAACCGCCGGCTGGGACGAACGCCGACTGCAAGATGCGACTCGCGGACGGTACGCTCGATGCCGTCGCCGCATTTGGCGATCGCGAAAAAGCCGTGAGGTGGTTAAGCAAACCGAACAGGACGCTCGGCGGAAGGAAGCCGCTCGACCTGCTCGCCACGCCAGACGACGCGGCCCTTTTTCGTCAACTTCTCGGGAACGTCGCGTACGGCGGGGTTGCATAACGCCGGACGCGTCACGAAGCGCTAACGGACCTCCCGTCTTGGGCAACAGCGTTATGCGGTCGGCGCCCACGATTCGAGCGCCGGCGCGGCCAGAGCACGACGGCGCTGCTCAGCCGCACGATGAACAAGCGATGTCGATCGGGTGCATGCCGGTTTCGCGATCACTCGACGACCGCGAGCGCGCGAGCGTACAGCGCGTCTTGCTCGCTGCGATACACGTCCGGCTTCATCGCGAACCGCCGTTCGGCGAGCCGGTCCGCCTGGCGCGATAGGTCGACGAGCCGCGCGCCACGCGCGGTGTCGGCGTCGGCCCGGCTTTGGTCGGTGCGTGCGAGCAGCGCCGCGATGCGGTTGCCTTCGCCGCTCGCGGTTTGCGTGGGAACCGGGATCGCATCGTACGGCGCGGCGTCGCCGTGCCCGGTGAAGAAATCGCTCATGTCGGTCGCGAGCAGGTCGCCGAGCGCGAGCGTGCCGAGGTTCAGCAGCTGCTCGCTGGTCTTGAGCACGCTGACGGTGGAGAGGTGATGGCCGCCGAGATAATGCGGCTTCGCGAACGGGCCCGCGACGATCGTGTACGTGCGGTACTCGTCGACGTGATCGCGTGACGACTGCCCGTCGTCGGGCAGCACGAACAGCGCGGTGTGCCGCCACGACGGAAGGTGCGACAGATACTGCACGATCGTCCCCAGCGCGCGGTCGCCGTCGGCGACTTCTTCCGAGATCGGCGGGATGCCGGGACCGACGCCGGTGTGATCCGCCGGCAGCCAGATGTACGTGAAGCGCGGCTGGCGGCCTTGCGCGACGAGCGCGCCGTAGTCGCGGATGAATTCTTTGGCGCGCCGCTCGTCGCGGATGCGCAGGTTCCAGCCGGGGTAATTCAAGTCGACGTGGCCGTCGAGCACGGCGGGCGCGGGGACGTCGAGGCTGTAGAGCCCGCCGAGTCCTTGCGTCGGCGCGTCTTTGTCCTCGATGCCGGCGTACTGCGGATCGTCCGCTTTGGGATCCGGCGCGCCGCCTTCGTCGTATCCGCTCACGCGGATGAGATCGCCGTAGTCGCGGAACGGGACGCGGTGGCGCGCGAGCGCGTTGAACACATACCCCAGCCGCGGATAGTCTTCGGGGTCTTCGTTCTTGTTGACGAGCGGCACGCGGCCGCCTTTCGCGAACAGCGTGCGCTCCGAGTACAGCGTGGTCATGCCGCCGGCGAGGAACTGGTGCCCCGCGTCGGATTCTTCCGCGTCGGCGAACATGTTGGTCGCGAGCCCGTAGCGCCGCGCGAGCGCGTGCAGATTCGGTGTGACGCTCTCGCCGAACGACACGAGCGCCGGGTCGCCGCTGTACGCCGCGCCGAGGTCGCCGAGCATCGCGTCGAACGTCTTGTTCTCCTCGAGGATCACGACGACGTGATCGATCCCTTTCGGGTACGCGGCCGGCTTGCTCAGCACGCGGCGCGTGTTCGCCAGCGTCGTCATCGTCGTGCTCTTGAGCTGCACCGCGGAGAGGTCGACCTTCTGCAGGGTCGACCACACCGCGTTGGAGTCGGCGAAGATCTTCGGGTCGCCGGTGAAGCCGGCGTCGTGCCCGTAGCCCTTCGTGTTGACGACGTAGAGCGTGCGGTCGTCGCTCCCGAGCGCGAGCGCCGTGGGGTACCAGCCGGTCGGGATCAAACCGAGCCGGTGCAGGTGCACCGGGTCGCGCGCGTCGATCACGGCCACCGCGTTGAGCCCCGCGAGGGCGACGTACAGCCGCGCACCGTCTTTCGAGAGCGCGAGCGCGGACGGCTGCGTGCCGTACGGGCCTTTGTCGAACAGCCGCAGCTCGGTGCCGCCGAGCACGCGCGGCGTGCCGTTGAGCGCCACGGTGGCGATGCGGTCGACGTTGGTCATCGCGACGAACGCGAAGGCGCCGTTCGCCGTCGTGACGACGGCGGTTGGATGCGCGCCGCCGACGACGCGCGCGCCGTCGGGTGCGGGATCCATCGGCAGCGCCGCGTTCGCGAACGGGGTCGCATCTTGAATCGCGAGATCGCCGCCGGGCGCAAGCCCGACGAACGAGAGCGCCGAGGCGCGCTGCGGATCGGCGGACGGCGTGCGGAACGGCGGCGTGACCGCGGGCTGCGGGAGCTTCGCATACCGCATCAGCCCTTCGTCGGTCACCACGAGCCGGTCGCCGGCGACCGCGACGCCGAACGGGAAGAACCCGACGGGGCGCACCGGCATGACGACCGCACGCGTCGCCGTGTCGATGGCGACCACCGTTCCGCCCGCTTCGTTCACGACGTACGCGCGGCGGTCGTCCTTCGACAGCACGATCGTGCCCGGGTAGCTGTGTCCCTTGTCCGCAAATGCGTCGTCGCCCGGCGCCGGCGGCGTGATGACGTGCGTCGCGTCGGCGGTGAGCTTGCCGTTCGCGTCGAGATCGAACGCGTACACGACGTTCGTGGGTCCGCCCGACACGAGCACGAGCGTGCGCGTCGCGTCCGCGGGATCGGTCAGCGCCGCGACGCCGACCCAGAACTTCTCACCTGCCGCGCGATAGCGGTCGACGACGCGCATCGTCGACAGCTCCACCACGGCGAGCGAGAACCCGCCCGTCGCGCCGGAGTCGATCATCGAGTGCACCGCACCTTCGCGCTCGTCGTCGTTGCTGACGATCGCGAAGCGCCCGTCGGGGCTGAGCGCCACGCCCAGCGCGTTCATCCCGGTCAGCACGCTCTCGCCCGCCGGTGTGACGATGCGCCCCGAGGGCAGCACGGCGTCGTACGTGGCACCGCGCAAGTGGCCGGCCGGGACGTTCCCGGAGGGCGCGGCGTACGTCACCGCCGCGCGCACCGGCGCCGCGACCGCGGGCGGCTTCGGCACGATGCGGTGCGCGGGCGGGCGGTGCGGTGCTGCGCCCGCCGCGCAAGGCGCGAGCGCGATCAGCACGGCGGCGAGACGAATCGGTTTCATCGTGTCCTTCGATGTTAGCGGAGGGCGCGGGCCAGGCGTTCGACGGCCTGCAGCAGCGCGTCGTCGTCGAGGTCGCCGAACGAGAGCCTCAGCGCCGGCGGGCCGCTGCGGTTTGGATAGAACGGATCGGCGGGCATGACCAAGACACCTTCGCGGGCGCACTGGTCGAATGCCGCCTGCGTCGAGAGCCTGGGCGGGAGGCGCAGCCACACGTTGGTGCCCGCTTGCGGCGGGCGGACGTCGGCCCACGGCAGCGCGCGCGCGAGCGCGTCGACGAAGAGGTCGCGGCGGCGGCGGTACAGTGCGCGCGCGGCCTTGAGGTGGCGCGGGTATGCGGGCGTGCGCAGAAAGCGCCACAGCGCGCGCTGCGTGAGCGTCGAGGTGAACGAGTCGGTGCGCACCTTCGCCGCCTCGATCGAGTCGCGCATCGCGCCCTTCACCCGCAGATAGCCGATGCGCAGCGCCGGGAAGATCGACTTCGAGAGCGACTCCATCATCACGACGCGGCCGTCCGTGTCGTACGCCGCGAGCGGCGGCGGCGCGGCCGTGTCGTATGCGAACGTCCAGCCGGTCTGGTCTTCGAGCACGACGACGTCGTAGCGGCGCGCGAGCTCCACGATCGCTTTGCCGCGGCGCGCCGGCAGCACCACGCCCGTCGGGTTCTCCGCGATTGGGCAGATCGAGAACAGGCGCGGGCGGTACTCGGCGAAAATTCGTTCGACATCGTCGATGCGCACCCCGTCGGCGTCGCTGCGCACCTCGACGTAGCTCGCGCCGCGCGCGTCGAACACGCCGAGCGTGCCCGGATACGTCGGCGACTCCGACGCGACGACCGCGCGGTCGAACAACAGCACCGACGCGATCAGATCGGCAGCTTGCTGCGCGCCCGACGTCACGATGATCTCGCCGGCGGTCGCGTCGCAGCCGCGCGCGTTGAGCCCTTCGGCCAGCGCCGCGCACAAATCCGGATCGCCCGTATTCGCGCGGTACTGCATCGCGTCGGGCGGATCGTCGGCGAACGTGCGCTGCATCGCGCGGCCGAACTCCGCCATCGGGAACGTCTCCGGCGCGGGATGGGCGCTCGCGAGCGAGATCACGCCGGGCGCGCGCGCCTGCGCGAGCCGGTCCAGCACGCCTTCCATCCGCTCGCCGCGCGACAGCAGCGACGGCTCCCACGTGCGCGCGAACGCCGTGTCGGCCGGCGGCGCTTGCGGTGCGACGAACGTGCCGCGTCCCACGCGCGACACGACCCGCCCGCGCGCGGCAAGCGTCTCGTACGCTTGCGACACCGTTACCAGCGCGACGTCGAGATCGCCGGCAAGCGCGCGGATCGGCGGCAGCCGCTCCTGCGGCGCCAGCTCACCGCGCTCGATCGCGGTCGCCAGCGCGTCCGCGATCTGCACGTACAAAGGCCGCGGATCGCGCGTGTCAAGCGCGATCGCGGGTGTCATCGCTCGTCTAGCCTATATCCGATGCCGCGCACGGATGAGATCGCCATGACGGCGCCCACCTCGTTGAGCTTCTTGCGCAGCGCGGCGACGTGCACGTCGACGACGCGCGTCGGGACGCCGCTCACGTCGTTCCACACGCGTTCGAGGATCTGTGCGCGCGTCAGCAGCTTGCCGACGTTCTCCGCCAGATACCACAGCAGCCGGAACTCCAGCGCCGTCAGCGTCACGCTCTTGCCTTCGTTCTCGAGCGTGTGGAAATCACGCACCAGGGTGGCCGTGCCGGTCTGCAGCCGGCCCTCCTGATCGGTCTTGCGCGAGCGCTCGCGCCGGCGCAGGAACGATTGCACGCGCGCGACGAGCTCGTTGCCGGAGAAGGGCTTGCGGATGTAGTCGTCCGCGCCGAGGCCCAAGCCGCGCAGCACGTCGTTCTCGCTGGAGTGCGCGCTCACCATCAGGATGAATGCGTCAGAGGAGTTCGCAAGCGACGTGCACACGTCCAGGCCGGAGATGTCGGGCAGCTCGACGTCGAGCAGCACGATCGCCGGTTTGAACGCGGGTTCGGCCTCGAGCCCGGCGGAGCCCGTGCTCGCGACACGCACCTCGTAGCCGCTGCGTTCGAGGATCATCTTCTCGAACGTCGCCACGTCCGCGTCGTCCTCGATGATCAGGATGCGATCGGCCACCTCAACGAGCTCCCACGGGTTCTTGCGCCGCCTCGTCGTCGGGCATCAGCAGCTCGCGCCGCGCGACGCCTTCGTCGATCGCGGCCTGCTGCACCGCGCGCGCCACCGCTTCGACCACCTTCGTATCGAACACGCTCGGGACGATGTACTCCGCGCTGCGCTCGTCGCCGACGATGTCCGCGATCGCGCGCGCCGCCGCGAGCTTCATCCCCTCGGTGATCTTGCGGGCGCGGCAGTCGAGCGCGCCCCGGAAGATGCCGGGGAACGACAGCAGGTTGTTGATCTGGTTGGGAAAGTCGCTGCGCCCCGTGCCCATCACGGCGACGTGCGGCGCCGCCGCGTCGGGCATCACCTCGGGCGTGGGGTTCGCCATCGCGAACACGATCGGATCGCGCGCCATCGTGGCGATCCACTCCGGCTGCAAGATCCCGGGCGCGCTCACGCCGATGAACACGTCCGCGCCCTTGAGCACTTCGCGCAGCGAGCCCCGGCGGTTCTCGCGATTGGTGTTCTGCGCGAGCCACGTCCAGTGCGAGTTCTGATACTGCACGTCGCGGCTCAGCGCGCCTTCGCGGTCGACCGCGATCACGTCGCGCACCCCGGCAGCCAGCATCATCTTGATCGTCGCGGTCCCCGCGGCGCCGCTGCCGGTGAGCACGATGGTGACGTCTTCGAGCTTCTTGCCCACCACCGCGACGGCGTTCATCAGCGCCGCGAGGATCACCACGGCGGTACCGTGCTGGTCGTCGTGCATCACCGGGATGTCGAGCTCGTCGACCAGGCGCCGTTCCACCTCGAAGCAGCGCGGAGCGCTGATGTCTTCCAAATTGATGCCGCCGAAGATCGGCGCGATCAGCTTCGCGGTGCGCACGATCTCATCGACGTCCTTGGTGTCGAGGCAGATCGGGAACGCGTCGATGTCGGCGAACTGCTTGAAGAGCATGCACTTGCCCTCCATCACGGGGGCCGCGCCGTACGGCCCGATGTCGCCCAAACCCAGGACGGCGGTGCCGTCGGTGAGCACGCACACGGTGTTGCGCTTGATCGTCAGCGCGTATGCCTTCGACGGGTCGTTCGCGATCGCGCTCGAGACGCGCGCGACGCCGGGCGTGTACACCGTGGACAGATCCTGGCGCGTTTTGACCGGGCGCGTGATCCCGGTGCGAATCTTGCCGCCGAGGTGGGCGAGGAACGTCGAGTCGGACACGTTCAGCACGCGCGTGCCCTCGAGGTTCTCGATCGCCGCGCGCACCTGGTCGCCGACGAGCTCGCTGGGAACGTTGACCGTTACGTCGCGCGTGATCGTCGTCTTGCCGACGGTGCGCGTGTCCACCGCGCCCACCATCCCCCCGGCGTCCCCGATCGCCGAGGCGAGGACGCCGAACGAGCCGGAGGTGTTCGGCGACTCCAGCCGCATCACGAGCTGGGTGCCGATCGAAGGAGCGGAGGCCATCGGAATCGGGTACGGTGTTCTTCACCGGGTGTCCTCGCCGGAGGGCCTCGACGAAAGGAGTCGTTCATGCGCATGGTGTCCGTATGACGTCCGTGACGGCGGCCGCAGCCGGAGCGCTGGGTGCGCTGGTGCTGATCGCGGCGGCGACCGGCCCCGCCTTGCGGCGCAGGCGCGAGACGCTCGAAGCGGCGGCGGCCGCGGCGCTCGCGACCGTCGCCATGATCCTGGGTGGCGACGAAGCCGTGCTTTCCGGCGTCGCCCTCGTGCTGGGCGCGGCCGCCGTCGCTCGCTACACCCAGGCGGTGATCTCCGCCACCCGCGACGCCCCCGCGCGGCTGTTCGCGACGTTCGAGCGCGAAAGCGAGGCGAAGGGCCGGTTCCTGCCGCGCACGCTGGTCGACCGGCTGGGCCGCACCTCGCTGGCCGACACCGAGATCGTCGACCGCGCGCGGGAGCCGGTGCCCGTGCCGTGCGCAGCCATCCGCGCCTCGACGGC
>Ga0066662_10000316_pt1 | contig 21136 bp, 15 predicted proteins | sample GraSoiAngelo_111_FD_133939 | JGI IMG/M metagenome (GOLD analysis project Ga0066662, IMG submission 133939) | Grasslands soil microbial communities from the Angelo Coastal Reserve, California, USA - 14_0903_12_40cm | ecosystem: Environmental > Terrestrial > Soil > Grasslands | place: USA...
CCGGTCGCATTCCGGCGCGCGCTGTCGACGTGGCCGATCGTGTATGCCGGGCTCGGCACATGGACGCTCTTCTGGACGCTCGTTGCCATCTCGCTGCCGCGCTCGCGAGGATTGCCGTCGTTTTGGCTGGCTCCGATCGTGGTCGTCGTCCTTTGCAGTTTTAAGAATGACAACCATGCGTTGGACGTGTTGCCGCCCACAGCCGCTGCGGCGCCGACGCCTTTTCCAACACACGTCGACCATTGGCTGACCACGCACTGTCCTTCGAAACCACAGCCTTGCACCGTCCGGTTCATCGCGGCGCATGGTGGCGGGCAGCGAGCGGCTTACTGGACCCAGGCGGTCCTCGTCGCCCTGCACGACCGCGAACGCAATCCGCCGGACTTCGATCATACTGTCTTTGCGTTCAGTGGGGTCTCAGGCGGTTCACTCGGCGGGCTTAGTTACTATCTTGCACGCCAGTCCGGGCCCGGCGATTGGCGGAAGAACCTGCACTCCGCTGTATCGGTCGACAATCTTTCCCCGATGATCGCCGCAATGATGTATCGCGGGGTGCTCCAAGCATTCATTCCGGTCCCCGTGTCCACGTTCGATCGGGCCCGCTGGTACGAGCGCGGCGTTGAAGACGCCTGGAACGACGCTTTTACCGGGAGTACCGGGCCGAGCATGTCGGCGGTTTTTCCGCCGCGATCGCCGGACACGCCCGCTATCTTCCTCAACTCGACGGTCGTCGAATCGGGAAAGCGGTTCGTGAATGCGTCGGTATTGCCGCCGCCGACATTTCTTTCCGACGCGGTCTACGTCGGAGCCTTTCAGCCCTTCGTGGCGTCCCCGATCAGGAACAGCACGGCGGCACATTTGTCCTCGCGCTTTTCGTACTCGAACCCGCATGCGACACTGCTCTATCAGGATGGACAGCGTTGGGGGCGCGTGGTCGACGGGGGATATAACGAAGGCACAGGCTTGCTGACGCTTCTCGAAGTCGTGGATGCATTTCGTGAGGCTGCTCACTGCAAAACGTGCGGGTCAGTCCGCATCGAGATCACCTACATCGCCAACGATCCGGCCGCGGAGGATCATTTGGACGGCACGCCGGCGCAGGACCAAGCAGCGCAACCAGGACAGGGCTGTTCCGGGCCGCCGTCGCCGACGCCTACCCCTAGCCCTTCGCCCACCCCCAAGCCGGTGAGCAAGCCATTCTTATGGGAGCTGAATACGCCCATGACCGGCACGATCAACGCGCATTTCACCGCCTTGACGAGCGCCTTGCGCAACCGGGTGCTGCTCTACAAAGAGCTCCCGCCGGATTCGAAGATTCCGCCCGTGTCCTTCCGCGTAATCTCCTTGAAGCGTCTCATCGACGATTATACGGCCGGAGCACTCGGAAAACCACACGAACCATGGTGTGAGAAATATGCGTCCTGGCAACCGGCGCTGGGATGGTGGCTATCGGAACATTCGGTCGACCAAATGGACTTGTTGCTCGGGGCCCGCGATGCAAAGGATAGGTCTCTCATCGACCTCATCCAGTCGCGGTCCGCTTCTCGGTGAACCGCAACGTAACCAATGCCGGGCGGCAACCGTCGCGGCTGCGCCCCGTGTACGTCTCGGGTTACGGCCGCATCGCCGCCGCAATCGTCGCCGCCATGCGCAAGGCGCTCGGCTTCGCGGTGTACGCGAACATCGCGCGGCCGACGGCCGCCGCGCGGCGGTGCGTCACGAACCATGGCGGCACCGGCAGCAGCGTTCGCTCACCGTTGAGCATGGAGCGCGGGAACGGTGCGAACGGCGCGCGCACGACGGTCTTCTGCGGTTTGTCGAACAAGTACGCGTTGTGGACGACGGCGATGCCGCTGCCCACGTCGGCGACGGTGTTGCCGGGGAAGGCGCCCCACGTGCCGGTCGCGAGCGTGAAGCCGACACCGGGCCACGTGTTCACCGCGACGCAGCCGTAGCGCAGCGCCGCGACCGCGTCGTCGAACGCGCTGCCCAGTTCGCGCACGGTGCGCGGATGGATCAGGATCGACGCGCCAAGCGTTCCGTGCAGCGTATCGTTCGCAAACGCGACCGCGTTGCGCAAAAACGCCGCGGCATCGGGGCCCGGCAGCGCCGTTTGCGCGAGCACCGGGCCGAACGCTTCGGTTTTGAACAGCGGCTCGTCCACCTTCGCGGCGTCGAGCCCGCCGACGAACGTGCGGTGCACGCCGTCGATCGGCACGCCGGTGCTTTCGGCTTCCGGATGCGCGTGCTCGACCGTGTGAACGCGCTCGCGCGAGCCCGGGTAGTACGACGGGCGCGGCGGGGCCGCGCCCAGCGCGTCGCGCACCTTCGCGAGGAAGCGCGGCGCCAGATCCCATTCCGCCGACGTGACAATGACTTGCGCCGCGATGCAGTTCGCGCCGGCGTTGTGCAGCTTCTGCGTCGCGACGTGCGCCGCCTGAAAGTGGAGGTCGTCCTCGGACCACGGCCCGGGCACCACGATCACCGGCGTCACGTTGCCGAGCTCGCTCGTCACGCGCTTGGTGACGACGGGTCGCCCGGCGCGTTTGCGCGCGGCGCCCTCGTCGCCGGTGCCGAACACGATCGCGTCGTGCGTGCGCTCGCCGCCGGTGAGGTGGATCGCGTCGATCCCGGGATGCGCGGTGAGGTACGCGCCGACGTCGGCGCCGCCGTCGGCGACGCGCACGAACCCTTCGTCGATGAGCGAAGAAAAGATGCGCGCGAAGACCGGCGCGAGGTACGCGTTCACCGGGTTGAGCTTCAGCAGCGCGACGCTGCCGTGCGCGTACAACGCGGTCAGCACGTCGAGCGGCGGGATGCTCGCGATGTTGCCCGCGCCGAGCACGAGCGTGACGAAGCCTTCGGGTTTCACGCGCGCGTAGAAGCTCGCGGTGTTCTCGCGCAGGTTCGCGCGCGTCACCTCGGGCTCCATCCAGACTTCGGCGTGCAGTCCGTTGAGCAGGATGCGGTCGGCGCGGTCGACGGGGAACACGTCGACGACCACCTGAGTAGCCTGCCCTGAGCCTGTCGAAGGGTCGGGGCGCGTGCGGACCGCGGCTTGCGGGATCGGCGGCGTGCCGTTGCGCGCGATCCCCGCGAGCGTCGCGGTGAGGCGGTCGATCGCCGTCAGCAGCGGGTACGGGCCCGACAGCCACTCCTCGCCGGCGAGCGCGGAGCCCGCGATCGCCTTGGCCTCCGCGCCGAGGTCGGCCCAGCGCTGCGCGACGTCGACGAGCTGCGTGCGCATCGCGCGCAGATGGCGAATCTTGCCCGCGATGCCCAGCTGCGCCCAGGTGTCGGCATGCGCGCGCAGCGCATCGACCGCGGCGTCGAGATCGCCCACCGTCGCGGGCGCCGTCGTTACGTCTGCCGCAGCGGGCACGGGTCCGGCGCCGATCTCCATTCTCGTCTCCAGTTCGCGAACGCGCCGGCCGCCTCGCTGCGGCGAAACGCGCGCCAGCGGTCCTCGGCTCCCGGCAGCACCTTCGCGGGATCGGTCTCGTACACCGGCCACTTCGCCGCCGGATCGAGCACCGGGAAGCGCGACAGCCAGCAGTACAGCTCCAGATTCGTTTGCTTGAGGCGCGCGTGCTCGACGGACACGTAGTAGCGCGCGCCCTTGCGGATCGCGCTCTGCTCGTTGAACGGCGTCCAGAGATGCGGATCCTCTTCCCAGCCTTTGCGGCCGATCGTGTAGAGAATCGACGGGTCGTAGTGTCCCATCACGATCAGCGCGCCGGGCGCGAGCGTGGCGTCGAGCTGCTTCGCGCGCACGTAGTTCGTCGCGCTCCAGCGGTAGTACGGCGCGATCTCGCGGTAGCCGGCGATCAGCGCGACGATCCACACGAAGGCGGCGATGCCGCCCAGCGTCATGCGGCGCTCGCGCGCGGTACCCCACCGTTCGAGCGCGAAATCGCCGAGCCGTCCCACGAGCAGCGCGGCCAGCGCGAGCAGCAGATACAGATAGTAGTCGACGCGCTCCACGGTGACGACGACGTACGCGTACAGCAGCCCGCCGCCGAGCCAGCCCCACACCAGCGCGTCGCTGCGCGAGCGCAGCGGCACCACGCACGCCGCGAGCGCCAGCACGAAGCCGACCGGCCCGAGCATCGTCGACGCCAGCAGCTTGAACGCGTACGCGAACGCGACGGCCTTGGCAACGAACGCGCTGGGCGAGGTGAGCGCCGCGACCAGCGACGGGATCACGTGCAGCTTCGTGATGCCGCTGGCCCAGTGCCACTCCGCGTGCGCCGACACGAAGGCGTCGTACAGCGCGAGCGGCACGAACGCGACGGCGAACAGCGCCCACAGCTGCGGGCGCAGCAGCGCCGTGCGCCAGCCGAGCCGCGCGAGCGCGCACGCAACGATCGGGATCGCCGCCGTCACCGCCACCGGCTTCGCGAGGAACGCGGTCATCAGCAGCAGCGCCGGCAGCCACCAGCCGCGCCACGTCGCGGCGTCTTCGTCGACGACGAAGCGCGCGCACGCGTACAGCGCGCACGTCGTGAAGAACACCATCGCGGTATCCGGCAAGAAGGTGTGGCTGTAATACCACGCGCCGGGCAGCACCGCGAACGCCGCGCCGGCGATGAAGCCGGCGACGTCCGACTTCCACAACCAGCGCCCGAACGCCGCGACGGCCGGGATCGTCGCGATCCCGAACGCCAGCGAGATCAGCCGCCCGATCACCTCGTGCACGCCGACGAGCTTGTACAGCGTCGCCGCCAGGAACGGCACGATCTGCAGCTCGAGCTCCACGTAGTTGGGCGGCGGCCCGTTGTAGTCGGTTTGCGGGAAGAAAATGTTGTACTGGAGCTGCGCGAAGTTGCGCGCGATCGCGGCGGTGTCGCCTTGGCGCCAGCCCGGGTGGTCGAAGATCGGGTCGTGGATGCCTTTGAGGCGCAGCAGCGCGCCGATCACGGTGAACGCGGCGGTGGCGATCCAGAACAGCCGGGCCGGCGTCACGCGACCGACCGGAACGTCCAATACTTGTTGACGAAGAAGTTGACCACGATGCCGGAGAGCGTCGCCAGGAACCACGTGCGGTGGCCGTGTCCGAACGCGAGCGGCGGAGGAGCTACGAGTGCCGATACGACCAGGCCGACCAGCAGCGCCATCACGGAGACGGTGAGGAACTGCATGGCTTCGCGCCCGGCGTGGCCGGTGGACCGGAACGTCCACACGCGGTTGAGAAAATAGTTCGAAACGCCGCCGGCGAGGAACGCCACCGAGTAGATCGCATAGTACGGCCCAGCTGCGTTGTAGTTGACGCCGCTGCGTTTGAGAACCAGCTGCAGCAGGGTGAAGATCACGAGGTTCACCAGGAACCCGGATGCGCCGACGATGCCGAACTTCACGAACTGCCGCACTCCGCGGCGCTGCCGCACGCGGTGGAGCAGACTTTGCTGCGGCGCGGTTTCGGGTGCGCTCATGCGACCCAGTACCAGTCGGCGAACAGCACGGTGAACAGGCCCAGCAGCGGCAACGAGAACGCGACGTACGCGTTCTGGAACGTCGGGCGCGCTCCCCATAACCCGAACAGCGCGAACATCGGGAACAGCACCAGCGCGAAGCGCGGCATGCTCATCAGGCTCGCGGTGCACATCGGGATCACGACCGACAGCGCCATGTAGACCACGTACGACAGGCGCAAACGCCGGAATCCGACCGCCAGCACCACGACCATGAGCAGCGTGAACGCGAGCTCGAGGCTCTCGTTCGCGACGGTTTGCGTGGTGTGCGCGGTCACGATCTTGTGGATCGTGTTCGACACCGACACCCACGGCGGTGCGAAATACCGGCCCCAGTGCACCTGCACGTGCGAGAACTTGAGCGGGTCGCCGTTGATCACCCACGAGTACGCCATATACGTGGCCAAGCCCAGCGGCACGAGCGCCATCGAGATCAGCGGCTTCACGACGTCGTCCACCCAGTAGCGGAAGAACTCGCGCCCGCCCTCGCGCGCCGCGACGACCCACTCGATGAACAGCGGCGCGGCGAGCAGCACGCCCTCCGAGCGCGTCAGGGCCGCGAAGAACCCGAACGTGCCCGCCATCAGCCAGCGCCGCTCGCGCACGTAATAGAACGACGCCACCGTCAGGAACAGGAACAGCGACTCGCTGTACACGGCCGAGAAGAAGATCGCGGTCGGGAAGATCGACACGAAGAACGTCGCGCGCTGGGCGACGTGGCGGTTGTACTCGTGCTCAACCAGCTTGTAGAGGTACAGCAGCGCGAGAAAGCTGGCCGCGTTCGACACGATCAGCCCCGCGACGAGCAGTGAGCCCGTGAAGCCGCTGACGATCCGGATCAGCAGCGGGTACAGCGGAAAGAACGCGGGCTCCGTGCCGAAGTAGCCTTGGCCCGCGATGCGCAGGTAGTGCTCGGCGTCCCAGCGCCCCCACACCGCCAGCAGCGGGTTGTCCGAGGCGGCGTAGTGCACGCCGGGGCGCTGTCCGATCACCATCGCGGCCAGCTCGGCGATCGCGATCATCGGCAGCCGCGTCATCACGAACGTCAGCGACACGTCGCGCACCGTGCGGTTGAAGCGGGCCGCCACGACGAGCTTCGCGAGCACGAACGCGCTCGCCGCGAACGCGGCCGCACGGCCGGTGCCGCCCGACGCGCTCGGCGCCAGCAGCGTTCCCCAGAGCAGCACCAGCGACGACCACGACAGCGCGTCGTACTGCAGCGCCGTGATCTCGTCGACCCGCGCGCGCCGCGCGAAGTAGTGGCCGTACGCGATCCAGCCGGCATACGTTGCCGTGACGCCGGCCACCAGCGCCAGCAGGAAGCTGAGCTCCAGGAAGACCGGGCCGTGCGGGCCTCGCAGCGCGAGCGCGTACCAGAGGTAGAAGCCGAGGCTGACGCCGGCGATGCCGACGGCGGTCACGGCCGGGCGGCCGACGGCGGCGGCGAACGCGGCTGGTTTGGACCGGACGGCGTTCCGCACGAGGGCGAGATCCACGGTCCGGCTCGTTCATCCGTCGAAGCGCCGGAGCCTGTCGCACGGGCGGAACCGTCCGCTTCGTATCACGTGTCCACATGCGTGGGGCTGAAGGCCCCGAGGAGCAGACGATTCCGAATCGATTCGACGTCATCGTGGTCGGCGCGGGCAGCGCAGGATATGCCGCGGCCCGCACCGCCCGCGACCTGGGCGCCTCCGTCGCGCTGGTGGACCACGGGCCGCTGGGCGGCTTGTGCATCCTGCGCGGGTGCATGCCGTCCAAGACGCTGCTGGCGACCGGCGACCTGCTCCACGACATCCGCAGCGCGGACCACCTCGCGGTGCGCGCCGGCGAGCCGTCGCTGGACTACCGCGCGCTTGCCGAGCGCAAGCGAACCCTCGTCGCCGGCTGGGCCGATTACCGCATCGCGGGGATCGAGACGTTCCCCGTGTTCGCCGGCGCGGCGCGCTTCGAGTCGCGCACCACGCTGCGCGTGGGCGAGCACGTGCTGTATGCGCCGCGGTTCATCATCGCGACCGGCAGCAGCATCGCCCCCGCCGCCGTGCCGGGCTTGCGCGAGGCCGGCTTCATCGACAGCGACCAAGCGCTGGACCTCGAGTCGCCGCCGAAGTCGCTGATCGTGCTGGGCGGCGGCTACGTCGGCAGCGAGCTGGGCCAGTTCTTCCACCGCGCCGGCGTTCCGACGACGATGGTGCTGCGCGCCAAGCACCTGCTGTCCGGCGAAGACCACGACGTGGGCTTCGGCCTCACCGAGTACTTCCGCGAGGAAGGCATCCGCGTCGAGACCTGCGCGCAAGTACACCGCGTCAGCGTGCGCGACGACGGCATGAAGGTGGTGCACTACACGCAGGCCGGCGGCGAGCACGAGGTGGCGGCGCACGAGATCTTCTACGCGCTCGGACGCGTGCCCAACGTGTGCGACATGGGCTTGGACGAGGCCGGCGTGGAGCACCACGACATCACGGGCATCCCCGTCGACGACACGCTGCGCACGTCCAATCCGGACGTCTACGCCGTGGGTGACGTCACGGGGAAATTCCCGCTCGTGCACGTCGCGATCCAGCAAGGCGAGATCGCGGGGCGCAACGCCGCGACGGGCGCGCGCGAGCGCGTCGACTATTCGCTCAGCAAGACGCACACGGTGTTCACCGATCCGCAGGTGGCCGTCGTCGGCGAGACCGAGCGCGAGCTCGAGGCCGCGGGCACCGAGTTCGTCCGCGCGTCGTATCCGTTCAACGACCACGGCAAAGCCGTCGCGCTCGGCAAGACCAAGGGCTTCGTGAAGATGATGGCGGCGCCGGCCGACGGGCGCATCCTCGGCGCGGCGATCCTGGGCCCGAACGCATCGGACCTCATCGAGCCGCTGATCGTCGCGATGGCGTACGGCGCGACGGTGCAAGATTACGCGCGCATCCCGCACCTGCACCCGACGCTGGTCGAGATCCTCACCTATCCCGCCGAAGAGCTCGCCGAGCAGGTCCGCACGGCGCCGTCGCTCGCCGTCGCGAAATAACCATGCACGCGGCGCTGGTTCAGTTCAAGCCGCGCAAGGGCGATTTCGCCGCGAACCTCGTCGCGATGCGCGACGTGTTCGAGCAGCTCGCGCACGCGCCGGATCCGCCCGAGCTGATCGTGTTTCCCGAAGCGGCGCTGACCGGGTATTTTCTGGAAGGCGCGGTGTACGAGCTCGCGCTCGACGCCGCGGCGATGGCGCAGCACGTCGACGAGCAATGGCGCGCGTCGGGGGCGACGTCGCCGTGCGACGTCGTCACCGGGTTCTACGAGAACGTCGCGGGGACGTTCCACAACAGCGCGCTGTACGTGCGCTGCGGCGAGCCCGGCGGCCCGCGCATCGTGCACGTCCACCGCAAGATGTTCTTGCCGACGTACGGCGTGTTCGACGAAGAGCGGTTTCTCACGCGCGGGCGGCGGCTCTCGGTGTTCGAGACGCCGTTCGCCACCGCGGCGATGCTGATTTGCGAGGACGCGTGGCACGCGATCATGCCGACCGTCGCCGCGCTCAAGGGCGCGCGGCTGCTGATCGTCCCGAGCGCGTCGCCGGGGCGCGGGCTGTGCGGCGACGACGAGCTGGAGAGCAACGTGCGCTGGAAAGCGATCTTGTCGTCGGCCGCAGCCGAGCACGGCGTGTACGTGCTGTACGCCGGGCTCACCGGATTCGAAGGCGGCAAAGGCATGTCGGGCGGGACGTGCGCGTACTCGCCGCGCGGCGAGCTGCTCGAGTCCGCAGGGCCGCTCGATGCGTGCATCGTGACCGTGCGGCTCGACCGCGACGAGGTCGATCTCGCGCGCGCGACAATCCCGCTGCTGGGCGATCTGTCGGCGGTGCTGCCCGATCTGTGGCTCGACGACGAGATCCCCGTCACGCGCCGGCTAGAGGAAAGAGCGTGACCACGCTGCTGCCGGTGGTGGACGCGCGCATGGATGAGCCGTCGCTCGCGATCAACCCGGAGCTCGCCGCGCGCTGGCTCGAAGCGTTCCTGCGCGACGAGCTCGTCGTGCGGCGCGGGATCGGCAAAGCGATCCTCGGGCTGTCGGGCGGCATCGACAGCGCGCTCGTCGCGTACTTGTGCGCGCGCGCGCTCGGCCCCGAGAACGTGTACGCGATCCGCATGCCGTACAAGACGTCGGCGGCGTCGTCGCTGTCGGACGCGCAGCGGATCGTCGACGCGCTAGGCATCAACGGCGAGACGATCGAGATCACCGACGCCGTCGACGGCTATCTCAAGCATGCACCCGACGCCGATCCGCGCCGCAAGGGCAACGTGATGGCGCGCATGCGCATGCTGATCCTGTTCGACCAGTCCGCGCGGCGCAATGCGCTGCCGGTCGGCACCGGCAACAAGACGGAGCGGCTCATGGGCTACTTCACCTGGCACGCGGACGACACGCCGCCGGTCAACCCGATCGGCGACCTGTTCAAGACGCAGGTGTGGGCGCTCGCGCGCCATCTCGGCGTGCCGAACGAGGTGGTCGACAAGCCGCCCAGCGCCGACCTCGAAGCGAATCAAACCGACGAAGGCGACCTCGGCATCACCTACGCGAAGGCGGACCGCATCCTGAACTTGATCCTGCTCGGATACAAGGACGACGCGATCGTCGCGCGCGGGCTGGACCCCGCCGAGGTGAAGCTGGTGCGGCGCCGCGTCGACGGCACGCACTGGAAGCGGCATCTGCCGACGACGGCGCTGGTGTCCGGCACGGCCATCAACGAGTTCTACTTGCGCCCGGTGGATCTCTGAGGTGCGCTCGCCGGCGCAGCCTTTCGTGGACGACCCGCTGCCGCCGCACGGGTTCTATCCGGTCAGCTTGAATCTCGTCGGCCGCGCCTGCGTGGTGATCGGTCCCGCGGACGACCGCGAAGCGATCGACAAGGTCGCCGCGCTGCGCGCGGTCGACGCCGACGTGCGCTGGATCACCGACCCCCGCGCATTGCTCGACGACGACGTGAAGGACGCGTTCTTCGTGATCTCCACCCCGCAGGACGCCGCGCTGTCCGCGCGCCTGCGCGCGCTCGCGGACGCGCACCGGTTTCTCCTGTGCACGATCGACCAGCCGCGCTTCGGCTTCGTCGCGATGCAGGCGATCGTCGCGTCGGGTCCCGTGCGAATCGGCATCTCGACGGGCGGCGTCGCGCCGCGCGTCGGCAAGGCGCTCAAACACGCGCTGGCGCGCGTGCTCGACGCGAAGTTCGCGCGTTTCGTCGACTGCCTGGCGACGCAGAAGCGGCGCAACCGCACGCGCTTCGCCGGTGACGCCGCGGCGCGCCGGCGCGCCATGGTCGCGGCCGCCGACGGCTTCGCGCTCGACGCGCACGCGACGTACCCGCAGTGGTTCGAGGACGAGCTCGCCGCGCTGGCCCCGCAACCGTCCGAATGACGGTCTAAAATTCCGTATTCGGACCGCGGCGCCGCCGCGGGAGGATTTGAGCGCTCGTCGAGAGCGATCAAATCTCTCAGCATGTTCCGAACCAGGGGCGTCATGGTTGGGACGATGAGCTTTTCGATCGCCCTCCGCGCATGCACCGGCACAGCCGTCATGTGCGCCGCGTTGGCGGCGTGACGACGCCGGAGCAACCGCGACGGCGTCGAAGCTGACGGGATGGCTTCCGTCGAGATCGTCACGATCGGCACCGAGATTCTGCTGGGGCACCTCGTCGACACCAACAGCGTGCACGTCGCGCGCATGCTCGCCGATCACGGCGTGGACGTGTACGCGAAGCATTCCGCCGGCGACAACGCGGACCGGCTCGCCGCGATGCTGGGCGACGTGCTCGCGCGCGCCGACGGCGCGGTGTGCACCGGCGGCCTCGGCCCCACCGTCGACGACCTGACCAAAGACGCGGTGGCGCGTGCCGTGGGGAAAAAGCTCGTGCTGCACGAGCCGTCGCTGCGCGCGATCGAAGAGCGCTTCCGGCAGTTCAACCGCCCGATGGCCGACAACAACCGCCGTCAAGCGTACTTGCCCGAAGGCTGCGTGGTGTTCGACAACCCGCACGGCACCGCGCCCGGGTTCGTCGCGCTGCGCGACGACGGCAAGTTCGTCGCGTGCATGCCCGGAGTGCCGCGCGAGATGAAGCCGATGCTCGCCGATCAGCTCGTGCCGTGGCTCGTGCAGCGCTTCGATTTGCGCTCGGCGATCTACACGCGCACGCTGCACACCGTCGGGATCGGTGAGTCGGAGCTCGACCGCCGCGTCGAAGACCTGTTTCGCAGGCTGGAGAACCCGAAGATCGCGATGCTCGCGCACGGGTTCGCCGTCGACGTGAAGATCATGGCGAAGGCCACGAGCCGCGAGGACGCCGATGCGATGATCGAACCGGTCGCCGCGGAGCTGCGGCAGCGCATCGGCAGCGGCTACTACGGCGACGACGACACGACGCTGCCCGGCGCGATCGTGCGCGCGCTCACATCGCGGGGGCTGACGCTGGGCACCGCGGAGTCGTGCACCGGCGGCGGCATCGCCGACCAGATCGTCAGCGTCGCGGGCGCGTCCGGCGCCTTCCGCGGGGGGATCGTCGCGTATGCGAACGACGTCAAGACGGCGCTGCTCGATGTACCGGAGCGTACACTTGCGCAGTTCGGCGCGGTGAGCGAGGAGACGGCCGCGGCGATGGCACGCGGCGCGCGCCGCCGCCTCGGGGTGGACGCGGCGATCGCCACCACGGGGGTCGCCGGGCCGGACGGCGGCACGCCCGAGAAGCCGGTCGGCTTGGTCTGGTACGCGTTAAGCTTCGGCGGCGACGAGATCGAAACGCGCCGGCTCACGTTTCCAGGGTCGCGGTCCGACATACGAGAACGCGCGACGGTCGCGGCGCTGGGTATTTTGTGGCGCCGTCTCGAACGTGACGTGAAGCCGCCGGTCCTCGTTCCATAGGCATTAGACATTTCTTAGAAAGCGCTGCGCATGACACACCGCCTGGTCTCTCGCCTCCTCACGCTGCTTGCGGTGTGTTCGCTCGCGGCGTGCCACGGCGGCGGGAAGAGCGTGGTCCCCAAGCCGAGCGCGACGCCGACGCTGGCGCCCGGCTGCAAGGTGCTCACGCCGCAATCGGGCGGCAGCACGTACACGCTGACGTCGAACCCCAGCGGGCTGACCGTGCAGCGCCAGGATGCCTCGAGCACGAACTGCGTCTACTTCACCGGCACCACGCAGACCAGCGACACGCCGCAGACGGCGCCGCACCAGTGGCAGTACGTCTTCACGCCGAGCGTCGCGAGCCCGTACACGGTGCCCGTCGCGCAAACGCTCAACGGCAACCACACGATCTTCTACAACCAGACCGGCGACTCGACCGGCGCGATCAACACCAGCTCGCTGCAGTCCGTCGCGCGCAGCAGCAGCGCGGCGCTGCGGCGCGGTGCGGAAACGATGCGCGGCATCCAGCGCTTCGCGGGCGCGGGCGTCGTGGCCGATCAGGTGCTCGTGCGCTATCGCAGCGCGGGCACGACGGCGCAGACGCGCGCGCGCGCGTCGCAGATCGAGCTCGCCGAGGGCGCGACGGCCGGCGCCGAGATCACGACGGTCTCCGGCGACTACGAGCGCTTCGTGCGCGTCCCCTCGGGCACCGATGCAACGGCGTTCGCCGCAACGCTGCGCTCGCAGCGCGACGTGGCCGGCGTCTATCCGGTCCACAAGCGCTTCGCGCTCAGCCGGCCGCCGATGACCGTCAGCGATCCGCACGCGAACAACGTCGACCAGTGGTATCTGTTCGCCGACGGCTTTCCCAACGCGTGGTCGTACACGCACGGAACCGGCATCAAGATCGCCATCATCGATACGGGCGTCGACCTGCACAACACCGATCTCAACAACGGCTCGAACCTCGTCTTCCAGACGGGATACGAGAGCGCGAACCACGACGCGCAAGACACCAACGGGCACGGCACCAACGTTGCCGGCATCGCCGCGGCGATCACCAACAACGGGCTCGGCTTCGCGAGCGGCGGCTACGGCGTGCAGCTGCTCGCGTACAACGTGTTCCCCGACGCGACGACGACCAGCCACAACCAGAATGCGACCGTTGCCGATGAGGTCGCGGCCGTCAACAGCGCCGTCAGCAAGGGCGTGGACGTCATCAACCTGAGCCTCGGCGCCGCGGAGGACTTCGGCAGCAACAACGGCTTCGACCAGGGCGAGCACGACGCGATCGAAGCGGCCATCACCGCCGGCGTGACGGTGGTCGCGGCAGCCGGCAACGACGCCGACGGCGGCGAGAGCGGCACGCCGCACACCGTGCTGGATTATCCGGCGGCCTACGACGGCGTGATCTCGGTCGGCGCGAGCGCCCTGCGCGACAACAACAGCGGCACGTTCGCGGGCTCGACCGAGTACGTCGCGTCGTACTCGCAGTACGGCCCCGGCCTCGCGATCGTCGCGCCCGGCGGCGATCCGAGCGGCAGCGACACCAGCCCGCTGCACTGGATCTGGAACTACTCCACCTCGACCGCCACCTACCCGCCCGACCAGTGCACGTACGGGCACGGCACGCTGCCCGTGACGCCGACGAACTGCTCGGCGTTCTTCGCGGGCACGTCGCAAGCCACGCCGCAGGTCAGCGCGGCAGCGGCGCTGCTGCTCGCCGCGGCGGGCGGGCACCACACGCTCACCCCGGCGAAGGTGTTGCAGATCCTCGAAGACACCGCCGACAACATCAACGACGCGCACCAAGGCCACGGCCGGCTCAACATCTACAAAGCGGTCGCGGCCGTCACCGGTGACACCGGCGCCACCTACAGCGGTCCGAGCGTGCAGAAGACGAGCCCCACGCAAGTCGTCGCGTTCGCGTACGACAACTCCGGCGCGACCATCCCGCACATCCTCGACGTCAACTACCCCGCCGGCGTGCCGGTCGACTCCAGCGGCAACTTCCGCCTGGGCGACGTGCCGTCGACCGCGACGGTGTATCACGTCGGCGTCTGGTACGACGCCAACGGCGACGGCATCGTCGATACGGGCGATCAGTTCGGCAACGCGGCGAGCACGTGCAGCGCGGCGCAGAAATGCACCATCGGAACCATCACGATGCACGCGGTGACCGCCGGGTTCGTGCTGCCCTAAGCGCGCCTTCCGTAGCCGATGGCCTCGAGCGAGCGCTGCACGACGAGGCCGTCGGCGAACGTGGGTACGCCGGGCGTCCCCAAATCGATTGCTTCCGCGAACGCGTCGAGGAGCGGCAAGAAGAACGGCAGGTTCCCGTGGATCTGGCCGTGCTTCTCGTACGGTGACGCCGCGATCTCCAACTCGTCCTGCTCGTCTTCGGCCACCGTGAACACGCGCAGGTCGCCGAAGAACGTGCCGTTCGCGACGGCGCTGCGCCGCTCGCCGTGCACCGCGACGGTCGTCGAGTCGATCGCCGTGGTGGAATCGTTGCCGACCCGCGCCACCAGCCCGTCGCCGTAATCGACCAGCGCGAAAGCGCCGTCCGCGACGTCGGTTTCGAACGTGCCCTGCGCGTCGGTGCGGCGGGGGTTCGCGGTGCGCATGAGACCCTGCGTCGCGCGGGGCGCGCGGCCCGCCAGGTGGTTGGTGAGGTCGAAGAAGTGCGGCATCGTCCCGTTCGCTACGCCGCCGCCGCGCTCGCGCGAGAACCACCAGCCGCGCGCGCGGTCCGTCTTGCGCTCGAGCAGATCGCCGCTCAGCCGCGCCACTTCGAGCTCGCGCAGCGCGCCGACGTGGCCGTTGTCGATCAGCTCCTTGAGCGCGATGACGGCCGGGACGTAGCGGAACTCGAACGCGATCGCGCTCACGGTGCCGGCGCGTTCGCTCGCGGCAAACATCGCCTCGGCTTGCGCGACGTCGAGCGCCAGCGGCTTCTCGCACAGCACGTGCTTGCCGGCGGCCAGCGCGGCGAGCACGGAGTCGTGATGGTCGAACGGCGCCGACGCGACCGACACCACGTCGAGCTCCACGCCCGCGAGCATCTCCGCAGTCGACCGGAACGCGTGCGGGATCTTGCGCTCGCGCGCGACGCGCTCGGCGCTGCGCGGCGACGCGATCGCGACCACCTCGAAGCGCGGGTGCAGTGCGTACGCCGGCGCGTGCACGGCGCCGCCGAACCCCGCACCCACCACGCCCACGCGCAGCGTGCTCACGCTGCGTCCTCCGTCTCGCGCACCGTTCGCTCGAGCACGTCGAGCGCGCGCGCGAGCTGGTCGTCGTCGATCGTGAGCGGCGGCGCGACGGTGATCGACGTGCCGGTCGTTCCGGACTGCAACAGGATGAGGCCGCGCGCGAGCCCGCGCACGACGACGCGGTTCGCGAACGCTGCGTGCGCGAACTCAACCGCCCACAAGAATCCCACGCCGCGCACGTCGCGCACGCTCGGCGACGACGCGAGCGCGCGCAGGCGCGCGCCGAGCGCGGCTTCGCGCGTCCGGACGCGTTCGACGACGCGGAGCCGTTCGAGCTCCTCGATGTTCGCGAGCGCCGCCGCGCACGCGAGCGGATTGCCCAAGAACGTCGACGTGTGGATCGCCTCGCCGGCGCTCACCGGCCACGCGTCCATCACGCGCGCCGTGCCGATCGCCGCCGACACCGGGACGCCGCCGGCCAGCGCCTTGCCGACGCACAGCAGATCGGGCACGACGTCCTCTCGCTCGCACGCGAACATGGTGCCGGTACGGCCGAATCCGGTGTAGATCTCGTCGAGGATCAGCAGCAAGCCGCCCTCGTCGCACAGCGCGCGCAGGCCGCGCAAGAACCCGGCCGGCGGCACGATCACGCCGCCGCGCCCTTGGACCGGTTCGAGGATCACCGCGCCGATGTCGGGATCGTGCGCGAGCGCGGTGCGCACGGCGCTCAGCGCGCCGTCGACCGTCGAGCCGGCGCCGGGATACGGCAGGAACGTCGCGCGCGCGGGGACCAGCGGCGCGAACGGCGCGCGAAACTTGTCGATGCCGATCACCTCGAGCGCGCCCAGCGAGAGGCCGTGGTACGCGCCGTGGTATGCGAGCACGCGGGGTTTGCCCGTCGCGAGCAGCGCCGTCTTCAGCGCGAACTCCACCGCTTCGGCGCCCGACGTCGCGAGATACGACTTGCGCAGATCGCCCGGCGCCAGCTGCGCGAGCCGCGCGAGCAGCTTCGTGCGCAGCTCCGTGGGGTGCACGTCGCCCATGCCGTGCATCAGCCGGTGCGCCTGCTCGGCGACGGCGCTCGCGACGCGCGGGTTGGTATGCCCCGTCGCGGCGACGCCGAAGGCCGACGTGAGATCGAGATACCTGTTCCCGTCGACGTCGGTGACGAGCGCACCCGCCGCGCTGTCCCAGAACACCGGGTAGTCGTCGCCGAGGTACGTCACGCCGGGCGCCTCGTACGCGGCGAGCTCCGCCGCGAGCGCGCGCGAGCGCGGACCCGGGACCGCCGTGACGATCGCTTCGAAGCGATCCGTCGTCGTCGGGGTCATCCCAGGTCGATCCAGCGCACGAAATCTGCGATACGCGGTGTGCCGCCGTGATGCCCGCCCAGCGGCGGGGCCTGCATCGTGCCGAACGGCGCGACGCGGACCGCGCCGATGCGCTCCGCGAGCGCGACCGCCGCGGCATCGGCGGAGACGACGCCGACCGCCTGGACCGGCAGCCCGTGCGCCGCGACGTATGCCGCGATCGCCGCGTCGCCGTCTGCCGCGATCAGCGGGATCACGCGCGGGAGAAACGGCGGCGGTTCGTCGCGCGGCGGATCCAGCACCAGCGCGGCATCGCCGGCGCGAAACACCGCGCCGCGCCCGCCCGCGGCGCGAAACGCCGCGAGGTTGCGGTACGCGGCCGTCGCGGCCTCGTGCGCCGGCGCGCGCTCGCCGCCGGGAAACTCCACCACCACGCGCTCGCATGCGGCGGCGAGCGCGCTCGCGACGCGCGCCAGCTCCGCGCCGTCCGCGGCCACGAACAGCGCGTGCGGTGAGAGGCAGCCTTCGCCGTCGTACAGCAGCGCGTCGCGCGCGATGCGCGCCGCCAGCGCGTCGTCGAATGCGGCGAGGTCGTCGCGCGTGAGCCGCCCGATGCTCGCGCGGTGCCCGAAGCCGGCGAAGCGCGTGTCGGCGCCGCAGCGCGCGCGAATCGCGCGCAGCGTGTCGTCGCGCCCGAACGCGACGACCGTGTCAGCGCCCTCGAACAGCGCGGTTTCGGCCGGATCGCCGCCGCCGGTCCAGGCGTGCGCGCGCGCGGCGGACGCGAATGCGGGGTGCTCCTCGGCGAGCGACGCGAAGAAGCCCGCGACGAGCGCGTCGCTGCGGTCTTTCACCACCACGCCGCACTTCGCGCACAGCGCGAAGACCGCGGGCACCACCGCGACGCCGATCGTCGTGTCGCTCGACACGACGACCACACGGTCGACGCCGCGCGCCCACGCCGCCGGCGCACCGCGCCGTTCGGCGACGCCGTCGAGCGCGTCGACGCTGCCGAGCTCGCTCGCGATCGCGGCTTCGAGCGCATCGCGCGTGACGCCGGAGAAGAGGCGGTCCAACGCGTAGTCGACGACGGGCTCGCTGTAGCCCAGCCGCGCGCGGATCGCCGCCGTCGCGCGCACGCGCGGTGGGAAGTCGGCGTCGCACCAGCGTTCGGCGGCATCCGCGACGTGCGCGATCACGCGCCGCGCCGGCAGCATGCGCAGCGAGCCTGCGTCGTCAGCCACGGCGCGCGAGCAAGGTCTCCGCGTCGAGCGAGCAGCCGCGCAGCTCCGCGCCTTCGTCGCGGCCGATCAGCACGAGGCCCTCAGCGGTGAGCGCGCCCAGGTCTTCGGTGTCGATCGCGATCACCGAGCCGCGGTTCGCGAGGTCGATGTGGCGGAGCGCGCCGACGACGCCGCGCGGCAGCGGGCGGCCGTCGCCGCCGACCACGATCGGCCGCAGCCACGGCGGCGGCACTTTCACGCGCGTGTCCACCCGTGCGCGCGACGCGAACGTGTCGTAGTACTGCGACGAGAGCTCGGTCATCCCGTATTCGGCGACGATCGCTTCGACCGGCACGCCCAGCCGGTCCGACGCCTGCGCGTACAGCGTCGCCCGGTCCACCACGCGCGTGCGACCCTTGAAGCCGCCCGTCTCCATGATGCGCGAGCCGGCGGGCAGCGCGAGCGCGAGATCGCGCTCGGCGAGCGCGTCGAGCAGCGCCACCAGCGCGAACGCGGTCGTCGCGACGCAGACCGCGATCCCCGCCGCGGCTGCGCGCGCGGCGTCGCGCACGAAGGCATCGGCGTCGAGGTCGTCGCCGTGCAGGTACCAGCCGCTCGCGCCGTCACCGCGCTCGCGCGCGACGACGCCCATCATGTGGCCCAGCGAGCTGTGCGGGCGCTCGCGCGGATCGGGCACGAGGTTCAGGTAGCGCAGCCGCGCGCCGTCGGCGAGCAGCATGCGGTCGAACGACGCGAGCAGCGCGGCGTCGTACAGCCGCGTCGTCGGCAGCTCGTGGCGCCCACCGCGGCCGCGCGTCGTGCCGCTGGTCTCGAACCACGCCGCCGTCTCGTTGGGCGGAAACGTCGCGAGCCGCGCCTCTTTGAACGCGGCGGCCGGCACCGCGGGAATGTCCTCGATCCGTTCCGGCAGATGGTCCGCGCCGAACCCGGCCGCGCGCGCGAACGCGCCGTACGGCGCGTTGCGCTCCACCTGATACGCGAACAGATCGCGCGCGAGCGCCAGGAACGCGTCGTCGTCCAGCGCGTACGCGCCGATCGCGGCGAGCACGCGCGCGTCGAGCGCCCCGGCGGTCACGTCCTCCTAGAGCCGGTCCTTCTTGCGGTGCGAAGCGGTGAACGGCGTGCCCTTGTCTTTGGGGTCCGCCGTCGCCAGCAAGCCCACCATGTCCGAGAAATTCTCCGCGTAGCCCGAGAACGTCCACGTGTTCTTGCCGTCCGTCGAGCTCAGCTTGAACAAGCGGCCGTCGAAGGTTCCGGTGAACGGCACCGTCTGGTTGGTTTCGCGCTTCCACGTGCCGGTGAGCTGATCGCCCTTCTGCGTGACGTAGAGGTGCGAGTAGACGGCACGGCTCTTTCCGAGCGGCTGAAGCTGGACTTCCCACACGCCGTCCATCGTGGAGAACTGCGGCGGCTCGGGCGTGTCCGACGGGCTTGCGGCCGGCTCGGGCGTGCTGCTGCGGCGGCCGCGGCGGCCGGCCGGCGGCGCCGTGGTGGCCGCGGGCGCCGGCGTGACCGTCGGCACGGCCCTCACGGGTGTCGGCGCCGGCGTCCCGATCAAGGTCCCGGGGGTCGCGACGCTGCCGTTGGGCGGCGGGGGCGGCGGCGGGGTGACCTGGCCGGCGGGTCCGGACTGGCCGACCTGCGCGACGGCGGTTCCGCCGACGGCGGCGGCGGCAACCGCCACGAGCACGAGCTGACGAACGTTCAACGGGACCTCTTGTGGGGCGTGGGGGACGGCTCTGTGTTCGCAAACGGCGGCGCCGTTCATCCCAGCGCCGCCTCGGGAGCGCTTAACCGAAAACTTACAAATTGCGGATGAGCGACACCGGGATGGGGATCGTGGCGCTCTGGCCGTCGTTCCGGGACGCGATCAGGCTGAGCTGGACGTTCGTCGCGGTCGGCGGCAAGTTGAGCGCGTTCGCGGAGAAGACGCCCTGCCACAAACCCGTGCCGAGCGGCGAGAGCGCGATGTTGGTGTTGCCGGTCCCGATCGTGAGCCGCTGGACGTTGGTCGTGGTGACCGCGCTGACTTTTACCGTCGTGTTCGGGTTGAGCACCGTCGGCGAGAACGTCGCGTAGAAGATCTGCGGCGCATCGCCGGGAGCCGCGAACGTGTTCGGCGGCGGCGAGCCGTAGACGAAGACGTTCGCCTGCGCCAGCGCCGTCGGCGTCGCCTGCGGCGTCGGCGCCGGGGTGGCCGTCGCGACCGGCTGCGGGACCGGCGTCTGGGCGGCCGCCGGCGGCGGCGTCGGCTGGCGCGTCTGCTGCTGCTGAAGCTGACGGCCCGGTGCGGCGGCCGGGAAACCGGTGTTCGGCGGTACGGTCGGCAGCGGGCGCGGCGTCGGCACGATCATGCCGGGTGGGATCGCGGCGCTCGGCACCGTGGACGTCGCGCTGCCGTTGAGGATGTGCGGCGTGACGACGATGATCAGCTCGTTGCGCGTGCTCGTCGTGTTGTTGTTGCGGAAGATGCCGCCGATCAGCGGCAAGCTGCCCAGCAGCGGGATCTTGCTCTCCGTGCGCTGCGAGTTCTCTTGAATCAGGCCGCCGATGACGAGCGTCTCGTTGTCGCGCAGGTGGACCGTCGTCTGCGTGTCGCGCGTCGAGATCTCCGGGATGTTGTTGAACAGACCGGTCAGCGAGTTGACGACCGGGTGGAGCGCGACGGTCAGCTCGCCGTTGTTCGTGATGATCGGCGTGATGTCGAGCGTGACGCCGGTTTGAAAGCTCTGCAGCTGCTGCGTGGCGATCGTGCCCGTGCCGCCGCCGGTCGTCGTGAGGATGCTCAGCGTGTCGCCCGCGCGGATCGTCGCGGTGCGGCCCGACAGCGTCGTGATGCGCGGATCGGCGAGCACGCGCGCTTTGCCGTTGGAGATCAGCAAATTGAGCGTCGCGCTGAACTGGATCGGCACGGTGCGCGTGAACGGCGCGATGCCGATGAGCCGGCCGGCGTTGCCGTTGGGGTCGGGGGTCGGCGCGATCTCCTGGAACGTCGTGCTCACCGACGCGGTGCCGAGCTGCAG
>Ga0066662_10000317_pt1 | contig 21128 bp, 17 predicted proteins | sample GraSoiAngelo_111_FD_133939 | JGI IMG/M metagenome (GOLD analysis project Ga0066662, IMG submission 133939) | Grasslands soil microbial communities from the Angelo Coastal Reserve, California, USA - 14_0903_12_40cm | ecosystem: Environmental > Terrestrial > Soil > Grasslands | place: USA...
AAATCGGTCGACGATGCTGCTGCCAAGAAAGTGCCGGGATTCATCAAGGCGGTGACGCTGGACGACAAGACCGGCACCACCTCGGGCTGGGTGGTCGCGGTCGCCAACTCCTACCCGAACGCCAAAAAAGCGGCGGAGGCGTTGAAGGTGACCTACGACAACGGCCCGAATGCCAAGCTGTCGAGCCAGTCCCTGCTCGACGAGGCGAAACGCCTGCAGGCGCAGGACGACTCCGGTCTCTTCTTCGTCAAGGACGGCGACACCGCGGCCGCGCTTGGCTCGGCGGCAAAGGTGCTGGAGGCGGAATACACCACCAACATCAACATCCACGCCCCACTGGAGCCGATGAACGCCACCGCGCAACAGCAGGGCGATATCTGGCACATCTATTCCGGCAACCAGTTCGCGACGCGTTCCGGCGCAATCGCGGCGGCGGCGGCCGGCGTCGATCCCAAATTCGTGGTGATGCACCAGATGTGGCTCGGCGGCGGCTTCGGCCGCAGGCTCGATGCCGACATGATGGTGCCGGCGGTGCAGGCGGCGAAAGCCGTCGGCAAGCCGGTCAAGGTGATCTATTCGCGCGAAGACGACATGACCATGGACTTCTCGCGGCCGCTCACCTTCCAGAAGATCAAGGCCGGTCTCGATGCCGACGGAAAACTCGTGGCGATGAACCATGACGTGGTCTCGGCGTGGCCGACCAAGCGCTGGGGCATCCCGGACTTCCTCTCGCCCTCGGTCGACAAGAAGGGCGCGCTCGACGCCTTCACCGTCAACGGCGCGGACTTCTTCTATTCCGTGCCGAACCACAACGTCCGCGCCATCCTGAACGAGATGGCGCACAACGCGACACCCTCCGGGCAATTGCGGTCGGTGGCGCCGGGCTGGACGTTCTGGGCCGTGGAAAGCATGATCGACGAACTCGCGCATGCGGCCGGCAAAGACCCCGCGCTGTTCCGCGTCGCGCTGCTCGACGGCAAGGGCAAGAACGACGGCGGCGCGCAACGCCTGCGCAACACGCTGCTCGCCGCGATGGGCATGGCCGGCTACGGCACCAAGGCGCTGCCCAAGGGCGAAGGCATGGGGGTCGCCTGCGTCTCCTCGCAGGAGCGCGCCTCCGCAAGCTGGACCGCCTGCGTCGCGCATGTCGCGGTGGCACCAAGCGGCGAGGTCAAGGTCAAGAAGCTCACCGTGGCGACCGACGTCGGCACCCAGGTGCATCCCGACAATATCCGCGCCCAGGTCGAGGGCGCGGCGCTGTGGGGACTATCGCTCGCGATGTACGAGAAGGCGACCTTGAAGGACGGCGCCATCGAGCAGACCAACTTCGACCGCTACACGCCATTGCGCATGAGCCAGGTGCCCGAAGTGGCGGTCAGCGTCATCGCCAACGGCGAGAAAGCCACCGGCGTCGGCGAGCCCGCCGTCACCGTAGTGGCGCCCGCACTCGGCAACGCCATCTTCAACGCCTGCGGCGCGCGAGTGCGCTCGCTGCCGATCACCGCCGAAGCGGTGAAGGGGGCGATGAAGGCTTAAGGGGGGCGTTTCACTGCGACGAGATGATCCGGCGGGAGCTCGCTTCCGGCGGATCGGTATGGATGTCCAGGGGGTCTTTTCGCAAGCGTCCGGTCCACCAAGCTCCCCCGTCATCCTGAGGTGCTCGCCGCGACAGCGGCGAGCCTCGAAGGATCGCCACAGGCCCCTTTGCTCGCGGCCATCCTTCGAGACGCCGCGCAAGGGCGCGGCTCCTCAGGATGACGGCGGAGTGTTGTGCGAGGACGACGTAAGCGCGGCTGCAAAAAAACGACTACTGAACGCCCTTGCTCGCCGGCTGTAGTTTCGCGAAAGGCGACGCCGCGTGCACCACATGGCCGCCGACCATGGTCAGCAGCGACCTTATTTTCCCAACCTCCTGCACCGGCACCGCGAGATAGTCCGCCGACAGCACCGCGAGATCGGCGAGCTTGCCCGGCTCCAGCGTGCCGCGCTTCTCGTTGTCGTTGGCCGCAAACGCCGTATTGCGGGTGTACATTTCCAGCGCCTGGCGGCGGCTCGGCGCTTCCGCCTCGCCGCGGGTCTGGACGCCGCCGATGGTGGTGCCGTCGAGGTACCATTGCAGCGCCACGAACGGGTTGTACGACGACACCCGGTGCGCGTCGGTGCCGCCGGTCACCGTCAATCCCAGCCGCATCGCGGTCGCGATCGGCGGCAGGCCGAGCGCCGCCTCGGCGCCGACCTCGCGCTGCAATCGCTCGCCGCCGAAATAAAGCCCGTCCTGCACGCCCCAGATCAGCCCCAGCGCCTTCATGCGCTTCAGGCTCGCTTCCGACGCGCCGTAGAGATGCAGCACGGTCCAGCGCAGCCCAGCGACCGGATACTCGTCATTCACCGCCTCCACCACGTCGAGCAGGTCATGCACGGTGCGCTCCGGATTCCAGTGCAGCTGGATGGTATAGCCCTTGCCGGCGGCCCAGCGCAGCAGGTCGTAGAGTTTGGTCTTGCCGTCGGGGCTGATGTCGTTGTCGGTCCAGTCGGCCCAGATCAGGATCTCGCCGGGACCGTTGAAATGCAGCATGTCATCGCCGAAGCCCTGTGGCAGCAACTGCGTCAGGTTCTTCAGGTCCGCAAGCTCCGAGCCCGGCGTCGGCGCGCAGAGGTGATAGGCGACGCGCACCGTGAGCTGCTTGTCCCGCCACAGCTTGAAGAGGGCCTGGTAGCTCGACGGATACATGCTGACGCCCCCGCCGTCGACGAGGCCGGTGATCCCAAGCCCGTTCATCTCGCGGAAGAACTGCCGCGAGCCCTCCACCTGCTCGGCGAGCGTCGGCTTCGGCAGTCTGTCGAAGATCTTGCCGAGCGCGTTGCCATTGCCGATGATGATGCCGGTCGGATTGTTCGAGGCGTCGCGCTCGAGCTTGCCGCCGGGGCCGATATCGGTGTCCTCGCGGATGTTGAGCGCGGCAAGCGCTTTCGGCGACAGCAGCAGCCAGTCATAGAGATGCTGGATGTAGACCGGATTGTCGGGCGCGGCGGAGACGATCTCGTCTACGGTCGGACGCCGCTTTTCCTCGAACTGCTCTTCGGTCCAGCCGCCGGCAACCACGATCCACGAGCCGGACTTCTGCGTTTGCGCGGCTTGGCGGACTTTCTCCACTGCCTGCTTCAGCGAGGGCACGCCGATCCAGTTCACCTCGGTGCCGAAGGTCAGCGCGGCGCGGACGCCGTGGATGTGGCCATCGGTCAGGCCCGGGATCACCGTGCGGCCGCCGAGATCGATCAGCCGCGTCTTGTCGCCCGCGAGCTTGCGCATCGCGGCCGAGCTTCCGGTCGCCAGCACCCTGCCGGCGCCAATGGCCAGCGCCTGCTTGACGGAAAAATCCTGGTCAACGGTGAGGACCTTGCCGTTGAACAGCACGGTGTCGGCGAGCTCAGCCGACGCCGCTCCGCCCAGCAAGGTGAGGCAGAGCGCGACCGCTCCAAATCGCAAACCGCAGCAAGCCATTGTCACTCCCTCGATCGCCTCACCCCGTCATTGCGAGGAGCACTTGCGACGAAGCAATCCAGCCTTCGCTCGCGGCCCCTGGATTGCTTCGCTTGCGCTCGCAATGACGGTTACCCCAGCAGCTTTCTTAGCTTGGCTTTCGCCACCTTCTCAAGCGTGGAGCGCGGCATCTCGTCGACCAACCGGATTTCTTTTGGCACCTTGAAGTCGGCGAGCGACTTGCGGCAGGCCGCCATCACGTTGTCCTGCAAATCCGGCGGCGCGCGTTCGACGCCGGCCTGCGGAATGATGAAGACCACCGGCACCTCGTCCAGCATCGGGTGCTTCTTGCCGACCACCGCCGCCTCGCGCACGCCCGGCACCACCGCGATCACCTGCTCGATCTCGGATGCCGCGACGTTCTCGCCGCCGACCTTCAGCATGTCCTTGGCGCGGTCGCCGAATTTGATGAATCCGTCGCGCAGCAGCGTGACGCGGTCGCCGGTGAGGAAGAAACCGTGCTCGTCAAAGCTCGCGCGCGTGGCTTTTTCGTTGTGCAGGTATTCCTTGAAGAGAGACAATCCGGGAATGCCCTGGATCGACAGGTTGCCGGTGCCGCCGACTTCCGTCGGCCGCCCGTCGTCATCGCTGATGCGGATGGAATATTCCGGTGCGGCGCGCCCGATCGACATCGGGATATTCGGCTGGTCGACCTCGCCGACGATGCCGTGGGTAATGGTTTCGGTCATGCCCCACCAGCCGATGACCTTGACGCCGAACGCGGCAAAGGCCGGTGGGTCGTTCATCGCGGTGCCCCACAGCCGGAACGTATGCCGCTTCGGGATATCGTGCTCCAAAAGCGCCTTCATGCAGAAGGGAATGGTGGAGGTCCAGGTGCAGCGGTGCTCGGCGGCGACGCTCCAGAACCGGCGCGCGGAAAATCGCGGCTGGATCACGCTGGTCCCGCCGACCCACAGGCTCGCCAGCATCGAATAGGCCAGCGCGTTGGTATGGAACAGGGGCAAATAGGTCTGGTGCACGTCGGCGGCGTGCAGGTCCTGATGCGCGGCGTTGATCTTGCCGCCCCACAGCGCGTTGGCATGGGTCCACAGCACGGCCTTCGGCCGCGACGTGGTGCCCGAGGTATATTGCACGCTGCAGGCGGCGTTCGGATCGACGGCGCGGCGCGGGCGGTCGGCGCTGTCGGCAAACAGCGCGTCGAATGCATCGGCGCGCTGCGGAGGCTGCGCAGCGGTGCCCGCGTCATGCGAGATCACCGCGATCCAGCGCAAGTCGCGGCAATGCGCCGCGACCATCTCCGCATAGGCGGGCTGGGTAATCGCGGCGAACGCGCCGCAATGGCCCGCGAAATATTCGATCTCGGCGGCCGCCGAGCGGGTATTGGTGGTGACGGCAATGGCGCCTAGTTCCACGCAGGCGAACCAGGCCAGCATCGACTCGATGCAATTGTCGAGATGGATCAGGACCGCGTCACCCTGCCTGATCCCGCGCGCTGCAAGGCCCGCGGCGAGCGCGCCGACGCGGTCGTGGAATTCGCGGTAGCTCCATGCGCGCGCCGGCGCGTCGAACGGCGCCCAGATCAGGAATGGATGCTCCGCGCGCGTCTCGCTCCGCATCCGCAACAGCCACGGCACGTCGAGCCCCGCGAACGGGCCGACCACCCCCGCCGGCTGTGTCTGCTGCATGCTTCCTCCCGCGCGGCTCTTGCCGTCATTGCCGGGCTTGACCCGACCTCCATCATCTTCGACAGACTCTTTGAAGATGGATGGATGCGCCGGTCAAGCCCGCGCATGACAGCCCCCGCATATTGCGCGCGCGTGCCGCACTGGCAGCATCGGAATTTGTTTGTTAGAACGCACGCGAAATTCGATGCAACAGCAACGGGCCGCGATCCAACGCGGCCCTGATGGGAGAAACTGGATGACCTCACGCCGCACCGCGATTTTTGTGATCGCGCTTGGAATTTCCACCCTCGGTTCCCTCGGCGGCGCCTCCGCGCTGGATTATCCGACGCGGCCGGTGCGCTGGGTGGTCGGCTATCCGCCAGGCGGGGCCACCGACATCATCGCGCGGCTGATCGGGCAGCGGCTGTCGGAACGGCTCGGCCAGCAATTCGTGATCGAGAACAAGCCGGGCGCCGGCAACAACATTGCGACCGAATCCGTGGTCAACGCCGAGCCCGACGGCTACACGGTGCTGCTGGTCAATCCGGCGAACTACATCAACACCTCGCTCTACGCCAATCTGAAATTCAATTTTCCGCGCGATATCGCGCCGGTCGCTTCCTTCAACCGCGTGCCCAATGTGATGACGGTGAACAAGGACGTGGAAGCCAAGACGGTTGCCGAGTTCATTGCTTACGCGAAGGCCAATCCAGGCAAGATCAACATGGCGTCCTCCGGCAACGGCACCTCGGTGCATCTGTCCGGCGAATTGTTCATGGCAATGGCGGGCATCAAGATGCAGCACGTGCCTTATCGGGGTGCTGCGCCCGCGCTCACCGATCTGCTCGGCGGCCAGGTGCAGGTGATCTTCGACAACATGCCCTCGGTGATCCAGCACATCCGCTCCGGCGCAATGCGCGCGATGGCGGTGACCACCGAGAAGCGTTCGCCGCAACTGCCCGACACGCCGACTGTCGCCGAGACCGTGCCCGGCTATGAAGCAAGCGCATTGTTCGGCATGGGCGCGCCGAAGAACACGCCGAAGGAGATCATCGCCAAGCTCAATGGCGAGATCAACGCGATATTGGCCGAGCCGGAGATGAAAAAGCGGCTGGTCGATCTCGGCGGCGAGCCGCTGATCGGCACGCCGCAAGCGTTCGGCGAGATGATCGTCGCCGAAACCGAAAAATGGAAAAAGGTGATCGAAGGCGCCAATATCCCCAAGGTGGAGTGAAGGCGGCGAGGGTTTCTGCTGCCCAATTTCCCGGCTTTCCGGGCGCGGCGGCTTTGTGCGACACTGCACCGGGGGCCGCATCGTCGCCGTACCAAAGCCTGGGAAAGGACGGCATGAAGAAGCTGATAATCGTCGTCGTCCTGCTCTCGCACCCGGCGTGGGCGCAGAGCGGCAAGCGCGTCGACAATTGCGCGCCGATCGGCCGCACGGCGGACGGCCAGCTGGTCTACTCGATGAAGTGCGACAGGCTTCCGGTTGCGGTCGTACCTGCAGCGCCAGCCCCGCCTGCAGCCGATGCGAGCCCTGCGGCGCCGGCCGCCGCGGGGGAGCCGGAGCCCGACCAGGGCGGGCTGTTCAAGTTTCCATTTCCCGGGCTGGTCAAGCCGACCAATGAGCAGAACCGCCCGGCCGGCGTCGGCCCTGCGCAGCCGCGGTGATGTAGCCCGCGAGAGCTCATCGAAACGAACGCGCCAGCTGCAGCGCGTTGCCGAGCGCCGCGCTCGATGCGGTATTGTCGAAGATGCACCACACCGAGGCGCCTTGCGCGCGATGCCTTGCAAGGCGTCGCCGGAGCGAGGCCAGCGCGGGCGCGTCGTAGTCGGAGTAATACATGCGCGGCGAGCCGTGCCAGCGGTAATAAGCCAGCGCCGGCCGGCCGCCGGGCGCGCCCGCCCCCGCGTTCCGCGCCGGATCGGCGGCGGCGCGGGCGATACCCTGCGCTGCGAGCCAGTCGTCGACGCCGGCCGCGAACCAGCTGGCATGCCGCGGCTCGACCACGACATCCGCACCGATGCGCCTGCGCAGTGCGCGGAAGAATGTCCCGGCGACGCGCTTCTGCAACGCCGATTTTCCCGGCAGCTGCACCAGCAGCACGGCGAGCTTGTCGCCCAACCCGGTCGCTTCATCGGCAAAGCGGTCGAGTAACGCGTTGCAATCGGCCAGGCCTAAGTCATGCGTGATGGTTCTCGGCAGCTTCACCGAGAATGCAAAGCCGTCCGGCACCGACGCCGCCCATTTTTCGTAGGTGCCGCGGCGATGCGGGCGATGGAACGAGGAGTTGATCTCGGCCGCGTTGAGCTGTGCCGCGTAGCGCTGCAGATGGCTGCCGCCCGCGGGCACCTGGTCCAGATAGCGCGACGGGACGCTCCATCCCGCGGTGCCGATCCGGATCGGCTGCGTCATCGCGCCATCGGCAGTGCGGACCCGGCCTTCAGCCGGACGAGACGGAGACGGATCCCCAGACGCGCCATCCGGCTCCAGCGCCGCACCGTCCGCCACACTTCGGTCGATTGCAGCCATTGCTTGGCGAGGTGGTACTTTCCGTAAGCCCAGGCGAACGCCGGGATCGACATCAACTGCTCGCGGCTGATGGCAAACAGCCGTTCCACCAGCACGAGTTTGAGGATTTCGCCGACCGCGAGCACCGCCAGCGCCGATCGCCAATGCCCGGTGGCTGCGAGATAGGCGGCGCCAGGTTTCACGGGCTCGAGCAGAATTACCGGAACCGCGAACAGCGCCAACGCGCCGTAAGGCGGCAGCGAGCGGATCCACCGGCGCAGCCGGTCAAACGCGGTCTGCTCGCCGAGCCACGCGGCGAGCGGCTGCGCCAGCGTCAGGAACACGGCGTCGGCCAGGAAGTAAAGCAGGGCCAGGATCGCGATGACGGGTTTCAGCAGACGTTTCATGCAAGCCTCTCCGCCGAACCAAAGCGTGAAGCCATGATAGGTTTCGCCGGTTAACCGCCCGAAATTCGGCTGTCGCGGCGGGAACCATTTTGGAGGAAGATTGCGGGTTAACCTGAACGGCTGGTGTCGCTGCGGCGGCCCTTCGTTGTGGCGGCTCCCGGCTCCCGCAAACGTGATTTCAATCTGTGAAGCGCTTCACATCGGCCAAACCCGCCACGCGCTACCACTCACGCGCAATGCAGGAGTAGACCGATGTTTCACAAGCCCCGCACCGACAGCCCCTCCACCTGGCAGGGTACCGTCAAAATCCTCTCGGTTCAGCTGGCTGTATTGTTCGCGCTCACGGCCGCGGCCGTGTCCTACGTCGCCTGGTCGTCCAACGTGGCGCGCGCGGAATTCACCCGCGCCACCTCATCGGCCACATCCGTCTCGACGAAGCCGCATTGCCACAAGACGCATGCGACCGGGACGGGCGACATTGTTCGCGAGTGGCGCACCCGACACGATTCGAACGTGTGACCTTTGCCTTCGGAGGGCAACGCTCTATCCAGCTGAGCTACGGGTGCGTTAGGCGCTGATGTAGCCGATTGGCTGGGCGGCGGCAACGGTCTCAAAGGGGGGCGAGGGCGGCCGACGCCCCGACGGATGCTGCTTTCTTTCATGCTGCGGACCGGCTTGCGTCTTTGACGGCGCCTGCGCTCGACCATAAGCTCGTCGCTCATGCTGACGGCCGGCAGATCCGGAACGGCGCTTGGATAGGGCAGGGAGAGACGCATGCGGTCGACACTATCGGTGCTGATCAGGGCGAGCATCGCGTCTGTGCTCGTGCTCGCCGCGGGCGCAGCTTTTGCCGCGGAAAAGAAATACGACCCCGGCGCCAGCGATAGCGAAATCAAGATCGGGCAGACCGTTCCGCATAGCGGCCCCGGCTCGCTTTACGGCGTGTTGGGGCGTGTCGGCGAGGCCTATTTCAAGATGCTGAATGAAACGGGCGGCATCAACGGCCGCAAGGTCACCTTCCTCACGCTGGACGATTCATACAGCGCACCGAAAGCCGTCGAAGCCACGCGGCGGCTGGTGGAACAGGAGGAAGTGCTGGCACTGTTCGGCTCGCTGGGCACCGCACCGCAAAGTGCCGTTCACAAATACCTCAATTCCAAGGGGGTGCCGCAACTCCTTCTCAATACCGGCGCCTCGAAATGGAATGATCCCACCAACTATAAATGGACGCTGGCCGGGCTGCCGCTCTATCCGACCGAAGCGCGGATTCTGGCGCGGCATGTCGTCAGCGTCAAACCGAGCGCGAAGATCGCCATTCTCTACCAGAACGACGATTTCGGACGCGATTTCCTGGGGCCCTTCAAGAAAGTGTTGGCGGAGGCCGGCGGCGCCGCGAAGGTGGTGGCGGAGGCGACTTACGATCTCACCGATCCGACCATCGACTCGCAGTTGATCAATCTGTCGAAATCCGGCGCAGACGTTTTCTACAACATCAGCACCGGAAAGGCGACCTCGCAATCGATCCGCAAAGTCGCCGAACTCGGCTGGAAGCCGCTGCATCTGCTGTCGGCGGGCTCCACCGGTCGCTCGATCCTGAGCGCCGCGGGTTTCGAGAACGCAACCGGCATCGTCGCCATTCGCTACGCAAAGGAGGTCGGCGTGCCCCGTTGGGAGAACGACCCCGACGTGATGGCATTTGAAGCGTTGCGCAAGAAATACCTGCCGAATGTCGACCCGGACAATACGATCGCGTTTGCCGGCTATGGTCAGGTCGCTACCATGGCCGAAATCCTGCGACGCTGCGGCGACGATCTCACTCGCGCCAATGTCCTGAAGCAGGCAAACACGCTGAACGGATTCCATTCGCCGTATTTTCTTGACGGCATTACCTACAGCTTCACACCGGATGACTACACGCCGATCAAGACGCTCTACATCTCGATTTTCAACGGCAAGGACTGGGACATCTCCGACAAACCGGTCACGGAATAACGTCGGTTCGAAGGGGACCTCTCGTTGCGCCAGCCCGCGACCTGGCGGTCGGAACAGATGTCAAGCGGCGCAAACGATTGCCGGTACAAGCCGGGCCACGACGAGGGCTGGCATCTGTATTGTCGCCGCACGGTGTGCTTCACTCCGCCCGCGGCATGCGGCCGCCAAAGAGCTCGAGCAGGGAGAGCTTCATGCCGATCACGCGGCGATCGATGATGGCCGGCGCGGCGCTGGCGCCGTTGCTGACGGCGGGCGCGCGGGCGCAGAACTGGCCGTCGGGCATCATCAAGATCATCGTGCCGTTCCCGCCCGGCGGTACCGTCGATCCGATCGCGCGGCTGGCGCAGCCCGGGCTGCAGGCGCGGCTCGGCGCCACCATCATCATCGAGAACCGCCCGGGCGGCTCCGGCAGCGCCGGAACCGCGGCGGTGGCAAAATCCGCGCCCGACGGCAACACCTGGCTGTTCGTGTTCGACACCCACGCGGTCAATCCATTCCTGCAGAATCTGTCTTTCGATACCGAGAAGGACCTCGATCCGGTGCTGCTGATCGGCACCGCGCCGAACGTGCTGGCGACCAATCCGGGCCGTCCGTTCAAGACGCTGGCGGACCTGATCGCGGCCGCCAAGGCGAAACCCGACACGCTGACCTATGCCTCGGTGGGCTCCGGCAGCGTCGGCCATCTCACCATGGTGCAATTGACCAAGCGCGCCGGCATCCGCATGGTGCACGTGCCCTATCGCGGCGGCGGGCCGGCCATGAACGATGCCATCGCCGGACATGTCGACTTCATCATCGGCAGCGCCGCGCTGGTGATGCCGCAGGTCGGCGCCGGCACCATCCGGCCCATCCTGCAGACCGGCAAGACCAGGATGCCCACGCTACCGCAGGTGCCGAATGCGATCGAGAGCGGCTTTGCCGGCTTCGAATCCTACGCCTGGTGGGGCGTGTTCGCGCCGGCCGGCACGCCGAAAGCGGTGATCGACCGCTTCGGCGGCGCGCTGATCGAAACCTTGCGAGAGCCCGCGATCGCCAAGCAGATTTCGGAAAACCTCCAGGTCAACATGCTGCTCGGCAGCCCCGAGGAGGAAGCCAAATTCCTCAAGGCGCAGATGGAGCTATGGGGGCCGGTCGTAAAGGAAAACAACGTCAAGGGCGAGTAGGCCACCGCTCATTGCGAGGAGCTCTTGCGACGAAGCAATCCAGACCTTACTCGTGGCCCTGGATTGCTTCGCTTCGCTCGCAATGACGAACGACAAAAGGAGAATCAAGTGAAACGCTGCCTGACATTGCTCACCCTCGCCGCTTCGCTCGCCATCGCCTCGCCGCTGCGCGCACAGGACGTCACGCGTTTCCCGCCATTGAAGGCGGAGCAGCTCAATCCCGAGCAGAAGAAATGGGCCGAACTGATCACGGCGCCGCCGCGCAACGCCAAATTCGTCAACCCGCCCTACCGCGCTTATATCTACAGCCCCGATCTGGCCGGCAGGCTCAGCCCGCTGTCGGACTATCTGCGCTGGAATAGCTCGCTTCCCCCGCGCCTCAGCGAAATGGCGATCCTGATCACGGCGCGGCAATGGACGGCGCAATATGAATGGTACGCGCATTACCCGCTGGCGCTGAAAGGCGGGCTGGACGCGGAAATCGCCGACGCCATCGCGGAAGGCAAACGGCCGGAAGGTATGAAGGAAGACGAGACCGCGCTCTACGAGCTCGCGACCGAGCTCTATCGCGACAAGAAGGTTTCCGACCCGACCTACAAGGCGGCGCTCGGCCACTTCGGAGAGCGCGGCATCATGGATATCATCGGCATCATCGGCTACTACGACCTGGTGTCGATGACGCTGATCACCATGCAGGCCGGCATGCCCGACGACAAGGTCAAGCCGCTGCCGGTGTTGACGAGGTAGGCGACGTCGTCCCGACATTCGCCGGGACGATAAGGAATTACCGCCCGTAGTTGCGCGCGCGGGTGTAGGCTGGGCGGGTTTCCGGGGCCGGGCGGCTGATGCTGCTGCTGCGCGCGTCGCTGTTGACCGAGCGGGCCAGCGTGCCGAGCTCTTCCAGGAAAATCGGCTTGGAGAAATAGAACCCCTGCGCGTAGCGGATTTTGGTCGCCGCCTGCAGATAGGCCAGTTCCTCGAAGGTCTCGATGCCTTCGGCGATCACGGTCATCCCGAGCGCCTCGCTCAAGGATTCGATCGCCTTCAGGATGCCCTGGCTGCGCGGGCGCTGATGGATGTCGGTGATGAAGGAGCGGTCGATCTTGATCTCGTCGGCGGTGATGTCGGCCAGCGCCGAGAGCGACGAATAGCCGATGCCGAAATCGTCGATCGAGATGCCGACGCCGAGCTTGCGGAAAATGGGAAGGATCTCGTCCTGGAAATCCGTCTTGGCGACGAAGGCGTCCTCGGTCACCTCGATGATGAACCGTTGCGGACACCCGGTCGCTTCCAGCGCGCGCGCGAACGACTGCATGAATTCCGGGTTGCCCGCCTGTTTCGCGGCGACGTTGATGCTGATGCTGGTGCCGGCCCCGAAGGTGTCGTTGATCAGGTCGATCGACTTCATGATCTCGGCGAGAACCAAATGGGTGAGCTCGTCGATCAGGCCGAGCTCGACCGCGAGGTTGATGAAAGTGCCGGGCGCCTGCAGCACGCCCTCGTCGTTTCGCAGCCGCACCAGCGCCTCGATGCCCTTGATCTCCCGGCTTCGGATATCGACCTTGGGCTGGAACGCGCAGCAGAACCGCTTGTCGAGGATGGCCAGCCGCAACGATTGCTCGATCGCCATCCGCTCCAGCGCCTCGCGTTCCATGCTGAGGTCGAAGAACACCGCGGCGCCCTTGCCTTCGTTCTTGACCCGGTACATCGCGATGTCGGCGTTCTGGCGCAGCGCCTCGTAGCTCGAGCCGTGCGCGGGATGCAGGCTGACGCCGATCGAGGCCGACGCGAATACCTCGGAGCCGTCGACGAAGAACGGCGCCCGCAGCCGCTGCAGCAGGAACTGGATGTATTCGGCGACCTCCTGCTGGGTCTGCACGGGGTTGAGCAGCAGGAGGAATTCGTCGCCGCTGATCCGCGACAGCATGTCGGAGGCGCGCAGGTCGAGGCCGAGCCGCCGCGCCACCTCGACCAGCAGCGCGTCGCCGATGGTGTGACCGTAATAGTCGTTGATGTGCTTGAAATTGTCGATGTCCAGAAAGGCCAATGCGAATTGCGCCGGTTCGGCCTGCCGCAACAGATCGTTGGCGCGCTGCTCGATCACCCGCCGCGTCGGCAAGCCGGTCAGCTCGTCGAAATAGGCGCGGCGGAACAGCTCGTCCTGCACCGCCTTGTAGTCGCTCAGATCGGCCGACGCGGTCAGCAGCAAATCCGTGCCGGCGATGCGTACCGGCCGATGCTCGGTCAGGAAGGTCCGCTTGAACGGGCCATCGCCGAAACATTCCTCCAGCACCGCGCCACGCCCGGTGCGCAGCAGCTCGATGCAGGTATCGCGGCGGCTGGGAAGCGCGTCGGTTGCGGCAACCGTTTCGGATGCCGCCAGCAAGTCCGTTGCGGGAAGCTTAAACTGCGCGGCGGCGGCTTCGTTGACGAGCAAAAACCGTCCCTGATCGTCCTGCACCGTCACGGCCGCGGGAAGCATCCGGACGATCTCGTTCAGCACGTTCCGGTCGGTATCGATGCCGCGCCGGTCCGGCACGGTGTCAGCGGATGAGATCGCGAGATGTTTGCCGGCGGTTTGCATGCGGCGAAGCTTCGCAAACCTCCCTTGTAATTTCCGTTAAGTCGGTGCCGGAAACATGGGGTGTCGCCCCGCGCTCGGGGGTTTCAACCGAAACGACGCCGGTTGTCATTAACAGAGTGTCAACAAGGGCCGATAACTACCCTAGGTCGCGCGGGATCCGGCATTTCAGCGTGCAGTGGACGCCGCTGCGCAAAAACGCGATCTCGGTGTTGCCGTCGAACGGTCGGAGCGCGGAATTCAACAGCCGGGTTCCGAAGCCGGCCGCGCCAATGGTGCTGATCGCAGGGCCCTCGGTCTCGTCCCAGACCAGCGTGAGCCGCTCGTCAGTGACCGACCAGGTCACCTGCAGCAGGCCGCGCGGCGAGGAAAACGCGCCGTATTTGCCGGCGTTGGTGGCGAGCTCGTGGATCATCAGCGCCATGCTGACCGCGAGCTTGGCGGGCAGGAACAGCGGTTCGCCGTGCAAGGTGAAGCGCACGTGATCATAGGGGCCCAGTTCGGCGAGCAGCAGTTCCTTCAGCTCGCAGCCGCGGCCGTCGGCGCGCGCGATCAGGTCGTCAGTGGCCGATAGCGCGCGGATGCGGCCATCGATCAGGTCCCAGACCTGCGGCTGATTGTGCAGGACCTGATGCAGCACGGCGTGGATGGTCGAGAGCTTGTTCTTGAGACGGTGCTGCAGTTCGTCGACCACCAGCTTGCGGTAGGTCTCTTCCTCGGTCAGGCGTTTTGAGATCCGATGGTAGTGCGAGGCGATCGAGCGATAATGCTCGATGCCCCAAATCGTCAGCCCGCACACCAAGAGGAACATCGCCATCAGCGCGAATCGCGCGAAGTCGACCGGGGCGGCGCTGAAATTCACCGTCACTCCGAGCAGCGCGCCCGCGAGCGCCGTCGCGATCCCGATGCGGAAACCCCCGAAAGCGGTCGCGAACAGCACCGCCGGGAAATACGGCGTGAAGAACACGTCGGGGCGGATCAGCGACAGGCCGAAGCGGATCGCGGTGGACAGCGCGAGGCACGCCAGCGCAAAGCCGACGCTGAACGCCGGCGCCGGCTGCGAGGTGCCTTGCCACCCTTTGCGGAATTCGTCAGTCCAATGCACGATTCTGTCCGCGCTTGCTTTGCGATAGCGGGGTTGGGAAGATACCGGACTACAATAGCAGAAGGAGAAGCGCCATGGGGCGGCTGGACGGGAAGATCGCGGTCATCACCGGCGCGACCAGCGGGATCGGATGGAAGACGGCGGAGGTTTTCGTCGCGGAGGGCGCCCAAATCGTGATCGCGGGGCGGCGCGCCGCCGAAGGGGAGGCGCTGGCCAGCCAACTCGGCGGGAACTGCGTGTTCCGCCAGACCGACGTCACCCAGGAAGACCAGATGCGCGCGCTGATCGGCATCGCGGTCGAAAAATTCGGCCGCATCGATTGCCTGTTCAACAATGCCGGCGGCCCGGCGCAGACCGGCGGCATCGAAGGCCTCGAGGTGGCGCGGTTCGACGCCGCCATGGCGACCTTGGTGCGGAGCGTGATGCTCGGCATGAAGCACGCCGCGCCCTATATGCGCAAACAAGGGTCCGGCAGCATCATCAACAACGGCAGCATCGCGGGACGGCTCGCGGGCTTTTCATCGTCGACCGTCTATGGCGCGGCCAAGGCGGCGGTCATCCACCTGACGAAATGCGTGGCGATGGAGCTCGGCGAATCGGGCATCCGGGTCAACAGCATTTCACCAGGCGCCATCGCCACCGGCATTTTCGGCAAGGCGCTGGGGCTGTCGGTCGAGGCCGCGGAGAAGACGCCCGACATGATGCGCGAGATCTACAAGACCGCGCAGCCGATCCAGCGCGCCGGCGTGCCGGAGGACATCGCGCATGCCGCGGTGTTCCTCGCCAGCGACGAATCCTCCTTCATCAACGGTCACGACCTCGTGGTCGACGGCGCCATCACAGGCGGCCGCAACTGGACCGCGCAGCAGGAGGGCCTCGCCGCCATCAAGAAGGCGATGGGCGGGGGATAACTGTACGCTCGTCATGCGCGGGCTCGACCCGCGCATCCATCCTTCTTCGCAAGATTTTACCAAAGACGATGCATTGCCGGGTCAAGCCGGGCAATGGCGGGTTCATTCGGTTTCGGATCCGGCGTCCGTCCATGCGCGCGCAGGAAATCGCGCCCCGCCTCCGTCAGCCGGATCGTCACCTCGCGGCCCTGCGCATGCTCGCGCGCGGCAAAGCCGCGGTCGATGGCGTCTTCCCAAACCGTGAGCCGCGGGCAGGAGGTGCGCCAGGCCTCGATCACCTCGGCATAGCTCCGCGGCTCGCGGCCGATCCATTCCAGCAGATCGAGAATCAGCGGATCGAGATCGTTGCGCATGACCGTTACTCACACCGCCTTCAGCGTCACCCGCAAGCCGTCTTTCGGCTTCGGGATCGGCCACATCTGCCATTGCGGGGTATAGCCTGGCTCCAGCGCGACACTGAGGTTCTGCAGGAAATGCCGGGCAAAGCATTTCGCCTGCATATAGGCGAAATGCAGCCCCAGGCACATATGCGCGCCCCCGCCGAACGGCACCCAGGCAAAGCGGTGCCGACCGCGGTGCGCCTCGTCGGTAAAGCGCAACGGGTCGAAGCGGTCCGGCTCGGGCCAGATCTCCGGCATGTGGTGGGTGAACAGCGGGTTGACCGAGGTCATGGTGCCTGCGGGAATCGCATAGCCCTTGAAGCTGAAATCGCGCGTGGCGCGGCGGGGGATCGACGGCACCGGCGGCTTCATCCGCATCGCTTCCTTGAACGCCATCTCGGACAGCGGCATCGCCTCGAGCTTGTCGAAGGTGGTCGGCTCGTCCGGGCGAAGCTCGAGCGCGTTCACTTCGTCGCGCAGCCGCTGCTGCCATTGCGGGTTGGCGGCCAGCGCGCCGATGAACGAGGTCAGCGACGAGGTCAGCGTGTCGTGCGCAGCCATCATCAGAAAACTCATATGGTCGACGATGTCCTGGTTCGACAGCAGCGCGCCGTCTTCGTGAGTGGCGCGGCAGAGCTGCGAGAACAGATCCTCGCCGCCGTTCTCGCGACGGAGCGGAATCTGCTCCGAGAAATATTTGACGATGCGCTGGCGCCCCTTCACCCCGCGCGCCATCTGCGTGCCGGGCCATGGCGTGCGGATCGGCGTGACCGCGGCCGCAACCATGTCGACAAAGGCGCGGGTGATCTCGTCGACTTCGGGTCCGAGACCGGCGCCGAGGAACGAGGTGGCGGCAAGGTCGAGGGTGAGCTGTTTCATCTGCGGATAAAGCAGCACCGCGCCCGGCTGCGCGCGCCATTGCGCCACGCGCTTGGAAATGCCGGCATCGAGCTCGGCCAGATAGGATTTCATTGGCCCCGACTTGAACGCTACAGAGAGCGCGCGGCGGTGCAGGCGATGCTCGTCGAAATCGAGCAGCATCAGCCCGCGCGGAAACAGCCGGCCCAGCACGATCTCCCAGCCATGGGTCGACGAGAAAAGCTTGGTCTGGTCGAACAGCACCAGTTCGTTGGCCTCGGGGCCGAGCACCGAGATGCTGGTCTCGCCGAGCACGCGACTGCGATAGACATGGCCGTATGTGGCGGCCATCCGCTCGACCTCGCCTTTCGGATCGGCGAGCACCGCTAGCGTGCGGCCGATCACCGGCCAGCCCTCGTCGCCCGGAATATGGGCCAGCGCCGCGCGCTTGGGCGGGGCGGCGAAAGCTATCGGAGAAGCCACACTCTCGATCGACATGGCGAAAGCTCCAGTTGATGGGTTCTCATAGCATATCGGGAAGCGGCGCAGGAGTTATTGGGGGCGATAATTTTCACGCGCGCACCAGACGCGCCGCCGTCATCCTGAGGTGCTCGCCGCGAAGCGGCGAGCCTCGAAGGATTGCCACAAGCGCGCCCGCTTCCATCCTTCGAGACGCCGCGCAAGAGCGCGGCTCCGCAGGATGACGGCGGCGTGCAAGGCTGACGCCGCTAATCACGCCTTCCTTTTCGCCGCTTCCTTCTGCAAATCCGGTGCGTTGATGGTGGGAATCGCGACGCGGCCAGGGCCGGTCAGCGGCAACGCGGCGGCGGCCTTGTCGTTCTCCATGATCTTGGCCATCACCGCTTGTCCCGCGCGCTCGAATATCGCGCGGTTCTCGATCACGAATTTCTGCGATTCGCGGAGCTTTGCGGTGTAACCGTTGATTTCCGGGATGACGTAGCGCGCCACCATGTCCCAGCTGCGGCGGGTGTTCTCCGGATTGGCCCAGTCGTGCACAAAGCCGACGATGGTGCCGACGCCGCCGCTCACGGCCATCAGGTTCTTGATGGTTTTCACCAGATCGTCCGGCGTGCCGATGGTGGAGGCCGCCGCCTCGCCGCCGGCGGTCTTTTCGACCGCGTCCTCCGGCGAGGTGAACGGCTGCAATCCGGGCCGCTGTAGCGTGCCGACATTATATTCATTGTGCCAGCGCATCAGCCCTTCGCCGGCCTCGCGGCGCGCCTGCTCGCGGGTCTCGGCGATATGCCAGGACAGCAGCACGCGCCAGTTGGCGCGGCTCACGGTGGTGCCGTGCTTCCTGGCGGCGTCTTCGGCAAATCCCCATTGTGTGCCGAGCGCCATCAGGCCCTGCGTCGACATCGAACCGAGCGAGATGATGCCGATGCCGTATTTGCCGGCCAGCGTCATGCCGGAAGGCGAGATCTGCGAGGCCACCACGAACGGCATTTCCTCCTGCAGCGGCAGGATCTGCAGCGCCGCGTCGTTCATGGTGAACCAATCGCTCTTGGCGGTGACGCGTTCGCCCTTGAACAGGCGGCGGATCACCGCGATGGCTTCATCCTGGCGGTCGCGCTGCGTCATCGGATCGATGCCGAGCGTATGCGCATCCGATGCCAGCGCGCCCGGGCCGGAGCCGAAGATGGCGCGGCCGCCGGTCATGTGGTCGAGCTGCACCATGCGCTGGGCCACGTTGAACGGGTGATGATAGGGCAGCGACACCACGCCGGTGCCGAGCTTGATGCGCTTGGTGCGTTCGCCCGCCGCGGCGAGAAACATCTCCGGCGAAGCGATCATTTCCCAGCCCGAGGAGTGATGCTCGCCGCACCAGAACTCGTCGAAGCCGAGTGCGTCGATCTGCTCGACGAAATCCAGGTCGCGGCGAAACTGCAGCATCGGATGCTCGCCGATCGGGTGATGCGGCGCGAGGAATGCTCCGAATTTCAGGCGGGCCATGGTTTCTCTCCGGGGGGCTTTTGTTTTTGTTTCGTAGCGCTCAGCAAGGCTACGTGCCCGGTCCGGCTAAGGCAATCGAGCAAGCCTGCATATGCAGTTGACGGCGCCGCAGAGACCCGAAGTGCTCGGAGCGAGCGGTTAATGCCACAATCTTGGGGATGGAACTGGCGTACACGGTCCTTTTATTTTGCAGTGCAGCAACCATCTGGGAGTATTCGGGTTATAGGGTTCTCGCATAGGAGCCGCCGTGTCCCTGTCCAACAATATCGAATTCCTCCGCCGCCTGCCCAAGCTGAACAAATACAACGCACTGGGCCGCTGGCCAAGCGCGCTCGGCCAAGGCCCCGCAGCCAGCCGCCTGGTCGAAACGACCGGATTCGGCAGCAATCCGGGCAATTTGCGGATGTTTTCGTATCATCCAGCCGACCAGCGCGCCCGGCAGCGGTTGCCGCTGGTCGTCATCCTGCACGGCTGCACCCAGACCGCGGCCGACTACGACCTCGGAACCGGCTGGTCGGTGCTGGCGGAGCGATACGGTTTTGCCGTGCTGGCGCCGCAGCAGAAGTCATCCAACAACGCCAATGGCTGCTTCAACTGGTTCCAGCCGGAAGATATTGCGCGCGGCCATGGCGAAGCGCTCTCGATCCGGCAGATGATCGCGCGGATGGTGCGCGACCACAGCATCGACCCGACGGAGATATTCATCACCGGGCTGTCCGCCGGCGGCGCCATGGCCGCCGTGATGCTCGCCACCTACCCGGAGGTTTTCGCGGGCGGCGCGATCATCGCCGGCCTGCCGTATGGCATCGCCGGCAATCTGCAGCAGGCCCTCACTGGCATGTATCAGGCGCCGCCGCGCTCGGCGCGAGACCTCGGAGATCTGGTCCGCAACGTTTCGCCGCACAAGGGCCCATGGCCGAAGCTGTCGGTCTGGCACGGCAGCGCCGACAAGACCGTCAATCCTGCCAATGCCGACGAGATCGTCAAGCAATGGCTCGATCTGCATCGGCTGCCGCCGGAGCCGATGGCGCAGTCGCTGGTCGACGGCTATCCGCGCGCGGTCTGGTGGAATGCGGACGGCGAGACGGTGGTCGAATCCTACACCATCACCGACATGGCCCATGGCACGCCGCTTGGCCTGGCGGACGGCGAGGAGCGCTACGGCGCGGAAGGCGCCTTCATGATCGAGGCCGGCATATCTTCGTCCTATCATATTGCCGGTTTCTTCGGTCTCACCGACCGGGTGCCGCAGCCCCGGGAGGTGCCGAAGGCCATGGACGCGGCGACCAACTCGGCGATCGCGTTGCCGGCGCCGCCGTTGGTTCCCCCTCCGAGCCTCAATCCGTTGCCCTGGCCGGAACCACTCGTCGAGCGGTCGGAGCCCGCGGGACGACGCCGTCCCCCGATCGACGTCGGCGCCGTGATCACCCGCGCGCTTACCGCCGCAGGCCTCATGAAATAACGGCCCGCGCAGGCATTTCGCTTTTTGTTCCAAATTGCCAAAAATAAATTGGAACCAGAACCAAAGCAGGACGTTTGCAGATTCTGACAGGCGGGGTTGTTCCGGCTGCGTACAAGGCCGGGCAGGCCAGTTGTCCTGAATGCTGGATTTCCACAGCGTAAATCGTGCGGATTTCCTCGCCGGCGGCGGGGAAATGGGTGCGTTGACGCGCTCCTATGACTGGTCGGCCGCGCCTCTCGGGCCGCCGGAGGGCTGGCCGCAGAGCCTGCGCACGGCCTTGCGCATCCTCCTCAACACCAACCACCCGATGTTCATCTGGTGGGGTCCTGAGCTGATCCAGTTCTATAACGACGCTTACAGCCAAACCATGGGGCCGGAGCGGCACCCGAGCGCGCTCGGCCAGCGCGGCCGCGAGTGCTGGGCGGAAATCTGGCCGATCATCGGTCCGCAGATCGAGCAGGTCATGCGGGGCGACGGGCCGACCTGGAACGAGAACCAGCTGGTGCCGGTGACGCGCCACGGCCGTCTCGAACAGGTGTGGTGGACCTATGGTTACAGCCCGATCGATGACGATGACGGGGTCGGCGGCGTGCTGGTGGTGTGCCGCGACGTCACCC
>Ga0066662_10000319_pt1 | contig 21067 bp, 20 predicted proteins | sample GraSoiAngelo_111_FD_133939 | JGI IMG/M metagenome (GOLD analysis project Ga0066662, IMG submission 133939) | Grasslands soil microbial communities from the Angelo Coastal Reserve, California, USA - 14_0903_12_40cm | ecosystem: Environmental > Terrestrial > Soil > Grasslands | place: USA...
ACACGCTTCTGCGCCTGTTCAAGGGCCAGAACACCGGCAAGCTCGTCCTCAAGGTCGCCTAGGACGGTTGGACCGAGCCCGGATCTGGCGCCCGCCCCACCGCTTGGCAGCCATGGGGATGGCGCGTCCGAGAACGCCGCGGTGCCGGGCTACCGCCGCGTAGGCGAGCTCGGCGAGTGCGGGACGCCGGCGCAGCAGTGCACCGGCGAGGGACAGGCCCGGGATGGCCTCGAGAACCTGGGCCAGGGCGCGTCCGGCCGAGGTCCGCCGCCCCCCCTTAGCGACGACATGGAGGCTGGCCATGCGAGCGGCCGGGGGCAGATCCCAGAGCAGATCGGCGCCCTCCTGGCTCTGGAGCGCAACCGGCTGAAGCCGCGCGCGACGGTCGAGCGTCAGCAGCGCCCCCATCATCGTCACGCACAGGGCGCACTCGGCGTCATAGAGCACGGTTAGCCAGCGTCGGGCCGTGGCGAGCTCTGAGCCGCTCGCCGGCGCCGGCGAGCGGCTGCGCCGTGGCGTTTGCCGATCAGCCGAAGATGTCGTCGACCAGCCCCTCCCCCATGCCGATCCCGGCGCCCATGCCCAGGCCGGTGGCCATCGACTGCCCAAAGCCGCCGTGGAGGAAGCCGCCGAACATCCCGCCCGGCTGCGGAGCCTGCTGGATCTGCTGGGGCGGTGGAGGGGCCGTGGCCATCTGGTTGGCCTGGTTGGCCACGAAGCCGTGGATCGCCTGCAGCAGCGCGTTGATCTGCACCTGCTCGTCCTTGATGTCCAGGGCGACCTGCTTGAGGTCCAGGAGCCAGTCCTTGGCCTCGGCGTTGCCCGCCTGCTGGGCAGCCTGGAGCTTTTGCGCCAAGGTCTGCACGGACTGGGCGACGTCCTGGAATTCCTGCTGGAGCTGCTGATATTCCTGATCGATGGTCTGCGTATCCATGGCCGGCATGGTGGCATGGATTCAGCGCGGGTGGATTCCGCCATCCACGCTGATCACCTGGTTGGTGACGTAGCCGTTGCGCAGCACCGCCATCGCCAGGTCGGCCACTTCCCCAGGCCGGCCCAGTCGCCCCACCGGGACGCGCTCTGAGAGCGCACCGGGATCTCCGGGCAGCATCCCCGTCTGCTCGATCAGAGCGGGGGCGATCGCGTTGACGGTCACGCCGTCGGCGGCGACGCGGGCGGCCAGGAAATGTGCCAGGCCGTGCAGGCCGGCCTTCGACGAGGCGTAGTGAGGGCCCACGATCCCGCCCGTCAGTCCGGCCACCGACGAGGTGAAGAGTATCCGCCCGAATCGGCGCTCGCGCATGCCGGGGAGGCTGCGGCGGGCTAGCAGGTAGGGCGCACGAAGGTTCACGGCCAGCGTTTCATCGAACGCCGCCGCGTCCACGTCCTCCCAGGACGCCGGCCGGCTGAGCCCGGCGTTGGCGGCAAGCACGTCCACCGGCCCGAGCTCGCGCTCGACGCTGCCCACCAGCTGCTCGGCGGTGTCGGCCGCGCGCAGGTCGGCACCGATGGCGGTGGCGCGACCACCGCTGCCGGCGATGTCGGCGACGACGTCCTCGGCCGCCCCGCGGTTGGCGGCGTAATGAACCGCCACGGCGGCGCCCGCCGCGGCGAGCCGGCGGCTCAGCTCAGCGCCGATCCCGCCGCTGCCGCCGGTGATCAGCGCGACCCGGCCCGCGAACTCCCGCTCGGTCATCGAGCCCACAGGCTAGTGGGCCGAGCTCGGCCCGGCCGTGCCCGATCGGGGCGGCGGTTTGGCTAGGACCAGAACTCGTCGCTGTAGGCCGGCTTGGCGTCCACCATCCAGAGCTCGGCAATCTGGTCGTCGAGGACCCGGGCCAGGAAGGCGGCGAAGTTGTGCAGGGTCCTACCCCGCCGCTCGGCCTGGATCTCGATCATCGTCATCACGCGCTCGTCGTCGATCACCACGACCTGAGTGATTGCCGTCTTCAGCCGCGCCCCGGCCGGGTCGGGCAACCGCGCCATGAACCCCTCGTGCCCGTGCACCCGATCGACCCCGCCCTCGGCGTTGGTGATGTAGCTCACCGCGTCCTCGGCCAACAGCGATCTCATGGTCTCGAGATCGCCTTCGCCGTAGGCGCCGAAGAATCCCCTGGCCAGGCGGTCCAGGTCGCCGCCGGGCATCGCCAGGTCGCGGGGGCGCCTAGGCCGCGACCGCGGGCAGGCCCAGGCCGATCACCTTCAGCCGCCGCGACAGGGCGGTGTAGGCGAACTCGTTCTGCTCCTGGGACGTGTAGCCCATGTAGGTGAAGTCCTCGCCCAGGGTGTAGCCGGGGGGTACCAGCACGCCGGCGGCGGCCGGGAGCGTCTCGGCGAGCTTGTCCTGGGCGCGCCGGGCGAGCCCGGGGTCCTTGCACTTCTGCTGGAGGTACCAGGTGCCGTAGGCCACGTGCCGATGCTCGTCGCGGGCGATTTTCCTGAAGCCTTCGAGGTGGCCGGGCAGGATCCCATTCTTTTCCATGTAGTCGGTCTGGAAGTACTGCCCGGTCAGGGCGAGCATTCCCTCGATGACCATGTGGTAGGTGACGATGTAGTCGACCTTGGCCTCGAGGTCGCGCGGGTTCTCGATCAGGGTTTGGTTGACCTCTACCAGGTGCTCGTCGAACAGCACTCGGTAGGCGTCATTGAGGTCTGTGCGGGCGGCATCCAAACGCTGCTCGTAGGTCCCGTCGTACTGGAGAACCTGCTCGTAGAGGTTGTTGAAGTGCTGGGCGTGGCGCGCCTCGTCGACCTGCTGGGTGCACAGGAACGCCTCCTCGTGCTGGCTGTCATACGCCATCACCAGTCCGCTGAACTGGGTGGCCACCCGCTCCTCGCCCACGAAGAACGCCGACAGGCCGTACATCATCTCCTGGCGCTGCTCCTCGCTCATTTCCTCCCAGTCGCGCCGGTCCTGGCTGAAGTCGATCACGCCCGACTGCCACTGCTGGCGCTCCCAGAGCCGATAGAGCTCCTGGGGATCCATGAGCGTCACCGAGCCCAGCTTGGACTCGTCGGTGATGGTCGCGACGTCGCCTTGCTGGGTCAGGTCGAGAAGAGACGGCACGTGATCCTCCAGAGGTCAGGGGTGGGGCTGGGCTATGCCCCGGGCGGTCCCATTCTCGCAGCTTTCGACACGCTGTCAGCCCGAGTTGGCGGGCCCCGGCGAGGGATCGGTCGGCCCCTCCCCCGCCGCCGGTCAGCGCCTGGAAGACTTTCGCCGATGCGCCAGCGCGGCCCGCTCCTGGCCCGACTCGCCGGGCTTTCGGGGTGAGCCGGACCGCTCGACGCCCCAAGGCGGGGGTGGCGATTCTCGGCGTCCGCATCGAGGCCCACGTGCTGTGGCTGGTCAAGTGGCACTACCTGCGCCTGGTCCAGCGCCTCCGCGAGGCGCTCCTGGCGCCGGCCGACATCGTCGTTTGGGGGCTGACGCGAAAGCTCTCCGTCGAGACCCGGCGGAGCTGGCAGAGACGGGGCCACCTGAGCCTCTTGGACCCGCTCCTCTCGCGCGGGCACCTGCGTATCCCCTTCGGACTGGCCGAGGGGATGTTGCTCTCCACCGCGCACCTGGACCTGGGCGGCGCCCAGACCTACGCCATGGTGCGCGGCGTGCACGAGCCGACGGTCCAGGAAGCCCTTCGTCGCACGCTGAGGTCCGGCGACGTCTTCTATGACATCGGAGCCAACATCGGCATCACGGGCCTGGCCGCGGCGCGGCTGGTCGGCCGCGGCGGACACGTGGTGAGCGTCGAGCCCGAGGCGGCCAACGTGCGCGCGCTCCACGCCCACATGCGCCTGAACCAGCTGTGTGGCTGGCTGGTCATCGAGGCGGCCGCCACTTCGAGGTCGGCGCCCGTCGAGGTCATCGGCGTCGAGGACAGCCTATGGACCCGGCTGGCCTCGGTGGGCGAGCATCCGCACGAGCGCCGGCGCATGATCGTGCGCGGAGTCGCCCTGGATGATCTGGTCGCCTCCGGTGAAGCCCCGCCGCCCCAGGTGATCAAGATAGACGTCGAAGGAGCCGAGCTCGACGTGCTCGAGGGCATGGGCACGATCCTGGCCGTCCACCGCCCAGCGCTCGTCGTCGAGATGCACGGAAAGAACCAGGCCGTGTGCGAGCTGCTGGCCCAGGCGGGTTACCGGATCACCAACCTCGATGGCCCGCAAGCACCGAGCGAGGCCGGCGAGCAGGTCCACGTCTTGGCCGAGCCCGCCTAGCGCCCGCGGCCAGCCGGGACCAGGCGGACCTAGCGCCGTCAGCGAGAGCCCAGCGACAGCCGGACCACGGTCCCCCCGGCCCCCGTGCGGAGCTGCACGAGGTCACACACCTCGTTGGCCAGCCACACCCCGCGACCGCCGAGCTGCTCCGGCGAAGGCCGGCTACGTCCCACCAGCGGGTCGCCGATGCGTCCGCGGTCCCGTATCTCGCAGACGAGTCGCGGGCCGCGTCGCCAGACGAGCAGGTCACCTCGCCCGCCGCCGTGCAGGATGCTGTTGGAAGCGATCTCGCTTACCGCGAGCACCAGGTCGTTGGCGCGCTCAGACGGGATGCCCATTCCCCGAGCGCCACCGGAGATCAGCCGCCGGATCATCCCCACGTCGTGGGGACCGAAGCCCACCCGCCAGGCGTCGGCCGGCGGCGGCGCCAGCTCGCCGTCGAACCGCGCGAGCGCACCGAGCGGGTCCAGGTAGGACGCGCTCTCGCGCGGCGCCCCGTTCTCCCAGATGATGGGATGCGTGGCGCACGCGCGGCGCACGGCGCGGCGGTCCAGTGACGCTACGTCGTAGGGGCAGAGCAGACGAAACCGTGGCGCGTCGCGAAACGCCAGATTGAGCAGGGCTTCGTGGCGGGCGCACTCGAGGAGCTCCTCGTCGCTGCGCTCGGCCCAGGCGGGCTCGCCGACCCCCCGCACCGGCAAATCCCCATCGCCGTGCTGGGCGAGGAACGCGCGCCATTCCGAGATGATGCGCGCCGGATTGCGCCCGATCCGGGCCATGTCGAGCAGGAGGATGCGGGCGGTGTCGGGTCCTAGCTCCGCTTCGATCCAGGCGAGACGCTCGCCCGGCGCGGCCACCAGGACGGGCTCGCCGGCGTCGAGGCCCTCGCGGATGAAGGGCAGGGTGCCGGTGAGGAAGCCCTCGCGGCCCGTGTAGAGCAAAGCCTCGTGAGAGAACGAGCCGCGGCGGATGCGAGGGGGGGACGTTGCCGTGGCGATGGTGATTTCTTTCGCTGACCGGGCCTCGTTTGCAGACCCAGCGAGCGGCCGTTGCTGCCAGCCCGGTACTGCCCGATTTCGGGGCGTGCTAATCGCCGCCGGGCGCCTCGCCGCGGTGACGTCTGAGCGCCGGACGTGCAACTCCCCGTGCACGGGCAGGAAGTTGCGGCCAGCGCGCGAGGCCGGCGTTACCTTGCCCGCGCCCGGCCCCCCACGGTGGGCGGGTGGAAGTCCACCGTCGCACCGGACCGCCCCCCGACGCGGCGGGGGACCGGCGACCGCCCGTCATGCGCCACCACGTCCGCCTCCTTTCCGTCTTGGGCCGCCCCGCCAGCGCCGCGGTCCTCGCCGTCGGCGCCGTCGCAGCGGTGCCCGCCGCCGGCAGCGGCGACGTCATCAGCCGCTTTACCAGCGCTCGCCAGCAGGCTCAGTCCCTGCGCGGCGCCATCGAGCACGAGACGCAGCGGATCGAGGGCTTCAACGGGCGCATCGGCCTGGCCCGGGCGCGATTGAGCGCCCTGCAGCAGAGCCTGAACGTCGAGCAGGCCCAGCTCGACGCGCTGCGCGGCCAGCTCGACTACGCCCGCACGCACGTGGTGGCGCTGGGCGCGGCGCTGGTGCGCGACCGTCGGGCGCTGGCCCAGCAGCTGATCGCCTCCTACGAGGCGCCCCCACCCGACGTGGTCACCGTGGCGGTGGAGAGCCGGGGCTTCGCCGACCTGCTCGAGCGCGTCGATGACCTCAAACGGGTCTCGCGGGAAAACGCCGCGGCGATCGTGCGGGTGCGCCTACGTTCGCAGGAGCTGGCGGTCCAGGCCACGCGCCTAGCCGGACTCGAGGCGCGCCAGCACCGCATCACCGCGGCCAAGCTCATCCAGCGCGACGAGGTAGCTCGGCTGCACATCGCTTTGCTCGAGCGCCAGCACGGGCTCGTGCGCTCGCGGACGGCCAAGCGGTCTCGTCTGCGGCGGCTCAATCGCACCGCCAAGCGGCTCGAGCGCCAGCTCTCGCGGCTGGGGCTCGACGCCAGCGGCGGCCTGTCCTTCACCGGCGCCCACGACGGCAACTCGGGTTTCTTCCCCGCGCCCGGCACCAGCTACACGGTCGGCTCGGAGCCCGAGATCGCCACGCGCCTGGACGCCCTGGGCCGGGCCCTGGGCCTCCACCTGATCGGGATCTCCGGCTACCGCAGCCCAGGACACTCGGTGGCCGTGGGCGGCTTTGCCGACGACCCGCACACGCGGGGAGAGGCCTCCGATACGCCGGGCGTCGAAGGGGTCCCCGAGTCGGTGCTCAACCGCTTTGGCCTCACCCGGCCATTCGGCGGCGCCGCCGAGGCCGACCACATCCAGCTCGCCGGCAGCATCTAGACGGTCGCCCCGGCCCGCGCCCGCCCGCCCGCCCGAACTTGACATACCGCTCGGTATCCAGATACCGTTGCGTATGCGTGGAGGCGACTACTACCAGCTCTACCTTCCTGTTCTGCGACCTGGTCGGCTTCACCGCGCTGGCCGACGAGCAGGGCGACCAGCGCGCAGCCGAGGTGGCGGCGGGCCTGTACTCGGCGGTGCGGCCGCTGCTCGCCCCCTACGGCGCCGAGGAGATAAAGACGATCGGCGACGCGATGATGCTCCGCTGCCCGGAAGCGGGCGCGGCGATCCGCCTGGGCGTGCAGATCGTCGACGAGCTCGGCGCCGCCCCCGCCCTGCCGCCGGTGCGCGTCGGCGTGCACACCGGCCCGGCGATCCACTCCGACGGCGACTGGTACGGGGCCACGGTCAACGTCGCCGCCCGGCTGTGCTCGGCCGCCGGCGGCGGCGAGGTGCTGGTCTCCGACCAAACGCGCCGGGGCGCCGAGCGCCTGCGGGGCATCACGTGGGGCGAGGAGCGCCTGCATTGGCTCAAGAACGTCACCCGCCCCGTCGGTGCCCATGTGGCCCTGGGCCGGGCGCCAGCGACCGGGCTGGCGGGCATCCGCGCCCTCGCGCCCGGCCTCCGGCGTTGGGTCGCCGCGGCCGCCGTGGGCGCCGGACGGCGCCTGTCGGCCTCGGCCCGGCGCGCCGTGGTCAACCTGAGCTGCCCCAGCAGCTCCCTCTCCCCTCCCCTACCCCCCTCGCGGTGGGCGCCATGAGCCGGGCGAGCCTTCCTCCCGGCCCTCGTCTTCCCCGGGCGATGCAGACCGTCAGGTGGGTCAAGCGCCCGACCGCCTACCTGGAGTCATGTCGCATGCGCTACGGCGACGTGTTCACCATGCGCCTGATGCACGAGGGAACCTGGGTGCTGTTCTCTCACCCCGAGGCGGTCAAGCAGATCTTCACCGGGTCGCCCGAGGTCTTTCACGCCGGCGAGGCCAACTCGATCCTGGCGCCGGTGCTCGGCTCGCACTCCGTGCTGGTGCTCGACGAGCGTCCGCACATGGTCCAGCGCAAGCTGATGCTGCCCGCCTTCCACGGCGAGCGCATGCACCGCTACCGCGAGCTGATCGCCGACGTCGCCTCTCGCGAGCTCTCCCTCTGGCCGCGGCGCGAGGCCGTGGCGCTGGCCCCGCGCATGCAGGCGCTCACGCTCGAGGTGATCATGCGCGCCGTGTTCGGGGTGCGCGAGGCCGACCGCCTCGAGGAGCTGCGCCGGCGGCTGCGGGCATTTCTGGACGCCACCAGCAACCCCCGCGTGTGGGCGGTTCTGGTGCTCCTCGGTCCCGAGCGCGGGGTGGGCACGGCGCCGTTTCGCCGCGCGCTGGGACGAGTGGACGCGGTGATCTACGACGAGATCCGGCGGCGCCGCGAGGCGCCCGACCTCCAGGAGCGCGATGACATTCTGTCGATGCTGCTCGGAGCCCGGCACGAGGACGGCAGCCCGATGACCGATGCCGAACTGCGCGACGAGCTGATGACCTTGCTGGTGGCCGGCCACGAGACCACCGCCAGCGCGCTGTCCTGGGCGCTCGAGCGGCTGGTGCGCCACCCCCATAAGCTCGAGCGCCTGCGCACGGAGGCGCTCGCCGGCGGCGACGAGTACGTCGACGCGGTGGCCAAGGAAACCCTGCGCCTGCGGCCGATCCTGCCGCTCGTGGTTCGTCGCCTAACCGAGCCGGTGGCCATTGCCGGTCACGAGCTGCCCGCTGGCACCACCGTGGCCTGCTGCATCTACCTCATGCACCGCCGGCCCGAGGTCTATCCCGACCCCGGCGCGTTTCGCCCCGAGCGCTTCCTCGAGCAGCCGGCGGGCACCTACACGTGGATCCCGTTCGGGGGCGGCGTGCGGCGCTGTCTGGGCGGCAGCTTCGCCATGTTCGAGATGAAGACGGTTCTGCAGACGCTGGCCGCCAGCGCGTCGCTGGCCCCGGCCGACCCGCGCGCCGAGCACGTGCGGCGGCGCGCTATCACGTTCGTCCCCGAGCGCGGCGCCGAGGTAGTCGTCGGCGATGCCGTGGCGCCTGCCGGGGAGAAGGTGGCGGCCTGATGGCGCGCCGCCTGACCCGCAAGGAGATGCAGGCCAAGACGCGCCGGCTGCTCATGGAGGCCGCGGGCAAGGTGTGCTCCAAGCACGGTCTCCAGCAGGCCTCGATCGACGAGGTCGCCCAGAGCGCCGGCTTTACCAAAGGCGCTTTCTATGCCAACTTCCGCTCCAAGGAGGAGCTGTTCTTGTCGATGCTCGACGAGCGTTTCGCCGAGCGCATGCGCCAGCTCGACGCGGCCACTTCGGACTCGGGCGAGCCGGTGGCCCAGGCGCGCCAAGCGGGCCTTGACTTCGCCCGCAACATGGCGGCCGACCCCGAGTGGAACCGGCTGTTCTTCGAGTTCACCGCCTACGCCGCCCGCAACCAGGAATTTCGCGAGGAGCTGGTCACCCGTTACCGCTCTCTGCGCGAGCACATCGCCGACATCTACCGTCGCCGGGCCGAGGACCTCGGCGGCCCGCCGCCCGTGAGCTCGGACCAGATCGCGCTCATGACGTTCGCCATGGCCAACGGGGTGGCGCTCGAGGGGCTGCTCGAACCCGAACTGGTGACCGACGACCTGTTCGCCACCATGCTTCAGATCTTCATGACCGGGCTGCAAACGCTCGCCGAGAGCTCGGCACCGGTGGACTCGGCCGCCGCCGCAGACCGACCACGCCACGCCAAGGCGCGCTGAGCCGCGCAAGCGTTTTCCGTGCTGGAGACGACCATGCCGGAGAGCGAGCTGGACAACCGGTCCCGGGCGCGGGTCTCGACGCTCGCCGGGGGAATAGCCGCGGGCCTGGCCGGCACCGCCGCAATGTCCGGGATTCAACGGCTCCAAAGGCGCCTCACCGGCCACAACCCGCGCTACCTGCCGGCCTCGGCGATGGCGGAGCTTCTACGGGTCAGACCGCAAGGGCGGGCAGGAACCAGGCGCCTGAATGCGCTCGCCCAGGCTCTGTTCGGCGCCACGTCGGGCACGATGCGGGGCATCGTCGGGCTCACCGGAACCGACGGAACGCGCGCGGTCCTCGGTACGTTTGCCTTGCTGGTCACGACGAGCTACGGCGCCCTCGTCCTCCTTCGCAGCACCGACCCGCCGTGGGCCTGGACCGGGCAAGAGCTCTGCACCGATCTCGTTCACAAGGCGATCCTCGCGGCCGGGGCAAGCGTGGCGTACGAAGCGCTCCATCGCACCGAGCGCGGCCCTGAGCGAAGGAGGTAGGCGAGAAGCGGCCCGCCTAGCGCCGGCGGGCGAAGGAGATGTGGCCCTCGGCGTGGGCGGCCGCCGGGCCATCGGCGACCTCGTGTACCCGGCAGGGACGACGCCTGGCGCAGCGCACGTCGATCGTCCTCGCCCCGGCCTCGGTGGCCACCAGCAGGTCACCGCCGCGCACCCCGGCCCGCAGCAGGTCGGGACCCCGCAGGACGAGCACGCTGTCGGTGCCGGCGGTCGGGCTGCCCGGAGAAGAGCGGTCGGCGAGATAGCCGTCCACGAGCCGACCCAGGGTCTTGGGCACGAACCCGGCGCTCTCCACGCCGGTGTCGCCCCCGGCGGGCAGGCCCGAGGCGACCAGCACCGACGCCCGACCCGACGGAGAGATGGCCAGCACGCTCCCGCCGTGCTCGTCGGGGGCGATCAGCTCGCCGCCGTGGGCGCCGAAGCCCGCGGGGGCGATGGCGATCCCTCCCTCCAGCCGCGGGGCCGAGGAGGTGACCGTGCGCCCGCGCCCGCGGCAGTCGATCGCCAACACCGACGTCTTGGACCCCTTGGCCGCGGTGACCAGCAACCGCCGGCCGAAGCGCCCGGTGGTATCGAACGCGATCCCGTTGGGGAACGATCCCGCCGGCAGGCGCGCGAACACGCCCGCGTGCCCAGTCGCCGTCACCCTCACCACCGAGGGACCCTTCGGCTCGAGCGCGTAGACCGCGTTGCGCCCGTAGCCACAGCGGCCGGCCCGGCGCGGGGAGAGGGCGATGTAGGGCTCGGGGCCGGTCGGGGTTCGGTAGCCGCCGGGCCCGGCGGCGAACGACGCCAACCCGCCGCGCGGGTCGAGCAGCCCGAGCCGGCCGTCATACGCCACCACCAGGCGCCCGTCCGGCCGCGGCGCGCTGAGGTCCACGACCAGGCGGAGGTGGGAGAACGTGCTCCAGTGGGCGGGGACAGTGGCGCCACGCGGGGCCGGGCCGGCCGCCGAGCTGAACGGATCGAGCGCCACCACGGCCGCCGCGCCGGCGGCCAGCGCCGCGGCGGCGAACAGGCGGGCGGGGCGCATGGCCACACGGTAGCCGGCGTCGGCGCAGCCGGGGGCCGGGCGCGGTAGCGTCCGGCGACGAGGATCGGCGCCGGGAAGGGGTGTGATGGCCGCGGGCAAGGTACGGAGGAGGGTCGTCGCCGCGGCGGCGGTCTGTGTCGTGGCGATTGGCACGCTGGCCGTGCCCGCCGGGGCGTCGGCCGAGGGGGGCGCCTACCAGCAGGACGACGGGCTGGGCTTCCACGACATCCTCCCGCCGGGCACCAACGGTCTCGACAACGCCCTGAGCCTGGCCCAGTTCGAGACCGGCGGCACCCGCCCGGCGCACAACGACGATCAGCTGGCCATGTACCGCGACCTGCTCTTCGCCGCGCCCCACATGCCGGCGGCGGATCTAGGCAAGTACTACAAGGACTCGAGCTTCGGCGTCGCGCCGGGCAACGTGGAGCGCACCTACTCACCGCGCGCCGACGTGACGATCGTGCGCGACAAGTCCTTCGGCGTGCCGCATGTCTACGGCACCACCCGTGCCGGCGTGATGTTCGGCGCCGGCTACGTGGCCGGCGAGGACCGCCTCTTCTTCATCGACGTGCTGCGCAACGCGGGCAAGGCGCAGCTCTCCTCGTTCGCCGGTGGATCCAATGTGGCGATGGATCGCAGCCAGCTTGCCGACGCGCCCTATTCCGACGCCGAGCTGCAGGCCCAGTTCGACGCCCTGCCCGCCGAATACGGCGTCGAGGGCCAGCAGGTCCACGACGACGGTGAGAACTTCGTCGCCGGGCTCAACCAGTACGTCACCGACGCCAAGCTCGACCTCACCGGCCAGAAGATGCCGGCCGAATACGCGGCCATCGGTCGCCCCCAGGGCCCCGGCCCCTTCACGCCCGCCGACCTGATCGCCGAGGCGTCGCTGATCGGGGCGGCGCTGGGCAACGGCGGCGGCGACCAGCTCAGCTGGGGTCAGATCCTGCAGAGCTTTCAGGCGCGCTTCGGCGCCGGCGCCGGCTCGGTGCTGTGGCGCGACTGGCGAGAGCCCAACGACCCCGAGGCGCCGACGACCGTCCAGCGCGGGTCGTTCCCGTTCGGGCTCACCCCCAAGCACCCCGATCCCAACAGCCTGGCCCTGCCCGACGCCAACTCGTTGACCCGGCCCTCGGAGGTCACCGCGGCCAGCGGCTCGGGCGGCCCGGTCGGTCCGGCCGCGGCGCGCCGTCGCGGCGGAACCCTAGGCGGCTTGCTGGCGTTCCCGGGCGACATGTCCAACGCGCTGCTGGTGTCCGGAGCCCACACCACCTCCGGCCATCCGGTGGCCGTGATGGGACCGCAGGTGGGCTACTGGTCGCCCGAGATCCTCATGGAGGAGGACCTCCACGGACCGGGCATCGACGCCCGCGGGGCCGCCTTCCCGGGGGTCAACTTCTACGTCGAGCTGGGGCGGGGGCGCGACTACGCCTGGAGTGCCACCTCGGCGGGCCAGGCGATCACCGACAACTTCGCCGTGCCGCTGTGCAACCTCGACGGATCGCCCCCTACCAAGGACTCGAGCGGCTACCTGTTCCGCGGCCAGTGCGTGCCCATGGACTCGGTATCGCGCACCAACTCCTGGGTGCCCAACCCCGGCGACATGACCGCGCCGGGCAGCGAGACGATCACCGTGCAGCGCACGCGCTACGGATCGGTGATCGGTCGCGCGACGGCAGGCGGCAAGCCGGTCGCCTACACCCGCCTGCGCACGACCTACAACCATGAGGTCGACTCGGCTCTGGGCTTTCTCGAGCTCAACGATCCCGGCCGCATCCGCGCCCCAGAGGACTTCCAGCGCGCGGCCTACAAGATCGGCTACACGTTCAACTGGTTCTACGTGGACAGCCGCCACGTGGCCTACCTGAACTCGGGGGCCAACCCGGTGCGCGACGCGCGGGTGGACCCGCTGCTGCCGGCCTGGGCCCAGTACGAGTGGCGGGGGTTTGACCCCTCCCGCAACACCACCGACTACACCCCGATCGACCAGCATCCCCAGGTGCTCGACCAGTCGTTCATCACCTCCTGGAACAACAAGCAGGCCCTCGACTTCGGCGCGGCCGACGGTTTCTACGGTCCGGTCTACCGCTCACAGCCGCTCGACGACCGGATCCGCGCGAGCATCGCTGGCGGGCGCCGGATGTCCCTCGCCGACCTGGTCAACGACATGGAGGACGCCGGCACGGTCGACCTGCGGGCCGACAAGGACCTGCCATGGGTTCTCAAGGTCATCGATACAGCGCCGGTGACCGACCCGAGGCTCGCCGACGCGGTGGGCAAGCTCAAGGCGTGGGTGGCGGACGGCTCCCATCGCCGCGCTCCCACCCCGAGCGCGCCCTACGACCACTCCGACGCGATCACGATCCTCGACGCCTGGTGGCCGCTGATGGTCCAGGGCGAGTTCCAGCCCGCGCTGGGCGAATCGCTCTACAAGCAGCTCCGCGACCAGTTCGACATCGACAACCCTCCCAACAACGGCGGCGCCCATCTGGGGTCGGCCTACGACAACGGCTGGTACAGCTATGTGCAAAAGGACCTGCGCGATCTGCTCGCGCCGGCGGGCGCCGCCAAAGGCAAGGCCAAGCCTCGGTGCCGTCGCGTGCGCCGGGCGGTGCGCCGTCACGGCAGGGCGCTCCGACGCCACGGCCGCGTGGTGCGCAGGACCGTGCGCGTGTGCCCGAAGAAGAAGAGGAAGAAGAAGACGGCCAGGCGCCCCCGCCCGCGGGGTAGGTCAAAGCACCGGAGCAGCGCGGCGCAGGACGCCAAGCGCCACCCCCGCGCCAAGCGCAAGCGGCGCAAGCCCAAGCGCCCCGTCCGGCGACCTGCCGCTCGCCCGGCGGTGCTCCAGCCCTACCACCGGGTCTACTGCGGCGGCGGGAAGGTCGCGGCCTGCCGGGCGATGCTCCTGAGCACGCTGGCCCAGGCGCTAGATGTCGATCGGGCCAAGCTATACACCGACCAGCAGTGCGCCTCGGCCGGCATGGGCGGAGACCAGAAGTGCTTTGACGACCTCGGCTTTCGCGCCATCGGCGCGATCACCCAGCCGCTGACTCCGTGGATCAACCGCCCGACTTACCAGCAGGCGCTCGAGATCCAGAACCAGGTTGCGCGCTGATCGCGCTCGGCTGATCTGCTCTCAGCCGCTCGCCGCCCGGCGCTCCGCCGGCGTGCCGCGCAACGGCCACCGCGATGCCGGTCCGGACGGCCGCCGAATCCGCTCCGGTCGCCCCGGCGGCAGGCGCTCCAGCACATCACGGTGCTCGTCGGCCCGCAGCTGCTCGGCGACGGTGCGGGTCGCCGCCTCGATCACCTGGTGCCGGTTGCGACGGCTCATGAGATTGGGCCCCATGGCGTCGAGGTCCTCGCGCGTTGGTTGGACGAGGACCACGCGGACGCCTTGCTCGCGCAGCAGCCGCGCCTCGCGCCCCAGTGTGCGACCCGAAGTGTCGCGAAAGACGCCGGCCACGCGGTCCACCGGGTTCCAAGCGTGCGGAGGATGCAGCGAAGACGTGGGGTTCAGGCAGATCACGGCGTCGAGGGGCTCTCTGGCGAGCAGGTCCAGGTTCGACGTCGACCACAGACCTCCGTCGACGTAGCGCCGGCCGTCGATGGTTACCGGTCGGTAAAACCCGGGGATCGCGCACGAGGCGGCGACGGCGTCGTACAGGTGGGCCTCGGGGCTGTCGGGACGACCGAGCACCGTGCGCCGTCCGGTGGCGTAGTCGCAGGCGACGATCCACAGATTGGGGTGCCTGGCCCATCCGGAGGGCACGGCTCGGCGGACGATGTCCTTCAGCGGCGCGGTCGAGAGCAAGCCCTGGGGCATGCTTCCGCCGATCAGAGCGGACAGCGAGCGCGGACTGGGGCGCACGACCGCCGACAGCATCAGCCGCCAGGATCCGGGCCAGGGCCGGGGCAGGCCATCGAGTCGGTAGCCGGCTCCACCGGAGCGGTCGGCCTCGGCCGCGGGCCGTCCGCGCGCGTCGCGCAGCCCGTCAAAGCGCTCCCCCGCCGAGTGGGCGACCATGAACCACGGCGGCACGCCGTTGGCTATGAGCGCCCCCAGCATCGAGCCGGCCGAGGTCCCGACGATGTAGTCCGCGCTGGCGGGGTCCCAGCCCGTTTCGGTCGCCAGCGCGTACAGACCGCCGGTCAGCCAGGCCCCGCCCTGGACGCCACCGGCCCCGAGAACGAGTCCGATCCGCACGGGCTCAGACTATCGGGCGCTTCGGCCGCTCGAGCGGTGCGTGCGGCGCTTGGGGTGCTTGCGGCGTCGGTGGGGCCGCGGCTTTGCCCGAGCGGGACGCCGGGTACAGGCGGCCGGCTTGTGGCGCGCCGGCTTGCGCTTGGCGTGGCGGCGAGCGCTGCTGCGCGCCTTGGCAGATGGCTTGTGCTTGCGGCGACGACGCGCCTTCTTCTTCTTGGGCTTCTTCTTCGGCTTGGCCGCCTTGCACTTGGGCTTCGCCCGCGCGATCACCGTGCTCAGGGGGACGGTCTTTACTCCGGCTACCGCCGTGGCGCCCGGTGGTAGCGGCAGCGGCACGTTCGACTGGATGCCGTTGCCGCTGGTTTCGCGCGTGAGCAGGAACACCGTCAGGTTGCTCACCGTGAGCGAAAACGGCGCGTTGGAGGCGCGCCCGTAGGGGGCGTCGCGTCCCAGCAATTGAAGCTTGGGGACGTGTCCGGCGGCGAAGTGCCAGGCCCCGGGGTGAAGCTGGAAGACCTGCGGGCCGCTGGCGGCCGGGCGATACAGGGCTCGCGCGACGAGCGTCTGGTTGCCCGACGGATCGACGTCCCACAGGCGAGCGGCCACTTCGCTGTGGACCGCGTTGTCGGCGGTGATGTCCATCTGGGCGGCGACCACCGGCGCTCCGTCGATCGTGTATCCACCCCCGACAACGCCGGGCAGCCGGTAGTTGGCCGTGCCGGCCTCATCCGAGGCCGAGGTCGTGGCGCACGCGTCTCCGCTGGCCACCGGGTCGATCGCCTTGGCCACGCTGGGGTCGCCACCGGCGGACTGCACGGTCTGGGCGTCGGGGAAGTTGCGGACCAGGGCCCCGGGGTGCTGGCTCAGCCAGTCGCCGGTGGTGAACGGTCCGTCCGAGGGCGCCGACTTGGGGCAGGTCTGGGTCAGGGTCTGGACGTACTGGCCCGGATCGGGACCGTCGCCGCGCACGTAGTGGTCAAACCAGGCGACGATGTTGGCCGACAGCCGTGCCGCGTCGGCCGCCTTTTTGGCGCCGCGCATGTGCCCGTAGTCGAGGTACATCAGCGACACCGGCACGCCCGGGTACAGGGCGCGCATCGAGTTGTAGTAGCGCACCGTCTCGTCGACCGGGAAGAGGTCGTCGGTGAAGCCGTTGGAGAGCAGCAGCGGCGCGGGGGGCTCGCTCGGCGACCCGGCGGCGCCAACCAGCATGTGAAACGGGCTGCGGTATCGGGCGAACTGGTCGAAGATGAACGGGAGGTCGGGGTTGGACTCATAGGGTTCGCCGGCGTTGGTGTCGGCGAACCATCGGGTCAGGTCGTGCTCTTGGTCGGCGCCGGGCGGCGCGTAGTAGCCCGTGGCTTGCCCCTGCGCATAGAGGCCGGCGACGAAGGACTGCTTTACGATGCCGATCGGCGTGCGATCGTCGTTGGGCTGGGCGTAGGCGTAATCCAGGGTGCGCCCGTTGGGAACCAGCGAGTAGGTCAGATCACTCCACGGGATCGTGGGCGCCCCGCCGGCCAGCCGCATGGGGGTGCCGTTGGGACTCCTCCACGCGGTAAGCGACCCGTCGGGGTTCATCATCCGATCGTGCAGCGTGGCCAGCATCAGCGACATGCCGCCGCCGTAGGAGGGGCCGACCGAGCCGATGCGCACCGGATCGACCAGGCCCTGGTCGACCAGCAGCCCGGCCAGGTACTGGGTGTCGCGCACCTCGAAGCGGGTGTCGAGCAGCTTGATCCACCCCTGCTGGCAGGCCTGGGCATATCCGGGGTCCGCGATCTGCGCGGCGGTGATCACCGCCGCCGCGCGGGAGCTGGCCGAGCCGCAGGAGTCGCCGAAGCCGCGGTCGCTGTAGCTGATCACGGCGTAGCCGCGCTGGGCCCACTGGTGCGAGGTGGGGATCCAGGAGGCCTCGTGGTCCTCGAGGCCGCTCTTGTGTCCGCCGTAGCCGTGGGGGATCAGGACGAGCGGATACGGGCCGTCGCTGCCGCCCGATGCGGGCGGAAGCGTGACGTTGACGTCGAGCGGGGTGCCGTCGAAGCTCGGGACGCGGTTGTCGTTGGGGGGTGTCGAGGAGCCCTGGCAAAAGCGCACGCCGTCGCTCAGCGGCTGGCCGCACGGGATGCCGTGGGTCTTGGCCTGCGAGAAGACCGTCGTCGCCTGGGCAGAGGCCGCCCCCCAGCCGAGGACGGCCAGGGTCAGCGTGGCGATAGCTGCTGCCGCCGATCTCACCATCAGACCCTCCTTGATCTACCCACGGAGCAGTGCGTTTCACCGCTGCAAAGGACTAGGGTAGCGCCGAGGTCAGCTCCAGAACCAGCCGTGACAGCCGAGCGCCCTGCCAGGCCAGCGGGGAGTCGCCCTCGGGCTCGACATGAAGCGGCGCACCCAGCTCGGCGGCGTAGCGCTCGGCGGTGCCCAGCGGGTGGCCGGGATCGGCCTCGTCGCGGCTGCCGACCACCAGCGTCGGCAGAGCGAGCGCGGCTAGGTCCGCCCAAGCGGCGAACCGGCGTGAGCGAGGCACGACGGACAGCGCATCGGCCACGGCGTCGGGATGCTCGTGCGCGGCCAGGCGCTTACGGATCGCGGTGAGCACCGTCTCCCGCCAGGCGGGTGCCACCCCCGGATCGCCGTAGGCGGCGATCAAGCCCTCGACTCCGCCCTGACGAAGCCCGGCGGCGAGACGATCCCAGCGCGCCAGATCCGCGGGCCGTCCGTGTCGCTCAGGGTCATAGGCGGGGGTGACCAGAGCCAGTCCCTGCACCCGTCCGGGGTCGGTCAGCGCGAGTGCGAGCGCCGTGTGTGCTCCCATCGACGCGCCGACGAGGAGCGCCCGTGAGACGCCGAGACCATCGAGCACCGCGCGCAAGTCGCCGCGCAGGTCGGCGTACGTATAGGCACCCGGGCAATCGGCGGGCGAGGACTGCCCGTGTCCTCGGGCGTCGTAGGCAACGACACGTCGCCCCGCCCGGCGCAGCACGTTCGAGCCCATGACCACGTAGCGGCGGGTGGCGGTGAGCCCGTGCAAGAGCAGGACCGTCGGCCCCTGGCCGTCCTCATGGGCAGACAGTCGGGCACCCTCGGACTTGACTATGTGGTCCTGCATCCCGGGAGCACTAGCACGGCATCTGCCAACCTGTGGCCATGACCGTGGTCGACGTCTCCGAGCAGGACTTTCAGCGAGAGGTCATCGAGCGCTCGACGGCGCTGCCGGTCGTGGTGGACTTCTGGGCCGCTTGGTGTGGGCCATGCAAGGCGCTCGGCCCGCTGCTCGAGGCCGAAGCCGAGCGCCGGGAGGGCAAGGTAGTTCTGGCCAAGGTAGACACCGACGCCAACCCCGGCCTGTCGCAGAGCTTCGGCATCCAGGGCATCCCGGCGGTCAAGGCCTTCTCCGGCGGCAAGGTGGTGGACGAGTTCGTCGGCGCCCAGCCCCCTCCGGCGGTCCAGCGCTTCTTTGATCGGCTGGTCCCCTCCCGCGCCGACGAGCTGGCCGCCGCCGGCGATGAGGCCTCGCTACGCGAGGCACTCTCGCTGGAACCGGGGCGCGCCGACGCCGCGGTGGCGCTGGCACGCCTGCTGCGCGACCGCGACGAGCGCGAAGAGGCGCTCGCCGTGCTCGAGCCGGTCACCGGCAGCTTCCAGGCCGACGGGCTGGCCGCCCGCCTTCGCCTGGAGCAGGCCGCCCACGCCGAGGAGGCCAGCTCGGCGACCGCTGGGGACGGCGCCGCGGCCGAGAGCGGCCTCGCCGGGCAGCTCGCCGCCGGGCTTAGCGCCCTAGACCGGGGCGAGACCGAGCGTGGCGTCGAGCTCCTGCTCGAGGCTCTCGCCCAGCCCGGGGCGCCACGCGAGGAGCTTCGCCAAGTGATCGTCGGGGCCCTGGAGGAGCTCGGCGTCGAGCACCCGGCCGCCCGCGACGCGCGGCGTCGGCTGGCGGCGGCGCTCTACTGACGCCCGATAGCCAGGCGGGGACGAAGCCGCCGCTGACGCGCCTGTGGTCCGCCGCCGCGCTGGCTGCTCACCCGCCGAACTCGGTCACGTAGATCGCGGGCTCTTCGTTGCCGCGCTCTGGTGTTACGCCGAGACCGATGGTGCGAAAGCCGCCGTAGAGGATGTTGCTGCGGTGGTCGGGGCTGTGCATCCACATGCCCACTACCACCTGCGGAGAGGCGGGCTTGGTCGACATGGCGAGGTTCTCGCCCAGCGGGCAGCGGCTGGTGCGGCAGCGATAGCGCTGGTGGGCGATGCGCTGCCCAGGGTCTTGCCCGGTAGGCGAGGTGTGCGAAAAGTAACCGTGGGCCGACATGTCGCGGGCGTACGCGGTCGCCGCGCGCCCCAAACGGCGGTCGACGCCAAGCGGATGCTCGCCGCGTTGGCGCCGCTCGCGATTAAGCAGGCACACGGTCGCCGAGCTCAGCGTCCGATACGAGGCACTGCCCGGCTCGGCACCGGCGCCCGGACAATCATCACGCCCAGCGCCCATTGCGCTGGCCCCTATGGAAGATGTCAAGCCGGCGATCGCGCTCGCCGACAGACAGCTCACCAGCGCGCGCGGCCCGCCACACCGTCTACGTCCGCCGGGGCGGGGCGGGATGCCGGGGTGTGCACGCGCGGACTCGCTGACGTTCCGAGGACCTCTCACGTCAATCACTCCTCGTCTTTCTGGCCTACGGGGTTAGTCGCCGGGACTCGCGCCGGAAAGCCCGCGCTACGCCGAAAAACGGGCCATTTGCCCGGCCGGGAGAACCGGCCTTGATCCCCGCTCGCCATCCGCCGGAGCGGACGCGACTCGGCTGCTTCAGCTGTTGGTTTCTACCTTTTGGCCTACCCGGGCTCGCGCCGCTGACCCGGCCCGTGTCTCGCCGCTGACCGGGGCCCCAGCGTCAATACCGACCTGGCGCGGCGGCGACCTACGCCGGCTGGGCGGCGGCCGCGATCTCGCCGATCAGCGCCGCCGATTGCGCCGGGCGCTCCCAGAAGAACAGGTGCCCGACGCCATCCATGAGCTCCAGGCGGGCCCCCGGGATCGCACTGGCTATCCAGCGTGCGTTCTCCGCCGGAAGCATGCGATCCTCGGTTCCGTGAATCACCAGCGTGGGGACGCGCACCTCGCCGAGCCGCTGGCTTGTGTCGTGGCCGGAGATCGCGCGCATCTGCTCCATGATCACCGGGATGGCCACCGGAAGGGCCAGGGCGATGCGGCGAAAGCCGGCGTAGTGCTCGGGCTCGGCGGCATAGCGCGCCGAGACGTTGACCGCGAACCCGGCGCGGATGGCCTGCTCGCGGTCGCCTGAGCTCCAGCTTTGCATGAGCTCGGTGATCACCGCAGGCTCGGTGAGACGTTGTTCGGCGCCTCCCGCGTAGGTGCAGCCCAGGGTCAGGCTGCGCAGACGCTCGGGGTGCCTGACCGCGAGCTCCTGGGCGACCATGCCTCCCATCGAGATGCCCACCACGTGGGCCGAGTCCCATCCGAGCTGTGCCATCAGCGCGGCGGCGTCGTCGGCCAGTTGGGCGATCGTGAAGGGCGCCTCCACCCGGCTGGACTTCCCCACGCCGCGGTGGTCGTAAGCCACGACGTCAAACGAAGGCTCCAGCTCGGACAAGAACGGCTCGCCCCAATGTAGGTGCGTGCCGCTCATGCCCATGATCAGCAGCAGCGGGGCGCCGTTCCCACGGCGCTCATAGCTGAGCTCGACGTTCGGGGTGCGGGCGATCGGCATGGGATTAGGCGTGCACCCTAGACGGCCAGCCGCAGCTGGGGCTGCATGTCGTCCCCGGCGTGGGCCGTGCCGCCGGATCCGTCGGCGCGGGCTTCGCCGGAGGGGCTTGGGTCGACGAACCCCGCGACCCTTACCCCGAGCAGGCGCACCGGGCGGGGCGGCGCGTAAGCGCGCAGGAGCTCTCGGGCCACGGCCGAGACGGTCTC
>Ga0066662_10000320_pt1 | contig 21011 bp, 27 predicted proteins | sample GraSoiAngelo_111_FD_133939 | JGI IMG/M metagenome (GOLD analysis project Ga0066662, IMG submission 133939) | Grasslands soil microbial communities from the Angelo Coastal Reserve, California, USA - 14_0903_12_40cm | ecosystem: Environmental > Terrestrial > Soil > Grasslands | place: USA...
ACGCTGTGGTTCCGCGGTGACCTGCCCCGCGCCGATGAGCTCGCGGTCGCGATCGTCGGGGCTCGGGCTGCCAGCATGCCTGCCTGTGCTCTGGCGGCCGAGCTGGCCGGCGTCGCCGCGCGGGCGGGCTTCGCCGTAGTCTCGGGCGGCGCGCTCGGAATCGACGGGGCCGCGCATGCCGGCGCGCTGGACGCCGGCGGTCGGACGTTCGCCGTGCTCGGATGCGGCGTCGACGTCCCGTACCCGCGCCGGAACCGCTCCGTGTATCGGCGGATCGCCGAGTCGGGGCTGATCGTCTCGGAGTACCCGCCGGGCACCCCGCCGGCGCCGTGGCGGTTCCCTGCCCGAAACCGGCTGATCGCCGCGCTGGCGGACGTCACCGTCGTCGTGGAGGCGCGAGCGCGCAGCGGCGCGCTGATCACGGCCGACCATGCCCTCGACCTGGGGCGGGACGTTCTCGCCGTGCCCGGGTCGCCGGGCGTTGCCGCCGCGGCCGGTACGAACGGCCTTCTGAAGTCCGGCGCAGGGCTGATCGAGGGCCCGGAAGACCTGTGCGGCTGGCTGGGGCTGGATCCTCCCGAGGTACCCGCGCCGCCCGACGACGAGGATGATCGGCGGCTGCTCGCCGCGCTGTCGGAGGGCCCTGCGCATCCCGATGCGCTGTCGGCGGCTCTCGGCGTGGGCGCCGGCCCGGTCGTTGCCGCGCTCACCCGGCTGCAGATCGCCGGGCGGGTGTCGCCGGATGGTCAGGGCCGGTGGCGTGCAGGGTAGGCTGCGCGGGTGCACCGCGAGCGCTGGCTGACATTCGACTGCTACGGCACGCTGATCGACTGGAACGGGGGGATCTCCACGGCGCTGGCCGAGGTGTTCGGGGAGGCGGAGGCGCCGCGGCTGCTAATCCGCTACCACGAGCTGGAGCCTCGCGTCGAGTCCGAGCCCTACCGCTCCTACCGGCAGGTGCTCGACCTGTGCCTCGCGGGGATCGCGATGGAGGAGGGCAGGGCGCTCGCCGACGGGGAGTCGACCACGCTCTCGGACTCGCTGGCGCGCTGGCCGGCCTTCCCGGAGGTGCCGCAGGCGCTCGCCCGGCTGCAGGAGGACGGCTGGCGGCTCGCGATCCTTTCGAACTGCGATCGTGACCTGATCGCGGCCTCCCTGCCAAGGCTGGGCGTCCGCTTCGACCGCGTCATCACCGCCGAGGACGTGGGCTCGTACAAGCCGGATCACGGTCACTGGCAGCGGTTCTCCGCGCTGACCGGGGCGGACCGGGAACGCCACGTGCACGTCGGTGCGAGCCTGTTTCATGATGTCGCTCCGGCCGGCGAGCTCGGCATCCCGTGCGTCTGGGTGAACCGGCTGGGCGAGCCCGCGGATCCGGAGCCGGATCGCGAGGTGCCAGACCTCCGCGGCGTGCCGGCCGCCGCAGACGAGCTCGTGGGCACGTGAGCCTCCCTGCGCTGGTGCGGGTGCCGCGCGCGTGGGGCGATGGCGGCGACCCGATGTGCGAGGCGGCCGGCATGGATGTCGGGCTGCCCGAGGCGGCAACCGTCGCGGCATCGACGCTCGGCGAGCAGACCGCGGCGGTGGCCGCTGCCCTGCCCGAGCTGCCGGTGGTGCTGGGCGGATGCTGCTGCGCCCACATCGGCGCGACGTCCGGGCTCGCCGGGCGGCATGGTCGCATCGCCGTCATCTGGTTCGACGCCCACGGCGACCTGAACACGCCGGAGACCTCACCGTCGGGCAATGCCTGGGGCATGCCGTTCCGGATGATTCTCGACGAGGGCCACGCGGCCGTACCCGACTGCGCCCTCATCGGTGCGCGGAACCTCGACCCGCCGGAGCGCGACTTCATCGACCAGGCAGGCCTGGAGACCTCGGATCGAAACCTGGCACAGGTGGTGGCGGGCACCGCGGGCGCCTACATCGCGTTCGACTGCGATGTGCTCGACCCGCCTGAGGTCGACTGCTTCATGCCCGAGCCTGACGGTCCCTCGCTGGACGCCTGCGTGGCCATGGTCGGCGCGGTGGCCAGCCATGCCCGGGTGCTCGGCATCGGCTTCACCGGGCTGGTTCCCTCGGACGCCAACCCGGCTCGGCTGCGCCGGCTGCTCACGGCAGCTCTTCCAGCGCAGGCCGAGGGGAGCTAGGGTCGAGCTCATGGAATCGGTGGACGACCTGCCGGACTCACCCATCATGCAGCTGCAGCGGCGCATGTCCGACGCGCTCCGCAAGCCGGAACCGGATGAGTTCGTCGCGCTCTGCCACCCGGACATCGAGTTTCAGACGTACGGCCTGGGCTCCAGGCAGCTGCACGGGACCGAGGAGATCCTCGAGTGGTGGAGCACCATGCGCGACGCCACGGCCTACAAGGTGACGCTGAGCGAGCTGCACCCGCTCGGCGACCGCGCGGTGTTCATCGAGGGCCGCATCCAATTCGAGCGGGACGGGTGGTTCACCGACCGCCAGGCGCACTGGGTGATGATCGAGCGGGATGGTCTGGCGTGGCGATACCGGCCTGTCGCCGACCGAGCGGAGGCCGCCGAGTACGCCCGCTCGCTGGGCGCGCTCGAACGCTGACGGACGGGCGCCGGCGCGATAGATTCATCACGGCGATGCGGTCCGACGCACCAACGCAGGCGCGCCAGCAGACCCGCGCGCCGCTCCCGCCACTGATCAGGCGGGGTTGGCTGAGCCCGCGCGTGCGGCTGGCCGTTGTGCTGGCAGGCTCCGGGTTGTCGGTGCTGTTCGTGCTGCTGCTGCGGCTCGAGGACGACCCGTTGTCATGGAAGGGGGTCGTCGGCGGCGTGGAGGCGCTGATCGCAGCGACCGCCGGCCTGCTCGGTGGGCGGTACGTCGGTCTGCTCGTGGGGCTGATCGGCGCATCTGCCTTCCTGCTCCTGATCGGCTTCCACTCGCCGCCCGATCCGGTGGCGTTGGGGATCCCGATCCTGCTCATCTGGGGGTTCGCCGGGTTCCTCGCCGGCTACCTGGCCGAGTGGCTGAGCGAGTCCACGGGCGAGGTGTATGCCGCGGTGTTGGACGAGGCGGACACGCAGAGCCGGATTGCCCGGGTGCTGCAGCGCGCGCTGCTGCCCGAGCAGCTACCGCAGCTGCCGATGGCGGAGGTTGCCACGCTGTTTCGCCCGGCGGGGGCGGGCGAGGAGCTTGGCGGCGACTTCTATGACACCTGGCTGTTGCCGCTCCGCCCCGGCACGTTCGCCTTCACCGTCGGCGACGTGCAGGGCAAGGGCGCGGAGGCCGCCGCCGTCACGGCGCTCGCCCGCCACACGATTCGCACGGCGTCGATCCTGGGCACGGCACCAGCCCCGACGCTGGGCGTGTTGAACGAGGGGCTGCTGCGGCGAACCAGTGGTGACCGGTTCGTCACCGCGCTGGTGGCAACCGCAATGCCCGTTGACGAGGGGCTCCAGTTGACGATCGCCGTTGGCGGCCACCCGCTGCCGCTCGTTCGGCACGCGGACGGTACGGTGAACGAGGTGGCGCGGAACGGGCCGCTGCTCGGTGTCTGGTGGGACAACGACTATTCCGAGCAGATCGTGCTGCTTCGCCACCGTGAGGTGCTGCTCGCCTACAGCGACGGGACGACCGACATCGAGGGCGCCGACGGGCGGTTCGGGGAGGAGCGCCTGCGTGCGGCGCTGGGGGCTGCCGGCCCGCGGCCCGATGACGTGGTCACCGCGGTGCACGAGGCGCTGGCCCGGTTCGCGCGCGGCGCGCCCACGGATGACATTGCGGTGCTGGCGCTCGCTCCTCGCCGCGATCACGGCTGAACGCCGGCGGGTCAGCCCGGGCTCAGGGGTTGTCGATCCTGATGGGCGTGCAGGCCTTGCCGCGCTGATGGTGGATCGTGAGGGCTTGCATGCAGAAGTCGTAGGTGCCGTTGGGAAGCGTTCGGGTGTCGAAGCCGCGGCGTCCACCGACGTGCCAGATCATGTTCATGCCGCATACGCCGGCCGGATTGAAGTAGCAGCGATTCCTGCGCCACGTCCCGAACGCGAAGATGTGCCAGACCCACGGGCCGGTCTCGAGATGCCCGGCGCCGTCGAAGACCTCCCACATCCGGTAGTGGTGGTCGTCCCGTCCGACCGGGGCGATGAATGCGCGTATGGCGCTTGGCGCCTGGTCGAGTGTGACGAACCGTGGTATCTGACGGACGGGACGGTCGACCACTCGTGCCCGGAAGTCCACGACGCCTGAGAGATCCGCCGTATCGAGCCCGGTGGCAGGATCGACGAGGCCGGAGGGATCCTGCTCGAGATTGAACGATATGAAGGCGTTGGCGTCCGAACGATAGGCATGCACCGCCCCGATGATCGGCCGCTCCGTGTCCACCGGGTCGGTGAAGACGCCTGTCGGTCGCCGCGGATCGACGATCCCACAGCCGCCGGGATGGATCTCTGCGATATGGACGTGGTAGTAGCCCGGCCGGAAGCGACCGAGCAGCTCACCCTGGCGGACGACGCTTCCCTCGTGAAGCGAAGAGCGCAGCCGCAGATGCCAGTACATGTAGAAGTTGCCGTGGTACCAGACGTCGAAGTGGTTGGCCCTCAGCGCGCGAAGCCTGCCGGGGCTGATGGCGTACACGCGCTGCCCGTCGAGATATCCGGCGACGTCGATGCCGAAATGCGTGTCCTGGGGGTTCCGCGGCTCGTTGAGCCCGCCGCGGATGCCGTGCGGACGGCGGAACCGGTAGAGCGGCCACTGCCCGTCGGGCGCAACCGGGGGTGCGAAGAAGCAGCTGTCCACCGACCGCAGGCTGAACTTGCTGTTCGGGCGCGCCGCGACCAGAGTGGCGCCGGCGGCGTCACTCACCGACGACCGCCGGGTTGACCCGCTGTGGGGGCGCCCGGCCCGCGCGGCAGCGCCCGGGGCGTGACTACCTGCGGCGTGCGCCGGTGACCGCTCGGCGAGCCCGTCGGAGACGAGAGCGCCGACCAGCCCGCTCAGCACAAGCGCTGTCCGCAGATACGTCCTCATGCTGTGTGCACGACCTGAACCAACCGGTTCGGGCGCATAGAATCCGACCCCCCAACGCATCGATGAACCGAGACCGATGATCGGCGCCTGAGCGTCCATCGCCATCGGGGAGATCCCCTAATCAGGGGTCGGGAACGCGACGCGCGGCGTGGGCGATGCGAACGGTCGGCAGCTGACGGCTGCAACCGTCGAGCGGCCGCAGGTGGGGCGGACGAACAAGCGGGTTCGAGCCCCGCAGCCTCCCCCGCACCGATCTGCTTCGAGTGCGTGTCACTCGCCTCCGCCGGTCGACTCCCCCGGCCGACTGCGCGCGGTGTTGGGAGAACCCGCACGGACGACAGTGGAGACCCCGATGCCTCGGCAGTCTTGCGCGAGCACGCTGCAGGTACATATGGAGGTGGAGATGCTGCAGATAGACAACAGATCCAAGGTCGTTGTGGGGGTGGACGGTTCGACCAACAGCTTCGACGCGGTTCGCTGGGTGGTCGAGCAGACGCGAGGTACCGGTGCGGTCGTGGAGGTGGTGCACGCTTGGCATGTCCCGGTCGACCGTGCCGTGGCGACGAAGGAGACTCTGCCCGCGGCCGTCGAGCGGACGCACGAGGTGGAGGCGGCGCTGGAGCACGGCCACGATGAGGAACTGGAGGCGGCGCGGCAGCAGGAGGAGGCGTTCAAGGATCTGCACGAGCGCCGGGCAATGCGGGTGCTCGAGCGCGTGCGCGACGCGGCGGTGCCCGATCCGGAAGATCGCGCGGATGTGCAGTTGACGGCTGTCGAGGGCATTGCCGGCCCGGCGTTGGTGCATGCCGCGGACGACGCCGACCTGTTGGTGGTGAGCAGCCACCGCACGCGGCGGATTTCGGCAACCGTGCTGGGATCGGTCAGCATGTACTGCACCCTGCACGCCGTCTGTCCGGTGGTCGTCGTGCCGGCACGACGCCGGGCGAAACGCGGAGGCGCAGCGGCATCAGGGGCCATGCAGCAACCGGCGTGAGCCTGCCCAGCAACCTGCGTGGATCAAGCCGGGGCGTTTCCGTCGCAGCCGATGTGCGCGGCGTGATCCGGTAGATCGCCAGTAGGCCAGCGTCGCCGCAGCGAGGAACGCCCACCCGCCGGTGAACGTCGGCGGGATCACGCTGGGCGATCTCAGGCACTACGAGCGCATCCACGGCAGGATCGCCCCGGGTGTGCCGGGCGGGCCGACCGTTCACCAGCTTCCCGGACGGGCAGTAGTATGAGGGCGCTTGGCAGGGTTGTCGAAACCACAGATCGGTTTTTTGGCTCAACCAAGCCGTTTAGGGGTGTAGCTCAGTTGGTAGAGCGGCGGTCTCCAAAACCGTAGGTCGCGGGTTCGAATCCTGCCACCCCTGTAGCTCAACCAGGCGGATCCGTATAGATACGGGGATCGCACCACCTCGGCCCGCCTCGCCGGTGCGCGGCGAACTCGGCCCGGCCGGAGGGACGAGTTGGTGGTACCCTCTTCGGTGTCGGCTCCAGCCGTTCGGCTGACGGGAGGTTCTGGCCCCAACGCTTGGTCAGCGAGTGTGTGCGTACGTGCCGCTGACCAAAGCCGAACGGGGGGCCGGGATGGAACGAGAGTGGTGCAACGCCTGCCAGGCCGAGACGCCGCAGCAGGCCGTCGGCCTGGCGGAGAACCACCGCGACTACGTCTTGCTGGTATGTGAGACGTGCGGACGGATGGCCCATCGGGGGAAGCGGTCGCTGCTTCAGCCGTGGCAACGCCCTGCGGCCGCCCGCGACTAATCGCCGAGGAGGAACCGGTGTCCTTGACCGTATTTGCTGTCGCGCTCCTCGTGATCGTCTTGGTCACGACGATTCTCATACGTTCGCGCGGATGAATGGTGTCCCATCAGAGTTCAGCGCGGGAAGGGTAGGTGCCTAATGGGTTGGTCGAAAACAGCTTCAGTCGGCAATCAGCAGGTGCAGGTGGTGTTCTCGAGAACCGGCGGATTGCGGCGACATCTCGACACCGGCGCCGAACCCGGTGACCGATTGCGGTTGAGCGGCAAGCGCGTGCGGGCGACGTGGCGGCGAACCGCCTGGGACGACCTCACGGACGACCAACGCGACGCACGCCTGCGCGACCGCGCATGAGCGGCCCCACGCTCGTGCCGCCAAGTGAGGGCCGTGCAAGGGGCCGACTGGCCACCGGATACCTCGCTGCGGCCGTGGGCTGCTTCCTCGTCGGCGCTGCTCTTCTGGCAATCAGCACGAGCGAGCAGGCCCTCGCGATGAGTGAAGGGATGTTGCTGGGTGTTGCGCTGTTCGTCACCGCGGCGCTGCTCGAGGCGTACCGCAACCGCGGCCGCAAGCATCGCTAGCCGGCCGGACCGGGTCCCTTCCCCAAGGATCCTTCCAGGCTGGACACCACGGTCGCCGACACGACTTGATGGCGGAGGTGGGACCATCCCGGCCCCCAGGTGGCGTGAATCAGCGCCCCGCGGGGTAATGACCGCAGCATGATCCTGCTGCTTCGTCTGCTTCGCACCAAGCTCGGCCTGATGCTGCTGCGCTTCCTCTGGCGCCGCCGCGGCGGGCTGCTCGGCATCCTGCGCCTGCGCCGCGGCTAGTCCGGCGAACGCCCTGTACGAGGTGTCAGGCCGGCTTCGGGGCGGTGTTTGGGGCAGTCACAACGAATGGCACCGCCCTAGCCTCACGCTGGGCGCGGGCGAGGGCGCGCAGCTCCTCATGCTCGTGCGGCGTGTAGGCGACGTCAGGGGCGGGCGCCGTCCGTGCTGCGTTGCTTGTCGTGCTCATGTCCGTCCTCTCCTTGAACGGCCGCCGCGCGGGCGGCAGCGCGCGGCAACTGTACCGCGTACGACGGGCGTACGCGAGCGGGTTTTTCCACATTTCGCGGCTCAAGCAGGTGCCGCGGCCGGCCGATGCACGGGGTATGACGCGTGAAGAGCGCCTGCTGGCCGTGGTTCGTGCCCAATCCGAGATTGCCAACGCCGGTCTCGACGGGGCCGCAGCGATGAGGCTCGTGGCCGAACGGGCCGTTCAGATCACCGGCGCGCGGTCGGCGACGGTCGACCTCGCCGGCGCAGAGCCGGTGTCCGCCGGAACGGATAGCTCGGGTGAAACGATCAACGTACCGCTCGTGCACGCCGGCGCTCGGGTGGGGGTCCTAACCGTCCACGCCGGAGAAGGCGGCCGGTTCGAGGCCGATGCCGCGGAGCTGCTGGCAATGATGTCCGGCATCCTGGCGGCGGTGGCCCCCGGTGATGCACGGGTGCCGCAGCGCCCCGGGAGGCGATCGTTCGAGGAGCGGGTTGCCCTCGAGTGCTCACGCCGGTCGCGCGAGGGGTGCGACTTCACGGTGGTGATGCTCGACGTCGACGGGCTGAAGTCGATCAACGACGCCCATGGCATCGAGGTCGGCGACGGTGTGCTCCGAACGCTCACCGCGGTGCTCGATCGCTGGACGCGAGCCATCGACGGGGTCTACTGCGTTGGAAGCGGCAGATTTGCCCTGGTGCTCCCCGGCGCCTCGGTGGAGACGGCCGCCATGCTGACCGGGCGGATCACGGCCCAGATGGCCGACGCGCATCCACTGCTTGTCCCGCTCTCTTTCGGCATCGCCGGCGCCGGCGACGATCCTGCGGTCGTCATCCGCAGCGCCGATGCGGCGCTCGACCGGAGCAAGCGCGAGCGCGGAGAGCGCGCGGCGGCCTAGATCGACACCGCCGGCGCCGTCTGCGTGGCCGGCTGGGTGTGGGGCTGACGTGGAGGAGGCGAGCCGTGCTGCGGCCGTGACTTGGCCACCGCGAAGGCGATCATCGGCAGCAGCACGAGGGCGACGATGATCGCCGCCAGTGACACGGCCGGCCTCACCGGCCGCCGTCGGGGCGGTGCGACCGACTCATGACCGCTGTGTCGTCTCCGGCCGGAGCCGTCGTGCCGGCCTCGCTCAGGAACCGCGCCAGCCGGCGGCTCTCGGCATCGTCGAGCGAGACAGCCGACAGGGCCTGCTCGCCGTCCCAGATCGAGAGCCGGGTGTGCCGCTCGGCCGCGTCGCCGCTCAGGTAGCGGGACACCCGCAGCGCAACGGCGTCGCCCGCCATGCCCGGGTGCGGCGCGAAGAACTCGACCAGCTTCCGCCGCAGCGGCGCGGCGCACCACGGGCAGAACCGGTGGCGGCGGTCGACGGGTTCGGCGCAGGACGGGCAGTGCAGCACCAGGTGCTCCTTGATCGACGATCCGAGGATACCCCGGTACCCTCCGCTCGTGAAGTCGCGCGGTGTGCTGTTCGGTGTGCTTGCCCTCGCCCTTGCGGGCATGGGCTTCGCCGCCGCCACCGCCGGCGTGTGGGTGATCGCCGTGGCCGCGCTCGTGCTCGCCGTGTGGCTTGGGGATCTCGCCCGCCGCGATCTCAAACCCCGATAGAAGGGAATACCCCTTCTCGAACCGAACTGAGCCGGGTCGACCACGTGACCGATTCTGCCCTCTCCACATCCTTCGAGTCCTACCTGGAGCACCTGCGCGGCACGGGTGCCTCGCCGTCCACGCTGCGCGCCTACCGCACCGATCTGCGCCAGCTCGATCGCTGGCTGCGCGCGTCGGGCACCACGCCCGAGACCACCGACACCCAGCTCCTGCGCCGCTATGCCGCCTATCTGGGCACCATGCGCTACGCGCCCGCCACGGCGGCGCGCAAGCTCTCGGCCATGCGTGGCGCCTATGCCTGGCTGCATGCGCGCGACCGCGTGCCGCGCGACCCGGCCGCCGTCGTGCCCGGGCCCAAGCAGCCTCGCACCCTCCCAGCGACGCTCAACGCCCATGAGCTGGGCACGCTGCTCGACCGGCCGGCTAGACGCGACCCGCTGCCCATCCGCGACCGGGCGCTGCTCGAGCTGCTCTACGGCTGCGGGCTCCGCGCCTCGGAGGCCTGCAGCCTGCGTGTGCGGGACGTCGACCTCGACGGACGACGGGTGCGCGTGACCGGCAAGGGAGACAAGCAGCGGGTCGTGCCGCTCGGGGGCCAGGCGGTGACGGCGATCCGCGACTACCTGCGGAACGGGCGGCCCAAGCTGGTGGCGGAGGTGCCCTCCCCGGCGCTGTTCGTCAGCATCCGCGGCCGGCCGCTGGCGCCGTCCGATGTCCGCCGGGCACTGGCGTCGGCATTGCGCCGGGAAGGGCTACCCTCCCGTTCGCCTCATGCGTTACGACACTCCTTCGCCACTCATCTGCTGGAGGGTGGCGCCGATCTCTTGAGCATTCAGGAACTCCTCGGCCACGCATCGGTGGCCACGACCCAGGTATACACCCACGTGAGCGTGCGCCATCTCAAGTCCGCCCACGCCCACGCACACCCTCGAGCCCGATGAGCGACACCGACGCACTCCAGGTCTGGCTGCAGTACAAGCAGAACCCGGACCCACACCTGCGCGAGCGCCTGATCCTCACCTATGCGCCGCTCGTCAAGTACGTCGCCGGGCGGCTCGGCACCGGCCTGCCGGCGCACGTGGAGGAGGGCGACCTGGTCTCCTACGGGCTGCTCGGCCTGATGAACGCGATCGAGCGCTACGACCCCGGCCGCGACATCAAGTTCGAGACCTACGCCATCAGCCGGATCAAGGGCGCGATCATCGACGAGCTGCGCTCGATGGACTGGGTGCCGCGCTCGGTGCGGAGCCGCGCGCGCGAGATCGAGCGGGCCATCGCCGAGCTGGAGAACAAGTACCACCGTCCGCCGACCGACGAGGAGATCGCCAAGGCGCTCGGCATCACGGAGGAGGAGTTTCAGGACAGCCTGACCCAGATCTCCCGCTCCTCGGTGGCCGCGCTGGACGAGCTGTGGACGATCTCGAGCTCGGGGGGAGACACGGTCTCGCTGATCGACACCCTCCAGGATCCGAACGCCGACGACCCGTCGCTCGAGATGACCCGCACCGAGGTGCGCGAGGCGCTCGCCAACGCGATCGGCCGGCTGCCCGAGCGCGAGCGCACGGTGATCACGCTCTATTACTACGAGGAGCTGACGCTGCGCGAGATCGGAGAGGTGCTCGGCGTGACCGAGTCGCGTGTGTCGCAGCTGCACACGAAGGCGATCCTTCGGCTGAAGGCCAAGCTGCAGGGCAGCCTCGAGCGGGCATCGCTCGAGCGTCCGGCCCGCTGAGCCGATTGCTGCCAGCGCCCATTGCCAGCCGGGCCGATCCGCGAGTAAGGTGATGGCCTCCATCACCTCGTCGGAAAGGCCCTGCAGATGCCCCACAAGGAGCCCGGAAAGATCCGCAATGTCGCCGTCATCGGCCACCGCGGGACTGGCAAGACCTCGCTGGTGGAGGCGCTGCTCTATGAGTCCGGCACGATCAACCGGCTGGGCTCGGTGGCCGACAGCAGCACCATCGCCGACTACGACGACGACGAGCGCAAGCGGGGCATGAGCATCTCGGCGGCCGTCACCCACCTGGAGTGGGAGGGCCGCACGATCAACCTGATCGACACTCCCGGCGAGCCCAGCTTCCAGGCCGACGTGCTGTCGGCGCTGCGCGTGGTGGAGGGCGCGATCGTCACGGTGTCCGGCGTGCTCGGTGTGGAGGTCGGCACCGAGCGGCTGTGGCGCCGGTGCGACGAGCTGGGCACGTCGCGCCTGGTGCTCGTCAACCTGCTCGACCGCGAGCGGGCCGACTTCTTCACCGCGCTCGGCCAGCTGCAGGAGCGCCTGAGCGACAAGTGCGTGGCGGTCGAGATCCCGATCGGCAGGGAGGGCGACTTCCACGGGGTCGTCGACCTCGTCCACATGGTCGCCTACCTGCACGGCGAGGATGCCGCCGGGCACGACGAGTCCGTGCCGATCCCCGACGACCTGACGGCGCTTGCCGAGGAGTACCACGACAAGCTGATGGACGTTGTCGCCGAGACGTCCGACGAGCTGATGGAGCGGTACCTCGAGGGTGGCGAGATCACGCGCGAGGAGATGGCCCAGGCGCTGAAGCAGCTGGTCACCGACGGCCAGGTGTTCCCGGTCGGGTGCGGCGCCGCCACGCGCAACATCGGATCGCACGGCCTGCTCGACCTGATCGTCGAGGGCCTGCCCTCACCGGCCCGGGCCCGCAACGTGCCCGAGAGCGGCGGCGCCAGCACGCTGGCCTACGTGTTCAAGACCATCGCCGACCCCTACAGCGGCAAGATCAGCCTGATGCGCGTGTTCGCCGGGACGCTGAAGGCGGACTCGCAGCTGGTCAACAGCCGGACGCACGGCAAGGAGCGGATCGGCCAGCTGCTGCTTGTGCAGGGCAAGGAGCACACGCCGGTCGACGAGCTCAGCGCCGGCATGATCGGGGCGGTGGCCAAGCTGAAGGAGACGAACACCGGCGATGTGCTGGCCGACGTCGACGCGCCCGCCCCGGTCGAGCCGATCACGCTGCCGCCGCCGGTCGTCTCGTTCGCGATCGAGGCTCGCAGCAAGGGCGACGAGGACAAGGTGCACGCCTCCCTGCGTCGGCTGCAGGAGGAGGATCCCTCGCTCGACGTCCACCGCGACGAGGAGACGGGGGAGACCATCGTCGGAGGCCTCTCCCAGATGCACGTCGAGACGGTGCTCGATCGCATGCAGCGCCGGTTCGGCGTCGAGGTCGACCTGCACCCGCCGCGGGTGCCCTATCGCGAGACGATCCGCAAGCCGGCTCGCGCGCATGGTCGCCACAAGAAGCAGACCGGCGGCCGCGGGCAGTTCGGCGACTGCCACATCGAGATCGAGCCGATGGAGGGCCACGATGGCTACGAGTTCATCGACAAGATCGTCGGCGGCGTGATCCCGCAGGGCTTCCGGCCCGCGGTCGACAAGGGCATTCAGGAGGCGATGCAGAAGGGCGAGCTGGTGGGCGCCCCTGTCGTCGGCGTTCGCGTGCGGTTGGTCGACGGCTCGTACCACAACGTCGATTCATCGGAGATGGCGTTCAAGATCGCGGGGTCGCTGGCCTTCAAGCAGGCGGTGGCCCAGGCCGACCCGGTGCTGCTGGAGCCGATCATGCGCCTCGACATCACGGTGCCCGACGAGAACGTGGGCGACGTGATCGGCGACATGAGCAGCCGCCGGGGACGCGTCCTGGGGATGGATCCGGGCGCCGGCACAACCGTGGTGCACGTCGAGGTGCCGATGGCGGAGGTGCTGGCATACGCCCAGGACCTGACCTCGATGACCGGCGGCCGCGGCGACTACTCCCAGCAGATCCTACGCTACGAGGAGGTGCCGCCGCACGCCGCGCAGGCGGTGATCGCCGCCGCGCAGCGTGACCGGGAGATGGTCAAGGCATGATCGCCGGCCGGGCCGCGCCCGGCAGGATCTGAATCCGCACCCGCTGCCAGCCGGACAGCCGGATGACCTGCGCGGCATGGGCGGAGAGGTCGAGCACGCCGCGCCCGAACGGGCCGCGATCGTTGACGCGCACCTCCACGCTGCGACCGGTCGTCAGGCTCGTCACCTCGAGCATCGTGTTGAACGGCAGCCACGGGCTGGCCGCGGTCAGCTTCGTCGGGTCGAAGATCTCGCCGTCGGCGGTGCGGTGGCCGGCGAAGCCGGGCCCGTACCAGGTGCAGTCGCCGTAGAAGACGTTCGCCGAGCCGCCGCCGCTGCTGGAGCCGGAGCTGCCCGAGCCGCCGCCGGAGTGCTGTGAGGCGAGATGCGACCGGCGGCTGCGCTCGCCGGCCAGCTGGGCGCGGATCTCCGCATTCACGCCGGCCAGCACCGCGCGCGTTCCTGCGACGGCGGCATCGAGCTGGCGGCGTGCCGCCGTGGCGTCGCGCGCGGCCGCTTCGGCGGCCGCGGCGTTCGCCTGCAGCGCCGTCTCGCGGTCGCGCAAGCGCTGCTGCGCCGCATCGATCTGGGCGATCAGGTCGCGATCCCCGGCGGCCACCCGGCTGACGGTGTCGACCCGGGAGACGAGGTCGGAGAAGGAGCCCGAGGCGAGGACATAGGCGACGGCATCCTCGCCCTCACCCTTGTAGTTGGCCACCAGCGCCTCCGCCAGGGCCTCGCGGGCGGTGGCCAGGCTGGCGGCCGCCGAGGCGATCTCGGTCTTCGCGTTGGCAACGGCTTCGCGTGCCAGCGTCAGTCGCAGATGGGCTGCCTGCTCGCGCTGCGCCGCGGCATCGCGCTTGGCCTGGAGACGATCGAGCCGGGCCATGACCCGAGCGGCTGTCGAGCGCTGTGCGGCAACGGACCGGGCCGCGCCGGCCGGTGCGGCGCCGGCGAGCGCGGCGACGATGACCAGGAGGACGGTCGTGTGGACCCATGGGCGCATCCGCTGACGAGTGGTCGGCATAGTCATCAGAAGCAGGCGGGCCGCCCCCCAAGGCCCGGGTCGAGCGTGGGAACCTTACCAATACCGAGGACGCGCGGGCGGGAGTGGCCGGGAGCGTTTGAAAAATGCCCGCAAACTCGCAGCAAACGATGTGCGAGTGGGCTAGACTCAGCGCCGGTTGCGAGGCACCGTGACCGCTTCACCGATGATCGAGATCCGCCGACAAGACACCGATACCCGCTGCGCCGTCTGTGGACGCACAGTATTGCTGGGCGAGCGCCTGGTCAGCTTCCGCCGTATTGGCGCGGAGGACGCGCAGGTCTGCGAGCTGTGCGTCGACGAGGCGGACGCCCGCGGCTGGACGCGCGAGGGCGCCCCCACGCTTCCGGTGCATCTGGGGGAGCGCCGCGAGCGCGGCCTGCGAGGGCTGCTGAAGCCGCGCAAGCGCCAGGTCACGGCCCCCGAGCCGTTCGACCCCGAGCTCCTGCCTGACGATCCGAAGGATGCGGTCGAAGCCGGCCTCGAGCTGTTCAACGAGAGCACGCACCCGCGCACGGTCTCGGGCATCGCGCGCACGCTCGGCGACCCGCGGGTGAGCGTCGTTCGGCGCAGCCACCGCGAGGTCGTCGTCACTGTCGCATGGGATCTCTCGTGGTACCAGTACCGGGTCGACATGCTGGGCGCGCAGACCGTGACCCTGCAGCGGCGCGGCGAGGAGCTCGACCAGCTGGACGGGCGCTTCTGCGAGTGGAACGCGACGGCCGAGCCGGACGGCACGGTCGCGCTCGCGAGCTAGATCGTTGATTCCATATCCCCGCGCGCCTGAACGTCTGGGCGCTGGGTAGTGGGCCACGGCTCGGGGGCTGCGGCCGGGGAGCGGCGCATCGCGGCGTCCTCGGTCGGGTCGATATTCCCGATATCGACCCTCCCTCGATCCTTGCGCTGCTTGCCCCCCGACCGCTCAGACCGCACGCCGATATGGAATCAACGATCTAAGCGGGGCCGTCGATCTGAGGGAAGGTGCCGGTCGCACGCGGCCGGCGGCGATCGCGGGTGACCCGCCGGTTGTCGGTGGTTGCCGCCTCGCCGCGACGGCGGTCGTTCGCGGCGCCGTCCCTGCGGTCGAGGATCACCTCGACCTCCGGGTTGTCGCGGTAGTAGTCGGTCATGCGCTCGAGCAGCTCGCCCTCGAGCTCGCGGGGGATGACGCAATAGATCATTGAGGTAGTAGAACCCCATGGAGTGGCCGCCGTCAAGCCCGGTATGCTCATCGGGTGCCTGCTCCGACCGCCTTTGAATGTTTGCGCTGCAGGCGACGGTACCCGGTGGTGCAGATGCCGGGCGGCTGTCCGTCATGCTCCGCGGAGGACTGCCCGAGCAACGTCGCTCCGATCTACGCGCGCATGCAGGGCATCAAGGCGGGCAAGCTCTCGGGCGACGGGCTGCACCGCTACGCGGCACAGCTGCCGGTGGCGCGCGAGCGGCTGGTCTCACTGGGTGAAGGATCGACGCCGCTGGTCTCGGTGGGCGCACTGGGACGCGAGCTCGGCTTGCGCCGGCTGTTCATCAAGGATGAGCGCCGCAACCCGACGGGGTCATGGCGCGACCGGTTCGCCGCCGTCGCAGTGTCGCAGCACCTCGACGCCGACGTGACGGTCGGCTCGGCGGGCGGGGAGGCCATGTCGATGTCGGTCGCCGCCTACGCGGCGCGCGCCGGGATGCGATCGGTGGCTCTGGTCGACGCAGCACTGGAGGACGGCGGCAGGGTGCTCGATGCGATCGAGTGGGTGGGTGGGCGCGCGGTCGGCGTGGCCGGAGCGGAAGCCCGCTGGGCGCTGCTGGCGGACGCTGAGCGGCAGCTCGGCTGGCGCGCCATCTCGAATCGCACACGCCCACCGATCGGGAGCGATCCGATCGGCATCGAGGGCTACCGCACCATCGCCTACGAGATCGCGGAGCAGCTGCGGTGGTCGGTACCCGATCTGGTCGCGGTGCCGGCCGCTCTCGGGGACGGGATCCAGGGCATCTGGCGCGGGTTCCGGGATCTGGCAGACTGGGGGACGGTCGACGCGACGCCGCGTATGGTCGCGGTCGAGGTGGGCGGCGCCGTCGCGAGCTCACTTGCAGGCGGACGTGACTGGGTCACGCCCAGCGGCGAGGTGAGCAGCCTGGCCCGGTCGCTGTCCGGCATCACGGGCACGGTTCAGACGCTGCAGGCGGTGGTCGAGTCGGAGGGGCTGGTGGTGCGCGTCACCGACGCGGAGCTCGAGGCGGCGCGGATCCTGCTCGGCGAGACGGAGGGCATCTGGGCAGAGCTGGGAGCCGCGGCGGCAGTGGCGGCGGCGCAGAAGCTGGCGTCGCGCGGCGATATCCCGGCCCGTGCGCAGTTCGTCTCGGTGGTGACCGAGCATGGTCTGCTTGACGAGGCCGCGCAGACGCCGGCGGTGCTGGAGACGGTGGACGCTCGGGTGGACGAGCTGCTCCGCGTGCTGGCCGTGCGCGGCGAGTAGAGTCACCGGCACACTCGACGACCAAAGGAGCACCGTGCGACTGACCGAGCTGACCGCCGACCTCCAGACGATCAGGGAGAACCTGGCGGATGAGCTGCTCGCCATCAACCGCTACGAGGAGCAGGCGTTCTCGCTGTCCGACGAGGAGGCGAAGGAGGCCGCCCAGCGCATCGCCGACGACAAGAAGGACCACGTCGCGCGCCTGCTCACGCTGCTCCGAAAGCTCGACGTCAAGCAGCGCGAGAAGATCGAGCGCGGCTGACCGGTCGCCTCCGGGCGCGCGATATACTGGCCGGGCCAGTGCGGCTGTAGCTCAGTTGGCTAGAGCGTCTGCTTGCCATGCAGAAGGTCGAGGGTTCGAGCCCCTTCAGCCGCTTCACACGTTTGCGAACACGAAGTAGCCTGGGAGCCGCCACCCGCCGGCAGCCGGTCAGACTGTCGTATGCTGAACGCGTGTCGGTTCGGCGGATGGACAACGTCGGCATCGTGGTGGAAGACCTCTCCGCCTCGGTCGACTTCTTCCGCGAGCTCGGCCTCGAGCTGGAAGGCCGGGCGGATATCGAAGGCGAGTGGGCGGGGCGGGTTACCGGGCTCGGCGAGCAGCACGTCGAGATCGCGATGATGCGGACGCCGGACGGTCACAGCCGGATCGAGCTCTCGCGGTTTCTCGAGCCGGAGGTGATCGCCGATCACCGCACCGCGCCAGTGAACGCGCTCGGCTACCTGCGGGTCATGTTCGCGGTGGACGACATCGACGACACGCTCACCCGGCTGCGGCGACATGGGGCGGAGCTCGTCAGCCGCGAGGTGGTTCGATATGGGGACGTGTACCGGCTGTGTTACATCCGCGGGCCGGAGGGCATCCTGATCGGGCTCGCCGAGGAACTCGCCGCCCCGGATTTCTCGTGAAACGGCGCTGCGCGGAACAGGCGGACATTGAGAAACGCTGGCTGAGGCTCTGGTACGACTGTCAGGTCGCGGTCACGACGAGCAGGCGGTGATCGCGGCAAGCGCGGCGAGCACCTGGAGGGCGCGCGCGCCGCGGGGGGTGAGCGCGTACTGGGCGCCTTCCTGCGGCGGCTGATCTCGGGGGGTGGTGGAACTGGGCGCGGTGTAACGTTTCGGACGGGTCATGCCGTGGCGCATCGGCACTTGACGGCGAGCGCTTTAGCGGACGGCGAGGCGGCGGCCATCCATTTGCGAACGTGTGTTCGGTCGGCTACGCTGCCTCGTCCTATGACACACCGCATCGAAGACCAACTGCTAGAGACGTCGGTCGCCTTTTCGACGAGTCGACGCGCGTTTGAGCTCGCCATCCGCAAGGCTCGCGAGGCGGGCTGGACTGACGACGAGATCACCCGCGTGACGGGGATGTCTCGGTATCAGCTTGCCGACGCCGTGACGCACCTCCGCGCCGCCTGAATCCGGTCACCCGGTTCGCATCGCAACGCGGTCAATCGATGATCGCTATGCCGAGTCCAGCCGCGAATACTGGCCCGTTCTCCACGACGTCCGGCCACGGCATCCGCGCACCGCGTAACGCCTCTACGCCCTGAACCCCGGCGAGTATGCATCGCCTCAACTCGGTGCGCGTCAGAGCCGCCCCGCTGAACACGGCTGCCTGCAGGTCGCAGCGCTCGAACAGCACGTCCTTCAGCGTCGCCTGGTAGAGGTCGCACTCGCCCATCAGGCAGTCGCGGAACACCACCCTCTCCAGTCGGGACATTCGAAGGCCGGACAGGTCGAGCTTGCAGTCGGTGAAGGTGACGTCGCGAAGCGTGGCCTCCGCGAGTTGCGCTCCCGTCAGGCGGCAGTCGTGCAACTCGACGCGGAGCAACTCGATCCGCCGTGCGGCGGCGTTTGCCCAGTCGCGGCCGGTGACTTCGACGTCGACCAGGTCGCCGAGCAACTCGGGCGGCGCCGCAGTGGCATCGGCGAGGTCGGGAGGATAGGGAGCGGTGGGCGGGGCGCTCAGAATGGGGAAGGATAGAGGCAATGACTGAGCCGCCGCGAGTCGCTCCGAGCTTCTCGGCGCGGTTGGGGCGGGTCGGTTTGCGACGCTACTCCTTTGCCGCCCCGGGCGCCGGTTCGGCGTTGGGGGCTTTCGTCGTTCTCGCTCACAACTCGCTCACGAACTACACGGAACAGCACCACGCTGGACGGAATCGGAGCGGGTGCGGGCCCGCCGAAGCCGCATAGCTGCCCACTAAGCGGACTGCACGCACTGAACTGGACAGGCGGTGCGAGACTCTCGATCAGGTGGTCAAGCTTCGAGGCTCGGGCCGGCCTTCCCCGCCTCGTCCCCCGCCCCCGCGGGGCGTAGACTCGGCGGATCGTGGGTGATGCGACGAGCGATCAAGCGTCTGGCGGCCAACGGGAACAGACCTTGGTGCGGACGTTCCTGCTCGCCGACGTCCGCGGCTATACGCGGTACACGGCGGAGCATGGCGACGACGCGGCGGCGGTGCTGGCGCATCGCCTCGCGAGCCTGGTCGGGTCGACGGTTCCGGAGTTTGGCGGCGAGCTGCTCGAGGTGCGCGGCGACGAGACGCTCTGTGTGTTCTCGTCGGCGCGTCAGGCGCTCCGGGCGGCCGTCGAGTTGCAGCGCCGGCTGCGGGCACCAGTGGAGGGCGAGCCGTTTCCGCTGGGTGTGGGGATGGGGCTCGATGCCGGCGAGGCGGCGCCGACGGACGGTGGGTACCGGGGCGCTGCGCTGAACATGGCCGGGCGGCTGGTCTCACTTGCAGCACCAGGACAGATCCTCGGCACCGAGCGGCTAGTCGGGTTGGCGGGCGTGGTCGAGGGTGTGCGATGGAATGATTTGAAACCGAGACGCTTGAAGGGGCTTGATCGCCCCGAGCGGATCGTCGAGATCGGAGCCACGGAGCCGATCCCCGGCCCACCAGCGGCAGCGGCTGAACACGGCACACCTCTGAGGCGGCGAATCGGGCTCGTGGGCATAGTTGGTGTCGCCGTCGTGGCCGCGGTACTGGTCGGTTCGAGGCGCGGTAACAGCGCAGCGGCGATCGTCCACACTCCGCCCAACTCGCTGGCGGCGATCGACCCCAGGGTGGAACGCGTCGTGGCTGACGTCCCCTTGAACGGGACGCCGGAGAGCGCGACCGCCGGATTCGGGAAGGTCTGGATCGGATCGACGAACGGCCTGATCAGCGCCGTCTCGCCCTCCGATCTTCATGTGCGGTCACAGGGCACCTCGAGCGATCCGGCGTTTCTGACCGCCGGCGCCGGCGCCGTTTGGAGCTACGACGGAACGTCTCGGATCACGGAGCTCGCACCCCAAACGCTGCAGGTGATCGCGGATCGGAAGCTTCGGCCGTGCAAGACGAACCCGGCCCTGGTCGGAGGGCGACCGCCCTGTACCGGCGGGGGCGTCACCGTCGTTGGCAACGAGGTCTGGCTAGGGGAGGCGCGCGGCGGCCACAGCGTTCACAGCGGTGGCCTGGCCCGCTACAACGCAAACACGCTGCACGCGGTGGGATCGGTCGGCCACGTCGCGACGGGCGACGTGGCCACGGCCAACGGCGTGGTCTGGTCGCTCGGAGACGGGCCGGGAACATCCGGTATGGAGCTCGACGGGGTCGACACACGCACCGGATTGGTTATCGCCAGACGGGTTTTCCCCTCGCCGATCTCCGCCACGGGCACCGCCGGGGTCAGTCTCGGCGCCGGGTACGTATGGGCGGCTGCGGCGATCGGCGTGCTCTATCGGGTCGATCCCAACCCTGCCCTTACCTCGGAACAGGCGGTGTTCCCCTACCGGCTCCCACCCGGCGTCACAGATGTGCTTGCTCAACCCAACGACGTATGGGTGAGCGAGGAGGGCGGCCGGGTGCTGGACGTCGACCCCTTCAACGGCCGGCTGAAGCACATGTACCACCTCGGGCACGCGACGCCTGTGGCGCTCGCGGCCGAGGATGGCAGGGTGTGGATCGCGTTAGCCCCCTGACCGGCACTGCGAACTGGCCGGCTCAAGCGTTCTAGCCGTACGCTGGGCCAGGCGAGGTTGGCCTCGCTAGATCGCGATCGGTTCGTGGGTACATTCTGGGTACACACCACGGGCTATCAGCGGGTACGGGGCGCTATGGCGAGCGGCGAGAAACGGCCGTTGCAGAGTGGCGGTCAGCCGTGATGCTGCCTGCGCGAGAGGTAGATCACCAGGCACGCGATGAGCGTCGTGGCGATGAAGAGTTCCCGCGGTTGGAAAGGCCCTGTCCGC
>Ga0066662_10000321_pt1 | contig 21009 bp, 19 predicted proteins | sample GraSoiAngelo_111_FD_133939 | JGI IMG/M metagenome (GOLD analysis project Ga0066662, IMG submission 133939) | Grasslands soil microbial communities from the Angelo Coastal Reserve, California, USA - 14_0903_12_40cm | ecosystem: Environmental > Terrestrial > Soil > Grasslands | place: USA...
CCCCCGTCGAGCTCGGCGATGGTGGTCACCGTCTCATCGAGCAGATACCGGTCGTGGCTCACCATGATCACGGCGCCGTCGAAACGACGCACGAGCCGCTCGAGGTCGCTGCGCCGCTCCGCGTCGAGGTGGGTCTCCGGCTCGTCGAGCAGCAGCACATCCGGCTCCTGCGCGAGGCACGCGGCAAGGGCGACCAGCTTGCGCTGGCCGCCCGACAGCGAGGCCGCCGTCTCGTCCATCTGCTCCGCCCGCAGGCCGAGGTCGGCGAGCAGCGACTCGATGCGCCCCTCGAATGCGTGGCCGCCCGCGCGCTCGTACTCGTCCAGCAGGCGCTCCTGCCGGCGCAGGACGCGGCCCATCAGGTCGAGATCGCCCACCACGTCGGGCTCGCCCAGGCGCATCGCGCAGTCGGTCAGCTCCCGCTCGATACGAGCGATCTCGGGCCGGGCGGCCCGCACGATCTGGCGCGGCGTCCGCGCCTCGGGGGCGACCTGCTGGGGCAGGTACGCGGTCACCAGCCCGCGGCGCCTCGCCGCCGTGCCGTCGTCCGGCTCCTCCAGGCCGGCGAGCAGGCGCAGCATGGTTGACTTGCCGCCGCCGTTGGGGCCGATCACGCCCACGCGTGCCCGCTCGGCCACCTCGAAATCGAGGCCGGCGAGGATGGTGCGCGCGCCGAAGGTCTTCGACACGCCGGTCAGGCTGATCAGGATGATGGCGCTCCTCCGGCAATCCCCTGCGGCGCTGACACGGTGCGCCGCGATGGATACTGTACGGTCCGTGAGCACCTCTGGCGAACTGCGGCTCGACTTTCGCGAATGCGTGGGGGCATTCGCGACCGGCGTGACGGTCGTGACGACGAACAGCCACGGACGCCCGGCGGGGATGACGCTGAACTCGTTCACCTCCGTGTCGCTCGACCCGCTGCTGGTGCTCGTCTCGCTCGCGCACGGCACGCGCACCTTGGAGGCGGTCACCGCGTCGCAGCGGTTCGCCGTCAACGTGCTTCACCGCAACCAGCGCGAGGTCGCGCTGGCCTTCGCAAACCCGGGCGCGCCCTTCCCGGAGGGCTACACCGTGATCGACCCGCACGGCTTCGTGGCCGTCCGCCACGCGCTCGCGATCCTGCGCTGTGAGGTGTATGGCGTCCATACCGCGGGCGACCACGATCTGGTGGTTGGCGAGGTGATCGACTTCGAGGGATCGGGGGGCCAGCCGCTGATCTTCCACCGCGGCGCCTTCGGTGGGCTCGATGCCGACGCGCTCGTGCCGCAGGGGCGTGTGATCGGCATCCATACCGCGTCCGGCTGGTAGACGGCGGGTGTCGGACGAGGCCCGTGTGTGGGAGCGTGCGCTGCGCATGCGGCAGCTGCTGCTCGCTCACGACGTCGCTGCCCTGCGCGAGCTGTGCGATGACGGCTTCTGGGAGCGGGTGGGCGATGCCGAGCTTGTGCCGCTGGCCCGCGACGCGGCGTCGGTGGAGATGCTCGGCGTGCTCGGCAGGCGGTCGCTGATGCTGGTGGAGACCCCGGGCGGCCCGGATCCCCGGTACGCGGTCGAGCAGCAGTGGACGGGCGACCGCTACGTGGTCGAGGATCAGCGGCTGTTCACGCTGGTCGACCGGGCGGAGGTGGAGGCGTCGGGCGATGCGGAGCGGCTGGCCCGGCTGGGGACGAAGCTGGCTGCCCAGGATGCCGCCGCCCGCTACGCCGGGCGCCTGGCGGCCGGCGATGTGGACGGCGCGGCGGCGATGTGGACGCCCGCCTTCCGCGAGGCGCACGGCGAGGAGGTGCTGCCGCGCATACCGTTAGTCCGTTCCGCCGAGCTGATCGCGGGCGTCGGCCCGCGGACGCTGATCCGCTGCCGGTTCGATCAGGGCGAGGAGACGGTCGAGGTGCTCTGGCGGGAGACGGAGGACGGGTGGCTGGTGCAGGGAGCGCGCACGTTCCGGCCGCCGGGCTGACGCACCGGCGGGCGACCGTCACGATCCGGTCGCATCCACGTCACGCCGGTCTGGGGGAGTGTTTGACACCGGGGTTGGGCGCGACGGCCGTTCACGACGGGCGCCCGGGGGTACAGTCCATACCATGAGCACCGTCGGTGATGCGCCCGAGCTGTCGCTCGACGCGCCCCGCGACGAGGTGCTCGCACGTGCGGCCGCGTTGATCGGCGAGGCGTGGAACAGCTTCGACCGCGCCCGGCCCGGCCAGCCGGTGGTCGACCAGGAGCTGCGCGCGATGCTCCGCGAGCCGCTCCCCGACGCGCCCGAGCCGGTCACCCAGGCGCTCGAGGAGGCGGCGCTGATCCTGGACGAGAGCATCGCCCAGCCGCGCCCACGCTACTTCGCCTTCGTCGGCTCCTCGGGGCTGCCCATCGGGGTGGTCGCCGATGCCCTCGCATCGTGCTTCGACGCGAACCTCGCGGTCTACGCCGGCGCCGCCAGCGACATCGAGGAGCAGGCCGTGCGGTGGGTGGGCGAGCTGATCGGCTACCCGGTGTCCGGCGGCGCATTCACCAGCGGCGGCACCGTCAGCAACCTGACCGCCCTCGCGGCGGCCCGCGAGCATGCGATGCCGGGCACGCGGTCACAGGGCATGCGCGATCGCCTGGCGGCGGTGTACTGCTCGCAGGAAGCCCACTACTCGGTGTTGCGGGCGGTGGAGCTGCTCGGCATCGGCGCCTCGAACGTGCGGGCGATCGGCCTCGACCAGCGCCGCCGGATGCGACCCGATGAGCTGGCGTCGGCGATCGACCGCGACCTCGCCGACGGCATCACGCCGGTTGCGGTGGTCGCGACCGCGGGCACCACGCTGACGGGAGCCATCGACCCGATCGCGGAGATCGGTGAGCTCTGCCGCGAGCGGGGCGTGTGGATGCACGTCGACGGCGCGTACGGTGCCGCCGCGGCCGCCCTGCCCGAGATGGCCGGCGTGTTCGCCGGCCTCGATCAGGCCGACTCGGTGTCGCTCGACGCCCACAAGTGGCTGTACCTGCCGAAGGCCTGCGGCGTCATCCTCGTACGCCGCCGCCGCGACCTGCACGACTCGTTTGCCCACGAGGAGAACTACCTGCCGCACGAGCAGGCGGAGCCGCACGCGGTTGACGTCACCCTCGAGTACTCGCGGCCCTTCCGGGCGCTCAAGCTGTGGCTCGCGTTCCGGGCGCACGGCGCCGAGGCGTTCCGCCGCGCGCTTCGCCGCAACATGCGCCAGGCGCAGCTGCTCTATGACGAGATCGGCCGCCACGACGATCTGGAGCGGCTCGCGCCGCCTGAGCTCTCGATCGTCCCCTTCCGCCACGTGCCCGCCGGCATCAGGGATCCGGATGCGCACAACCTCCGCCTCGCCCAGGAGCTGCAGCGCGACGCGCGGGTCTACGTGGCGCCGGCCGTCGTCGACGGCGCCGTGTACCTGCGGCCGTGCATCGTCAACTTCCGCACCAGCGACGCGGACGTCGTGGCGATGGTCGAGATCGCGCGAGAGGTGGGGAACCGCCTGGCGGGTGCCTCCTAGACGGGCGCCAGCTCGCGTGCGGGCGCCCCACCGACCGCGCCCTGCTCGCGAAGGGCGGCGATCTCCTCGGCGTCGTAGCCCAGGTCGCCCAGCACCTCGTCGGTGCAGGAGCCGGCCGCCAGCCCGGCATGGCGGATGCCCCCGGGCGTGCGCGACAGGCGCGGGTGCACGTCCAGCTGGAGGATCGGATCGTTGCCGACCGGGCTCTCGACCTCGACGAAGCACCGGCGCTCGACCACGTGCGGATCGTTGACGAGGGCCTCCGCGTCGTACACCGGCCCGACCGCCGCGCCCGCGGCCGAGAAGGTCTCGATCGCCTCGGCGACCGTATGCCCCTGCGTCCACGCCGTGATGATGCCGTCCAGCTCGTCCACGTTCCGGATGCGGGCGGCCCCGGTCGTGAACCGCGGGTCGTCGCGCAGGTCGCCGCGGCCGATCGCGTCGAAGACGCGCAGCGCAACCTGGTTCGCCGACCCGGACAGCACGATGTAGCCGTCACGGCACTGGTAGATGTTCCGCGGCGCCGAGAAGCAGAGGCGCGAGCCGATCCGTCCGTCCGAGACGCCTGTGCGGGCATAGATGGCGGGCCCCGGGCCGACCATGTCCACCAGCGACTCGAGCAGGCTGATGTCGATCACCTGGCCCTCGCCGGTGCGGTCGCGGTGGCGCAGCGCGGCCAGCACGGCGAACGCGCCGCGCATCCCGGTTACCTCGTCTGCGAGCGCGATCGGCGGCAGGGTCGGCGGCCCGTCCGGCTGCCCGGTGGTGTGGGCGAGGGTGGACATCGCCTCCGCCATCGTGCCGAAGCCGGCGCGGTCGGCGTAGGGGCCGTCCTGGCCGTACCCGGTCACCCGCAGCACCACCAGCCCTGGGTTCTCGGCGAGCAGCACGGTCTCGGGATCGAGCCCCAGCCGCTCCATGGTGCCCGGCCGGAAGTTCTCGACCAGGACGTCCGCCGCGCGCACCAGGCGCAGCAGCACCTCGCGTCCCGCCGGTGCCTTGAGGTCGAGCTCGATCGGCCGCTTGTTCCGCCCCACCTGCCGCCAGTAGAAGCTGTCCTCGCCGTCGCACTCGCCGAGGTGGCGGGCGCCGTCGCCGGCACCGGGCCGCTCGACCTTGATCACGTCGGCGCCGAAGTCGGCGAGGTGCCGGCACGCGGACGGACCGGCAAAGATGGTGGCCAGATCGAGGACGAGGAGCCCCGTCAGGGGGCCGGATGGCTGGGCGCTCACGGACGCTTCCTTTGGTTGCTGACGGCCGCATCGTCGGCGATCAGGATGCACCTGTCCATGAAGAGTTGGCTGCGGGGATTAACCCTCAGCCGTGGTATCGATCCGCGCTGATGCTAGGCCGCCTCGGAGCTGGCGCCGGCCCGCGGGCCTGCGGCCGGGCGCGCCTCGGGTAGCCGCTCGGGCGCGGCGGGCGCCCGCTCCACGTTGCGCATCCCGGGCAGGAACAGCGCCGAGAGCGTCACCGCCGCACCGGCCGTCCCTGCGATCACGAGCGTGGTCTGCGCTCCGACGGCGGCGGCCGCCGGCCCGGTGATGGCGAATGACACGGGCAGCAGGCCGATCGAGATCAGCCAGTCCAGGCTGGATACGCGGCCCAGCATGGCCTGCGGCACCTCGCGCTGCTTCAGGGTCGCCCAGACGATCGTGCCGACCGTCTCCAGTGCGTTGAACACGAAGCTCGCCGCCATCAGCTGCCATGCCGCATTGGCCAGGCCGTAACCGGCCACGGCCAGCGTTGCGAGCGTCCAAGAGGCGTAGATGACCGTGATGCTGCGGCGCGGCTGGCCCCGTTCGCTCATGACGACCGCCGCGCCGACCGAGCCCAGGCCGCCCGCCGCGAACACCAGCCCCAGCTCGGCCGCACTGCCGTGCAGGCCGTTCTTGACGACATAGGGGAGCAGCACCTCGACCGGGCCGAGGAAGAGCAGGTATGCAACGGCGGCCGAGACCAGCGTGCCCCAGAGCCAGACATTGTCGCGCACGAACGCGAATCCCCGGCGTAGGTCGCCGGCCACCGAGGTGCCGACGGCGCCGGGCGACGTGCGGGTGGCGATCGCCGCGACCATCGCCGCCGACAGCGCGAACGATGCGGCGTCGAGCGCGAACGCCGTCCCCACCCCGAACACGGACACCAGCCATCCGCCCAGCGCCGGGCCCGCCAACCGGAATGCGATGGGGCGGACGAACTGGTCGAGCGAGTTCGCCTGGGGCAGCATCTGCTCGGGGAGCAGTCCGGGCACGATGGCATCGAACGCCGGGCCGAAGAACGCCGTGCCGGCGCCGTAGAGCGCGACCAGCCCGAACATGTGCCACAGCTGCAGCGTCCCGGTCAGCGAGAGCACCGCGAGCAGCCCGACCGCGAGGCCGCGGACGGTGTCGGCGGCGATCAGCACGTGACGCCGGTCGAACCGGTCGGTCACCACGCCGCCTGCGAGCAGCAGGACGATCGTGGGGATGGTCATCGCGATCCCGACCATCGAGAGCGCCGTCGGGGCGTTGGAGATGGCGTACACCTGCCACGCCATCGCGACGAGGAAGACCCCGTCGCCGATCAGCGATCCGGTCTGGCCTCCCCATAGCAGGGCGAAGTCGCGGTTCCGAAGCGGCGCCAGCAGATGCACGCGGCTGAACCCGCCAGGGCGGTCGAGCGAGTCGTAGCTATGCTGCATCGCTCCGCGCCTCGGTCTCGTCCTCGTCGTTCGCGGGGGAGGGGAGTCGGAGCACGGACGAGCCGGAGCGGGCCTCGCGCAGGAAATCGGCGACCGAGGCAAAGGACATCGGCCGCGCGAACAGGAAGCCCTGGCCGAGCTCGCATCCGAGCTGGCGCAGCGCGCTCATCTGCGTCGTCAGCTCGATGCCCTCGGCGACCACCTGCATGTCGAGCGTCGCGCCGAGCGCGACCACGGCGGCGGCGAGGCCGCTGTCGGCGTCGGACTCGGCTTCCAGGAACGACCGATCCATCTTGAGGATGTCCACGGGGAACTTGCTCAGGTAGCTGAGCGACGAGTACCCGGTGCCGAAGTCGTCCATCGCCAGACGCACGCCGAGCCCCTTCATCTCCTCCAGGCGCCGGATCGCCAGATCGGCGTCGGCCATCATCAGGCTCTCCGTGATCTCCAGCACCAGGGTGGATGGGTCGACGCCGCTGTCCCGGATCGCGCGGCGAACGTCGCCCACGATGTCGCCCTGGTTCAGCTGCCGCGGCGACAGGTTCACGGCCATCGTCAGCGGCGGGGATGCCGGGAAGTCCTCCTGCAGCTTCACCGCCTGGGCGAACGCCTCGCGCAGCACCCACTGGCCGATCGGCACGATCAGGCCCATGTCCTCGGCCGCGGGGATGAACTGGGCCGGGGCGATCACACCCTTGCTCGGGTGGCGCCACCGCAGCAGCGCCTCGACGCCCGAGACCGACATGTCACCGAGCCGGACGACGGGCTGGTAGACGAGCTCGAACTGGTCGGAGTCGATCGCCCGCTGAAGGTCGGCGCGCAGCTCGAGCCGCTCGAGGGCCTCCGCGTGCATGGACTCCTCGAACACGCGGAAGCCGCCCTTGCCGTCGCGCTTGGCGATGTACATGGCCACGTCGGCGTTTCGGAGCAGCTCGGCCGGCGTCGAGTGCTCGCCGTCGCGCGAGATGGCGATGCCGATGCTGGTGCGGACGAACACCTCGTTGTCGGCCAGCTGGATCGGATGGCGGAACGATTCCAGGATCCGCTCGGCCACCTCCGTGGCGTCGTCGTCGCTCTCGATCCGCTCGAGCAGGACGGCGAACTCGTCGCCGCCGAATCGCGCCGCGGTGTCCTCCGGCCGCACCGTGCCGGCCAGCCGCCGGGCCACCTCGACCAGCACCTCGTCGCCCGCCCCGTGCCCGAGGCTGTCGTTGATGGTCTTGAAGTCGTCGAGATCCCCGAACACGACGGCGATCCCGCCGCCCTGGGAGGACGCGCGGGCGAGGGCGTGGTCGACGCGGTCCGCGAACAGGGCGCGGTTGGCCAGCATCGTCAGCGAGTCGTGGAACGCCTGATGCGCGAGCTGCTCCTCGAACGCCTTGCGCTCGCTGACGTCACGGCTGTTGAGGACGATCCCGCGGACGTGCTCGTCGTCGAGCAGGTTGGTGTGGAGCACCTCGAACTGCAGCCAGCGGCCGTCGCTGTGGCGCATGCGGCACTCGATCGCCTCCGGCCCGCTGTCCGCCTGGCGCCCGCCCTTGGAGAGCACGGCGAGCAGCCGCGCGCGCTCGTCCTCGGGGAGCAGCTCGTCGAAGCGGCTGCCCATGATCTCGGCCGTCGAGTATCCGAGCACGCGCTCGATCGACGGGCTCTGGTACAGCACGGTGCCGTCGGCGGCGACGACCGTGATCAGGTCGCTCGAGCGGGCGACCAGCGAGCTGAACCGGGCCTCGCTCTCGCGCCGGTGCAGGTCCTCGGTCAGCGCCGTGCTCTCGAGCGCCAGGGACACGCTGGTGGCGAGCGACTGCAGCGACGCCTGCTGGCTCGGCGACAGGGGCGTGGGGCCGGCGGCGAGCAGCACGCCGCGCTGCTCATCACGCACCTCGAGCGGCAACACGTGTGCATGCTTGGGCATGTCGGAGAGCAGCAGCTCGCCGAACACCTCGGTGGTGAGGCTCGCGGGCCCGGGCAGCGAGCCGTCCAGCAGCAGCCGCTGCGTGGTGGAACGGGACAGCACCGTGCCGCCGTTCAGCGCGACGCCGATCAGCTCGAGCTGCTCACCCTGGAGCAGGCACAGCCGCGCGGAGTACCCGGCGCCTGCGAGCGCGCGGGTGGCCGAGAGGGCTGCCGCACCGATGTCGGCCCGGCCGGTTGCGCCTACGAGCGCGACGCCCGCCTCCCGCAGCGCCCGCTCGCGCTCCACCGACCGCTCCTGCTGGCGGACGAGCACGGCCATGCGGGCGACGACGAGCAGGAACAGACCGACCGATGCGAGGATGAGGACGATCACGTCGACGCCGGCATCGCGGCCGCCGACGATGACCTGCAGCGTCGGCGCCATCAGCGAGGCGACGGTGAGGATGGCGAGCCGTGTCCACGAGAGCTGCACCTCCTTCTCGGGCACCGGCTCTTCGAGCGTGCGCATCGAGGGATGCAGGGCCGCAGCGCCCCACAGAAGGTAGTACGACATCCAGCCCAGGTCGAGCAGCACCTGACCGTTGTAGGTGCCGTTGTTCAGCATGATCCCGTACACGAAGTCGGTTGCAAGCAGCGTTGCGATGCTCCCGAACAGCAGGTAGAACGCCGGCGCCCGCTTGCCCGTGTCCACCGCAAGGCGCAGGGCGAATGCGAGCAGCAGGATGTCCGCCACCGGGTAGGCGACCGACACGATCTGCTGGATCGTGGACTGGGTGTCGTCCTGGATGATCGGAGAGATCAGCTTCAGCCAGGAGATCAGCCCGAGGCCGATCGTGAGGATCAGCGAGTCGATCAGCGACGCCATCTCGCCCGAGCTGTTGCGGCGCCGGGCGAGCATGATGATGCCGGTGAACAGCAGCGGGTAGAGGGAGAGGTAGATGGCGTCGCCTGGCGACGGGAACGGCACCTCGCCGCCGAACACGCGTGGGTAGATGTACGTGTAGGCGTCGCCCAGCGCGAACATGAACTGGCCGATGGCGAAGAGGTACCAGGCCCACCGGGCCTTCGGCTGGTGCAGGTGGGCGCCAAGCAGGATCGCCGCCGCGCACGAGAACCCGACCGCCGGCACGACGAACCCGTTGCCCTCGACCGGCGGCACCCACGCGTACAGGGGGAACAGCACGCCCGCCACGACGGCGGGGTAGATGGCCCACAGAGGCAGCTGGCGGAGCCGATCGGTCACGCCGCACGCTCCGCGCCGGCGTCCGTGGGCTGCAGCAGGCCACGCGCGGCGAGGTCGTCGAGCGCCAGGATCAGGCGGTCGACCTCCGCATCGGTGTTCGCTGCGGTGATCTGCACACGGAAGCCGACCTCCTCGCGGGGAACCAGCGGGTAGGCGGCCAGCGTCACGTAGATGCCGCGATCGAACAGCATGCGGCCGACCTCGCCGATCCGCTCGTGATCAGCGAGGGGAACCTCGATGATGGGGAGGCCGGAGTGGTTGGGGGTGTGCGCCCCGACGCGATCGAGGCAGTCGAGCACGCGCGCCGTCTTCTCGGCGATCGAGGCGCGCAGGAGATCGCCGCGGCGCTCATTGACGTCGAGCCCGGCCAGGACGGTGGCGAGCGACGCGACCGGCGAGGGGCCCGAGTACAGGTACGGTGGGGCCGCCACCTTCAGCATCGTCTTCAGGCCGGTCGGGCACGCGATGAAGGCCAGCAGCGACGAGTAAGCCTTCGAGAAGCCGCCGACCAGGATCAGGTTGTCGTATGTCTCCCCGACGTGGCGCACGAGGCTGTTGCCCCGACTGCCGTACGCGCAGAGCTCGTCCGCCGACCGCTCACCGATCACACCGAAGCCGTGGGCGTCGTCGACGTAGAGCAGCGCGTCGTGTGCGCGGGCCACGGCGGCGAAGGCGCGCAGGTCGGGCGCGTTGCCCGTCATGCTGTTCACGCCGTCCATGCAGACGATGCGCGGACGCGCGCCGGGCTGGGACAGCAGCTCGTCGAGGTGGGCGGCGTCCTCGAAGCGGAAGCGCTTGACTGTGGCACCGTGGCCGCGGGCCACCTGACAGCCGTCGTAGATCGTCTTGTGGGCGCGGCTGTCGAGGAAGATCGTTCCCGATGCCGCCAACACCGGGATCACGGACGTGTGGATGTGGGTGATGGTCGGCAGCACCAGCGAGTCCTCGCACCCGAGCAGCGCGGTCAGCCGATCCTCGATCTGCTCGTAGAGCACGGGCGACCCGAGCAGGCGTGACCAGCTGGGGTGCGTGCCCCAGGCATCGAGATAGCCGGGCACGGCCTCGATGATCTCGCGGTCGAGGTCGAAGCCGAGGTAGTTGCACGAGGCGAAGTCGGCCAGCCAGTGGTCGCCGATGCGGATCATGCGGCCGTCGATCTCGTCGATGACCGCGTCCAGCATCGGATGGCTGTCCTTCAGGGCAGCGAGATCCGCGACCGTTTCAAGCCATCGGTCAACCCACCGCCCCTGGGGGGAGGCGGGCGCGGGCGTGTGCGCAGGCACACGTCGGGGACTGGGCCGAGCCATCACCCAAGGCATCGGCCGTTGCGGCGGACACCTTGAGCGTCCGGTCAGGCGGCCGGGTCAGCCATCGCCCGCCGCTGGATGAGCCGCGGACGGGCGATGGCGGGATGGCCGCGTCAGACGCCTGAAGCGGCGCCGGTCGCCGGCGCCTGGGCCTGCGCTGACACCGCGCCGGGCGGCACGGCGAACACGGGGCAGTGGGCCAGGTGCAGGAGGCGCTGCGTGACGCTTCCGAGCAGCAGGCCGGCAACCTGGCCGCGGCCGCGCGTGCCCACGACGATCACGTCGGCGGACGAGCGGCGCGCGATCTCGGCGATCGCCTGCGCCGGGCCGCCGGATGCCGCGGTGGCAACCTCCAGCGAGATGTCCGCTCCGGCGGCCTTCAGCTCCGCGACGGTGCTTCGCACACCCGCGACGACCTCTTCCTCGTTGACGTTTGCCGGCTGGCCGCCGCCGCGCCCGAGCAGGATCTCGCGGACGTGGACGGCCCTGATCGCCCCGTGCTCACCGGCCAGCTCACGGGCGTACGGCGCTGCGGCAAGCGACTCGGGTGAGCCGTCCAGGGCGAGTACGACGGTTTCGAACATGTCAGCTCCTTCTCCGACGTGGCAGTACCCTCATCGTCGGCTGCCCGCCGCCGGCGGGCGTCCGAGTCCGCCACACGCCCGGTGCGGGATTCCCGCATCCCGGATGGGCGCTCCCACGAGGCACCCGGATCGCCGCGGCTGTCATGCTGAGCGGGCCCACCCGAAGGAGCCGTCATGAACCACACCGTCGTCGTCACCGCACAGATCCGACCCGGCAAACGGGAGGAGCTGGTTCGCATGCTCGAGGAGGGCCCGCCGTTCGACCTGGCCGACAAGGGCTTCGACCGCCATCTCGCCTTCCTCGGCGACCAGCAGCTCGTGCTGGTGTTCGAGGGCGAGCGGGCTGTGACCAACGTTCGATCCCTGGCGGCGTCGCTGCCCCTGTCCGAGGTGACGCGCATGGGCAGGCTGGTCTCGAACCCGCAGGTGCTTACCGAGGGGCGCGTCTGGACGGCCTCACAGGTCGTCACTGCCTGATCGGGCGACGTCCGTCATAATTGGGCCCATGCAGCGGCTGCTTCTCGTCGACGACCATCTCGTTGTGCGCGCCGGGCTGCGCATGCTGCTCGAGTCGGATGACGACCTGGAGGTCGTCGACGAGGCCGGCGACCTGGCTGACGCCGTCTTCCAGGCCCGCCGCCACAAGCCGGACATGATCCTGCTCGACGTGCGGTTGCCGGACGGCGACGGCGTGGAGGCGATCGGCAGGCTGCGAGCCGAAGCCCCCGAAAGCCGGGTGCTGATCCTGTCCATGGAGGACGATCCGCATCACGTCCGCCAGGCGTTCGCGAACGGGGCAAACGGCTACATCCTCAAGGAGGCCGCCGAGACGGATCTGCTGCAGGCGGTGCACGAGATCCTGGCGGGCGGCCGCTATCTGCACCCCGAGCTCGGCGCCCGGGTGATGCAGGCCGACATGGCGGAGCGCGAGAAGGCGGACGCGGACCCGCTGTCTGAGCGCGAGCACGAGGTGCTGCGGCTCCTTGCCCGTGGGCACACCAACCAGGAGATCGCGAAGATGCTCTACATCTCGGTTCGAACCGCCGAGACGCACCGTGCCCACATCATGCAGAAGCTCCGTCTGCGATCGCGTGCCGAGCTGGTCAGCTATGCCCTCGAGAACGGCATGCTCGACTCGTCGGATGAAACCGGCTGAGGTCGGCAGCACCGGGGGATCGATGGACGAGCCGCGCCTGCGGCGGCTGATCGCCGTGGGCCGCCGCCTGGTGGCCGAGCTCGATGTCGAGGCGCTGCTGATGGACGTCGTCGAGGCGGCCCGCGACCTGACCGGCGCGCGCTACGCGGCGCTCGGCGTGCTGAACGAACGCGGGGACGGCCTCGACCGGTTCCTCACGGTTGGCCTGGACGAGGAGGCGCGCGCGAGGATCGGCGACCTTCCCCATGGGCACGGGGTGCTCGGAGTGCTGATCAGCGATCCCCGGCCGCTGCGGCTTGCCGACGTCAAGGATCACCCGCGCTCCTACGGCTTCCCGGCCGGGCACCCGCCGATGCGCACGTTCCTCGGCGTGCCGCTGCGGATTCGCGACCAGGTGTACGGCAACCTGTACATGACCGACAAGGAGTCCGGTGAGTTCGATGACGCCGACCAGGAGGCCGCCGTCGTGCTGGCCGAGTGGGCCGGCATCGCGATCGAGAACGCCAGGCTCTACGAGAACGCGACCTGGCGCAGCGAGGAGCTCTCCAGGGCGGTCGCGGGCTTCGAGGCGTCGCTTGCGGTGGCGCGCGCGGTCGGCGGGGAGACGGAGCTCGACCGCATCCTCGAGCTGATCGTGAAGCGCGGGCGGGCGCTGGTCGAGGCGGACTCCATGCTGATCGCCCTCTACGAGGGCCGGACGCTCACCATCCGGTCGGTTGCCGGGCAGCTCGACCGGGAGCTCGAGGGGCAGGCGGTGCCGCTGCCCGGGACGGCCGTCTCTGAGGTCATCAACCGGCAGCGCACCCTGCACATCCACGACGAGGGGTCGCCAACAGCCGTGATGGCGGGGATCATCGCCCGCGCGGGGCTGGTGGTGCCGCTGGTCTTCCGCACCTCGTGCGTGGGCGTGCTGTGCGCCCTTGACCCGATCGATGGCTCGGCGACGTTCACCGCCGATCACCAGCGGGTGCTGGAGGCCTTCGCGAGCAGCGGGGCGACGGCGGTCGCGACCGGTCAGAACGTCGCCCAGGAGCGCCTGCGGCGGAGCATCGAGGCTTCGGAGAGCGAGCGCAGGCGATGGGCGCGCGAGCTGCACGACGAGACTCTGCAGGACATGGCCAGCCTGAAGCTGATGCTCGGGTCGGCCCGCCGGTCGACGGACGTCGACGCCATCCACCGCGTGCTCGACGACGTCAGCGAGCAGCTGACCGCGGGCATCCGCTCTCTGCGCCATCTGATCGGCGAGCTGCGGCCGGCCGTGCTCGACGACGCCGGGCTGCAGCCGGCGCTCGAGGCGCTGGGCGCCCGGATCGAGAGCTCCGGCGTCGGCGTCGACATGTCGCTGGATCTACCCACCCGTGCGAGCGGCGAGCTCCCCCAGGAGGTCGAGGACACGCTCTACCGGCTGGTGCAGGAGGCGCTCACAAACGTCGTCAAGCATGCCGGCGCTACCAGGGTCTCGGTCACGGTTGCCCGGCACGACGGCCGCCTCGAGGTGAACGTCGAGGATGATGGAGCGGGTATCAACCCCGAGCTGCCGAGCTCCGGCTACGGCCTGGTCGGCATGCGCGAGCGGGCGGCCCTGGTCGGCGGCAGCATCCAGATCGCGAGCGAACCGGGCAGGGGCACGCGGGTGAACGCCAGCATCCCGCTCCCCGACGCGAGCGATCAGCCGTAGACGGCCGCTAGCTGCTCGGCCAGATCGCCGTCGCGGGGCAGGAAGCCGTCGGCGCCCATGTCGATCGCCGAGGCCGGGGCAAGCTCGTCCGCGATCCCGACGAGGACGATGCGGGCCCGGGGGAGGGCGCTCCGGATCCGGCCGACGAGGCCGGGGCCTTCCTGCCTGAGCGTCGAGCGCCCGACCAGGATCACCAGGTGCTCGTCGTCGGCCAGCCGCTCGAGCAGCTCGCCGCCGTCCGCTGCCTCCACGACCACCCGCAGGTGCTCGTCGTAGCTGCAAAGCGCCCGCAGGGCGGCTCGGTCGAACTGGCGGCGCTCGCAAATTGCCACCGGCATGGACTCGTGGTGGTCGATCGCTGTGACAGACATGGTGCACCACACCGTACGACCGGCTCGTGCGACCGGCGTCAGGGGAGGCCACGATCTGCATGGGGGCGATAACCCGCTCCAGACTGCGGGATCCCCGCAGCAGGGTGGTGGTGAGGACGGACGCGGCGGGGGCTGTCGGCCGACAGGATGCGGGCAACGAACCGACCGCACGGAGGTGCCCGTGTCAACCATCCTGATTGCAACCGACGGCTCGGATCCGGCCCGCGCCGCGGCCGAGACCGGGCTCGACCTGGCGCGCTGCCTCGGCGACCGCGTGGTGTTCGCGGCGGTGTGGCATCCGGTCTACACCAGCACCTTCGGCGTGCCGCCGACCTACTTCGGCCCCGAGATCGTCGAGGCGGAGCGGCAGTGGGCGCAGGACGCGCTCGCCCAGGCGGCCGAGCAGGCTGCGGCGGCCGGAGTGGACGCCGAGACGGTCCTGCTCGAGGGCTCCCCGGCGCCCGAGATCTGCCGGTACGCCGCCGATCATCATGTGCGCATGATCGTGATCGGGTCGCACGGGTGGGGCACGTTCCGAAGCATCGTCAGCCGCAGCACCCTGTCTGGGGTGCTCGCCCACGCGCCGTGCCCGGTGCTGTCGGGAACGCCGGTGGCTGTGACAGCCGCGCACGCCGACGCGGAGCGACAGACGGCATGAACGGCAGCTCCGACGCCCATCTCTGCGATCTGCAGCTGGCCGCCGGCCGCGTGGAGCCCTGCCCCGAGGCCGGCTGTCCGTTCTGGGACGACGGGGAATGCGTGGTCGCCGGCCTGCGGCCCGACTTCGAGCACGACCCGGAGCTGACACAGGTGCTGCTCTCGCTGCGAAACCGGCTGGCGCGCCCGGAGCACCGCGACTGGGCGCCGCTGCGCCTGCTGCCGCCGCGGCACCGCACGGTAGACTGAGGCTCCCGGGGCGGTAGCTCAGTTGGGAGAGCATCTGGTTTGCAACCAGAAGGTCGTCGGTTCGATCCCGATCCGCTCCATGCTCGTTTGAGGCCTCGTTGCGCCGATTCCTCCTCAGCTCGGTTAGAGCCCAGGTAGATCGACGTGTGACGCGTGATGGGTGTCGAGGACGCCGGCCGTTTGGGCATCACCGCCGACGTGATGATCCCGCGCCGGCGTGATCGGGGCAGTGGCAGCGGGCGGGCCAGCTGCCACAGCTCGAGCACCGATGGAGGTGTTGGAACGCGGCCCAACCGACGAGAAGCACGGCGCAGATGAGCACGGCGACCGCGGCGGCTGGGTCGATGCTGACCGCATGGCCCCCGCCGTGGACGTGCGTTTCCCGATAGTGCTGCCAGTAGTGGGTGAAGGGCATTCCTGCGTGGGCGAGCTGGTTTGGTGGCCGAGACCTCTAGCGTTTCGCGGGATTATCGGCCAGAATCGACCATCTGTTCTTTTGGGAGCCGGTCTCGGCTCCGGGATCTCGGCCCCGGGAGGGACGAATGTCGTCGCCACAACCTGTAGAGATCGAACACACGACCGCCATGGCGGTCCAGGAGAAGCAGCACTTGCAGAAGTCGCTTCGGCGCTTCGACATGCTGTTCTTCACCATTTGCGCGCTGATCGGCCTCGACACGCTGGGACAGGTCTCGGGGTTCGGCGCGCAGACGTTCGCATGGGTCGTGATTCTCGCCGCGGTCTTCGTACTGCCCTATGCGCTGTTGATGGCCGAGCTTGGGACCGCGTTCCCGCAGGAGGGTGGCCCATATGAGTGGATGAAGCTGAGCTGGGGCCGATTCTGGGCCGGCCTGGGCTCTGTCCTCTACTGGGTGACGAACCCGCTTTGGGTGGGCGGGTCGCTGGCGTTCATCGCGACCGACGCCTGGTCGTCGAACATCCATCCGATCGGGTCCGGGTTCACGCTTGGGAACATCCTGTTCAAGGGCGTCTTCATCTGGATCTCGATCACCGTCGCGATCATCTCGCTGCGCCGCGGCAAGTGGATCCCGAACATCGGCGCAATCGTCCGCGTCGGTGTGCTGGCGTTCTTCTCGCTGACCGTTCTGATCTATGGCATCGAGCATGGCGTGCACGGCTTCGCCGCCGGCGACTTCGTGCCCAACGACCTGCTCGTCTTCCTGGGCCTGGTGCCGCTGCTGCTGTTCAACTATGTCGGCTTCGAGCTTCAGAACGGTGCGGCCGAGGAGATGCAGGACCCCCAGCGCGACGTCCCGGTGACCGTCATCCAGAGCGGCATCGTCACGGTGCTCGCCTACTCGATCCCGATCTTCGGCATCCTGGCCGTCCTGCCCACGAGCCAGATCACCGGCATCGGCGGCTTCCTGGACGCCGTGCACACCACGTTCAGCGTCTACGGCGGCGCCCAGAACTTCATGACCGACCTGATGGCCCTCGGCTTCATCTTCGCGCTGATCACCTCGGGAAGCGTGTGGATGATGGGCTCCGACCGGATCCTCGCCGTCGCGTCGTACGACGGCGCGTTCCCCGGCTACTTCGGCAGGTTCCATCCCAAGCTGGGCACGCCGGTGCGCGTGAATGTGATGTCGGGCATCGCCTCGACCATCTTCATGCTCGCGGCCGTGAAGCTGCTCTCTAGCAGCGCCAGCGCGGCGAACACCTTCACGGTCGTGCTCTACCTGGCCACCTCCACGACGCTCCTTTCCTACTTGCTGATCTTCCCGGCCGGCATCAAGCTGCGGATGAGCCATCCGCACGTGCATCGTGTCTATCGGCTGGGCTCATCCGGGAACGGCTTGATGTGGCTCTGTGCGACCGTCACGACCGCCTGGATGGTGCTCGGCTCGTGGGTCGCCATCTTCCCGGGCATCCTCGAGGAGATCACCGGCCACAGCTACAGCATGATGGACAGCTACGGCGTGAGCAGGCTCCGATTCGAGGTGTTCACGCTCGGCACGCTTGGGATCATCGTCGCGATCAGCGTGATCGGCTACATACTCGCCGCAGACGTCCGCGCGCAAACCGCAGACATACCGCTCGACGTCGCCGGCAGCGGCCTCGCCGCGGGCGACTGACGCGTCACGGGCATTCGCCTCCCCGGCCGGGCGCCGGGGAGGCGGAGGGCCTAACCCACGAGCAGCTTGAAGCCGTGATCCCAGGCGCCCCGTGCGCCGCCGATCTTGACCCAGGCGATGCACATGGCCTCGAGCTCGCGCGAGCCCTCGATGCCGCCGATGTCGACCGGCTCCGGCCAGCCGAAGTCGGCCAGCACCGCCGCGACCGTGCGCTTCGCGTCCGCGTCGTCGCCCGCGATCAGCATCGTGGGCTTCCCCTCGGTGAAGCTCGGATCGACGAAGTACTGGTTGCCGATGATGTTGAAGGCCTTCACGACCCGGGCGTCTGGGAGCGCTCGCTGAACCTGCTCGCCGAGCGAGTCCTCGCCGCTGATCGCAAGCTTCGGCGGAAAGCCTGCCGAGAAGTCCAGCGGGTTGGTCGCGTCGATGACCACCTTGCCGCTGAAGTTGGACGCACCTGCGTCCGTCACCGCGTCGACGGTGACGGTGCCGAGTAGCGCCAGGACGAGCAGCTCCCCATACGCCGCCGTCTCGGCGAAGCCGGCAGACCGGATTCCGGAGCCCTCGCCCGAAAGCCAGTCCTGAAGATCGCCCTTCGCCGGATCCCGCGACCCGATCATCACGTCGTGGCCGCGGTCGGCGAACCCCCAGGCCAGACGCCGCCCCACCACCCCGCTGCCGAGCACACCCACCCGGCTTCGCTCCACACCGTCGCTCAACGCCGTCTCCTTCTCCGGTTGCAGTCCCGGGAGGATACGTCCAGCCTTGCCGGCCGAAGGGATATCCCCGACGCGAGCGCGCGCCCGGCGTCCGTAGCGTCGCTGCATCCACCGACAAGGGAGCAGCGATGACCGGCATTCATCCCCTCACCCTGGCCGTCCTGGCGGCCGCACTGTGCGCAGGCTGCGGCTCCGGCCAGGCCGCCGGCAGCAGTGGTGCCACCGGCCACACCTCGACGCAGGCATCGACGGCGCCGCCGGCGAGCCAACCGCCCGCGGTCGACCACGACGTGGTGCGCTGGAAGCGGCGCTGGCATCTGAAGGTGCTGTCGCCCGTCAACAACGCGATTCGGATCCTGAACGCGAACGCCGTGGCCGCCGCGGGAGGCGACTCCACGGCCGCATACCGCCTGACCCACGCGTTCGACACGCTCGACAACTGCCGCGTGCCGCTTGAGTCTCCGCCGATGCAGCGGACCCCGCCTGTGCTGCTGGGTGCTCGCAGGCAGACGCTTCATGCGTGCCGGCAGTTCTACACCGGCGTCGACGGGGTCATCCGCGGCCTGAACGCGGCGGATCCGGACGCGGCGGCGGCCGGGCTTCGCCAGATCAATGCCGGCGCGCGCACGCTACAGCGGGCGGGGAGGCTGGTGGACGCGGCGCCGACGACCGTGGGCTGATCGCCACGGGCCGCGCTTGACATCCTGGACGACGCGCGTTAGTCTCCAACCTAATCTCATTAGTAAGGAGCTCGCCGTGCCGCCAACCATCGCCACCACCGCCGTCACCCGCATCACCCGCATCACCCGCATCACCCGCATCACCCGCTTCGGGTTCGTCAACGCCTACCTCGTCGAGGAGGATGACGGGCTGACCCTCGTCGACACCACGATCGCGGGGGGTGCCAGGAGCATTCTCGGCACCGCCCGCCGGATGGGGCGGCCGATCGTCCGCATCGCTCTGACCCACGCCCACGGAGACCACATCGGGCAGCTCGACGCGCTGGCTGCAGAACTGCCCGGCGTCGAGGTGCTGATCTCCGAGCGGGATGCGCGCCTGCTCGCGAAGGACATGACGCCCGATCCGGACGAGCCGGCCGGCGCAAAGCTGCGCGGCGGCTATCCGGGGGCGACCACCCGTCCGACGGGCTTCCTGGTCGCCGGCGAGCGGGTTGGCTCGCTCGAGGTGATCCCAGCACCGGGCCACACCCCCGGCCACGTCGCGCTGCTGGACACGAGGGATGGGACGCTGATCGCAGGCGACGCCTACTCGACCCTGGGCGGCGTGGCCACGGCCGCGCGATCCCCCCGCCGGTTCCCGCTCGTCTCGATGGCGACCTGGCATGCGCCCACCGCGCTGCAGACGGCGCGGGCCCTGCGCGATCTGCGCCCCGACCGGCTCGCTCCTGGCCACGGAGCGATCGTCGAGCATCCGGTGGAGCGGATGGACGAGGCCATCCGCCGCGCGGAGCGTTCATGAGCCGGCGCGGCCTGTCGCGTGCCTCGGTGATCAGCGCCGCAGGCGATCTCGCCGACAGCGACGGCCTCGAACACCTCACGCTGGCCCGCCTCGCGGCGGAGCTGGGGGTGCGCAGCCCATCGCTCTACAACCACGTAGACGGCCTCGGCGACGTGCGCGCGGGGGTCGCCGCGTCCGCGCTGCGGGAGGTGCACGCGGCGGTGCTGTCGGCGGTTGCCGGGCGGAGCGGGGAGGAGGCCGTCCGGGCCGCGGCGGGCGCTTACCGGCGCTATGCGCTCGACCATCCGGGGCGCTATGCGGCGATGCAGCGGCCGCCGGCCGATGGCAGCGAGCAGGCCGCGCCCGCCGACGAGCTCGTGCAGCTGTTCGCGCGCCTCCTCGAGCCATGGCAGCTCTCCGAGGAGGACACCATTCACGCCATCCGCGCACTCCGCAGCGCCATCCACGGCTTCGTCGAGCTCGAGCGCCTGGGAGGCTTCGGCATCGACCTCTCGACCGGCCGGTCGTATGACCGCCTCATGCAGATCCTGATCGCCGGCTTCGGGCCCGTGCCGGCGGCCGCGGGATCCGGGACCCGCGGCCCATAGCCGTCGGCGCCCACGCACCCTTCCCACCGATTGCACATGAGCCGGCTGCACCTGTGGCTATCGTGCAGGTGCGTGGACGCCCGCCTCTCAGCCCTGGACACCGCGGCGCGCCGAAACATGCTGGCGCTCGCCTGCACCCTCCTCGCCGGCGGCGTGACGCTCCTGCTTGGCGCGCTGATGGTGCCCGGCATCGACGCACCGTCGCACCTCTTCCAGACGTGGCTGTACCGCCACGGCGGGTTCGACGTCTGGAACAACTACTGGTACGCGGGCCGATACGAGTTCGTCAACTACAGCATGCTCTACTACCCGCTCGCGGCGCACGTCGGGCAGCTGGGCGTCCTCGTGCCCTGCTCCGCGCTGATGGGCGGGTGCTTTGCGCTGGTCTGCCGGCGGGAATGGGGCGCGGCGGCGCGCGGCCCCAGCGTGACCTTCGCGGTGACCGCCCCGTTCATCATGATGATCGGCGGCACCTATCCGTTCCTGGCCGGGATCGCCACGTCCCTGGCGGCGCTGCTGCTCCTCCAGCGCGCCCGCCACGTCCTGTTCGCGGTCGGCGTGCTGCTCACGCTCGCGTTCAGCCCGCTTTCCTTCTCGCTGCTCTGCGCCGTGCTGGCGGGCGTCGTGCTGGGACAGGCCCGCCCGCTGCACGCACTGCGGCTGCACCGGGCGGCGCTGGCCGCCGTGATCGTGGTGTTCGTGCTGGGCGTGGTGCTGCAGCGCGCCTTCCCCAGCGAAGGCTGGTATCCCTACGATCTGGCGGACGCGGGGATCGTGCTC
>Ga0066662_10000322_pt1 | contig 21003 bp, 19 predicted proteins | sample GraSoiAngelo_111_FD_133939 | JGI IMG/M metagenome (GOLD analysis project Ga0066662, IMG submission 133939) | Grasslands soil microbial communities from the Angelo Coastal Reserve, California, USA - 14_0903_12_40cm | ecosystem: Environmental > Terrestrial > Soil > Grasslands | place: USA...
AAGAACCCGTCGCCGGCGGTGTCAATTTCTACGCCCCTCCAGCGGTCAAGTGCGCGGCGCACGATCGAATGATGCTGCTCAACGAGCTCCTTCCACGCTCGATCGCCCAGACGTGCCTGATGGTCTGTGGAATCGACGATGTCGGAGAACAGCACGGTCGAGAGCACGGTGTCGAGTTCCGGTGGCGGGCGCTCGATGCCAAGAAACGCTCTGGTCTCTCGGATGACGGATGGGTGCCACAGCCTCAGTGCCTCCGACGGCAAGGCATGGAAGACGGCTCCGCCGATGAGTTGGGCTGTCGCTTTGGCCTGGCGGTAGAGCCAGTCGTCGGGTAGACCCTGCGGCGCAACGACTAAGACTGGGAGCCGAAGCGTTGGCAGCACGTTGCGGACGTCGTACTCGTTGAGAAGCTGGATGAACCCGACGGCGGTGGCCGGGCCACACGCGTGGCGCTGCATGGTCGCGAGGAATGCGAGGGCCTGCTCGTCCATCGCCATGCCTGGATACATCTCCCTCACAAACGCCGCTGATCCCCACCCCTTCTCGGCTCCCTCGGCGAGCCGTCGAACATCGTCTGGGTCACGTCCGTACGGCCACCCATCGCCCGCCACCGACCGTGCGGTCGCCTGAAACCAGACCAAGCCGGCCACCCGGTTCGGGCGAGTCGCCGCCAACAGCGCTCCCACCATTCCGCCATCCCCGGCGGCCAGCAGAAACGGTCGCTGCTGCCCTGCCGCATCCAGCACGCCCAGTAGGTCGGCCGCCCGCGTCTCCAGATTCGGTAAGCCGCCCATATCGTCGGACAGCCCCGTCCCGCGCCGATCATGCAGCGTGACTCGCGCGCTCGCCGCCAAATCGAACCACGACCGCGCAGCCGGCTCGAAACCCATGAACAACTCGATGTTCGTCGCGATCGAGCCGACGATCGCGACATCGACGTCGCCGCCTCCAAGTACCTTGTACGCGATATACCCGCCGTCGGGCGTTTTCGCATACTGCGTCTCGGGCACCGTGCCAACCATGTCGCCGTAGTCTTGTCACAACCCAGCAGCCGTATCAACGACCTGCATCGGCCGTGCAGCCCCCGCTGGTCGGCGTCGAGCGGCGGGCGCTCCACCTGTAGGACTAAACCGCGCCGGTTAGCAGCCGGCGAGTGACGCGGCAGGGCACAGCCGGCGGCTCAGCTCGCGAGCCGGAGCGCGTACGCCCGTAGCGGCACGATCAGCGACTCAAGCCCGTCCCAACCCGAACCCGAGTCGAGAACGTTGAGTCGCGACTCTCCAAGCGTCCGGTCACCCTTCCACTCATTGCACGGGGTGCGCCACAGGCGCTGGACGCGCTTGTGGTTGCACGGCCACCCCTCGCGGCGCAAGGGGAGTGGCACCGACCTCGTCACCTTCTTCTTTGACCGCGGCATGCCCCCGCCTGCGCTACCGCTGCACGCTCCCGCAAACCATGGATTGTGTAAGAGATCAGTCCATCAACTGTGCCCACAACTTCAGCCGCCTGCTTCCGCTCTGGGAAACCCCACGAGGCCTACGCAGCGAAGCCCGCTCCGAATACGAGCGCATCCACGACCTCAACCGCGACCGCTACAAGTTCGGCCCAGACTGCCTCGCCCTACGCCCCAAACGCATCGGCGTCGCCTGGCAACAGCTGCGCGTCTCAGCCGCCACCGTCATCAAATGGCTCCGCGTCTGCTTCCGCCAAGGCTGGCTCGGCAACCACGGCCGCCACGAGGACCCGCGCCCTCGGTCCTCCAAACGAGTCTACGCGCAGACCCTCCGCGTCCGCGAACAACTCGAACGATTGGGCGGCGGCATCGCCGGCCGCCGAGCCCGCGCCGGCCCCGCACCCCCCGGGTAGCGCCACCCCACGACCCAACCCGCCAAGTCCGTCCCAGCCCGGCAGCAGCATGCCCACCTGCCGGCCGTAACCGCCGGCGCGACCCGGGGACGCCCTCCCACAACGGTGCGCCAGCCGGATTGACCGAAATTCTGCAGCGCGGGAGCGGTCCCGCGCCAACTTTGGAACTCGCGCCGGAACACTCCCGAGGCGCGTGTTCCACTCGAAGACCCTGGCGTGGGAGAAGCCGCGATCGGCCAGGACGGCAAGGGGCTTTCGGCCGGTGGCCCGTTTCACGCGGTCGATGGAGGGCTCGTATGCCTTGTCCTCCTGCACGCGAGCTGACTGGACACGGCCGGAGAGCATGGCGCCGGTGTAGGTGTCGACGGCGACGATCAGGTAGTACCCGTCCCAGACGCGGAAAGCATCCCCCGCTATGGGTATCGCAAGATCCACGTCCCAGAAGCGTTTAAGCAGCCCCGAACACCGCTTCCAGAGCCACTCTGGAACTGTCCCTCCGCGGCATCGCCAGCGTCATTCCCTACCGCCGCCACGGCCACCACCAACCCTCACCCCGCCCGCCACCGACCGCTGGGACGAACAGGGCGTCCCCATCTGCCAACACTGCAAAGGGTTCACACTGCTACTGGCTAATGGTTCACATCCATCGGGTAGCCCCGGGATAGAGCCACGGCTCTTGAACACCCGCGGTCGAGGTCAACCCTGGCTCGTGGCGCCTCGGCTATCTGATCCAGACTTGGTCTAGCAGCAGTCCCCCATTCGGGGTTGTGTTGGTAGTTCCCCACGCGGCTGGAGATGACGTCGATGCCCCTCCCTACAAGGTGGTGAGCGTCGCCGAATAGATCTGCAGACGCCCCGTGCGGCCGTCGTTCCAGGCGAGATGGACAGTGTCATTGGTGGTCGCGAGCGCCTGGTAGTCGCCGATCCAGCCGCTCGCATGGAAGCGGGCCGTCGAGACCAATCGCGGCGCGCCGAATCGTGCGGTCAGTCCCGACGCCGACGTGAACCATTCGCTGTAGACGCCGTCACGCGATTCGGTGAAAAAGGAGGCGACGAGTTGATTGCCGACCACCCCGAGCTGTGGCTGGAGTTGCGTCAGCTGCGCCGCGGCGCCTGAGGCCAGCTCGGTCGGCCCCGACCAGGAGCCGCCTCCGTCGCCCGAACGCCAGACCTCGATCACGGGATGGCCGGCCGCACGATCGACGACCGGGACGGCCACGGCGAGGAGCCGACCGTCGGAGGAAGTCGTCGCTCCGAACAGTGGGAAGAAGAGGTCGCGCTTGGGTCCGTTGGGCGGCGTCCCCCCGGCGCCCGAGGCGATGACCAGATTCGACCGGATCACACGGCCGGCCAGCGACAGCGTGACGAGGCCGATGTCGATGGTCGACGTGTGCGCCTCCTCGTAGAAGACGTCGACGCTGCTCCCAGAGACGACCACCACGGCGTTCGCGGGTTGCGCCCCGGGAACGAGGACACTGGCGGAAGAGAAGGAGGCACCGCCGTCGATCGAGCGGGTGAAGGCGAGCCCGTCGCGGTTCGTCCATGCCAGGTAGAGAGTCTGGCCAGTACCAGCAGCGAGCCACGGGTGGTCTTGGAACCCCGGGCCCTGGTAGACCTTGATCGGCCACGCGCGTTTCGCGGGTCGACAGCCAGCGACGGCTCGGCGTGACCGTCGCCGTCCGCCGTCGCCTGGACGTTTGTGACGACGCCGGGACTCGCTCCGGCCGAACCCACGGCGCCAGTCTGACCGAGCACATCGCTGGTCGGAGAGGACGAGCTGCCACAGCCGGTGACGAGGAGCGAGCCAAGCACGAGTGCTACGGTTCGTGGGTGGCACCGTGGGCTTGGAATCTGCCAGACAAACGGCGCCCTAGGCAAGGCGGTGATTGACCCACCAGATGCTGATTGCAACGAGGCACAGCGCCAGTGCGAAGAAGATGCTCGCCTCGATCGCCTGAAACGTCCAGAACCGGCTCGCGGGCTGGTACACAGCGGACTCGAGCACGTGGTGGGCGCGCAGGCAGGCGCTGACGCCCTGGAGGGCGCGCGGCGATGTCTCCGTGATGTTGCAGACGTCGATGAGGTGCCGTGAGGCGGAGGGCGAACCGCTGAAGGTGAGGCCGCTTGCGCTGATGTAGCCCGATGCTTCGCCGGCCGGTGCCGAGGTGCCGACAGCCCACGACGAGTGCAGCGGGCTGAGGAAGTGTTGGTAGCGGACCCAGCCTTCGATGCCGAGACGGAGCGCGAGGAAGCTGACGATGGCAACCACGACGGCCGGCAGGGTGCGGCGCAGGATCGTACCGACCACCAGGACGACGCTTGCGGCAAAGACGGTGTAGGCGATTGGAACGACGCCCTCGAAGTCGAACGCGTCGGTGCTCAGGCGGCCGTTGAGGTTGTCGAACGGCCCGCGCCACCACGTCATCAGCAGGCTGAACGCCAGGCCGGCGATGACAGCGACACCGAACGCGACGGTCAGGCGGGTCGCGAGCCAGCGTCGGCGGGTGATCGTCTGTGTCCAAGCCAGGCGATGAGTGCCCTGTTCGAACTCGAGCACGATTGGCGCCGCCACCAGAATCCCGATCAGGACCGGCACCATGTTGAACCAGTTGCTGAGATTGACCAGGTTCGAGAATCGGGCCTGGAAGCTCAGGACGCTGTCCCCGCAGGAGGACGGCTGGTTCTGACCCAGGCTGCAGGCGGCCAGGTTGGTGTGGTTGTAGACGTCGGCGACTTGAAGCCCCGTGAGGACGAGCAACACGCCGAGCGCCGCGACGAACGTGAGCCCGATCAGGGCCTCCAGGCGCTGCTGCCTCCAGGTCACCCAGATCACGGCGCGACCTCCAACCGCGGACGCGCGATCATCCCCGTGTCCGATCGCTGGCCGAGGTAGGCCAGGACGATCTCCTCCAACGACGGCGTCTCGACCAACACACTGTCATCAGCCGGCCAGACCGAGGCCGCATCCGTCCCCGCCCCTGCGACCAGGACCGTCGTCTGTCGATCCGAGTGACGCTGTTGAATCACGGCGTGTCGCGATGCGATTCGCTCCACCTGCTCCCGCGCTCCCGTCACCAGCTGGTGGTCATTCACGATGTCGTCGATGTCACCCGCCAGTTGGACGCGGGAGGCAGACATGACCACGAGGTAATCACACACGCGCTCGAGGTCCGCCAGGATGTGGGAAGAGAGCACGACGGTCAGGCCACCCTCAGCGACGGCGTCCATCAGCGACTGCAAGAACTCGCGCCGTGCCAAGGGATCGAGCGCAGCGACCGGCTCATCAAGCAGCAGTAGCTCCGGCCGCTTGGCAAGCGCAAGAACGAGTGCAACCTGGGCCTGCTGGCCACCGGACAGCTTGCCGACCCGCCGGTCGAGCGGAATCCCGACGCGTTCGAGTCGCACCACTGCCATCTGGTCATCCCAGCGTGGGTTAAGCTTGCTGCCGAAACGCAGCATCTCCGCCACCGTGAACCCCTGATAGAGCGGGTGATCCTGGGCGACGAAACCGACACGCGCGAGGACGAGCAGCGGCTGCTCATGCGGCGACCAGCCGAACACCTCGACCCGTCCACTGCTCGGCGTACTGACGCCCATGGCCAGCTGCAACAGCGTCGTTTTGCCGGACCCGTTGGGACCGACGAGCGCGGCCACCTTCCCCTGAGGGATCGTGACGGAACACTCGCGAAGCGCCCACGTGGAGCCGTACCGCTTCGACAGTCTCGTGGTTTCGAGGGCAATGCTCATACCGCCTCCTCGGCTCGCAGCGACCGGCGGGTCGTCTCAAAAAGCGCCACGATGCTCTCGTCATCCAGCCCGGCATCAATCGCCGCGGCAAACCAGCGCTGGAGACTGCGGCGAAGAGCGACCTGATTCTTTATCGACGCGTCAGCCAGCGTCTTCACGACGAACGTCCCCTGGCCCGGCCGGCCGGCGATCAGCCCCTCATGTTCGAGCTCCCGGTATGCCTTCAGCACGGTGTTCGGATTGATCGCCAACTGCCGAACCGCGTCACGCACCGTCGGCAACTGGTCGCCCACCTCGAGCCAACCCACCCTCAGCGCCTGACGAACCTGCTGGACGAGCTGCTGATACGGCGGCACACCCGAGCGCGGATCGATCCGGAACAGGACGGTTGATCGTTCTATCCTCATAGATCAATGATGTATAGCGCATCCACGCGCCGAAGGTCAAGCCGCTCTCTCCTCTGCGGACACGAATGCGCTGCCGCCGTGGTGACCTGACGCCTTGAAAGTGGTCCGTCGTTGTGAGGGTCACGATGGCTCAAAGGGGAGCCAGGAGGTGACGCTCATGAAAGGCCGAAGGCACTCACCGGAGCAGGTGGTACGGAAGCTGCGAGAGGCAGACAAGCTGCTCGCAGAGGGCGCCGAGGTGGTCGACGTGTGCCGGCATCTGGAGTTGTCGATCCAGACCTACCAGCGATGGCGGGCGCAGTACAAGGCGATGCGCCCGGAGGATGTCGTGCGGCTCAAGCAGCTGGAGAAGGAGAATGCGCGGCTGAAGCGGATCGTGGGTGACCAGGCGTTGGATATCGACATGCTGCGGGAGGTAGCTCGGGGAAACCTCTGAGCCCGGAGCGGCGACGCAGAGCCACCAAGGCGCTGCAAGATCGTTTCCGGGTGTCCGAGTGGCGAGCCTGTGCCGCCGCCAGCCAGCACCGTTCGTCGCAGCGGTACCGGCGAAAGCAGCAGCCCGACGAGGAGTGGCTGCGCGAGCGGCTGCGGCTGCTGGCCAGGAAGCATCCTCGCTATGGGTATCGGCGGATCCACGTGATCCTGCGCCGCGAGGGCTGGGTGTGCAACCGCAAGCGCGTCCAGCGGTTGTGGCGCGATGAGGGACTGCGACTGCCCGCCAAACCCCGCCGGAGACGGCGCGGCGCGCCATGGCAAAATCCCTACGCCGAATCGTTCAACGGCCACCTCCGACGAGAACTCCTCGACATGGAATCCTTCAACACCCTCCACGAAGCCCAGCTCCTCGTCGAAGACTGGCGGCTCGAATACAACCATTACCGCCCCCACCGGACGAGGTCATGATGGCGTTCTAGGAGTTGCCGCCAGCGCGCGTCGCCAAGATCCACGGCTTTGCTGGTCGACCCGACGATGTCTGTGAACATCACTGTCGCGAGAACCCGTTCCGGCTCCTGTGGGGAATCTGCGTTCTGCCACACGTCAGTTAGGAACCGTTCAATCTGCTCCACGACCGGTCCGATAGCTGCGGCTGTCGGTATGTGACCGTCGATCGGGAACTCGATAAAGGAGGCGCCCGGGATCCGCCGCGCAAGGTCGCGGCCGCGGTCGACGTCAACCCACCGGTCCCGGGTGTTATGCAGCACGAGGGTCGGTACGCGGAGCGCGGGAAGGACGTTGCGGATGTCGATCTGCATGTTCATCCGGTCGAGCGCCTCGACCGCTCCGGGGCTCGTGCTTTGGCGCGCCATCCGAACCAAGGCGGCGACCTCAGCCGGCTCGGCTGTCGGCATGCCGGACCGGGCCCATGCCTCCATAGCGCCTGCATGGTCGGCCGACGCCTGAAACTCGGCGATCTCGTGCAGCACCTCGGCTTCGCTTTGGCCCCATGGATAGTCCGCTGCGCGCAGTTCGCGCGCCTTACCGCCATAGAGCACCAGCGCCCACACTCGCTCGGGGTAGGTGGCAGCAAAGACGACACTCATCGCCACTCCCTCTGACCAGCCGACCACGGCCGCGCGCTGGCTCCCGGCGGCGTCCATGACAGCGCGCACGTCATCCATTCGCGTCTCAAGTGTCGGCGCGCCGCTGACGCGGTCAGACATTCCGGTGCCGCGCTTGTCGAAATGGATCACCCGCGAAAACGAGGCGAGGCGTTCCAAGTACCCCCTCACACCGGGCACGTCCCATCCGAGCTCCACGTTGGAAACGGCAGGATGAACGACGACCATATCGAACGGCCCGTCGCCCACGATCTGATAGGCGATGCTGACCTCGCCGCTGCGCGCATACCGCGTCACCGGATCCACGCGTGGAGTCTCTCTCACTGGGACTGCGAACGCCAGTCGATCACGGTCGCGGCGCTGTTTCGCGGGTTGTCCAAGCGAGCGGTGATCGGCCGGTGCGCGAGCGGCTTATCGGGGCGCTGTCATGATGCGGATGCGGCCGCGTTGGAGTTCGACTTGGCCGTGGCGGCGCATGTCTTGGAGTACGCGGTTGACGGTGAGGCGTGAGGTGCCGGCGAGGCCAGCGAGATCGTCCTGGGTGAGTGGAATGACGGCGTCGCCATCCGGGTCGCGGTAGCGGTCGGCGAGTGCATCGAGGAGGTGGCGGACACGGCGCGGCGCTGGTGTGTAGAGCGCCTCGACCAACCGATCGGTGAGATGGGCCAATCGATCTCCCACCAGCTCGAGCAAGTAGCCGTCGATCTCGGGATGAAGGCGCCGCAACTGGTTAAGGTCGGCTCGGGTGATGGTGTAGGTCTCGCTTGCGGTGAGCGCCTCGACCGTCGCGCTGCGGACGTGTCCCGACCGGATCAGCGCGAGTTCGCCGAAGCACTCGCCCGGCCCGATCAGGTGCAGCATGGCGACGCTGCCAACTGGAGTGGTCACCCGCGCAGCCAGGCAGCCGCTGCGCACCAGGTGCATCGTGTCGGCCGGATCCTCGCGGTGAAACACGATCTCGCCGCGAGCGAAGCTGCGCCGCCGGGCAGCGGCCAATACGCCGCGTGCCTCCTCGGCGGCGAGCATCTGCAGGATCGGCCACTGGGTCACCGACGCCTCCGCGATCTGTGTATCGAATCTTACATTCGCTGTGTATACGTGCATGTCGATCCCGGATCGGGGGTGGCCTACCGTCTGCCTATGACGATTTCCACAGCACCCCAAGGGAGCACCACCATGGCAACCGCGATCCGCATCACACGCGCCCTGATCCTCGCCACCGGCATTCTCGCCCTCTCCGTCACCGCCGCGCAGGCGCGCCCCGCTGGGAGCGGCTACACGGCCAGCGCAGCGGTCGCCAATCCGAGCCCTAGCTATCAGGGCTTCTACGCACCGCAAGCGTGGTACAAGCACGACGCTGAGCAAACCGCGAGCCGCCCGATGAGCGCAGCCGTCGACCCAGCAAACGCCCAGCAGGTTCCCATCGTCGTCACCCAGCCCGTCGCACAGCCGGTCAAGGCCGCCACGTCAGGGTTCAACTGGACAGACGGAATGCTCGGCGCAGGCACCGCCACACTGGTGCTGCTCCTCGCCGCGATCACCGCAATCGGCATCAAGCCAGAACGCGTCGCACAGTTCTAACACCAGCGCGCCCAAACCAGCGCGCCGAAGAGCTTCGGGCCGGGACTTCCCGGCCCGACGGCTGGGCCGTGCCAGCCGCCGCATGACCGGTTCTACAAAGTGGAACCTTCTCCAGCCGCTCCGCTTCGGCTACGAGCAACTTGCTTCTAAGTTGACGGGGCCGGTCAATCCATCTCTAGCCTGATTGCGCGGCTCGTCGGGGCGGGACGAGTCTGGCGGGCCAAGCGGACAAGCGCGCTGTTGGCCGGACGGCCCCGGGTGGCGGCCGGCGGCGGCGAAGCGGCGGTGTCGACGCCGAGGTCGTAGACTCGTGGGATTGTGGCGGATGGCGCGACAACGACCCCGGCTTCGTCGCTCTTGGCGACCGATCTTCGGACATTCCTGATTGTCGACGTCCGCGGCTACACGCGGTTTACGCAGGATCGGGGTGATGAGGCGGCGTCGGCGCTGGCGTCGCAGTTTACCGGGATTGTCAGGGAGACGGTGCCCGAGCTCGCGGGCGAGTTGGTGGAGTTGCGAGGCGATGAGGCGTTGTGTGTGTTTGGGTCTGCACCGGCAGGCGCTTCGGGCTACGGTCGAGCTTCAACACCGTTTTCGCGGCTCGACGCCGGGCGAACCAGCGTCGCCGCTTGGTGTTGGTATGGGTTTGGACGCGGGCGAAGCGGTGCCAACGGAGGGCGGGTATCGCGGGGGTGCGTTGAACTTGGCGGCGCGATTGTGCGCATTGGCCTTGCCGGGCGAGGTGTTGGCCAGCGAGACGGTCGTTCATCTCGCTCGCCGCGTGGAGGGGATTCGGTTTGCCGCGCCCCGGTTGGTGACTGAAGGGGTTGTCGCAGCCGGTGCGGGTGGTGCAGGTGACCTCCGAGCTGCCGCTCCCAGCACTTCCCGCCGCTCCGGCGCGGCAGGGCGGCAGGAGCCGACCGCTGGCGATCGCGCTCGCCGTCATCAGCGCGTGTGTCGTCATCGCTTCGGTGGTGCTGTTTACGGCGGGTCGGGGCGGCGGCGCAACGGCAGTCTCGGTCGTGCCGAACTCACTGGTGGTGATCAATCCCAACACGCACCGGGTGGTCGCCGACATGCGGATTGGAAACGCCCCCGGAGAGGTTGTGGTCGGCGACCAGGCGGTGTGGGTGGCAAACACCGGCGATTCTACCGTCACCCGCGTCGATGCCACTACCTATCGCACACGCCTGATCGGCGTCCCCGTCGTCCCCTCGAACCTGACCATCGCCGATGGCTCGATCCTAGTGTATGACGGATCGGCGGGGCAAGGAGTGGCGATTGACCCGCAGCTTCGACAGCTCCAGCCATTCAGGGTCCCGTCCGAGTCATGCGGAGGGATCTTCGGCCAAATGTGTCTCGGAGCTGGAATGACGTACGGTGGCGGCGCTGTCTGGGTCGGGGCTGCCCACCAAACGGTGTGGAAACTCAGCCCGTCCACGCTTCGCGTCACCGGCCACATCACCCATGTCTACTCCGATGCGCTCACATGGGGTGCTGGCCGCCTTTGGGCATACGGCCTTGGCGGCTCACGAGTTGTGCAGATCGACCCACTTACAGGCCGGGTGACGCATACCTACTCCATCACCGCCGGAGGCTCGGCATTCAACAATCCACAGATCACCACAGCAGCCGGTGACGCCTGGGTCGTCTCCCCAGCCGGCTTGGTCTACGTGCTTACGGTCGACGGCCAAATCCTTCAGACCATCCAGCTGCACCCCGGCATACTCGGAGCGGCGGTCAGCGCCCACTCGATCTGGATCACCGGCACCGACGGCACCCTCTACCAAGTATCGCTGTACACCCGGACCATCCAACACACCTACCACTTCCATCACCAACTGCTTCGCGTCGCCGTCGGAGCACACCGAATATGGGCCACAGTCGGCACCTAGACCGCCACGACAGCCGTCAGCCGTAACCGGCCACCTATCCGCATGGTCAGTCGGCTATCGCGCGCAGGGGGCACGCGGCGCGCTTTGGCTGGACCGCTACAGCGTCAGCGGTCAGCCGTCATGCATCGGCGGTGGCTCACGGACGGAGCGTCGGCAATCTAGGAGCGTTGGTCTGAGCGCCTGCCCGCGCCGGTTGACACATTCGCGGGCCTATGCGACGATCGGCACAATGAAGCGCTGGCCCCTCTCTCTTGCCGCCGTTGTTGCGACTTTCGCGTTGGCGGCTCCGGCATCCGCCGGCCAGGCGACGAACGACACTCAGCACTTCACGAACATGGTCGAATCCGACGTGATTTCGGACTGCAATGGCAACGGGCCATACACCGAGACGTTCGTGTCGAGTGGCGTCATCCACACGACCCAACTCGTGAGCGGCGGGTTCCACTTCACCGTGACCGCCCAGGGAACCGACACGCTCGTCCCAACCGACCCGAGCCTTCCCACATACTCCGGCCACTTCATGTTCTGGGATGGCGACAACGTGTCGCACAAGACCGACATCGAGACGTTCACGCAGGCGGAGGTCCTCACCGGCAGCGACGGGTCGAAACTGCGGTTCACCATCGTTCTGCAGACGGCAGCCAGCCCGCACGGCACAATCAGCTTCGCGCACTCAAACTGCGTGCAGGCGTAGCGCATTCGCCGCGGCCGCTCGCGTCGAGATCCCAGGCACACCGCAGCAGCCGGTCGCCATGTATGAGCGGGCGGTACGGTTATGGCTGGTCGGAGCAGTCCTCAAGGGCGAATCCCCTCCTAGTGAGCTGGTGGCGGTAGTGTGTGCGCTGGAGACAGGCAAGGACACCAATGCCTCCTTGGAAGCTGACGTTCGGATAGCTGAAGTCTCGCGTCACCTCGGTAAATCCCAGCTTGGCATGTAGGGATAGGGATGCGTCGTTCCTAGCGTTGGAGAAGTACCATGCTGTGTCGCTCCGCTTGAAGATCCAGGAAAGTCGCGCGTGAGTGAGCGTAAGTCCGATGCCGCGCCTCCGCCAAGCCGACGCAACTAGAAGGCCGGTCAGGTAGTAGCCGGACGGCGGCGTTGATGCGGTGGTCGTGTCGGGGATGAGCACCGATGCGTGTCCGTAGCCGATTATGTCGTCTTGCATTTGGCAGATCAGGAGTAGCAAGTCAGGGTTGTCTAGGGCGGCTGCGAAGTGGCGCTGCATGTCGGGAAAGGCTCGACGCTCCGCCTCACAAAGCGAAACCAGCCAGCAGACATCAAGGGACAGCGCTGGTCGTATGACTAGATGCCCGACAAAGCGATCTGACCGGCTATCTCTTTTGCTCCCTGATCGGCGCGGTGACATTAGGTCCGTTCAGTAATGGCGTGTCGCGGGCGGGGTGACGGTTCTAGGCTAGCGCCACCCACACTCGTTGGCCGGTGACCGCGAGCGCTATGGGGTCTGTTTGTCCCAAGTGGTAGCGGTGGATGACGCGGCCGTCGGCGGGTGCGACCTGCTCGACTAGGCCGTTCGCGCGTGCTACCCAGACGCCACTGCTCGTGGTGGCTAGGGCGGTGATGCCCTCTCCGATGTTGAACTGGTTGAAGCCGCCCTGCGACGTATTTCGGTACAGCTGTCCGCTGGCGGTACCGGCCCAGGCGTAGCCGAGTCCAACGGTCAGTGCGGGTTGTGCGCATCTCGTCTTGGCCGTTGAAGCCCGTGCCGTAGACCGGGCGGTGCTGTGGCACGCTTATCGCGTTCATCTCGTTCCCTTGCCGTCGAAGCGACCAGACTTCGGAGGGATCACGTGAGGCTAGCAGACCGGTGACGACGTTCTTCACTGTGCCAAGGATGTGACGGATGTTCGACGCATCGACGCGGACGAGCTCGCCGTCGGCTGCCGCGTTGGAGCCGTTCAGCGCTCGGCCGACCCACACCTCATGTCGGACGACGGCAACGCCGCCAGTGTCGCCGCAGGCGTTCGCTGTCAGTTGCGGGATTCCGTTGGGCGTGCAATGCCAAAGCGCTCGAGAGGCGACGACCTGGCCGCTGGCGATCTCCACGAGGTGCGAGACACCGTCGTATGTCCACAAGGCTCCGTCGCCATAGGCCATGAACGCTGGGTCACAGCACGTCCCGACCGGTGCCCCTGCCCGCCGAGCGTCCCGGCCGATCGGTGTCACGCTGTCACCGCTGGTACCAACCCACACGCCGCCCGCACCGCTCACCATGCTCTCCGGCGTGGCGCTCAACCGGTAGTCCGCGACGACCCGCCCCTGCGCAGGGTCAATCACAGCGACTGACTGGCGCCGCGTCGCCACGATCGGCGGCACCGTCCTTCCCCCTCGCCCGGCGAGCACAACCGCGGTGGTTATGACGAGCGAGACGAGTACCAGGGCGGCGGCCGAGGCGATCAAGCGTCGCCGGCCGCGTGTCGAAGGCGAACCCAGCTGCGGCGGAGCCGGGTGGCAGCGCCTCGTCCGGTTCAACCGTAACGACCCGCTCCGGTCGATCCAGCCCCTTCAACCGCAGGGATCGAGGCGCGCTCCAACGCACGCCTCCACGCCACTCGCCAACCCGGCCAGCCGTTCGGTCGCCAGGGTCTCGCCTGGCCCCGCCCGGGCGACCAGCCGCCCCGCCATATTCAGCGCCGCGCCGCGATACCCACCCTTCGTCGGCACGGCCTCGCCGGCATCCATTCCCATCCCGACACCGAGCGGAAAGACCCAGCCGCAGTCGTCCGGTGTGCGAAGCCGGCGTTGGATCTCAACAGCTGCCCGTAGCGCTTGGCGAGCGGACACAAAGACACACAGCGCTTCGTCGCCGCGTAGTTCGAGCAGCTGCCCGCCAAACTGTGGAGCAGTCTTGCTGACGAGGTCGGCAAACCGCGCCGCGAGTTCCGATGCCGCCTGTCGCCATGATCGCGCGTGAACCGCGTGTACCCACGAAAATCGGCCAGCAGGAACGTCCGGACGGTCGCATCGTCTGCCGCGTCCCCACGAGTCGAGTGGGTTGGGCTGTCGGCCACAACGACGCGAGTCTACGCCCCCACCGTCACCGAGGGAGGCAACCACGTCATACAGGGAGCAGGGCAACCAGCGGTTCGCGGACACCAAGTTCGAGTTCGGTGGACGACCGGCCAACCGACTCACTGTTCTCCATGGACGTTCTCTGCACCGCCACGGGCTGTCGGCCAAACGCGCCGGTATACGTGCGAACCACGTGTCGGGCTATATCGCGCGCACACACCGCCAGCAGCGTCGGATGTCCGACAGAGCACGCCCCACCACCGGCATGCCCCAGATACAACGGCAGCAGCCGCACCCAGCAGCTGAAGATCGGCGCCAAGTTCGGCGGGTACCTCGAACAGAAGGCCTTCAACGCCCTCCAGGAACTGACGACGCGCATCAAGCAGGGCCGTTGACGACCTCGGTGTTCTAAGCAGAAAACGAGCTCGGGTTGACAGCCGATCTCGTTGATTTGCAGCGAAAATACGTAGCGCAGAGCAGAGGCCAACGCGGGTCAGCCGCGCCGGGCCGCATGACCACCCACGGGGCGAGGCGCGTTCCACCGGTGCCTCGGCTCTCTCGTAAACGCGACAACGACGAACCGATCGCGGCGCGGATGCCGCCGCAACCAACGTCGCTATACGGCAATCTCGGACGACGCTGTGCGGTGGCGGACATAATCGAAGGGAGGATGCGCGCAATGAGCTATGTCGAGCGGGAGACCAGGCCGGGGCCGAAGCGGCTTCTGGCACTCGACGGCGGTGGCATGCGCGGGGCGTTGACGATTGAGGTGCTAGAGGCGCTTGAGGGGCTGCTCCGGGAGGAGACGGGTGGCGGCGAGGAGTTCGTGCTCGGCGACTGGTTCGACTACGTATCAGGCACCAGCACCGGAGCGATCATCGCGGCGTGTTTGGCGCGCGGAATGCCGGTGGGCGAGGTCAAGGAGCTGTACCGCAGGCTGGGGCCGGAGATGTTCCGCAAGCCCGTCCTGCCGCGCCGCTTCTGGTATCGGTACCGGGCCGACACGCTTACGGCCGCGCTGAAGGAGGTGTTTGGCGAGGCCACCCTTGGTGACGGGCATCTGCGGTGTCTTTTGATGATGGTGCTGCGGAACGAGTCGACGGATTCACCGTGGCCGGTCTCCAACGCCACGGGTGCCAGGTTCAACGACCGAAGCCGGCCGGACTGCAACCTCGACCTTCCGCTCTGGCAGCTCGTGCGCGGGAGTACGGCTGCTCCGACCTACTTCCCGGCCGAGGTGATCGACATAGGTGGGAGACGGCTGGTGTTTGCGGACGGTGCGTTGACGGGCTTCAACAACCCCTCCTTTCAGCTGTTCCTGATGGCGACACTGGGCAGCTACGGCCTGCAGTGGCCAGTTGGCGCTGATCGCCTGCTTCTCGTCTCCGTCGGCACGGGCTACCACCCGAACGCCGATCAGAACTTGCGCCTGTCGCGGATGCACGTGCTGCACAATGTCCGTTCGGTGCCATCTGCGCTGATGTTCGCCGCGGCGGTGCAGCAGGACATGCTGTGCCGCGTTTTCGGTCGCTGCTTGGCCGGCGGTGAGATCGACGGGGAGATTGGCGACCTGCGTCGGGAGTTCACGCCGGGTGGCAGAGACCTCTTCACGTATCTCCGCTACAACGCCGACCTGAGCAGTGCCGGGCTCGAGAAGCTGGGGCTGGGGGGCCTCGACTCGAGGCGGGTACGCCGGCTCGATTCCTTTGCCTCGGTGTCGGATCTCGAGGCGGTCGGGCGCGCGATCGTCGACCGCGATCTCCGCCGCGAGCACTACATCTCGTTTCTGTGAGCACGTCGTAGCCGATACATCCTCAGCCGGCCAAACTTCTTCGCCGCAGGCATGTGACCCACGTAGTCGCATCCGTACTGCGCGGAGGCCAGCTCGAGCGCCGCCGCGAATGGTTCCGTCACGTAGACGGAGCCTGCGGGTGTCACGGGCTCGATCCGCGCGGTGCGGCTGACATGCGAGCCCATAAACGCCTCGACCTCCAGGACGGGGTCGCGCAGGGGGAAGACGGGACCGATGTGCGCGCCGAGCCTCAGCCCGAGGTGGCTGGGCAGTCCCGTGCGCTTGAGATCGATCGTCGCCATCGCATCTTGGAGTTCAAGCGCGCAGGCGGCGGCAGCCACCGCGTCCTGGAGCACGACATAGACCCCGTCGCCCCACGTGTTCCTGAATGCGATGGCGTCGGCATGTCGCGAGAAGACGCCGGCGAACGCGCCGAGCACGTGCTCTGCGAAGCGCGGGAGATGCTCGTCGCTGAGCTTGGAGAAGCCTTGAATGTCACCGAACAGCAGTGCGCGAACGACGCGTCGTCCCCGTGGCGGCGGCTCCGGCTTCGGCCTGTGCCGGCCGGGTGACGCGGGTGCGGTGGGTACCACCGTGACCGGTCGCCCGCCACGGCGCCAGGTCTCGATGTCGACGGCTGTCCCCGCCCCCCCGCGCGCAGGTGCGCCGTCCCAGAGGGCGAGTTGGCTGACGTCGCCCTCGAGGAACCGGCCGCGCAGCAAGGCAAGCCCCATTGCCAGCTCGGAGCCGTACCTGTACAGGACGTCGTCGCCGAGGAACGCGTCGTCGGTCGCGTAGCTGACATCGGTGGCCGCGCTGAGACACCGCTCGAACCGCAGGACCCACTCAGGGCCGGCATCCGCCACCGAGGCTTCGACGAACTCATCGCGCGAGAACGGCAGGACGACGTGGAGCTCGGCGCCTGCCGCGAGCAAGTTCTCGGCCCATAGAAGGTCGGCGCCGTTGGCAAGCGACCCGTAGGCATAGGCGACCGGTTTTCTCGCGAGCTCGTCCCGAATCGCAGCCTCGGCCACAGGTACCATGTCGCGCGTCAGCGGCCCCTGCTGCTGGGCGGAGACGCGATGGCCACAGTAGTGGACCACGCGCGGCCCCGCGAGCACGTCGATGAGCCGGGGTTCGAGGTCGAGATATGCCGACACCAGGCGGAGTTGGCGTCGCGTCGTCGCGACCGCGCCGTAATCGTCGTGGGCGAGCTTCGCCGCACGCTCAAGCGCCGCGCGCGCCCCATCGATATCGCCGAGGAGCAACCGTGCCTCTGCCTCGGTGGCGATCGCGTAGTAGCTGCCTTCGCCGTTCTCCACGAGCGCGTCCAGCACGCGGCGGGCGATTGTCCTCGAGGCGCCGGGGCAGCCCGCTACGAGATGCATGGTCGCCGCGTTGACGCCGGGATAGTAGGCACCTGTGCGGGCGAAGATCTCGGCGTATCGGTTGGCGGACTCGAGCGCGAGACGCGCGCGCTCGAGACCGTCCGCGCCGAGCGCAACGTCCTTCGCGATCCGCGCGCCGAGCGCCTGCACCTCGGCGTCGTCGAGCTCACCGAGACTGTAAGCCCCAAAGCGGGTGGCGGCCTGCGCCGTCGACCCGGCGCGGGCCAGCGCGAGCACGGACCGATACTGAAGCGCGACATCGTCGGGGTACTCCTCGAGCCCGCGCTCCGCGAGGTCTGCGGCGGCGAGGACCTCACCCCGGCGCTCGGCATCGATCACCCTGGCAAGCCAGTCGGCGGGCGCCCTCGGCTCCGTCCTCTCAGCCGGCGGCGAAGGTCTTCCTCTCCTGCGGCGTGAGCGTGCGTGTCACGCGAGTCTGGGCGAGCGCGAGTAGCGCCTGCGCGTTCCCGCAGTCGGTGCAGGCGTCCCACACGCGGACGACGTTGGCCGCGTCGATGGTCACGACGCTGCGGCTGTCCGGCGTGAAGGAGACGCCGTACACGGGATCGGGGTGACGCATGATTCGGAGCACGCGCAAGGTTCTGGCATCCCAAACCCGAGCCGTGTGGTCGAGGCTCGCGCTCGCGAAGTAGCGGCCGTCCGGGCTCCAGGTAATCTCATCAACGCCGCGTGTCTGATCGGTCAGAACGGCGTCCACTCGGCCCGTCCGGGCGTCGGCGACCGTAATCGCCCCGTTCCACCCGGCGACCAAGATGCGCTTGCCGTTCGGCTCGAAGGCGATGCGTGCGAGTTCGCCGCCAATCGAGAACGGGCGCCCGATCCGTCGTCCATTGGCAACCTGCCAAACCGACACCTGGCCGCAGAACGTCCCGGCGGCGAGCAACCCGCCGTCCGGCGAGAATGACTGCGAGCGCCAGCCTGCTGTGCAGTCCGTCGTGCCGAGCGCGCGTGGCTTCCCCGTGACCGTGTTGACCAGCACCATCGCCGGCTTGGATTCCGTTGGGGACGGCGACGCTGCTCCAGGACCGGTGAGGTACCTGCCCATGGCGATGAGACGGCCGTCGAGGCTGAACACGGGCTCGCCACCGAAGGGTGCCGGCGACGGCGGCAACGTGCGCACGGCCCGCCGCTGGCCCAGGTCGAAGATCGTCATCGGCGCCAGTCCCCTGTTCGGAGCCGGGATCAGGCCGGCGAGCTTCCCGTCGCCGCTGCCGAAGACTGCCCCGACGTTGTCGGTTCGCGACAGCACAAACGGTACTCCCACGGGGCGGCCGGCATCGGTTGTCCTGAGAACTGCCAGGCCCCCGGATGGACCGCCGTCCAGAACCGTGAGCAACCCGCCCGTGACCGCCTCGATAGGCCCGACCGGAAAAGGCGCGACGGTGGGTGGGGACGCGAACGTGTGCAACTCCGGTCCGCCGGCGCGCCAGATGCGAGTAGTGCCATCGGCCGACGCAGTAGCGACCAGCCGCCCGACCGGGCTGAAGCAGAGGCTGGTGACCGCGGCCGTCTGCCCGAGATACGAAACGATCGGCTGCCGCGTGCGGGGAGAGACGAGGCCCGCCGTGCCGTCCGCCGCGCCGTAGGCGATCGCGGCTCCGTCGGGACTGAACGCAGCGGCGGTGGCAGAGACGTCGGGAAGCCGCACGAGCACGCGCTTGCCACGGAGCGTCCGCGCGTTGCGAATCGAGATCGTTCCCCCACCTCTCGTCGTCTCGGCAGCGACGAGCTCGGATCCGTCGGGCGAGAAGCCGACAGCCACGATGTTGCTCGCGTCGCTCACGGCGAGCAGACGACCGGTTTTGAGGTCAACGATGCCGAGCCCTGCTGGCGTGTTCGGCTGCGGCGCACCGACCCCGATCGCGAGGCGCCGGCCGTCAGGGCTAAACGCCAGTGCCGTGGTGGTGGTGTTCCGGACGCTCTTTGGGAAGGGGAAAACCTTCGCCTGCCCAGTCGCCACATCGACCAAGGTCAGCTTCCCCACGCCGCCCAGCGCCAGCAGGTTTGCGGACGGACTAAACGCGAGCCGTGCGACGCGGGACGTCCGCACCAGCGACTTCCTAACGGCGCCTGTCGCAGGGTCGACCAGCAACACGCCAGGCGGCGTCGCGACTGCAAGCAACGAGCCGTCGCGGCTGTACGCAATCGAATCGACGGATCGCCCAACATGGATCCGGCGAAGCACATTTCCGCGCCCGTCGGCAACCATGATCAGCCCACCGCAGATCGCCTCTGCCAGTCGCCGGCCGTCGGGCCGATAGACGACGCTCGGCGCGCCGCCGAGAAAACCGGTACACGACTGCACGCCAACATCGGGAAGGCGAAAGCGAAGCGCAGAGGCATCAAGCGCGCCCCGCAACGCGAACAGCGCCTCCGGCGTGCGGGCCCTGCTCACCGCGGCCTCAGCCAGAAGGATCGAGCGCTCTGGATCCACCGCCAGTTGCGTCTGGCTGTCCGCCGCGAGCGCCTGAGAACGTGCGGTGTTCCTGGCGTCGATCGCCTGAGAGCGCGAGATCAGCGCGAACACGAGCAGCGCGATAGACACTGCCGCGACGATCAGGCTGAGAGCGACCATGATGCGCTGCCGGCGTGTAGAGGCGGCGCGGCTTGCCGCCACGTAGACCCGCTGCAGCGCGTTTGGAGCGGGCTCCTTGTCGGCCTCCCGCACGAGCCAGGACTCGGCGGCCACGAGTTCCGAACCACGGAGTAAGAAGCTCCGCTCCCGGTCCTCCGCCTCCCACTCGAGCGCCTTCAACAGCCAACGCGTGTGCTCCTTCGCCCACGCCAAATCGGTATCGAGTGCATCGACGACACGGGCGACGCCGTCCTCAAACTGGGCCCGCTCCACGAACGGCACCCAGTTTCGGACGCGCACACCATCCGGAACGAGATGATCGTCGACCGGGCGAAGCAGCAGCGGCACGATCCGCTTGTTGAGCTCGAGCGCATGCTCCACCTCCTGCTCGCAATAGCTCGACGCCACCGAGTCCGGGCTGACGACAAAGACGAAGCCATCGCTCTCCTCGATCGCCGCGCGCAGCACAGCCGGGAACACCTCGGCATCGCGGATTCCCTCGACATCGACCCAAGCCTCCTTGCCGCGCTCTCCCAGCGCCTCGGCCAGCCGCCTGACGAACTCCCCGTCACGCCGAGAGTACGAGACAAAGACATCCGCCACCGCTCAATCCTCCCCCAACTCCTCGCCCTGCCCGCGCCGGCGCTCGCGCACTCTACAATCGTCGTCGAAGCGCGTCCATATGCCGATGACTGCCAGGCGAGACCGCCGGCACTGGCCTTCAACAGTCTCCCACCGCTGACCGCGCATTGGCAATGGTGTGATGGCCGGCGCGGACTGGACCGCGGCTGCATCTCGCTAGGCCGTCCGCCAGGGGTCAGAGGGTGCGGGCCGGTCGAATTGATCCGGTGTACCTTGCCCGAGGCGATGAGCCAGTAGGCGCCCGCCACCACGGCACGCCCGGCCGATATCGCGCCCTCTTGGCCAGCCAGGTGGTCCCGCGTCGCGGTCGGTAACGAGGAGAGGCACGGGTAGCGTCGCGTGCCGCCTCGCGAGTGGCCGCGACGGCCCGCCCCATCAGATCACAGTTGGTAGGCGATCCACCGCGGCTCCGGGAGACCCGTGGCGGTGCACCGCCTCACTACTTGTGCAGTCCAGTGTCCGCGAAGCGCCCGCACGGACTCACCGAGGAAGCGGATGT
>Ga0066662_10000323_pt1 | contig 20984 bp, 22 predicted proteins | sample GraSoiAngelo_111_FD_133939 | JGI IMG/M metagenome (GOLD analysis project Ga0066662, IMG submission 133939) | Grasslands soil microbial communities from the Angelo Coastal Reserve, California, USA - 14_0903_12_40cm | ecosystem: Environmental > Terrestrial > Soil > Grasslands | place: USA...
GCCCTTTGGGTGTGCTGGACACTGCTGGGCGCGGTCGTCTACCTCTACACCCTTTCCATGTAGGGACACCCTTTGGACGGTTTCGAGTCGCCAGAGGACGCCGCACTCGCCTCGATGCCCAGGGCAATCACGCACGTGGTCGCATCGCGCCCAAACCGGGACGGCGGTGTGTGGGTGCTGCTCGCGGTCGAAGTCGCGGCGACTGGTTACTACCTGGACGAGAACGTCTGTGAGCAGCTTGACGACGGCAGTTGGGATTGGGCATCGCAGGGCGGCTGTGGGTTCACAGACCGCAGCCTCGAATCCCTTCGAGCCGATCCGCCCCGCCAAACGCTGGTCAACTGACCGAGGGGGTTGCCGTCGTAGTTGTCGGAGTGGCACCTGCCCACCCCCATGCCCAGGTTGCAGAAAGACACTGTCGGCGGGCTTGAGCCTCGTCGCCCCACCTAAGTTCTGACGCCCACGCGCGAGCGACGATGGCCCCGAAGTCGTCAGAGCCGTTCTCCCGCCATATCGTTGCCAGACAAGGCTACGGCCATGTCGTCGCTGGCATGGTCACACGGGGCCACTGAGGCGGCTCTGCGGGTAAGCCAGCCGTCACCTTGCCCAGTAGTGTGGGCGGCCATGGAGGCCGCCGAAGCCGTCGAGCTACTAGCTGCTCTTGAGGGAGCCGGGATTCCCTACTGGCTGGCGGGCGGGTGGGGCATCGACGCACTGCTCGGTCAGGAGACACGGCCACACAAGGACATCGACCTGCTCGTAGACTCCAGCGCCTTGCCAACCGTCGAGCATGTGCTGTCCGAGCGCGGGTTTCGCCGTGCCGATGAGTCCGAGTGGCCTGCGTTCCTGATCCTTCGGGATGACGCCGGGCGGCAAGTTGACCTCTACCTCGTTGAGTTCGACCAGCAGGGCGAGTGCTGGCAGCGGTTCTCAGCACGACGCTGGGATCACTTCTCAAGGCAGGAGTTGAGCGGCTCAGGTCGGATCCACGACCACCTCGTGCGCTGCCTCTCAGCCGAAGGACAGTTCCGCCAGTTCCTTGGCTACGAGTGGGGCGAACCCGCGATCCACGACCTAAACAAGCTACGCGACACCTTCGGCCTCGCGCTCCCGCCCGGCATAGATTCCTAGCGATGCCCTCCGTGTCGCCGACACCGCCCCCAGCGTCAGTCCTCAACACGTTCAACGCGGCTGGTACCCCGAAGCCCCTGCCGGGCGGCCAGGGACGAAGTTGGCGTGTTGCGGACACCGTGTTCAAGCCGTTGGATCTTTTCCCCGAGTCTGTCGAATGGCAGGCGAGGGTCTTGCCGCAGGTATCAGACAGCGACGTCCGAGTCGCACCTCCGATCCGCGCACAGGACGGTCGCGTGGTCGTTGACGGGTGGACAGCATGGACGCACGTAGAAGGCCGTCATTGCGAGCGGCGCTGGCCCGAGATCATTTCAGCCGGTACCAACTTTCACCGCGCCATGGCCAACCTCGACCGCCCGAAGTTCATCTCGCAGTACAACGATCCGTGGGCCACTGGAGATCGAGTCGCCTGGGGCGAGCATCCCATCAACGAGTTCCAAGCTGTGCCGCACATTCAGCGGCTCTCCGACCATCTACGCCCGGTCGAGGCAGAGAGCCAAGTCATCCACGGCGACTTGACGGGCAACGTCCTCTTCGCCGACTCGCTACCTCCGGCCGTCATCGACCTTGCCATCTACTGGCGACCGCCCGAGTTCGCCACCGCCATCGTCGTTGGGGACGCACTCACGTGGGAAGGCGCAGATGAGACACTGCTCTCCACGGTCGCCCACATCGGCCACTTCCCACAGTTCCTGTTGCGGGCGCTCATCTACCGGATCGTCACCCCCGCACTCTTCCGCATGGACGACACGGTCGAATCAGAGTTCGCCCGCGCCGTCGAGATCGCCTGCTCGGCTGCGCGAGTGCCGTAGCCCTTCCGTGGCCCACCGTCCCCCGCATCGGCGCAGACCTCAAGGTGCGACCGGCACGTGCCACGATTGGAGATCCCAATGGACAGAAGCCCGACCCCAACCAACCATTGCCTCGGCCGAAGAAGGCTGGGTTCAAGCATTCCACCTCATTGCCCAAGACAATGGCTGCGCTCAAGGATCAGTAGGTCGCTACCGGGCGGCCGCCGCGGTTTCTTCTCCCCCGCTCGCAGGTAGCCACCCCATGCGAGTCGCAAGCGCAGACCTCAAGGTGTTACCGGGCCGAGGGCCAGCGCGCCGTGTCCGTCTAGGTTCGTGAGAAGTGGTGTATCTATCGAGGATGACGCCGATTTCGGTGTGGCTCCTGGGTGGTGCGCTGCTCGCGTGCGCTTGGATGAACGCGCGATGGCGGGCGTGGCTGCCGAGGTGGAGCAGCGCGTTAATGGCTGTTGTAGGCGCGGCCATCATGTTGGTCCCACTCGCTGACTGGGCCACTTCCTGAACTCGCAGGGAGGTTGGCCCGCCCAGCATCGGCGCAGACCTCAAGGTGCTAGGCCCGTAGCAGGATCGGCACCCCGGTCAGGCAGGCGGCTTCGCTCGCCGGTTACGTCGCCACGCCCAGCCGGAGTACACGTTGCCGAGTCCCAACATGATCGCGCCAATCGAGAGGATGATGGCACCGGAGCCGTGAGCCACTCCGTAGCCAACTAGCAGACCTACGAGGATCAGGACACCTCCGCACACGACGAGCGCCTTCGCGGCTGCCGGAACCCCTCGCCATTCCTCCCGAAGAGCGGCCATCTCCAAGTCGAGCATACCCGCCTCGTTGCTGCGGTTACGAGCGGCCTCGGCCCCGCATCGGCGCAGGCCTCAAGGTGCTGGGCCGGTTACTGCGGGGCAGGACACGTTCACGTACCCGTCGAGGATGAACTGCACCCGTATCTCGGAGGCGCTGACGGCCCGTCAGACAATGCGATCTTTTCCCTTGCGGCTGTACCGATACATCTCTGGGTCAACCGACTTGTTCCCGAGGTAGGCCGCGATGGCTCCCATTACTCCCCCGAGCGACATAAGGCCAGCGCCCCACTCCCCGATATGCCCGAAGACACGATGCCGCCCGCAACGACGAGCATCCCACCGACCCAAACGAGCACCTTCGCCCAAGCAGGCCAGCGGCGGCGAAGTTCCCGTCCCTCCTTCCTCGTCGTCATAGAGGCTGCTCTCCCCGGATCATGCGGGCGATGGAAGGCCTCCACGTCGTGCTCTAGGCATCACTGCCCACCGGCCCCGTCCGGCGATGATCGGCCAGCCACCGACCACTCACCATGAGTAGACACCCGACCACGACCAACCCGATCCCCGGCCACATGTCGTTTGCCGGTACAGCCAAGATGAACCCAAGCATCCCAACCACCATCCCCACTGCGACCAAGAACCGCTCGCGCATCCCTGCATTGCTGATGTGCTTCGGATTGTCCGCACGCCGTTCTCGGGCGAGGATCAGCAGCAACAACCCACCTCCGAACACCGCGGCTAGCCAGACGAACGCTAGCGCGGCAAGGTAGTCCCCATTGGAAAACGCGAGAGCCGCGCCAGCTAGGCAAATCAGCGCGGGAATCGCGGCTACCCAGTAACGCCACGACCTCATGGCAGAGCCATACCCAGATCCAGGGAGGCCGAACCCCCTGATACGCGCAAGACCTCAAGGTGCTATTGGGCAAGCCAGACTATCCCGAGGCGACCGTCAAGCCGAACCACCCATAGACGAACTCAACGTCCTTTCGCGCCCGCTTGACGAGGCCACACGCAGAACACCAACTGACCTCGACCGGATGCCGAATCCGCTGCCCGTTGATTACCCCCGTGACGACTACGCGCTGCGCATAGATGCCACACGAACACGCGGCCCGCTTGTGCATCACGCGTGGCACGAAGTCGCCCAACGCGGCGCAAAGCCCCCCGGTGCCACCCTCTGATGCAGTGGCGTCTGGACAAGAGAGGCTCAAGTGCCTCCTGGGAATGCCGTCGCCCCGGTAGACCGTCAACCGAAGCCGTGTAGCGTGGCTGGATGACCCGCCGCTCCAACTGCACCCGGCCAACATCACGCCCAGCACAACCACTATGGACACACTCCGCCACACACTGCTAAGACGCTTCACGGGCCGGAAAGGTTCCACAGTCTCTCTCCCCCCGGCCCCCTCATCGGCGCAGACCTCAAGGTGCTAGTGGATGAGGTCTACGTGGCTTCTGTGACTGGGATACCTTTGCTGGGTATCCGGCTCCCATGGCGACCACTCCCAATGATCCTCGCGGTGGCATGGCTCGCGGCCAGGTGTTCGCCGTTCTCGGGGGTCTGCTCTTGCTGGCCGGGGTGCTTGCCGCCTTCGGGGGTGATCGGCTGCTCGGGATCGGCATGATCCTCGCCGGGCTGACCAACTCGTTCATCGGATGGACGCGCATCTTGCAGCTAAACGGAAAGCTCCGCGATCCCGCTCCCTGGGAGCGCCGCCGCCGCTAGGAGCGCGGCCTACGGAGGCTCGGCATCGGCGCAGACCTCAAGGTGCTAGTGGGGGGTTGGCCCTTGGGAGCCGTGTCCACGGTGGCTGTCAGCCTCGCTTCCCCGTAGGCTGAGCGCATGTCACAGGACGCCAAGCCCTGGAAAGGGCCGACCACAGTCGCCGGGGTGCGTGCGGGCCGTGCTGTCCTCCTCCTAGTTTTTACAGCCGTTTCAATCGCCTTTACCACCGTGGCGATCCACTACGCCTCGCAGACATCACCGACCGCAGAGCGTGAGGCGGCAGCGGTGTTCACGGCCATCCTGATCGGCGGCCTGTCAGCCGGAGGGATTTGGGTCTGGCGGACGCGAAACGAGTACCGGCCGCCGAAGAGCCAGCGGAGCAAGGGCGCCATGTACGGACTCATCTTCCTCGGCATAGGGCTGATGAACAACCCGGGCACGCAGACCATCACCGCTGCCGTATTCGCCTCCGTGATGATCGTCGTAACCAGCTTGTGCGCGTTGACATGTGCGCTGGTGCCATGCGAGGAACACCTGCGACGCAAACGCGAACTCGGCCTCATCGAATGAGCCGCCTCCGGGTATTGAATGGGGTTGGCGACGTAGTCGTCGGAGGGCCAGTCCCCGGACGCCCCTCCCCCACGATTCCCTAGATGAGCCTCTCGGCCCGAACGAGCCTCTCCAAGGTTAGGTTCGACGGGGTTCTACGCACGCGCGCCAGCCTTCGAGGTCGTAGAACGGCTCTAATGACGTCGTGTTGCCAGTCAAGGCTACGACTCCGGGTTGGACTGACGTGGCCACAGAGAGCCGCTCAGACCCCTTCTTGGCGGTTACAGCGCCACCAGACCACCTCGGGTCTGCCAAAGTCCTCGGGCGAGGACTACTTCGGCGACTTGGGGGGCTTGCTCGTCGGTACCCCCCTCGTCTCATCCTTCCCAGGGTTAGAGCCGGGCTGCGTATTCGGCGGCGTGCTGGGCTTTGGTGTGCTGGGTTTCGGATCGCTCATGTGCCGCCACGAAGATAGACCAGCCATGCGATGGCTTCAACCGCAAGCGCCGCACAGCCGACGCCGAACCATGCCCACAGCCAGCGGAGCTTCCTGGCGTTGTTGTCGTAGTTCTCCTCGTTGTATGCAGCATGCACTCGGTAGAAGCGATCCAGGTCGAGGCCACACTCGTCCTTGGCATTCTTGAGCATGCCGCCAGCGCCAAGCACGAACACCCAGTGGCGGTGCGGGAGTAGCACCCAAACCGCGCATGCGGCAGCCACAAGAAACGTGGAGATGGCGACCCATGCCCACATGTCCAGCGGCGGGTAGACAACTACGCCGGAACTGAACGACGGCTTGGCGAGTGCCTGTCCGCCGAGAAATCCGGTTACAAGGGATGCGGCAGCGATCAGCGTTGCGGCGCGGGCGCGCAGGTTGTCCAGCACCCCGGCCTGCTGATTCATGGCCCGGACGCTTTCCTCATAGACCACTCGGGAGATATCGGCTGACACACTGGGATTGAAACAGGACGGTCGGTCGGCGCAAGCCTCTGGCCTGGCCGTCGCTCACCGCACTCCAGCGCCCTGCCGCGCCGCCTCCACCTCTAGCGGGTACCTCCAGTAGGCCCGGTTCTTGACCTTGATCCAGCCACGACGTCCGGGCAGGTAGTGACCCGACCGCTTCTTCGCCACGACGCCCTCCATGCCCAAGCGGCAGGTCGCCTCCCAGAGCGCCTCGCCATCCTCGTGGCTGGGCGTGGTCGCCCAGGCAGGCCCATTCAACCCCAGGCCTTCGAGGATGGCCCGGCGCTCCCAGTAGGGCCTCCTGGTCACGTCCCGGCCCTCCACGGCCAGCACGTCGAACACCATGAAGGTCACCGGGATCTGGCCCCGTCCATGCAGCATCCGCTCGCACAGCCGCGGGAAGCTCGGCAGCCCATCCTCTCCGAACGCCACAAGCTCACCATCCAGCGCCAAGCCATCTGGCAGGCCAGCCAACTCGGGCACCAAGCCCGTCATGTCCCAGCGACGGCGGCTCACCACCCGGAGTCGGCCGTTCTGCGACACGAGAGCACGGAAGCCATCCCACTTTGGCTCGAAGGCATAGTCGCCGGTCACAGGCAGGCGGGCTGACCGCAGGAGCATCGGAGCCGGGAGCCGCACGTCTGGAGTCTAGTTTCCTGTGGCGCTCGGGCGACTTACGACCGGGTGCCCACCGTGACTACTTATCGGGCTGCTCCGCCAATCCGAGATCAGCCATCGTGAATATGATGGTGGCCTCCTCGTAGGCGAGCAGCAGGTACTCCTGTAGCTCGGGGACGGTGAGCGCCTCGATCACGTGCTGGATTGACTCGGCCTCGGTGTTGCCGAAGGCGTTGTGGGCCATTCCATCCAGATCCTCAGTCCAAGACACGTCAATGAGAGCGGCGCATACCCGTTGGCGACCGATGCCAGCCTCGCTGAGGCATCCAGCCGCTGCCCGGATGCTGATCCCGTCGACGTCCGCCCCGGCATCTGCCTCGGACACGAGGCGGATCAGCACCCCGGCCCACTCTCTGCTGAACCCAAAGGTGTCGCGGACGTAGTCCTCCCATCGCCGGTAGCCGCGCAGCCGATGCGCTTTGGCCTGTCGCAGATCCCGAAGGCAACGCCCCAGCCGCACCTGGTCGCGGCGACCGCGAGCCGAGATGCTCTTCGCATCCTCCTCCAGCGCCTCCACCCGGCGCAGCTTCGGCTCCACCTCAGCCGGAACCATGGTTCCACTCATCCGGTATCGCCCTCAGCCCTGCGGTCAGCCCTACGGGCAGGAGCGTCCTGCTGACGTCGCAGGTACCGGCGTGGTCGGGTTCCGACGTACTCGCGCCACGCGAGGCGCTCTGGCCCACGGTCGAGTCCTTCGGCGTCAAGCTGTCGGCGGCCAAGCTCGGTGATCCGGTACCGGCCACGGCCCACCCGCTCGATCAGGCCGAACTCTTGGGCGAGAGTGATGTCCCCCTTCGCCGCCCGCGTGCTCCTGCCAGTCACCTGGCAGATGCGCTGCCAGAGCGCCGTATACGTGCACGACTCGACCGCGACCAGGGCCTCCAGCACCACACGGGCATCGGCTGCTACCCATGCCCTCTTGGCAGGTTGGTGCAAAGTTCCATCTACATAGGAGGGGGGAGTACCAGGGATCCCATCCACTCCACTACCCCCAGGGGGAGCAGTCGGGGTATCCAGATCCTGCTGGAGAGCAGCCTGTGCGGTGGAGATCAGGCTCTCAGTCCAGGAGGTATTCCCGCGCCTGAGCACCTCCTGGGCATGCCGGGAGGGCTGGTAGTGGCAGAACCAGGCCAGAGCCTCGGACGGGGACAACCCCCGTTTGAGAAGCTCCTTGGCCAACCCAAACTCCACTCTGCTCCTGTCAATGCCACGAGCCTGGGCGTCGTGATGGGAGAGGCCCAAGCCCACATAGCTCCTCAGGAAGTCAGAGAGGTGGCCAGGCGTGACCTGCCGGGCACCCGCAGGAAGCCGACCAGGGCGAAGGACTGGGCGGCTGCTGGCCACCCTCGCAGCGGCTGGAGATGACACCGCCCGGCCAGGTACCTCGACCACTGGCAATAGCCGCTCCAGTACAACCGGATCGTGGATGACACCACTCACCTCAACCACACGCGCGACCCGCCCGGTGCGCTCGTTCACCGAACCCGGTAGACGAGCTATCCGCGGGGCATCCCAACACGAGTCCGCTCGCACCTCATCACCCACAGCCGCGATCAGACCACGATTCAGCGCCTCCACCCTGAGCTTGGACACCGGCGCGGACAACCGAAAGTGGCCCCACCAGCCACGGCCTGAAAACAAGGTGAAGGTCGGCTCCACGCCCAGCACGGCGAGCGCCCGTAATCTCTCATCGCCAGCCTCATGGTCGATGTCCAACCACAGCGACCACACTTCCTCGACAACATCCTGCCGACGCCCACGTCGGCGGCAACGCGGAGCAACGCCGAAGTAGTTGAACCCCGCGTACCGCTCCGGCACCACCTCCGGCAAGACGAACTCCCGGTGCCTGCGCTGCCGGTCAACCGCAAGCTCCACCAGCCCGCGTTGCCCCGCGAAGAGGAGAGTCATGGCCTCCCGGTCGCGGTTCGGCAGTCGGCTGGATGGTCTTGCGGCTCGCCCTGGCAATGGTCAGAGTCGTGCGGATGGTGTGCTGACGTAGACCGGAGGTAGGCCCCTAGCCAGTCGGCCCCGCGAGGGCCGCGCCCGGCATCACGGCTGCACCTCCGAGCGTATACGATACCCTGTCACGGGATTGTCTTCAAATCAGCGACAACTGGGCTAGCGCACGATCAGGGGATCCGACTTGTACGCGGCCAATATCGCGTCGTGCAGCCGGACGTCCAGCACGCGCGTGTAATGGCGCAGCCTGACGCTCGTCGATGACCAACCCAGCAACGCCTCGATGAGCGAGGCCGCAACTCCCTCCTCGTCGAGTGTCGATGCAAGCGTGCGACGGAACGCATGAAGGCCGCGGTAGGGAACACCCGCACGGTCGCAGAGGGCGCGGCCAGTCGTCTGCGCCCAAGTGTCGCCCAACTGCCCAGCCGAACTCCGAGCACCGTGCAGCACCCACCGATCCTGGGGGCGTTCCTGGAAAAGGCGGTGCAGGGCACGTGCGACCTCAGGATGCAGGGGAATCTTGCGCAGGCGGTGGCCCTTGCCGTCCACCCACATCTCACCTGCCTTCAAGTCCACCTTGTCGCGCTCTGCTCGACGAACCTCTATTCCGCGCAAGCCGTTGAATATCTGCAACTTCAAGAAGACGTCCTCGCGGGCCGTGCGCACGGTCGCCAGCAAGTCGCGTAGCTCGTCGTTGGTATACGTCCTAGGCACCGGCTGTGGGACGCGAGGCAGCTTGCATCTGCGCCAGGGGTTCCCAACCTGCATGCCGCGATCTTGCGCGGACAGCCATGCGCTCTTCAACATGGTGCACCGCTGCTGGATCGTGGTTGGGTGCCACCGCTGGTTGCGGTGCGCCCATGCGATGAACTCCTGCGCTTGGGTCGCGGTCAACGCCTCCGCGGCGTAGTGCCGTTCTGCCATCCAGGCGTCGAAGGCCCTGAACACGGTCTGGTACTTCCCCAGCGTCTTCCGCTGAACGTCTGACACCTCTACCTCGTAGAGGCGATCCACAAGCATCCTGTGCACGATTCGCTCCAGTTCACGTGGATTCGCATCCACTTGAAGAAACTATCGTAGCAGTTTCAGTGGATCTTTCTACGCCATACTGTAAGCATGTCGTACATGCCTTCCCACTGCGGGATCGAGAGCTTCTCGACCAGCTCGAACCCGGCCTCCAGCCGGCCATAGAACCCCTTGCTCCCGGTCGATATGCGCCACTCCCCGACGTGGATCAGGTGCCGGCCCGACCACTGCTTCAGGCAGTTGGTCGCCATCGGGCTGTTGTTGGGAGGCCAGCAGAGAAACAGCGTGCGGTCGGGATGGGCCCTCAGCGCGGACGGCCGTCCCGGATCGATGCGCGTCCACAGGTGGCGGGCGAAGTAGTTGTCGTCGTGCGGCCGCTCGCGGTCATACGCGATCACGTCGATCCCCCGCTCGCGCATGAGATACGCCCAGTACCCGCCACCCGCGCCCATCTCGACGATCGGCTGGTAACGGGCGACGAGATCGAGGGCCTCGTCGGTGGGGAGGGCCCACGAGTAGGTCTGCACCAGCCGCGGGCGCTCGTCGAGGTGCTTCGGCCACTGCACCGTCTTGTGCACGCGGACGAACTCGTCCAGATATTCGTTCTGCCCGACCAGCGTGTCGAACAGCGACGGGTCGCGCAGCAGCGACCGCCAGTCGAGCAGCCGCTCGCTCACCAGCCGCGCCGGCCACCCCCGCGGCGGCCCTTGCGCGAGCTGTAGACCAGCCGCGGCGGCGCCACCGTCATCCCGGAGTCGGTGAACTCGTCGCTGAGATCGAGGCGGGCCGCGATCCGGCTGACATCGGCCTGCTGGTCGCGCGTCACGAGCGTCACGCCGACACCGCTGCGCCCGGCACGGCCGGTGCGGCCGACCCGGTGGACGTAGCCCTTGTTGTCCTCGGGCGGGTCGAAGTTGATGACGTGGGTGATCGAGTCGAGATCCAAACCGCGAGCCGCGACGTCGGTGGCCACCAGCGTCCGCGCCTTCCCGGACTCGAACCGCTCCCACGCCCGCTCCCGCGCGGACTGCGTCATATCACCGTGCATGGCGACAGCCGAGACGCCGCGCTCGCGCAGCTTGGCGAGCAGCCGGTCGGCGCCGCGCTTGGTGCGCACGAACACGAGCGTGTGGTTGTCCGACTCGCTGAGCAGGTCGATCAGCGTCTGGATCTTGGTCTCCGGCGTGACCTGCACGAAGCGGTGGTCGACCTCCTCCACCGTCTCGGAGTCCGGATTGGCCTCGTGCCTGGCCGGATCGGTCGTGTAGCTGCGGGCCAGCCGGCCGACCTCGCCGTCCAGCGTGGCGGAGAAGAACATCGTCTGGCGCTGCCTCGGCAGCCGGCGCACGATGCGGTCGACCTGCGGCTGGAAGCCCATGTCCAGCATCCGGTCGGCCTCGTCCAGCACAAGCATGGTGACGCCGGAGAGCGAGAGCATCCGCCTGGAGGCGAGATCCTCCAGCCGTCCCGGCGTGGCCACCACCAGGTGCGCGCCCGCGGCGCGCTTGGCCTGGTCGCGCAGCCCGACGCCGCCGTAGGCCGTCGCCACCTTGAGGCCGCGGGCGGCCGCGATGTGCTCGAGCACCTCGCCGACCTGCGCGGCCAGCTCACGGGTTGGCACCAGCACCAGCGCTGAGGGCTGCGGCGAAGCGGGATCGACGCGCTCGACGAGCGGGATGCCGAACGCGAGCGTCTTGCCGGAACCGGTCGGCGCCTTGGCCAGGACATCCTGGCCCGCCAGCGCATCGGGCAGCACCCGGCCCTGGATCTCGAACGGGGCCTCGATGCCGCGCTCGGCGAGCACCTCGGCCACGGGCGCACTCACGCCGAGGCCGCGAAAGGTCGTATCGGTCATTTCTCTCCTTGGCGGCCGGGCCACGGCCGCTCATTCGTTCTGGGGCGAGGGTCCGGCCCTCACGCGGGAGAGAAGGAACCTCACGGGGCGACACGCCGCCGCCCGTACCCACAGGGTAGCAGTGGGGGTCGACAACCCCTCCATCGGCTCGTACGCTCGAACCGTGAACCCGGAGCGCATCCTCGTCACTGCTGAACCCGCCGAGCTCCGCTCCGACGTGCCCGGCATGGTCGACGTCTACGACGCGCTCAACCGCCAGTTCTTCTGGGCGGACACGGTCATAATCGGCCCGCAGGAGGAGCCGTCGGCCGACGAGGCGGAGGTGCTCGAGGGCGAGGTCGTCGCCTGAGCGACCGGCCGCTGCAGGCGACTTGACGGAGGGCTCCACCCTGCTAGTCTCGTCGTGAATACACGTGGCGTGGGCGGCCAGGGCAAACCGCTCGCGCAGGGGGCACATTGAGGGCTATACGGGTCATAGGGTCGGTCGTCGGATGCGCGGTGGCGCTGTCTGCTGGGCTTGCGCTGGCATCGGCCGCGGTCGCGGACACGCCGCCTCCACCGCCGCCTCCACCGCCGACCAGTACGAATCCCCCACCGCCGACCACGAGCAGCCCGCCGCCGGTCACGACCTCGACGCCGCCTCCGGTGACGACCCCGGCGCCGGTGGCGTCGAGCACGCCGCCTGCCACCCACCCGAAGAAGAAGCACGTCGCCAAGCGCCATCGGCACACGGCCGCCAGGCCGAAGCAGGCGCCGGCCGGAGCGCTCGCGACCGGCTCGCTGTCAAACGCCCCGCACACCAGCGCTCCCAGGACTGCGTCGTCGTCCTCCACGCCGATTCCCCGCATCGCCATCTTCGCGTCCGTCGCCGCGGCGTCGCTCGTGCTGCTGGCCGCCATCGCGCTCGGCGTCTCGATGCTCGTATCCCGCAGCAGATCCGATCGGAAGGTCGGCGGCGGCAACATCCTGATCCGCTAACCGCATGCGCCGTCGCCTTCCCCTGATCCTTTCCCTGCTGGTCGTGCTGCTGATGAGCAGCGTCGCCGTGTCCTCCGCCGGCAGCGGGCCGGCCGTGTTCTCGCCGAGCCCGGTCGATTTCGGGAACGTCCAGGCCGGACAGACGGGGACGGTCACGGTCACCGTGACGAACACCGGCGACACCGACATGACGGTGAACGGCGCCGGCAGCGACGTGACCTTCGGTGGTGCCAATCCCGGAGCCTTCGGCATCGACCCCGCCAACGACGCCTGTGCCGGAGCCGTCGTCCCGTCCGGCCAGACGTGCACGATCGACGTCACCTTCTCGCCCGGCTCGGCGGCCGATTACTCGGCGACCCTCACGCTGAACAGCGACTCCGCGGGCCCCGACCAGGTGAACCTGACGGGCACGGGAACGCCGGTGCCCGCACCGTCGATCCAGGTGACGCCGGCCAGCCCGTTCGACTTCGGGAACCACAAGGTCGGTGCTGCACCGGCAGCCTCACAGACGTTCACCGTTACCAACAACGGCAACGCCGACCTGGACATCACCGGCATCACCGTTCAGGGCGGGGCGTTCTCGCCCGGCGGCACCGACACCTGCAGCGGCACGACCCTGAAGTGGAACGACCCGCAGAACAACCAGTGCACGGTGTCCGTCGACTTCCTTCCCGGGGCCGCGGGGCCCGCTCAGGGGACGCTGACCATCATCAGCAACCAGCTGCCGCCCTTCCCGGTAGAGCTGGACGGAAACGGCACGCAACCCCAGGCGTCGGTCCCCGGCACGGTCAGCTTCGCGACCCCGCTCAACGTCCCGCAGGTGCTGGCTGTGACGCTTCAGAACGTCGGCCAGGCGCCTATGAACGTGCAGCAGGCGACCCTCAGCGGCAACGCGGAGTTCACGACGGCAAGCGGGGACTGCGGCAGCGCCACGTTGAACCCCGGCCAGTCGTGCTCGGCGCAGATCCGGTTCCTGCCGACCGCCAACGGCAGCGTGCAGGGGACCGTCTCGTTCCTCGACGACGCACCCGACAGCCCGCAGCAGGTCACGATCACGGGAACGGTGCTCGTGCCCGGGATCCACGCCAGCCCGACCAGCCTCGCGTTCGGCAACGTCACCGATGGCCATCTCAGCACCTCGCGGAAGGTCACCATCACCAACACGGGCCAGGCGGACCTGCGCATCAGCTCGGTGGTGCTGGGTGGTCGCAACGTCAAGTCGTTCAAGCTGACCGGCCAGAGTTGCACCGACGCCGCCATCGCGCCCAGCAACTCATGCATCGCGACGGTGGCCTTCGGGCCGGTACATTCGGGCAACCGGGTCGGCACGCTCACATTCGTGAACAACGCCGGCCCTGACCAGGCCATCCCGCTCTCGGGCCAGGGCGTCCCGCCTCCGGATGCAACCGCGGTGCGCGCGGCGTCCGGCTGCGGCGACGTCAAGCTGACCTGGACTCCGCCGGACGGCCAGTTCTTTCGCAAGATCGTCATCTTCCGGAGAAGCCGTGCGTATCCGCAGTATCCGGGCGACGGCACCTTCGTCGAGCACTCGGGGCAGTCCGTCGTGGACACCGCCCCGAAGCAGTTCCACACCTACCGGTACACCCTCTTCGCCCAGTACAGCTCATACAACGGCGAGCACACCGTCTACTCCGCCGGGGTGCACGCCAAGGCCCACACCGGGCGCATCTGCGCTCCCCGGAACAACAGCGTGATCCGCGATCTGAGCCCGAACGTGGAATGGCTCCGTTACACCGGCGCACGGGCGTACGCGTTCATCCTCCAGCGCAGCGGCAAGACGATCTGGGTGCATTACGCGACGCGCAGGGAGTTCCAGATCCCCTCGTCGTGGACATACGACCGTCAGCGGCGCGAGCTCGCGCACGGCGGCTCCTACACCTTCTATCTGTACGCCTACACGAGCCGCCGGCCGAACGGCGTGGCCATCGGCCACACCACGTGGCTCGAGAAGTAGGGGCTCAGGGCACCAGGTAGCCGAGCGCGACGTAGCCGAACGCCAGGATCTGGAACACCGGGGCGAACACCACGTATGCCCTGTGCAGTCCGGGCCGGCGCAGCCCGAGGTCGGCCAGGGCGAAGAACAGCGGGAAGGCCAGCACGCCGAAGCGGCCCGAAGACTGGAGCACGCCGGCCAGCAGCGGCAGCGCGAAGATGCCGGCGACATACAGGGTGTCCTCCCAGCGGTGCCGCGCGAACTGCGGCAGTCGCAGGATCGGCACCAGCAGCGCCAGATAGGCGACGACCATCAGGCCGCTCAGTAGGTGGATGGCCCTGCCCGTCTGCGCGAACTGCCAGAACTCCTCGCCCAGCGCCAGCGGGGGGAAGCTGGCGTGGCCGCCCCAGTGGCCCTGGGCGTGGACGAACGCGACGGGATCACCGACGGAGTGCCACAGCCATAGCATGTGGAGCCCGAGCCCGACTGCCGGAGCCGCGGCCACAGCCGCGGCCGCCGGCGACCGGCGGCGCCAGGCGACGACCGCGAGCGGCGCGATCAGCGCCAGCCCGTTGACCCGCGTCATGCCCGTGAGCACGCCGAGCGCCGCGGCCGGCAGGTGGCGGCGGCGGTCGCTGAAGACGAAAAGCCAGCTGGCGAGCGCGATGAAGACGCCCTCGCTGTAGGCCAGCACCAACGCGAAGGCATACGGTGAGAGCACCAGGTACAGCACGGCGCGCCACGCGTGCTGCGGCGACAGGCGGTCGCGGCCGAGCACGTAGATGCCCATCATCCCGATCAAGGCGGCGATGTTCGAGACCGCCAGCGAGGCCACCGCGTCGCTCAGGCCGGTGATCGCCTCGGTGCCCCGGATCAGCAGCGGGTAGAGCGAGAAGAACGCAACGCGCGGGCCCTCCGCGTAGCCCTGGTGCGCGATCCTGATGTAGTAGACCGAGTCCCAGCCCGTCAGCGCCGTCCACGGCTGGCGCTGCCATGGCTCCAGCGCCCGGTGCCAGCCCAGGCGCGTGCTCATCAGCCACCCGAGCAGGACGACGGCGACCCGGCTCGCCGTCCACAGCACGATGATGCTCCGGGCGGCGGCAGGGATCCGACGCACGCCTGTGGCGTGGGCCTCGTTCGGGATCGCTTGCGAGTGCTCCAGGGCGTCCACCTCGTCGTGGGCCGTCTGCCCGGCGGCCACGGGTCTGTACACGGCGAAGCCGCCGCGCGAACCAAACCTACCGGGAGGGCGGTGCGCAGCGCGAACCAGAGCGCACCGGCGCTACGGCGCGTGTCGCGGCAGCCGGCAGCGCACCGTCGTTCCGCGTCCGGGGGTGCTCTCCACGGTGAGCCGTCCGCCGGCGATCTCGGCGCGCTCGTGCATGCTGACCAGACCGAGGTGCCCTGCCGCCGAGCTGAGGCTGTCGGTGCCCACGCCGTCATCGGCCACCAGCAGCACCACCCAGTCTTCCTCGCCCGACAGCTCCACCTCGACGCTGCCCGCCTGGGCGTGCTTGCGCACGTTGATCAGCGCCTCCTGGCAGATCCGAAACAGGCAGGTCTCCTGCGCACGGTCGACGTCGCCGGCGTAGCGAGCGGCGTCGAACCGAACCCTGACGCCCGTCTCGCCCGCCAGGTCTGCGAGCAGCTTGTCGAGGGCGGCGGTGAGGCCGGTGTGACCGAGGCTCGCGGGATGCAGCTCGAACATCAGGCGACGCAGCCCGCTGATCGAGCCGGACAGGATTTCCTGGATCCGCCGCACCTTCAGCCGCTCGCCGTCCTCGACCCTGAGGGACGCGGTCAGCAGGCCCACCCCGGTCAGCGACTGGATGGCATCGTCGTGGAGCTCGTGGGCGATCCGGCGCCGCTCCTTCTCCTCCGCGCAGGTCAGCCGGCCGAGCAGCTCCAGCCGCTCGGCGTTGACCCGGCGCAGCTCCTGGATCAGCTGCTCCCGCTCGCGCTGCATCATGCGCTCCGCGGTGACGTCCTCGCCGATGCAGGTCACGGTGAGCACCTCGCCGTGCTCGTTCATGTGACGCGTGTTCGACCACTCGAGCAGCCGGGTCTGTCCGTCCCGGGTGAGGAGCGGCGACTCGTACCGCGACAGGAAGCCATCCCCTGCGACCGACTTCAGCCACATGCGATCGGAATCGTCCGACGGCGGCGACAGCACCTCGACCCACCGGGCGCCGACGAGCTCGGATGCGTCATAGCCGCTGAGCTCGCAGAGGAAGGCGTTGCAATAGCGGATGGTGCCCGCGTTGTCGATGCTGACCGCCGCGAAGGGTAGATCCTCGACCAGTCGCTTCAGCTGCCGCTCGGACTCGCGCAGCTGGGAGGCGCGAGTCGCCAGCGAGCTGATGTCACGCACGCTGACGACGACCGCGCGGCCACTCGCGAGCGAGATGGGGTTGAGGCTGACATCCACGGCGACCAGCGATCCATCGGAGCGCTTTGCGCGGAGCGAGAGCGGCCGGCCCATCGGCCGGGCGGTTGGGTGCTCGAGGAAGCCGGCCATGTTCCCGGCGTGCGCCCGGCGGGCGTGGTCCGGGATCAGCAGCTCCAGCGGCCGGCCGACCAGGCTGCCGGGCTCGTAGCCGAAGACAGCGAGGCAGCGCGCGTTGGCGGCCATGATCCGGCCGTTGCCTCCAACGACAAGGCCGGCGTCCGGCACGGCGCTGACCAGCGCCCAGAGCGGCATGCCCGGCCCATCAGGCTGCGTCCAGTTCTGCAATGCCGTCGCGGTCGATGCGGTCATGATTGCCCCCCGAGTATCGGCGACGCATGGCGCTTGGTGCATGATGCAACCGGCTCATCTTGCCTTCGATCAGGACGGCCCGGCGTCGTCAAGCCGGAAGCCGGCGACGATTGCGGCGAGATCCTCGGCCGTCCGGGCGAGGTCGCCGGCAGCTGCCGCCACCTCCTCGGTCGACGCGCTGGTCTCCTCGCTCGACGCGGAGACCTCCTGCGCCGCCGCCGAGGACTGCTCCGCCACGGCCGCGACGTCGGCGGTCGCGGTCGCGATCTCGTCGATGCGGGTCGAGATGTCGCGCACCCGCTCGGAGATCGCCGCGAACGATTCGCGGGCACGCCCCACCACCTCCGCACTCGAGTCGATCTGCACCGCGCTGTCGCCCACGGCAGCAACGGCATTCCCGGTCTCCGCCTGAATCTCGGCGATCAGCTCGGCGATCTTCTCGGCCGCCTGCTGCGACTGCTCGGCCAGCTTCCGCACCTCCTCGGCGACCACCGAGAACCCGCGGCCCTGCTCGCCGGCCCGAGCCGCTTCGATCGCCGCGTTCAGGGCGAGCAGGTTGGTCTGGCCGGCAATCCCGCTGATCGTCTCGACGATGCCGCCGATCTCCTCGGACTTCGACTCGAGGCTGGCCATGACGACGCTGACCACGGACGACGCCTCCCGCACCGAGCCCATCGCATCCGCGGCCTCGGCGGCCGCCCGGAAGCCCTCCTCCGATGCAACGCTCGCCTCGGCGGCGACCTCGGCCGTCCTGCCCGCCGATTCCCGCGCCTGCTCGACCATCCGCGCCTGACGTTCCGCTCCAGCAGCCACATCACCCGCGGCACGCGCGATCTCGCTGACCGCACGGCCGGCCTCCTCCGACGAGCCGGCCATCTTCGCGGAGGCGGATCGGAGCGTGGTCAGCGCCCGTGAGATGCCCTCCAGCGGAGACCTCACCATGCCCTTCAGCTGGCCGCTCGAATCGGAGAGGTCCCGGTCGGCGCTTGGGACGGAGACGGCCGCGAGGTCGACGCCCATAGCGGCGAAGGTGTCGAAGTAGAAGGCCTCGACGATCGCCTGCATGTCGGCGTTCATGACCGCGAGGATTGCCCGTTCGCCCTTCGCCCGCAGAAGCGGCCGGTGCGGATAGCTCTTGCGCAGGTGCTTTCGCACGAGATCGAAGTAGCGGACGTAGCTGCCGATGTACCACTTGAACGGCAGGTTGATCTCGTTGTGCAGGCGGCCCACCTGCAGCCGGCGCTCGAAGTAGGCGACGCCGTAGTCGCCGCCGCCGGCCGCCTCGGCGAAGATCTGCCGGAAGTACCCGGCCTGGGCGCGCTCGAGCCCGCGGCGCAGATCATCGAGCGGCCTGTTGCCGGCCGCCGCGTAGCTGCGGAAGAAGGCGACGGTCGGGGCGAACGCGAACTGCTGGTCGTAGAACTCGCGGGCAAGCGGCTCGGCCGTCCGCTCACCCCACGCTGACAGCCTCCGCAGGACGTCGATATCCTGCCCGGTCAGCCCCATGAACTCGCGGCGCAGCGCGAGGTTGGTCTCGTTCAGCCTGTACAGCGACGCGAGGTCGGCCATGTCCACTCCAGGTCGGGTTGACGGCGCAATCGGCGAGCACGACCGGAGTTTGCGGCGAGCGGGGCCGCCACCCTGCAAAGATGATGCAGATGCACCAGACGGCGGGCCTGTGGGCGCCGGTATCCTTGCCGTGTGGCTTGGACCGGTTGTGCGGCGGCCACCGGCACGACGACGATGCGAACCTCCTCCACCTATTCACGGCTTTCGCCTGCGATGGCGACGGTGCAGCGGAAGCTGCGGCGCCGTCCCGGCGCCTGTCAGCAGCTGCCACCTGCTGAGCTCGAACGCGACCTGGCCGCCATTGCCGATGGGATCACCGGCGCGCTGGCCGGCCGGGGAAGCTCGGAGCTGAACGACGCACTGGGTCAGATCGCCGCGCGGCGGCTGCGGCAGGGCCTGCATCCTGCCGAGATCTACTCGGCCTGGCAGGAGATCCGTGGTGCGGTCGAGGCGGCGATCGACGGCTGTGAGGTGCTCCGCCTGCTCAACGAGGCCGAGGGCGTGCTCACATCGGAGCTCCGCCAGCTGGCTCCCACCAGGGGGCCCTACGCGCTGCCGGCCTCCGAGCTGGAATCCGTTCGACAGGCGCTCGAGCGGCTGACGGTGCGGATGGAGCTGATCGAGCAGGCCAGCGGCGTACCGCCCGTGCAGCCCGCGGCGCCGTTGACCCTCAAGGAGCGCCACGTCCTCAGCTACCTGGCCGCCGGCCTGACGATCGAGCGTGCGGCGCAGGCGATGGAGGTCTCGCCCGCGACCGCCCGCACCTACCTCCGCCGGGCCACCGAGAAGCTCGGTGCGTTCAACCGCGTCAACGCCGTCGCGATCGCGATCGCGAACGGCATGATCGTCCCCCGCGGCGCGTAGCCGGACCGTCCTGGTCAGCCCGTTCGCGGCTTTGGCGACACCAGCCGCAGCCGCGTGTCGCCGGGACCTTCCGCGGCCACTTGCCCACGCAACGGCCGGGGCTACGGTGAAGCCATGGTGATCATCGGTGCGGGTCGCGTGATGGTGTGGAGCAGCGAGGCGGAGCGGGCGACCGGCATTCCCACCCGAGCCGCGGTGGGCCGGCCGTGCCACGAGGTGCTCGAGCTCGCCGACTCCTCCGGAAGCCCGATCTGCGCCTCCGACTGCCATATCGCACACGGGCCGCGGACGGTTGGGGACGGCGAGCGGGCCGAGGTGCGCCGGCCGGGCCATCCCGGGACGATGTGGATGTGGACCGTGACCGGGTCCTGCGGGGACAGCCGGGTGGTGGTGCATACGTTTGGCCGGCGCGCGGCGGGCTCGCCGCTGACACGCCGCCGGATCGAGATCCTCGGCATGATCGCACGCGGCATGTCCACGTCAGAGGTCGCGACGGCCCTCTATCTCTCCCCGGCGACAGTCCGCAACCATGTCGCGCACATCCTCGACCGCCTCGGGGCGCGCACCCGCGCGCAGGCGGTGTCACGGGCACGCGACCTCGGGCTGCTCGGCGCTCCGCCACCGTGACAGGTCGATCCCCTCGCGGCCTGACGCCCACCGCCGGCGTCAGCCGGCGTCAGCGCGAGCGAGTATCGTACGCAACTGGGGAGAGGTGGCCGAGTGGCTGAAGGCGCCCGCCTGCTAAGTGGGTCTGGGGGGTAAACCTCCAGCGAGGGTTCGAATCCCTCCCTCTCCGTATGGCACTGCTGATCGGCGTCATCATCCTCGAAGTCGTGCTCGTGGCGATCGGGCTCCGGCTCGAGGACCCCAAGCGCGGCTAGCTGACGCCCGGCCCTGGCTCCGGCTCCTGCTCGTCCGCCGGCGCGCGCCTTCCCCAGTCCACGAAGCTCGACAGGTAGGCGGTCAGCACGCCAAAGCCGGTCAGCATCTCGATCATGGTCGCCCCGCGCGCTCCCCGTGAGTGCGCGAGGATGTCACCGGGCGGCGAGATCAACGCCGTGGACACTGAGTAGTAGAAGAAGTCGGCGAAGCGCGGATGTGCTCCCAGTCCCCGGAACGCCTCGGCCGGGTGCACCGCCCAGACCCCGAGGTACACGAGCGTCCAGGCGAGGAAGAACAGCAGGCCGAGCAGCGGCAGGCCGATCCGGCGCAGCTGCAGGAGGGCGGCCTCGGCCAGCTGCTCGGACTCGCTCAGGAACGGCACGCGCGCGGCCAGCCGCCGGCCTGCGCCCAGGCACAGCGCCGCGCCGACGGCCCTGGCGATCGCTCCGATCGGTGCGACCCAGCCCGCTGAACGCGGCCACAGACGGAGC
>Ga0066662_10000324_pt1 | contig 20981 bp, 21 predicted proteins | sample GraSoiAngelo_111_FD_133939 | JGI IMG/M metagenome (GOLD analysis project Ga0066662, IMG submission 133939) | Grasslands soil microbial communities from the Angelo Coastal Reserve, California, USA - 14_0903_12_40cm | ecosystem: Environmental > Terrestrial > Soil > Grasslands | place: USA...
CAGATTTTGATCCAAATCGTCTGGACGGAAGCACTTTCCCATGCCCCATCCTAACCCCACTTCTGCTCTTCAACACATGTCTTATGAGATTCCCCAAGATCTATTCCCGACACACTCCTAGACCTATTGAAATCCACGCTGGTGGACTAACAACGCCTGGATGCCAACGACTCTGCTGTAACCGGATCACCAAGCTAAGAGCCAAAGGCTAAAAGCTAAGAGCTGTTTTGCTATAATCCGCGCTTCTACCATGAACAAATCAATCTTTCTGCTTGTGTTTCTGCTGGCTTGCTCCTTTTGCTTTGCCCAACAGTTTTCCGCCCCGCCTGTAACCGTGATTCAGGCCGGGCACATGCTCGATGTGAGGACCGGCCACATTCAGGACAACGTCCTCATCACTATCCAGGGTGACAGGATCACCAACATCGGCTCCGGTAATCCTCCCCCAGTTGCCAACGTAATTCATCTGCCCAATGCCACTCTTTTGCCTGGATTGATTGATGCGCACACGCACCTCACTGGCGATCCGAATTTCGGCTACCAGGAATTGGGCATCTCTATTCCCAAAGAGGCGCTCATCGGAGCCAAGAATGCGCGTATCACGCTGGAGGCCGGCTTCACGACAGTACGTAACGTCGGGGCTGCCGGTTACACAGATATTGCGTTGCGTGACGCTATCAATGAAGGCATGATTCCTGGGCCGCGCATGGATGCCAGCGGCCCGGCGCTCAGCATTACCGGCGGACACTGCGATAACAATCTTCTCCCTTACGAATATCACGCCCGGTCTGACGGAGCTGCCGACGGCGTAGAAGGCGTGCAGCACAAAGTTCGCGAGATCATCAAGTACGGCGCAGACGTGATCAAGATCTGCGCTACGGGCGGCGTGCTCTCCAAAGGTGATGATCCGCGCGCCTCGCAATACACGCTGGAAGAAATGAAGGCCATCGTTGCCGACGCCCACCGTCTGGGCCGCAAAGTGGCTGCTCATGCGCATGGCGCACAGGGCATCCTCTGGGCCTCTGAGGCTGGCGTGGATTCCATCGAGCATGGCTCCTATATCGATGACGCCGCTATCGCCATGATGAAATCCAAAGGCACCTACCTCGTCCCCACTCTTTACCTGAGCGACTGGATGCGCGAGAACGCCACAAAAATCGGCTTGCCGGAAATGTATGCGGCCAAGATGCGTACCATCATTCAGATCGCCCGCGGAAACGTAAAAAAGGCCTTTGACTCAGGCGTAAAGATCGCGTTCGGCACTGACGCTGCCGTCTATCCCCACGGACTGAATGCCCACGAATTCGCGGTCTATGTGCAATTGGGCATGACTCCCGTCCAGGCGATCCAGACGGCCACGGTAAATGCTGCCGACCTTCTCGGCTGGACGGACCGCATTGGCTCCCTCGAGCCCGGAAAATTTGCCGACATCATCGCCGTCAACGGCGACCCCACAAAAGATGTCACCCTTTTGCAGAACCCGGTGTTCGTTATGAAGGGCGGGGTCGTATATAAACAAGCCACGTACTAGAAGAACAGAGACAAGCCCCGTAGGGTGGCACAGAAGCGGTTACCGTGGTTTGAATAAGAGGGTGTTTCAGGTCTTTCTCCTGCTATGCTCTCATCATCATTGATCCCAACTCGCTCAGCAGGGCGGCCATGCGCATTAAAAGATCCGTTCTTTATCTCGCATTTCTTTTGTCTGTTTCTTTTCTACAATCTCTTGCTTCTTCACCCGCAGAGGTAGCCCGGCAGGCCGATGACATTGTCAACACCTATCGCAAGATCATCGTGCTGACCAGTGACGATGCTCCCGTGGACTCAGCTACTCGTGAGCGGACTTCCATCATGGGCCGCATGTTGTCTCAGCAGAATGAAGATCACATTGCTGCCCTGCGAACCAGCCTTTCTGCCGACCAGGGCAGCCTGAAGACATTTCTCGATCGTCTGGAAAAGAACTCTGACTATCACGATGCCGACAAGCTGGTTTTTCGTGACCTCCTGGAGGACATCTCCGTCGGCCTGCCCTCCACGCCTGATGCCGCGCCTTTGGCAAAGCGAATTGCAGATGACCTTGCCGCGCTCAACCAGATTCAGGAGCTGTATCAGAAAGAACTGGCGCGGGTGTTTGACCGTATCCGCACGCGCGGCATGCCCGTGGAGCGGGAAGCCTGGGATAAATACCTGGCTTTCATCCGGCAGAAATACCAGCGTGACAAGCTGCTGAAGGAATACGAATCCAGCCTTCCAGAGGAAGAAAGCCGTGGCTTCGCAAGCAAAAAGAAAAAAGACCACGATGAAATTTACGGTACCGAACTGCCGCCCAAGACCCTGCTGCTGACCTTCGACGATGGCCCGCATCCGCGCTACACCGACCGCATCCTTGCCATCCTCAAGAAGTACGATCTTCAAGCCATTTTCTTTCAGGTCGGCAAAAACCTGGGCACCGTGAACGGCGACACGGTAAAGCTCACTCCCACCGCGCAAGCCAGCTACCGCATTCTCGAATCCGGCTCTGCCCTGGGCAATCACAGTTACACCCATGCGCTGCTGCCCAAGCTCCCGGAAAGCGGCTACTCCAGCGAGATCGATACCACCAACAAGCTGCTCAAGTTCATTCTGAAAACCGATCCAGTGCTCTTTCGTCCTCCTTACGGAGCCCGCAATGCCGGCATTCTTCAGGTAGTCCACGCAGACAAATTGCAATCCATGGAGTGGAACATCGACTCCATGGACTGGGCCGACCCCATTCCCAATTCAGTTGCTCAGCGCGTCTTGAAGGAAATCGATCAGCAGGGACGCGGCATCATCCTCTTTCATGATATTCACAACCGCGCCATCGAAGTGCTGCCCTCGCTGATTGAGACCCTGCAGAAAAATGGTTACCGCTTTGCTTCGTGGAACGGATCCGGATTTTCTGTCCCGGACACCCGTGGAGTGCAGAAGGTGAGCCTGCCAAAAGCTACAGAGCCTCCTTATCGCGAAAGCTGGGCTGCGGTCGTCGGCGTGGACAGCTACCACAAGTGGCCCAGGCTGCGCTATGCCGCCAATGACGCTAAGGCAGTGCGCGACATGCTGGTGCAGAAATATAAGTTCAAGCCCGATCATGTATTCCTGCTGCTGAACGAGCAGGCCACGCGCCAGAATATTCTCTCGTTGCTCGGCGATACGCTGGCCAATCCGGACATGGTGAAGAAAGAAGACCGCGTATTCGTCTTCTTTGCCGGACACGGCGCCACGCGCAAGCTGCCGTCAGGCCGTGACCTTGGTTACATCATTCCGGTGGATGCCGACCTGAGCAGCTATCAGGGACAAGCCATATCCATGACCAATTTTCAGGACATTGCGGAAGCCATTCCTGCAAAGCATCTCCTTTTCGTCATGGATTCCTGCTACAGCGGACTGGCTCTCACGCGCGGCGGTGGCATCGGTCGCTCCGCCAACTATCTTCAGGAGATTGCCCGCCGTGGCGCCCGCCAGATGTTTACTGCCGGAGGAGCTGACGAGCAGGTCGCCGATAATGGTCCCAATGGACATTCCGTCTTCACCTGGACCTTGCTTCAGGGTCTCGACGGTCGCGCTGACCTGAACAATGACGGCGTGATCACCGCCAGTGAATTGGCAACTTACGTTGCCCCCGCGGTTTCCGCTCTTTCTCATCAGACGCCGGCGTTCGGCAACCTGGTGGGCAGTGAAGGTGGAGATTTCATCTTTGAACTCAAGCATGAATCAGAATTCCTCAGTGCCGACTCACCTCAGCTTGGTGACGATGCCATTCGCCTGAATTCTGAAGTGGAAGAACTGCGGGCCAAAAACAAGCAGCTTCAGGAACAACTGGCCGCTGCCCAGGAGAAGCTCCAGCAGAAAACGCCGGGCGAGGAGACCTCGCTCAGCCTCAACGATGAAGGTATGCGCCTCTACAAAGAGAAGAAATACGAAGAGGCGTTCCATACCTTCACTCGCGCCGCAGCTCTCGATCCTAACAGCGCCCTCATCGCCAATAACGCCGGGTTTGCCTTGTATAAGCTGGAGCACTATGAAGACTCGATTGCCTGGTTCAAGAAATCCATTGCCATCGATCCCGTCCGCGCCGTCGCCTATCTCAATCTCGGCGATGCCTATGTGAAATTACAGCGCACACCTGAAGCCCGGCAGGCCTATGAGCAATACCTGCAACTGGCTCCGGCTTCCCACTCCGCACCGGCCGTAAAACAGAAGTTAGACGCGTTAGGCGCCGCACAATAATTCTCTTCCATTGCGTTCTTAGCGCGCTTTGCGGTAAAAAAACGACGAGTATCCCGATCTATGCGACTCTCCAACAAAATCGCAATTGTCACCGGCGGTGGCAGCGGTATCGGACGCGGCATTGCCCTGGCCTTTGCCCATGAAGGCGCCAAGGTCGTTATCGCCGGACGCACCCAGGAAAAGCTCGATCACGTGGCTCAGGAGATCGGTTCCAATTGTCTGCCTGTACAGACCGATACCGGAAATCCTCAAGATATAAATAAGTTGGTGGAAAAGACCGTTGCACACTTTGGTTGCTTGAATGTACTGGTCAACAATGCCGCTCTGCTGCTGCCTGGCACCGCTGAGTCCCATACAGAAGATGAATGGGAGCAGATGTTCAATGTGAACGTGCGTGGTATCTGGCAGCTCTGCCGTGCTGCTATGCCCCATCTCCGGGCGGCTGGCGGGGGCTCTATTATCAACATTGCTTCAGTGCTGAGCATGGTTGCGGCGCGCAATCGCGTTGGTTACACCGCAACCAAAGGTGCGGTGCTGGCCATGACTCGCGCCATAGCTCTGGATCATGCTGCCGAGAAGATTCGCGTGAACTGCATCTGTCCGGGAATTGTCGATACTGAGATGGTCGCCCGCTTCAGTCTCGATGAGAATGCCCGCCGGCAGCGCATCGCCATGCATCCGCTCGGAAGATTTGGTCAGCCGGAAGACATCGCCCAGGCCGCAGTCTTCCTCGCCGGCGACGAATCATCATGGATCACCGGCGCAGCTTTTCCGATTGATGGCGGGTATACGGCGCAGTAGAAAGATGTACATCTACACCGTGCGCCGGTAATAAACGTGAAACTCAGATCCCGGATTGGGCGGGAATATCTGCGCTACTTTCTTCAGACGTTCTGCCAGGGCTGAGGGTGCCAGCAGCGGATACCCGGGCTCGCGCAGGTCGATGTATTCGACGTCCACATAAAGAGAAAGAATGTAGATGGCGATCGCATCGGAAAATGCCGCCGAAGCATATTCCGTCTTGGCTTTTTCATCCACCCGGCCACGCTCGCCGAAGGCCTGTTTGCGAAATTCAAAGGCATCCAGGCTGGTCTCGCCGCGCACCCGGTCGGCAGCCTGTTTCCACACCAGTTCAGCAAACTCCGGCGAGATGCCCGCCTTGTCCACGAAGGGATGCGCCACGTTGGTGTAGAACTCAAAGGCTACGGCAAACTTGTCATCGAGAATGCGAGTGGAGATGAATACGCATTGCGCATCGCCAGAATCAATATTACGATGGCAAATCGCCTGGTCGCTCAAGGCACTGTCATAGCGCTCGGCAATCAGCGTTTTATCTCCGTCGCTCACCGTGAGCGGAACAAAATAATATGCTTTGCGGTCCAGTGCAGCGGCGATGCTGCGGGGCACGGCGGCGATCATTTTTTCCAGTTCACCGGCAGGCAGGGTAAGCTCGCCGGCAGTGGCATAACAGATGCCGTTGGGAGACTGGTTCACACTGGTGGCGCGGATGATCTCCTGCGCGGTGCGCAATTCTGCATTGGCGGCCTGACTCACGGTATTATTCTAACTTAGGCGGAATCGCCCGCCGAACAGGTGTTTATGAGTAAACTTTTTTTGAGCATCGGTATTGGCCTGGCGAGCGGATTCATCTGCTTCTTTCTCTCGGTAGCCTTCTTAAGCCTGCTCCTGCTGCTGATCCGTGGCGTCAGCCATCTCCATCCCGACATGACCCTCACCTACAAGGCGGCAGCGCCGGTAGCCCTCTTCGCTGCTTTCGCCGGCTTCACCATAACTCTGGTGCGCGCCGTGCGTGGGCAAATCCTCACCAAGTGATGAAGACACGACTCACCAGCCTCCTGCAAATTGAAGTTCCCATCATCTCCGCCCCCATGGGCCCGAATATCTCCGGCCCTGAACTGGTGGCGGCTGTGAGCAATGCCGGTGGGTTGGGCGTCCTGCAGGCGCAGATGCATCCTCCAGAGAAATTCCGCGAAGAGCTGGCTGCCGTCCGGCAGCTCACCAGCAAGCCCTTTGGCGTAAACTTCATCCTCCAGTTTCCCTGCGAGCACCTCATTGACATCAGCCTGGAAGAGAAAGTCCCGGTGCTTTCCTTCTTCTGGGGCATTGCCGATGGATACGTCTGGCGCGCCCGCGAAGCCGGTTGCAAGACCATGCTCCAGGTGGGCTCTGTGGCCGATGCAGACGCCGCAGCCCGTGCCGGTGTAGATGTAATCATTGCCCAGGGGTTTGAGGCTGGCGGTCATAGTGCGGGAAGAATCTCGACCATGACCTTGGTCCCGCTGGTAGCGGATGCCATTCCCAACACGCCTGTGGTTGCCGCCGGCGGCATCGCTGATGCGCGCGGACTGGTGGCGGCGCTGGCCCTTGGCGCAGATGGCGTCTGCATGGGTACGCGCTTTCTGGCCACTCCCGAGGCTAACGCTCACGACCTGTACAAATACAAAATCGTTGAAGCCTCTGAAAATGACACGCTGCGCACCATCCTGTTCGGTCACGGATGGCCGAATGCTCCCCATCGTGTCCTGCGCACCGCCTTTGTAACCAATTGGGTAGGGAAGGAGGAGCGCGGGCAGCAGGGACGCAAAGATGAACCGATCATAGGACACACACGCATTGTCGGCCAGCCCGTGCCCATACCTTAGTTCGGAGGCGTTCCTCCCAGCAGGGATGCCGACGGCGATATAGAATCCATGGCCCTCTACATGGGCCAGAGCGCAGGCCTGATCCGCTCCATCCAACCCGCAGGCGAGATCGTCCGCGAGATCGCCGCCGAAGCCGATGCCTTGCTGGCAAAACAAAATGCCAACTTGCAGGCATAGTGGATATTGTTGCTTGTGGTGTTGAACAGTGGGAAGTTCATTTACTCATTTACCAACTTATTCATTTACCCATTTCTCTAAACAATTCTTGACAAAGCCTCGGTTTGACCCCTTTCTGTGCAGCCGTTACACTTTTCTGCCCGTAGCGACGCACAAAAGGAGAGCCTCTGAATGTTGAAGCGGTGTACTGCCTGCCTTGTACTTTTCTTATTCTTGTTTACGCTTAGCGCTGCCGCCCAGGAATCGGTTGATCTGGATACCATTTCAAAAATCCGGTATGAAGGTTTCCGCAATTCCAAAATTATGGAGATCGCCAGCGGCCTGATCGATGGCGTTGGCGGCCGGCTCACCGGCTCTCCCAATATGAAGCGCGCTAACGACTGGACCCGTGACAAGCTCAAAGAATTCGGCCTTGAGAACTCCCACCTGGAGCCATGGAGTCCCTTCGGACGCGGCTGGGCCAACGAATACGTAAATGTCCGCATGGTCGCCCCGGATACGGCCGCCCTCATCGCCTACGCTAAAGCCTGGACACCGGGCACCGACGGCGTTGTGCGTGGCCAGGTCGTTCGCGTGAACATCCGCACACCCCAGGACATAGCTCGTTATAAAGGCAAGCTCGCAGGAAAGATTGTGCTGTTCGGTGACGATCCTGAGGTAAAGCCCTCCGTCGAGCCGTTGACTACACGCTACACCGACAAATCTCTGGCTGAAATCAATCAGTACCAGATTCCCAGCGAGCGCAACGATCAGCGCATCCGCGAATTTCAGCGCCGCGCCCGCCAGCAGAGGCAGCTCAATAAGTTCTTTGAAGATGAAAAAGTGCTGGCTGTGATTGACCACAGCCGTGGCGAGATTGGCGGCGGCACCGTGTTTGTGCAGTCGGGCGGCTCTTACAAAGCCGGCGAAGGAACCAATGTTTCGCAGTTGACCATGGCTACCGAGCATTGGAACAGGATTGCCCGCCTGCTGCGCGCAAAACAGAATGTTGAACTGGAACTCAACGTAAAAAGCAATTTCTACGATGATGCCGCGAGCCAGTACAACACCATCGCCGAAATTCCCGGCACCGACAAGAAAGATGAAGTAGTCATGCTGGGCGCGCATCTCGATTCCTGGCACACCGGCACAGGCGCGACCGACAACGGCGCCGGCTCCATCGTGATGATGGAAGCCGTCCGCATTCTGAAAGCCATTGGCGTCAAGCCTCGCCGCACCATCCGCATTGGCTTGTGGAGCGGTGAAGAGCAGGGACTGCTGGGATCACAATGGTATGTCTCGCAACACTTCGGCTCGCGGCCACCCTCTACTGATCCTGAGCGCAAAGGTGATCCCTCAGTCAACCGCCGCGAAAATGGCCAGATGACCACCAAGCCCGAGCAGCAGAAGGTCTCGGTTTATTTCAACGTGGATAACGGCACCGGCAAGATTCGCGGCATTTATCTTCAGGAAAACGCCATGGCCGCTCCCATCTTCGAGTCATGGATGAAGCCCTTCGAAGATCTGGGCATGAATACCATGACCATGCGCAATACCGGCGGCACCGACCACCTGTCGTTTGATGCGGTGGGCATTCCCGGCTTCCAGTTCATTCAAGATCCCGTGGAGTACGACACCCGCACCCATCACTCCAATATGGATGTCTATGATCGCCTGCAGCCCGAAGACCTGAAGCAGATGGCGGTGATCGTGGCTTCGTTTGTCTACAACGCAGCCATGCGCGAGAAGATGTTCCCGCGTAAGCCCATTGAGAAAGAACTGCCTCCGCCACGCCGTGGAGAAGACGAAGATGCAGACGAAGGCTCTCCGGTGACCAACCCGGCAGTCGCTGACCGGCCGCAGCGGCCGCAGACTCCGCCGGAACAGCAGCAGAGGCCCAACCAGCAGCGGCCGCCGGAGTAAAGCCCTCGGCTTTCGCTACAATCAAGGGAATGATTGCGCATCTTCGCGGAAAACTGCTTTCCAAGCATCCCAATCAGGCCGTGGTTGAGGCGGCCGGTGTGGGTTATGAGGTCAATATCAGCGTGCCCACCTTTTCCGGCTTGCCTGCCGTTGGGGCTGAGGTCTCGCTATTCATTCACACCCATGTTCGCGAAGATGCCCTGGCCCTGTTCGGGTTCCTGCGTCCTGAGGACAAGCAGCTCTTCGAGAAGCTGCTCAGCGTAAGTGGGATTGGCCCCAAGCTGGCGATTACCATCCTCAGCGGCATGGAAACCGATACCATGGTCGCCTCCATCAAAGGCAACAACGTGGCTGCGCTTACCCGCATTCCTGGCATTGGCAAGAAAACCGCCGAGCGCATGGTGCTGGAATTGCGCGATAAGCTTGATAAGTTTGGCGTACTCCCCGAAGCCGCTATTGCCGCTACTCCGGTGGAGGAAGATGTGATTTCTGCGCTGGTCAACCTTGGCTATCAGAGGACCGTTGTAGAGAAGGCTCTCAGCCGTGTGGCCCGCACGGCTGACGAATCGTTTGATAGTCTCTTCCGCAAGTCGCTCGCGGCATTGGCAAAATAGAGATAAGTTACCGCGAAGACTTTTTCGGTTGCACTGGAAAATGTATTCTGATACCAAACTGGACAGATGATGCCGCTCTGTCCAGAATCTCAATCTCAACTGATTGGGAATCAAGCTTTTTAATGGTATCCCACAGCTCGTATTGAATAACTCTCTTTTGAGTAAGCATCGGCTTCCTCCCAAAATATTGTAGTGTCAGCACTTTACCCCTGTAGTTCAGAATAAAATTTGGCCAAGATTCCATCGCGCGTCGAATAACTTCTGGTGAGGGCGCATTCTTTCCATCTCTGTAGTTGTAAACCATTTGGGGTTTGACTTTAAGCGTTTGGGCGATTTCCTTTGCGCTAAATCGTCCCAAGAGTTCCTTGATCCGGGTCGCGAATTCTGCTTTCAGTTCGGGGTCAGATGCGTGTCGAGGCATGCAAATTTATTTGACTCGTAAAATATATTTGTTATAAGCTGTACAATATATTTGATTGGCTGATTAGCGTCAACTTCCGCTGGAATAGATACTCTAGTGCTAATCGGCGTTGACGAGGATACTGTGAGTTCAACGGTGCCAACTCGGCTGCTTGCTGAAACAGAATTCTACGATTCGCACAAGGCCGAATGGTTGCGAATCCATCGCAACGAATTCGTAGTAGCGAAAGGAACTGAGTTACTTGGGTTTTTTACTAACTTTCGCGATGCCTATTATGCTGGAGTAGAGAAATACGGTATGAACACTGATTTCTTAGTCAAACGGGTTGTCGAACAAGAACCAGTGTTTGTGGTGTTCTGATCGTGGGTAGGTATACCCCTCCGTTCCGTAATGCTAAAGACCTTGCCAAGTTTGGGCCTCGCCTTGAAATAGAGGTTGGGCCCCCAGTCCTCCCAAACTTAAAAGGACTCGCTGCGGATTCCAACAGAGTCTCTCGAATGCCTGCACTCATCGATACCGGTGCCAGTCGTACGGTATTGACGCCTGACGCCATACAACGAGTAGAGTTGCCGCTGATTCAGTATGCAAGGATGTCTCGTGCTGGAGGCATGGACGACAAAGTTGCTGTGCATGTAGCCTCAATAAAATTCACAAACCAAAAACTTGCACCAATACACGTCCTTGAAGTCTTTTGCTGCGAATTACCCACTCAACCAGTTCAATGTTTAATAGGGAGAGATATACTCTCTCAATGGCTGTTTGTATACAACGGCAAGACGGGAGATTGGTGGGTAGAGGAGGAGAATGCAGTGATATTTATTGAGCCTCCAGACGACATCTTTGGTTAGCGTGATTTTGCATAAACTCATAACCATAACAGAGTTAGGATGCCGTAGATGGGTAAAACTGCACAATCAGCAGCTCTTATTCTCGTCTTTGTTGCGATCTCGGTTTGGACGCAAACCAATAAGAAGAAGCAGATCCTTTACACCAAGCCTAACCAGAGCGTCGACTTGGATGCCGCTAACCTCAGTACGGCAAAGCAGGAATGCGAGAACTGGGCTCTGGCTGCCGGATTGGAAACCTTGTTGAAGCGACAAGACGTTTCTCTTGATCAGAGCTACTGGGTGATCCGGGTCTTTGGCGGCGAGCTTTGTGTGCCGGATTCACCACCCGCGATAGAAGCCTTCGCCAAAATCATGAACAATGAGTTTGTTCTCGACGATCGCCGGCACGTCCGCCTGGAGCTGCGCTTCAGCTCAGGCGCTCCCACCAATACTGATGCCCTGATTTACGGCTTGAAACAACAGCAGCTTTCACTCGTTTTACTGCGCGGACACCCCTATTACCTCACCGGCGCAACTTTTGACGAGCAGATCGGACGCGACGGCTCCCGCATGTTCATCATCAGGGAACTGCGGCTGGCCAACACCTATGCTAAACAGCCCGCAATCACTTTTGAGAATGGGAAGGACAATGTGGAAGACATTCAAGGCATAATCAGCGTCAACGTGGCAGCCGCATCGCAATAATATCTGTGTTTATCTGTGTGAATCAGTGGTAAAGGCTTTTGATCTTCATTTCCCTATACAGAAGCTGCTGAAAATTAGATTCAATATGTCATCAGCCGTAGTCTCGCCGGTAATCGCATCCAGCGGACGCAACGCGCTGTAGAGGTCGATCATGATCATCTCGTGAGGAATCCTGCCTGTTACAGCTTCACGGGCCGCCGCCAGGCTCATCAATGATTCCTGCACCAGCCGCTGATGCCGGATGTTCGTAAGAAATCCGGTTTCTTGCTCGCCTGCCGATGCTCCCGAGACGGCGCTCAAAATCTCCGTCCTTAATTGATCGATTCCCTCACCAGTCACCGCGGACGTGCGCAGCATTTTCAACTCATTCGGCGGAGACAATGGAGCCTTCGCCAGGTCAGTTTTGTTGGCGGCCACCAGTGCGCGGCGGTGATGCGCTGCCTCGAATAACTCCCGATCTTCCTCTGAAATGCCTTGCGAGCTGTCGAGCACCACCAGCACCATGTCCGCCTCGCTTAGCGCCTCGTAGGACTTGCGAATGCCGATGCTCTCCGCTTCGTCGGTAGAATGGCGAATGCCGGCGGTATCGATCAGCTTCACGGGAATGCCGTTCAAGGCCACCGTCTCCGTGACCAGATCGCGGGTCGTTCCGGGAGTAGCGGTTACGATGGCGCGTTCACGTTCCACCAGGCAGTTAAACAGGCTGGATTTGCCTACGTTCGGCCTTCCCACAATGGCCAGCGTGAAGCCCTCATGCACAACTTTGCCGTAAGCGAACGACGCCAGGAGCTTCTCCAACGGCTGCTCGACTTCACTGATATGCTCCAGAATCTGCTCAGCCGGAAGCACCGCCACGTCATCTTCAGCGAAATCAATGCCCGCCTCCATGACCGCGATTAGGTTAACCAGCTTCTTTTTAATCGGCTGAAGCCGCCTGGAAAGCGCGCCCTCGAGCTGCTGTGCCGCCACTTTGGCCTGGAACAGCGTCTGTGATTCAATCAGGTCGCGCACCGCCTCCGCTTGTGTCAAATCCAGACGGCCATTCAGGAAGGCCCGCATCGTGAATTCGCCCGGTTCGGCCAGGCGCGCACCTTTGGCCAGCGCTATTTCAATAACATGCCGCAGCACCACCGGCGAGCCGTGCGCAGATATCTCTACAACATCGTCAGTTGTATAGGAATGGGGTTTGGCAAAATACGTAACCACTGCTTCGTCGATGCGCTCGCCTGTTTCATCGATCAGCTCAGAGAAGAGAGCGCGCCCGGGCTCCAGATCGTGCTTCAGGCGAAGCATCGATCCTGCAATCTTCCCCGCCTCGGGTCCCGAGAGACGCACCACACCAATGCCACCCCGGCCCGGCGGAGTAGCAATGGCAACAATCGTATCGTCCAGGTTCACATTTTCTATTTTAGAGGCGATGGATCGGAGTCGTTATTATGGTTGCGTCCTTCCATCCGGGCAAGCCGCGCATCAATGCGCTCGTAAATATGATCGAGCTTGTGGTGCAGGTGCGCCACCTCCAGCTCGGCCTTCAGGTTCACCTCATAATCCAAATCTGACTTCAGGCGGTCTTTGGCGACCTGGCGGTTCTGCGACATCATGATCACCGGCGCCTGAAGGGCGGCGATCATGGAAAGAAACAGGTTCAGCAGAATGTACGGATAGGGATCAAAATACTTTTTCAGGAATAGTGCTGTGGAATTCATTACCACCCACACTGCCATTGCAATGCCAAAAAGGATAATGAAGCTCCATGATCCACCGAATGTCGCTACTTTATCGGCGATTCGCTGTCCAAAGGTCAGCATTTCTGCCTCTTCCACGTTGGGATTGCGGGAGACCTGGGTGCGCAGCAGTTCGTTGGTGGCCCGCAGCCTGCGTCCCACCACGGTCAGCAGATCGATTGCGGCGTGCGGATGCTTATCGATGAAATCGAGCAGCCGGTCGCGATCCATGCAGAGGGTCTGCGTATCTTCGATTGCAATGGCCGTGGCTGTTCGCGAGCCGCCATCCAGGAAAGAGAGTTCGCCCACCACATCACCCTGTTGGTGTTCGCCCAGTACAATCTTTTCGCCCTCGGTGCTTTCAATAAAGATCTCTACCCGGCCGTTGCGCACGATGAAAAGATCCGTCCCGCTATCACCATACTCAAACATGGTTTCGCCCTGCTTGAAATCACGGGTATCCATCATGTGAGCCAGGGCATCACGCTCTTCATCATCCAGCAGTGCAAAAATAGGCACTTCACCGATCATGGTTACATCAGCAGACATTGGCTTCTCCCCAGGAGATTATAGAAATAGTAACCGTTAATTATCGCTTATTCGTTGGGAAGCAATATATTCGGGCAGGGAGATGCACAGATTAAGAAAAAATAAGGCCGATATCGCAAATTTGTAGTATCATCGGCTGCCATTGTTACTTTTATTCAGGAATTCTCTATATGGCAACTCCAGCCCAAGATCCTCTTGCGGGAATTAATTCAGAGATAAGATTGCTTAGAGACCAAGTGGACATACTGCAGATCTCTGCTGCCGAAAAAACCAAACCTTGGTATAAACAACTCTCAACCCTAGTCAGCATAGCCGCATTCTTAATTTCAACAATTGGCGGTGGCATTTCCTACTTGGCCCAGCAGAATAGGAATCGCCAACTGGATCGTGCTGACAAATTGGCTACATTGAGGCAGCTCACCATTGATATCGTGGAAGTTCAACGACAGTTATATGATCTGGATTACTCTAAAGACCTCATTAAGGCAAATAATTTTAATATTCTCCTAAATAACAAGCGCGAGATCATGGTGTCGCGCGCTACAGAACTCATAGACGAGATTCCCGATCTTGCACCTTCAGAGATTCTGTTCACTCTGGCGGTGCAGGAACAGATGGATGGGCATTGGCAAAAAGCAGAAAAACTTATACTGAAAGCATTGGATAATCACGACAGACTTGGAACAACTAAACTGCCGCCGTATTTTGGCGGTAATATATATGACACCCGGCACAGGAATACCGGATGGCTTGAAAAAGGGCCGAGAACAATTCGAACTCGCTATAAATATAATCGCAAATCGCAGAGATGAGCATTCGCTTTTCCTCAAGGGATTTACTTATGACGTTTGGGGAGGAATGGAATACTCCAATAATCAGATAAAAGAAGGAAAGCAAGCATTTGATCTTGCCCAAAGCACCTACGAAGGTCTACCAGCAGGTAATCGACAACTTAATTTAAATTCACTTGCGGTACACAAAATGACTGCATTTCGGGCTACTTCCGCTGCTGCAGATGTTGTCAAAGATTTGCTAGGAACTTGGCGGAGCCAAGATGCAGTCCCTCTGCAAGTAACAATCACGGACGGAAAAGACGGGATGCTTCAAGCCAGCCTTCATTTCCCTGATGGACCACTACCATCAAACGGGACGATAACTTTGGAAGATGATACTGTAGCGGACTTAGTTTGGCCCTCCACCTCCACCTGGATGGGGCCCGCAGCTTTTAATTTTCGGCCAAATTGCGACTCCATCTCGGAAGAAGAACTCTAATCTTCGAGCAGACGGGACAACCGCCAAAAGAACTGCTCAAAGCGAGTATGGATCAACCAGCATGATGGAGTTTATACCATGTTCAGAGTGATGTATCCCAACCAGCAAAGCCAAAAAGTCTCGGGCGAGGCAGCAGCAGAGCAGATTCCCAGCCCCTACTCACGCGCTGGAGAAATGCGTGTGAGCTTAACGGGCGTTTGAATGACATCTCTCATTGGGATACAGCATGGCCTCCCCTAAAGTAAGGACATTAGCCGGGGCGGCTGTGCCGCACGTATCTGGGCTTAGCGGCGCCGCATGGGAGGTTTGGAAGGCTTGTAGTCCTTGGGATAGACCACCACATACCGGCGCATGCCTTCCCCTTCACTTTGCGTGACGAGGGTTTCATGCCCGCGAAAAGCCAAGTGAATCAGGCGGCGCTCCCGTGAGGTCATAGGACCAAATTCGTAGGGAATGCCGGTCTTCAACACGCGCTCTGCCGCTACCTGGGCAGCCAGCTTGAGTTCCTGCTGGCGCGCGGCGCGGTATCCGCGGCAATCAAAGCTGATCTTGTCATGGTCTTCTGGTGAAAGGCGCAGCGACTCGTGGACGATGGTCTCAATAGAACGCAGCAGCTCTGCTCCGCGCTCCAGCACAAGTGAACTGTCTGGCCCTCCCAGTTCTACCAGAATGTCCGGCTGCTCCAGGTCCAGCCCGCCCGGCGCCTGCGGAGGATTCACAGTAATGCGGTATTTCAGCTTGAACGCCCCGTGCGTGATGATGGTCTTCAGCAGGGCATCGATTTTTTTGGCAACTGCGACTTTGTCCTGAAGCATAGCCTTAATCCAAACCGGCGATTATACAGTCTGGCTAACGTTTACGGGTGGCGCGGCGCTCCACGCTCTTGCGCACCTGTTTGCCAAATGAAGTCTGATTGATGCCGACCTGCTGGATCCAGCCAAGAATATTACTGATGGCCCAATAGATACCCAAACCCGAAGAGAGGTTCCAACTGATCACGCCCATCATCACCGGGGTCACAATCTGCAGCATTTTCTGCTGTGCGGGATCCATTCCCGCCTGCGGTGTGCTCCTCTGGGTGATGAACATGGTGACGATAATGAGGATGGGGAGAATATGGAGCGGATCGGGAGCCGCCAGATCATGAATCCACACCCAGTTTGCATGGCGCAACTCGATGGCATTGCCCAGCATGGAATAAAACGCAAACAGGAAAGGCATTTGCAGCAGCAGCGGGAAACAGCCTCCTACCGGATTCACACCCTCGCGCTTGTAAAGCTCTGACATTTCCTGCTGCATCTGCGCCCGCCGAGGATCGGTAAGGCTGTAGCGCTTGTATTTCTCCGTGATCGCCTTTACCTGCGGCTGGATTTTCTGCATCTTCAGCGAAGATTTCATGCTGGAAATGCGCAGTGGCAGCAACGCCAGGTTGATCACAATCGTGAGGAAGACGATCGCCCAGCCCCAGTTGTGGATCATGCGTTCATAGGTCCAGCGAAGCCACGCAAACAACGGACGCGAGATGAAGCCGAAGAACCCAAAATCAAGGATTCCGCGCAGGTCCGGGCCGCTTGGCTGCGCCTTCACGCTCTCCAGAAGCTCTACCGCTTTCGGCCCTACAAACAGCCGTTCTCGCGTGATGCCGTTCGGATTGCCAATGGCAACTCCCAGTATCGGCGCTTTGTCTTTGCCGGCTTCTTCCGGCTTGTCCAGGTTGCGCGGTATCTCCATCTGCGTGTGCAGGGTCACCGCCGCCGAATCCTTCGGCGCGTCCGGCATGAACACTGCGGCAAAATATTGGTCTACAGTGCCAATCCACTGAAAAGGTCCATTGATGGTCTGGCCGCCGACTACCCATTTTTTGCTTGTAAGAAACCCGCCTGATTGTGGCGGCTTGCGCGTGATTTCGCCGTCCTGCTGCCAGTCGATGCGGGTGCCGGCATAGCTGGAAAGCACGGTCTGGTCGCCGAACCCGCCGGGCCACTGCGGATACGCAGCCACAAAATTTCCTTTGTTGGTGACCTCGGTCTGAACGCCCACTACATAACTTGATCTGTCGAACGTGAAGGTCTTGCGCGCCTGCGTATCGCCATCCGCATATTCAAACGTGATCGAAGCCGGAGCAGACTGGCTTCCCGTCTGGCTCGGTACATAGAGCACCTCATTCAGCTTCTTGCTGAGCTCCTGGTCATAAGAAAACAGTGAGAGCGGGTAACCGAGGACCGGAGCCGTAACCGGATTCACGATATCCAGAGGCTGGTTCTTGTCGTTGGTGTATTTCTTGAGAATCCAAGACCTTATCAAGCCTCCCTTGTTGCTGAAGGTGATCTTGTAAAGATCGTTCTCGATGGCGGTTTCTGTCTCAGCGCTGCCCTGCCTGGAGGCTGCCGTTTGAGTCGGTGTAGCAGTTGCACGTCTGGCAACCGTGGACGTAGTGGAAGACGGAGAATTTGACGGTGTTGGAGTTGGCTGTTGTTGTTGCTGCTGAGAAGGTGGATTTCCTGGCTGCTGCGCGGGCGGCGCAGGCTTCGGCATCAGGTACGACAGCAACCCCATGCCGACAATCGTCAGCAGGACCACGAGCAGCAGCCGCTTTTCTGTGCCGGTCTCTTTCTTGGGATCGTAGTATTCAGTCAACTTTTCTTCTCAATGAATCTTTGTGGCACCGGATCATAGCCTCCGCGCGCCATGGGATTGCAGCGGAGCACCCGCCAGAATGCCAGCGCTGTGCCCGGAAAAAAACCATGCCGCGCCACGGCTTCGGCCGCGTACTCCGAACAGCTTGGAACATAACGGCACGAAGCCGGCAATAGCGGCGAGATTAGCGTCTTATACAGCTTGAGACCGAGGATAGCCGGTTGTCTCATCGCGTTGTTCTCTTCTCTACTGGGGCCTTTCTACTGGGGCCTTCTGGATCGCGGTAAATATCTGCCCGATCTCTGCATCCAGCTTTGCGAACTCCATATCCAACACCTGCCGCCGCGGATGCAGCACCACATCCAGCGGCAGCACCAGCTCTGCCAGGTGCTGCTGCACCGCTGCCTTCATCCTGCGGCGAATACGATTGCGCTGCACTGCGCCTCCCAGTACCTTGCCGACAGTGAAGCCCACACGTGGGCCTGCATTGTCACTACGGCGGCGGTAGAAAACCGTGATATTCCCTGAAAAATGTTTTCTGCCTTCCTGGTATACAACCTGAAAATCCGCGTGTTTCAGCAGCCGCATGCTGCTGGGGAAGTTCCGTGAAAATTGTCTCTGATGTTCGTCCACGGCTGGCGTACGGCTGGCACTTACTTGAGGATCCTATTCACGGAAACCGGGCTTCACCGAAACGCGCTTGCGTCCTTTGGCGCGGCGGCGTGACAGCACGGCTTGTCCGCTCTTGGTCTTCATTCGGGTACGAAAACCGTGCGTCTTCGAACGGCGGCGACGGTTAGGTTGAAACGTGCGCTTGGGCATGAACTATGGCGCTCCTACTCAAAATATGTTGCACAGGCCAAACGAAAAGTATAAAGGAATAAAAGAGATTACGCCATTATGGCAGAAAGGTGATCTGCACTCGGGGCACTCATATCTTATCACGACATTTTCTGCCGAACGGTTTTTTCACCGTGCGGAGAACTGCGCTCGCAATCCAGGTTCTCACGGTGATGTGTCAATAGAAAACTGGCCTGAAAGAAACTCTTTTGCATCTCGGAAGAAAAATCTGAACTTTCTTATCTTCATCTGCACGAAAAATGTTTCAACTCAATTCACTGGCCCTGCTGTTTTGCACTGTGCTCGCGACAAAACTTGCGCCAAACAATTTTTCGAGAAAATTTTCAATTCTCATTTCCACAGCATAAAACTTTCATGCTAGACTGCCGAACAGTCTAAAGAATCTTATTTGCACTACAATATGTTCAGGTGCTCTGTGGATGCCCCCACAAAGCAGAGACGGATGTTCAATTCCTAAAGCAGGGCCGTGTCGGCTCGCAGAAATTATCACGCATGTCATTATCATCAACTGCTACTGCTACCGCCAATCCATGGCTCCGAATCCTCGGAGCACTCGAAAAAAAGATCAGCCGGCACTCATATGACACGTGGCTCAAACCAACACGGTACAGCCACTCCAACGGATCCATTATCTTCGTCCGGGTCCCTACGCCAGAGTTCCGCCATATCGGAGAAAAATTTGGAGACCTGATTCAGGAAGCGATGGATACCTTCGCTCCCGAGTTTCAGGATGTGAAGTTCATCACTGCAGAAGAAGATCCGACCACGCCGCCCATGCGTCCTGATGGCGGTTTTGCTCCGGTCTCCGCTACCGGTGCGGCTGCGGCCAGCACTTCTGCGGCAAAGCAGCAACGCTTTGACTGGGATTCTGCCGCGCAACTGAATCCCCGCTATACTTTCGAAGCTTTTGTGATCGGCTCCGGGAATCAATTCGCCCACGCAGCGGCCCAGGCCGTCGCTGAAAGACCTTCCAAGGCCTACAACCCGCTATTCCTGTATGGCGGTGTAGGAATGGGCAAGACTCACCTGATGCAGGCCATTGGCCACGAGGTGAAGCGCCGCCAGCCCCAGGCTGCCATCTGCTACATCTCCAGCGAGAAATTTACCAACGAGCTGATCAACTCCCTGCGCTATGACCGTATGGTGTCATTCCGTGGTAAGTTCCGCAACGTCGATGTCTTGCTCATCGACGACATTCAGTTTCTCGCCCATAAGGAACGCATGCAGGAGGAGTTCTTCCATACTTTCAATGCCTTGCATGAGTCGATGAAGCAGATTGTGATCGCCAGTGATCGTCCACCGAAAGAGTTGGCCGAGATAGAAGACCGGCTGCGCTCGCGATTCGAATGGGGATTGATTGCCGATATCCAGCCGCCCGATCTGGAAACCAAGGTCGCTATCCTGCAGAAGAAAGCCGAGTCTGACCGGGTTTCACTAAGCATCGACCTGGCCCTGTATATCGCCTCGAACGTGCGTACCAACGTTCGTGAACTGGAAGGCGCGCTGATTCGCCTGCTGGCTTATTGCTCCCTGACGGGTGCTGAAATCAGCCTGGCCACCGCGCAGCAGGTACTCAAGAACTTCATTGACTCCCAGACCCGCAAAATCACCATTGACGCAATCCAGAAGGCCGTAGCTGAGCAGTTTGGGCTGCGCGTGAATGAAATCAAGGCCAAGAGCAACTCCCGCGCTATTGTCTTCCCGCGGCAGATTGCCATGTATATGGCTAAGAGAATGACAGAGGCCTCCCTGCCGGAAATCGGCCGCCAATTTGGGGGCAAGCACCATACCACCGTGATGCATTCGATCGATAAGATCGAAGAGCAGCGCCAGTCAGATAAAGATCTGAACCGGATGCTGAACAAGCTCACGGAAAATTTGAGCAATTAGTTCGCAGTTAGCAGGTTCGAAAGCGCATGCAGTAGTATGCCACCAGCTTTTCCACTTTTCTGACTCGTTTTCTCTGCGGATGATGTGGAAGCTCTGTGGAAACGGTGAATCACCGGACGGAAACTGAAGTCAGGTACCGGGAATACACCGGCCACACAAAACCAGGTACCAGTCTTGCACTTGGATAAAACCGGGATGATTCTGGAACACAAAGGTTTGTACCTGATTCCCACTTTTCCGCAGGCAACGACTATTACTGCTATTTTTTATTATTTTCTTTTGATATATAAGTAACACCAGTATTCTCAAGGGGGCCACAATATGCCTTCTTCCGCAGGTGCAGAGGCGGGAGCCGCAATGGAAATCAGCGTAAGCAAACAGGATCTTCTGAAGGAACTCACCGCGACCCAGGGAGTGGTCGAGCGCAAGACCACCATTCCCATCCTGTCCAATTTCTTATTTGAGGCCGCGGGAGACAAGCTCTCGATTACGGC
>Ga0066662_10000325_pt1 | contig 20960 bp, 16 predicted proteins | sample GraSoiAngelo_111_FD_133939 | JGI IMG/M metagenome (GOLD analysis project Ga0066662, IMG submission 133939) | Grasslands soil microbial communities from the Angelo Coastal Reserve, California, USA - 14_0903_12_40cm | ecosystem: Environmental > Terrestrial > Soil > Grasslands | place: USA...
CGGCGAGCGACGCGAGTTTCATAGATGATGCTTGCAGCCCGTCCGTTCATAAAAGATTGCGGGCAGGGAATGAGCTTTTTCCTCTACAGTTCTCTTTAACCGTCCGCTTGACAATGAAACTCCCTGCGGTTAAGTTTTCTCGTCTTTATGAAATGATCTTTCTAAAAGGGTAGAGGAGCGGTCTCCAATAGTAGCCGGGCGCTTGAGACAGGAGGGTTCGTAGCTTTCGGTGAAAGGGGCAGATCGCCGAAACTCGCTTGAAGCGCTCATCCCTCATGAGCGGCGGGTTGGTTGCTGCGGCTAAATCCGCAGGACTGTCATCGAAACAGGTTCGGTGGAGAGCTACGCGACACTTTCACGAATTCTTGAGCGCGCGATTTGAATCCAGGCTCAAGGTGGAAAAGATTCTGAAGAGGTCGGTCGTGTTCACACACGATGCGGCCTCTTTGCTTTTTCGGCAGGCGCTCGGCGTTCAGTAACGCCATCTCCCCCGCCTTCGATCTCTTCAATACGTTCGTTATGAATCTTAAACCTCAGTTGATGAAGTTCGGCGGAACTTCCGTCGAAGATGCTGACGCTATCAATCGCGTTAGCCAAATTGTTTATTCGAGAAGGGATTCCCTGCCCATCGTCGTCGTTTCGGCAATGAGCAAGGTTACGGACGCGCTTCTCTTCTGCGCGCAAAGGTCAGCAGAAGGAGAACTGGAAGCGGCGCGCGATGTGATTGAAGAACACTTTCTACGCCATACGACGGTCGCGCAAGATTTATTGAGCACGAGCGAGCGCGCAAGCTTTGAATCCTTAGTCGAAGACGCGCGCGCAAACGTAGCAATCATCTCGCGCGCCATTCGTGAGAAGCGCCAACCTTTCGCGCTCTTGCAGGATGCGCTCGCTTCCATAGGCGAGACTCTTTCGGCTTCCCTGCTCGCAGCCGTGTTGCGTGAAAAAGGATTGCCCGCACGATTCGTTGATGCGCGGCAGTTCATCGTCACAGACGACGCATGGGGGCGCGCCGCGCCGTTGATGAAAGAGACAGAGCAGAAGACGCGTGCGCTCATTCAGCCTCTGCTCGAAGCGTCCGAGTTGCCCGTCATGGGCGGCTTCATAGCTTCGACCGAGAGCGGCGAGACGACAACCTTAGGGCGCGGAGGCTCTGACTTTACGGCTGCAATCGTCGGCGCTTCTCTTCATGCTCAGGAGATTCAGATTTGGACCGACGTTCCCGGCGTGATGACAGCAGACCCGCGAATTGTACGAAGCGCACGCACTATTCCCAGACTCTCTTACGCGGAAGCTTCGGAACTCGCCTACTTCGGCGCAAAGGTTCTGCATCCTAAAACTATTCTTCCCGCAGTAGAGCGCAGCATTCCGGTCCGCATCTGTGATTCACGCAACCTGGAAGCGCAAGGCACGGTCGTCTATTTCGACGCCGGACGAACGCCCCGCACGGTGAAAGCAATCGCGCACAAGATGGGCGTTCACATCCTGAGCGTCACGTCCGCGCGAATGCTCGGCGCTTACGGTTTCCTGCGCGCCATCTTCGATGTCTTCGAGCGTCATAAGACGATTGTTGATGTCGTGACCACTTCGGAGGTGAGCGTCTCAATCTCTCTGGAAGACACGGACGCGCTCGATTCTATTGTCAGAGATTTGCAAGAGGTCGGTGAAGTTAAAGTCGAGCGCGGGCGCGCAATCATCTGCGTCGTAGGCGAAGGCTTGCGCAACACGTCCGGCATCGCAGGCCGTCTTTTCAATACCATCAGGGACATAAACGTACTGCTAATCTCGCAGGGAGCATCAAGCATCAACCTGACCTTCGTCATAGAAGAGGAGCGAGCGGCTGAAGCGGTCCAGCGTCTGCACGCTGCGTTCTTCGAGCAGGCTGCAGAAGAGACTTTGTCGCACGCTGGCGGCCATTAACATGGATTTAGTCGAGCTTACACGAACGCTCATAGACATTCCGTCCGTCTCAGGCGAAGAGGACGGGGTCGGGCGCTTTCTTTTTAACTATCTTCAAAGCCTCGGCTTCAAGGTAGAGCGTCAGGAGATAGCTCCCACACGCGCCAATATCATTGCGACTGCGGGCGCGCAACCATCCCGCGTAATGCTTTCAACGCACATGGACACAGTGCCGCCGCACATCCGGTCCGGCGAAGACGAAGATTTCATAACGGGGCGCGGCTCGTGCGACGCGAAAGGAATCATAGCCGCGCAGATTTTTGCGGCGAGGCGTTTGATAGAAGAAGGAGTTGAAGATGTTGGGCTGCTCTTTACAGTTGACGAAGAGCAGGCGAGTCTGGGCGCACGCGCTTTGAACTCGCACGAGCTTGCACGCTCCTGCCGCTATCTAATCAATGGCGAACCTACGGGTAACTTGCTCGCCACAGGCTCGAAAGGCTCTCTGCGCGTTCGCATTCACACGGAAGGTCGCGCGGCGCATTCCGCTTATCCTGAGCGCGGGGAATCTGCAATAGAAAAATTATTGGATGTTCTATCGGACGTGCGTGCGTGCGAGTGGCCTGTCGAGGATTTCTTCGGCTCGACGACCTGCAACATTGGCGTGATTGCGGGCGGAACGAGAACGAATGTCGTTCCGGCTGAGGCGCAGGCTGATCTGCATTTCCGTCTTGTGACGGATTCAACGGTTATAAAGAGTATGCTCGAAGAGATTGTGCGCGGGCGCGCCGTGGTTGAATATCTTTCTGTCTCTGATCCAGTGCGAATGCTCGCCCTTGAAGGCTTCGAGCAATGCGTCGTGCGCTTCACGACAGACATCACGTATCTATCGAATTGGGGAACACCGCTTCTTCTAGGTCCAGGCTCAATCTTCGACGCGCACACTGAACACGAGAGAGTTTCAAAGCGCGAGTTGAAAGAAGCAGTCGAGCTTTACGTGCGAATGGCGCGTGCGCTTCTGGCTAAAGATAGCGTAAGCGCTGCATGTACGGGTCAGTACCACCTGCGGTAGCGGGTGGGTCTTAGCCGCGCAAAACCCACCCGCTACCGCAGGTGGTACTGACAAAACTGCACCGTACATTACTTGTTAAAGGAAACTGTAGATGAAACTTGCGTTAATCGGTCACGGCGCGATGGGAAAGCTTGTAGAAGCGCACGCCGCGCGGGAAGGTCACGAAGTATCAAGAGCGATTACTTCCAAAGATGCCGCGCGCGGCGTTGAAACTTTGGCAGAAGCTTTGCGAGGCCACGATGCCGCGATAGATTTTTCTGTTGCCGATGCGGTTCGCACAAACGTAGAGGCTTGCGTGCGTGCTCATGTTCCGCTTGTTGAAGGAACAACGGGTTGGAACTCTGAGCTTGATTTTGTGCGCGAGTTTGTCAATCAACATAACGGCGCACTAATCTATGGCGCGAACTTCTCAATAGGCGTGAACCTCTTTTACAGGGTTGTTGCGCAAGCCGCCGAACTGTTCAGCGCTGTCGACGGCTACGAGCCTTTCATAGAAGAGGCTCATCACTCGCGTAAGCGCGACGCGCCATCTGGCACTGCGCTGAAATTACGCGACATCGTTGCCGCGCACACAGCGGGCGACATCTCAGTTGCTTCAACTCGCGCAGGCCACATAGCGGGCACGCATCGCGTAGGGTTTGATTCACTCGCGGATCAAGTCCTTCTCACGCACACTGCTCGCTCGCGCGAAGGTTTTGCAGCAGGAGCGCTTCTTGCTGCGCGTTGGATTACGGGCAGGCAGGGCGTTTACGAATTTACAGATGCTATTGACGAGATTCTCAAAGAAAGGAAAGTTTAAGTCATGACATTAGACACAAGCTGGCTCAGAGGCTGCGCGACTGCGCTCGTTACGCCGTTCAAAAAGGGCGGAGAGATTGACGAAGAGAGATTGCGCGCTCTCATTGAATATCAAATCCAGGGCGGCGTTCAACTCCTTGTTCCTTGCGGGACGACGGGCGAGAGTGTGACGATGACGGATGAAGAGAACGAGCGCGTCGTAAAGATTACGATTGAGGTGGCGCAAGGTCGCGCGCACGTAATCGCAGGCGCAGGAACTAATTCGACGGCGAACACAATCAATAAAGCTAAGTTTGCGCGAGACGCTGGCGCTGATGCCGTGCTCGTTGTTGCGCCTTACTACAACAAGCCAACGCAAGCGGGCCTCGACGCGCACTTTCGAGCCGTCGCAGAAGCTGTCCCGGATACGCCCGTCGTTTTATACAACGTGCCCGGCAGAACTTCATCGAACATCGCGGCGCAGACTACATTGAAGCTCGCGCGCGAGGTTGAAAATATCGCGGCGGTCAAAGAGGCTTCCGGCAATTTCTCGCAGATCATGGAAATTCTGCGCTCTCGGCCTGAGAATTTCCGCGTGCTGTCGGGTGACGACGCGATAACGCTTCCAATGATTGCGCTCGGTGCGGACGGACTCATCTCCGTTGCATCGAACGAAGCGCCCGTTCTAATATCCGAGATGGTCAATGCGGCGCTCAATAGCGATTGGGAATTGGCGCGCGACAGGCATTATCGTCTGCTGTCGCTGATGGAGGTGAATTTCATAGAGACGAGTCCCGGTCCTGTCAAAGCCGCGCTCGCGTTGATGGGTTTGATTGAAGAGAATTTGCGTCTGCCGCTCGTGCCTGTGATGGAAGAGACTCGCAAGCGCGTGCGCGCAGTCATCGAAGAGTTGGGATTGCTTCGGGAGACCACACATGCAGTTGCGTGAGCAGATAGAAGCGCTCGCCTCTGAAGACAAGCGAGAGTTTTCCGAAAGCGACCGCGCTGTGTTCGATGCGTTCAAGGCTGCGCTTAATCGAGGCGAGGTTCGAGCGGCTGAGCGCGATGGAAGTGGCACATGGCGCGTCAACTCATGGGTCAAGCGCGGCATTCTCCTGGGCTTTCGCATGGGCGCGCTTGTAGAGATGTCAGTCTCTCCTTCTTTACGTTTCTTTGACAAGGATACTTATCCGGTGCGCGCAACAACTGTTTCTGAAAATGTGCGCATCGTTCCCGGAGGTTCGAGCGTGCGTGACGGCACATACCTTGCTCCGGGCGTTGTCTGTATGCCGCCTATGTATGTGAATGCGGGCGCGTATGTTGACGAAGGGACGATGATTGACAGCCACGCGCTCGTAGGCTCTTGCGCGCAGGTTGGAAAGCGCGTGCATCTTTCTGCCGCAGCACAAGTGGGCGGCGTGCTTGAGCCTGTCGGCGCAGTTCCGGTCATCATTGAAGATGATGTTCTAGTCGGCGGCAACTGCGGAGTCTATGAAGGCACGATTGTGCGCGAGCGTGCGATCCTCGCGCCGGGCACAATCCTGACGGGCGCGACGCCTGTTTACGACACTGTGCGAGGCGAAGTTTATAGCCGAAGCGAAGCGAAGCCGCTGGAGATTCCTGCTGGCGCTGTGGTCGTGCCGGGCGCTCGTGCATTCCAGCGCGGACACGGGGCTGCGTGGAATCTTTCGCTCTACACGCCTGTGATCGTGAAGTACCGCGACGAGAAGACGGACCGCTCTGTTCAGTTGGAGGACGTTTTGCGTTGAGCGATTTTCTTCCTGCCAGGAGGTTGCGCGGAATCGAGAAGAGCATTATCCGCCAGGTCTTCGACCGTGCACGTCCGGGCAGCATCAACCTTGGATTGGGCGAGCCTGATCTTCCAACTCCAGACTGCATACGCGAGGCTGCGGCGCGCGTCATACGCGAAGAGCAGAACGGCTACACGATTCATGCTGGGCTTAAAAGTTTGCGCGAGCGTGTTGCAGGTGATTACTCGCATCTACGTTTGACGCCGGACCAGGTAATCATCACGGCTGGCTCGCAGGAAGCGCTGTACCTTGCGCTGATGACGATTGTTGACGAAGGCGACGAGGTCTTAATTCCCGATCCGGGTTTCGTAGCTTACCCGACGATTGTGAGAATGGCTGGTGGCGTGCCCGTTCGTTATCGACTGCCAGCCTCGCGCGATTTTGCTTTCGACGCTGAGGATTTTCGCAGCCGCTTGAGTCCAAGGACGAAGGTTGTAGTCTCGATCAGTCCGTCGAATCCAACTGGGCGCGTGCTTTCAAGAGATGAATTGAGAGAGATGGCCGTTGCGCTCCAAGAAACTAACGCGCTCGTCATAAGCGACGAGATTTACCGCGATCTCTATTTCACGCATGAGCGACCCGCTTCGATTTCAGAATACTACGCGAACACTTTAATAATCGGCGGCCTTTCAAAATCTATGAGCATGACGGGCTGGCGATTGGGCTGGATGTGCGGGGTTGAAAGTGTTGTAAGAAGCGCGCTCATACTTCACGGCTATGTGACAACGTGCGCCTCTACAGTTTCGCAGAAAGCTGCTCTCGCCGCGTGGACAGTGGAAGGAGAGAATGCGCGACGAGAGGCGCGTCAGAAATTTCTTGAGCGCCGCGATTATCTGCTCGCACTGCTCGAAGAAAAGATAGGCTTGCACTCCGTAACACCTGACGGAGCTTTCTACACGATGGTCAAGGTTGATGATGATTCGATGCGAGTTGCGGAAGCGATGCTTGAACACGGCGTCATCACAGTTCCGGGCGCAGCGTTCGGCGAAGAAGGCGAGAGCTACTTGCGCGTCTCGTTCTGCGCTGATAAGCCTGTGCTTGCCGAAGGCGTGCGACGAATGGGTGAGGCATTAAGAATAGAGACAAGTGAAAAGATATAAGAGTGGCAAATGCCGGGAGCGCAGGCGGCTCGCCTGCATTGAGCGCACGATAGGGCGCGAACAAATGTTGAGCGTGCAAGGCACGCTTGCAGGCGAGCCGCCTGCGCTCCCGGCAGTCTGGAGATAGTATTTATGACCGGAAAATATAGAGTCGGCATTCTTGGAGCGACGGGCACGGTAGGTCAGCGCTTCTTGCAGTTGTTGGACGGGCATCCTCAATTCAATGTGACGGCGCTCGCGGCATCCGGTCGGTCGCAGGGGAAAACTTACGAGGAGTCCTGCGCGTGGCGTCTGCCGGGCGAGCCGCCTGCGAGCGCGCGAAATATAGTCGTCGAAGCGCCGCAGCCTCCGCTCGATTGTGATCTGATTTTTTCAAGTCTTCCCGGCGACATTGCGCGTGAGGTGGAAGGAAGTTTCGCAGACGCTGGCTACGCGGTCATCAGTAATTCGTCTGCTTACAGGATGGATGAGGACGTTCCGCTTCTGATACCCGAAGTCAATCACGAGCATCTGGCGCTTCTGGACAAACAGCGTGCGCTGCACGCGAACCGCAAAGGCTTCATCGTCACTAATCCCAACTGTTCTACGATCATGCTCGCACTGGCGCTCGCGCCTCTTCACGCGCGATTCGGCATCAAGGCAGTCATAGCGACAACGATGCAGGCTCTATCCGGCGCAGGCTATCCGGGCGTAGCATCGCTGGACATCACAGACAACGTGCTGCCCTTCATAGCGAACGAAGAAGAAAAGATTGAGAGCGAGACGCGCAGAATTTTAGGACGCTTTAGCAATGATGGGATAACTCATGCGCCCTTCGCTGTCAGCGCGCAAACGAACCGCGTCAACGTCTCGGACGGGCACATGGCGGCGGTCAGAGTTGAGCTAAGGCGTAAAGCCGAGCCGGATGAAGTGAGCGCGGCACTCGCATCGTTCACATCACTTCCGCAAGAGTTGAAACTGCATTCAGCGCCGGAGCAACCCATAATTGTTCGCTCCGAAATTGATCGCCCGCAGCCCCGTCTTGACCGCGATGCGGGACGCGGCATGAGCGTGACAATCGGACGCATCGCGCGCGATACAGTGATGGATTACCGCTTCGTAACGCTCAGCCACAACACGATTCGCGGAGCGGCAGGCGCAGCCATTCTCAACGCAGAGCTTCTCATTGCGACCAACAGGCTGTAGGGCAGAGAGGAACGAAGGGATGAGGGCAGAGGGATGAGGGATGAATGAATTGAAAGAAGGAAAGCACTTTCTCTTTCTTTTACTTCATCCCTCATCCCTCATCCTTCATCCCTTCGTTCATCCCTCATCCCTTGGATTTGGCACTCCTTCCTCTTTCGCTATTTACAATACTGTGGAAGTAACTAAAATGTGTCCCACAAAAGCGCGTCTCTTTTGCCATGATAAAAAATGAAAGCTCTTGTAGTTGATGACAACGATGTGATTCGCGGTAACGTCTCTGAAGTGCTGCGTGAAGACGGCTGGGAAGTCTTTGAGGCAGACTCAGCCGAGCAGGCTTTTGAGATGCTTCAACAGGACCAATGGTCTCTGGTCTTCTGCGACGTAAGGCTCAGCGATAACAAACGGGACGAAGGCTATGCGGTCTTACGCCGCTTCACGCAGGAGCAACCAGAAGCGCAGATTGTCTTGATGACAGGTCACGGCTCTGCCGTAGGCGCGCTCGACGCCGTTTCATCCGGCGCTTACGACTATCTGATGAAGCCCTTCGATGTCGAGGACGTTCTGAGAATCTCTCAGGCCGTGCGCAGAGGAATTGAGAAGCGCGCTCGACCCGGCACGACGGGCGAACTCCCGTCAACTCCCGTTTACACTTCCGCAGACATTAATCTGGTTGGCGTAAGCGCGGCATTCGTCGCCGTGATGAAGTTAGTGGGCCGGGTCGCCGCAACGAATCTTCCGGTCTTGATTACAGGCGAATCAGGCACGGGCAAGGAGATCGTTGCGCGCGCCATACATCGCAGAAGCCCGCTCGCCGATAAGCCGTTTGTCGCGGTCAACTGCGGCGCGATACCTTCGGAACTAATCGAGTCGGAACTCTTCGGCCACGTGCGCGGCTCGTTTACAGGAGCGACAGTTGATCGCAAAGGTCTATGGCTTGAAGCGGACGGCGGCACGGTTTTTCTGGATGAGATAACGGAGACGAGTCTTGCCTTTCAGGTAAAACTCCTTCGGGCACTTCAGGAGGGAGAGATTCGGCGCGTAGGCTCAAACTACACGCAGCGCGTCAACGTGCGCGTCATCGCTGCGACGAACCGTGACGCGGAACAGGAGATGCGCGCAGGCCGCTTCCGACAGGACTTGCTCTACAGGCTGAACGCCGTCACACTTCATCTCCCGCCCTTGCGCGAACGACGCGAAGACATTCTTGCGCTCGCTAAATTTTTCGCCCAGCGTATGACGCCTGAAGACGGACCGCCCATAAGTTTCTCGCGCGATGCTCTACTGCTTCTTCAGTCTTACGACTGGCCCGGCAACATACGCGAGCTTGAGAACGCGATAGTGCGCGCAGCGGCGCTTTGCGATCAGGTTATACGCCCGGAAGATTTGCCTGAGCGCGTGCGCGAATCTTCTAAAGCAATGGCAGAAGAGACTACTACTACTACTGCGCAGACCGTCCAACCAACAGAAGCTAAACCGGAAGAAGACGGCGAGGAGTTGTTATCGCTCGCAGCGGTCGAAGCACGCCACATTCATAGAGTGCTCGCGCACACGGGCGGCAACAAACAGGCCGCCGCGCGCGTTCTAGGCATTGACCGCACAACGCTGCAACGCAAGCTTGAGCGATATAATCTGGAAAGCAACGGGATGGACGGACGCGCTGCTAAAGAGTCGAAGAATTGAAGACGTGCAATTAAAGTTTGTACTCTCTCATTCACACACGGCTAAAGCCATGTGAGAATGAGAGGATGTTTCACTTGTATCTGCGCCGGAGTTGAAGTCTCAGCTAAAGACAGGCGTGCACATACCTGACGAGTCGAACCCATTCTTCGTCGCTCATCTCTATTATCCTTAAACCCAGGTGATAGCTGTTTGTAGTTTTATCGTCTAACAGCCACTTGCACCACTTCGGCGTGGCGTACATTTCGATAGGTCCCGTGGGAAGATTAAGCGTTAGATGGAGCGTGCTGCCGACTATGTTTAAGTATCTGCCGCCGATGCGATTCGATGGAAGGCTCACGGCCAATCCTGTCTCGCTCAAGTTCTGCGTCGTGCCCATTATCTGCGGCGTTTCGCGCGCTCCCTTTTCCGCTTCGTACCACGGAGAGCTTAATCGCAGAGAGATGTTCAACTCTGCGTCGCATCGCGGAGCCTGGCGACGACCGAAACCTTCGGTGTCAATGAATTGATTAGGCGGCGACGATTGCATCAACGCTCTCATGGCTTCCCTCCCTGCGCCGGAAAACTTCCTGCGCTATCTCGATTATGTGAAGCGTGTCGAAAGGCTTCGCAACAACCCAGTCCACTCCTGCGGCCTTTCGTTCGTGCGATCCTACGGCCTCGCCCCAGCCCGTGACGACCGCGAGCGGAATCGCCTTGTTGCGCTCGCGCACGGCTCGCGCAAGTTCCCAACCGCTCATGCCCGGCATTCCAACGTCCGTGAAGATCGCGTCAAACGTCTCGCTTTCAAAGAGCGAGAGCGCCTCGCGCCCGCCTTCTGCCAGGACAACCTCGCAGCCCTCTTTCTTCAGTATGTCGTGAAGAAGATCGCGCACATGCTCCTCGTCATCCACGACGAGAATTTTCGTTTGCACTAGTTGAGCGTGCGCGCGCACGGGGTTCGGAAGCTCGCCCGTGGGTTTAGGCTTCACGGCGCTTTTGGCTATGGGAAGCTGTATGCGAAAACTTGTACCGCGCCCGACTTCGGATTCGACGGCAACCGTTCCCTCGTGACGACGTATGATGCCGTAGCCTACGGCAAGCCCGAGTCCCATTCCGGTCTTGCCCTTAGTCGTGAAGAAAGGATCGAAGATGCGAAGTCTTACCTCTTCGCTCATGCCTATGCCTGTGTCGTTCACTGAGATTTCAACATGCTCGGCTATCTTCTGCGCAGAGAGCGTGAGCGTGCCGCCGTCAGGCATTGCGTCAACGGCGTTGAAGACCATGTTGACTAGAACTTCGCGGAGTTCCGATTCGTCGCCCATGATGAGCGCGTTCGAGCGCAGTTGCAGGTTTAGATTGATGTGCACGCTCTCGCTCTCTGCGCGATCCTTCCAGCGCGGTCTGGTTATCTCGCTCACATCAAATAGAAGCTGGCTCACGTCCACAGGTTGAAAGTCGTGATCGCGTCGCTGTCGCGCGAAATCCTGAATGCGCTTGATGGTCTTCGCGCCGTCCTTTGCGGTCTTGATGATTATCTTCAGACCGCTCTCTATCCTTTCAGGGTCTTTTGTTCCGAGTAGAAGCTGCGCGCGTCCCAATATTCCTGCGAGCGTGTTATTGAAATCGTGCGCAACGCCGGATGCCAACTCTCCGAGCGCAGACATCTTCTCTACTTGTGTGAACTGCTCTCGTATGCGCTCCTGCTCCACAATGTAGTGGTTGAGTTCTTCAACGTGGCGCTCGGCTTGTTCGGTCTGAGCCTTTGCGGCCTCCGCGCGTGCAGCCGATTCGGCTTCCGCTTTGGCAGCCGCCGCAACGACCTCTATGTTTTTAAGATATGTGCGATAGGTGAAATAGACGAAGACTATGATCGGGATGATTGCGACAACGGCGAAGAAGCCCACGACACTGACGAGCTTGGCTATGATTCCGGCGGCGGACGCTCCTGCGAAATAGGTGATGGATGTCCAGAGATAATATTTCGTCCAGGTGTGAAGGACCGGCTGGTCCGTCTTGCAGGCCGCAAGAACCGCAACGAGACCGGAGTTGGCTATGTACTGCACGAGCGCCATTACACAGAGCGCGCTCACGTAGTTGACGGAATAATCCAGATGCGGCAATTCTGCAAGAGAGCCGAAGAAGAGGTTCATCACCGAGACCGTAAGAAATGTCGTCGTTGCCATGACGGCTGAGTTGAACATGATGGTCATGGCCTTCCTGCTGAAGCGAAACGATGAGCATAAGCCCTCGGCAGCAGCCAGAAGTATCGCAGCGTCGCCGCCGTAGAGCAGCATCGTCAGAAAGATGAGTGTGTCGGAGACAGAGATGTGAGAGCTTAGGCGCGGAATCTGGACCGAGAGACGCGACCCTAGAACGAGCGTGATGAAAGCCAGCAGTAGAAAGCGCAGGTCCAGATGCGCGCTCTGGAGACGAACTGCGGCGAACAGGGAAGCCGCCGCGCCCGTTGAGATAATCAACCACATGTACGGAATCGTAAAACGCTGTCTGCTCTTAACGTCTTTACTCATCTTTTCCACCCCCAGCTTGAAACGAAAATCGCCTGCTTTCTTCAAAGTCCTATCAAGAGCCTTCATGCTCCCCTTTGTTCAAGGAAGATTGTGTCGTAGCAACTGCGAAGCTTGAAACCTGTGCGGTCGAAGAATGCCGCAGCCCTTTGGCTCTGCTCGTTCACAAGAATTGAAAGAGAGTTCGTTCGCTGCAACAGCACACGGGCGAGTTGCGACATGCAGCGCGCTCCGTAGCCCCGACTGCGCAGATCAGGGTTGACGTAGATGCCTTCCAGATAGATTACTTCGGGCGTGTCGGAGATTACGTCAGCCTTGAATATCAAACGTCCGTCCTCCATCCATACCCAGACGCGCCCCTGCTCTATGCGGCGAGAGCAACGAAGACTGAAGCCCGGAAGGTCAACTTTCATTGGATTGATTCCGCTCTCCTGAAAAGCCATCTCGCCCTGAACCAGCATCACCTCTTGAAGCTCTGCGAGCGAGGCAAGGCGCAAACCGGGCACAGGCTCAAGCGCTTCAACAGGCCAGCGCTGTTCAAGAAGTAGCTCGCGGCAAACGCGTCTGGGCAATTGGCCGGGCTTAGCGTAGTAGTGCCAGAAACGCTCTATCCTCTCCTGCTCGCCCATAATCAGATGAGCGTCCGGGCAAGATTGCGCTAAGCGTGCGAAGGCCGCGAGTGCCGCTTCACTTCTAGCTTCAACGAGCGTCGCATGGCCTATCAAAGCTACGCCTTCAAGACGGCCTTCTCCATTTCGACAGGCATGAAACTGGCCGCGATTAAGCTCACTCTCCAGCCCGTTATCGCGTATGTGCCCTGCCATGACGACTGTGTGAAGGGGACGCTCTGCTAGAAAGGCAAGAACCTCTTGCTTGTTTTCGCCTCTAAGGGGATAAACGGATAACGAGTCCGGCGCAGCCGTTTGCGCAGCGCTCGCCTCAAGCTCTTCCGTTCTTATGGGAGAAATTTTTGTCATACTCATTCACGAGTCCTCAACTTGCTAGTGGTCATAACTCCGCGAGGGCCAAGTGTTGCGCGTAAAACTTTTTCAGTAACCCAGATAATCAACGCCTGTGTCCGTTACAACGGGCATGGAAGACGTGCCGTCGCCATTCGTCGTAGCGGACATGGCCTGCGTGGTTGCGTCTGAGTGAAACGTGCTGTCGCCTATAAGAACGCCGTCGCCAATGAGCACGCCGTCGCCTATCAAGACTCCATCGCCAATTAAAACACCATCGCCGATGAGCACGCCCGAACTCATAAAGATGGTGCCGTCACCAATGAGCACGCCCGCGCTCGTTATGACGTTGTTGCCGATTAAGACCCCTGTGGTTAGTTTCGTAGAGTCGCCTATGAGCACTCCGTTTGAGACGCGAGCGCCATCGCCTATGAGAACCCCAGCGCCGTATATGCCTTGATATTTGGTGATTAGATCAAGGCCGCTCGCGTAGCCGTAGTTGAGAATAATCCCTTGCGACCAGTTGAAGGTATAGCCAGCGATGGTTGACTGCGGCACTGGCGGAGTGATGGTCGTTAAAAGCGGTGCGCCGACTGTTGTTGTCGCAGACAAATCTGTTCGCACAAGCTTTGCCAACCTTACAGCGCCTTCGATGTTAATCTCGCCCGCTCCCTGCTCCAGCATGTTGAAGTTAGCGAGAGGCTGCGCCGTGTACATCAAAATCGCTTTGACCATGTTCGGCGTCAATGTCGGGTTGGCTTGAATAAGTAGAGCGGCTGCGCCCGCCGCAACAGGCGTAGCCATTGACGAGCCGTTCATGTACATCATCTTTCGTCCGTCAACGGGACTGACGCCTGCGTCCAATGAAGGATTCTGCGTGACAATATAATTGTCCACCGCTTCGGCATAGATCAGTTTGTTGCCCGGCGCAACCAAATCCGGCTTGATAAGATTGTCGTAGTGCTTTAAGCCAAACGCATCGGTCCATGAGCCGCGCGTCGGACCGCGAGAGCTATAGCTTGCTATATCATCATCTGAGCGCACGTCTGTTCCGAAACTGTTTGCGGCTCCGACCGTGATGGCCGAAGGCTCATCCCCCGGGCTATGAATCTCGCCGTAAACTTTCTGCCCTGCTCCGTTCTTGCCGTTGTTTCCTGCGGCTGCGACTACGACGACGCCCGCGTCAACCAGTTTGCGCACGGCCTTGCAAATGGGATCGTTCTTGTAAGAATCAATCGCCGGAGCGCCCAGACTCATGTTGACGACACGGATGTTGTAGAGCGAGCGATTAGTCATCACCCAATCGAGCGCGCTCAACATGGCAGACACATTGCCTGAGCCAGTCGCGCCAAGCACTCGCAGGTTGATTATGTTGGCGTTCGGAGCAATACCAGTGTATTCGGCATTCGAGATGCGCGCATTGCCCGCTGCTATGGAAGCCACGTGCGTGCCGTGACCGTATGGGTCATCCGTGCGACCTTCGCCCGTGAAATCAATACTTTTGACCACGCGCAAACCATTGCTCTTGTCCAGAAAAGCTTTATGGGTCGTGTCAATGCCGGAATCCAGCACGGCTACGCCTATGCCGCTGCCATCTAATCCGCCCGTCGTAGTACCGTTCGTAGTGCGAACAGCATCCGCTCCTGTGGTTGAAGAGATGTGACCGAAGGCAACGTTCTCTCTATCTAAAGAGATGAACCCGACTTCGGGACGAGCGGCTAAAGCTTCGGCTGCGCGTGCAGGAAGTTCGAGCACGTGCATATTCAAGTTGGTTAATCGGGCCTTCACGCGACCGCCTTGAGATTGGAGGAGAGAGTCAAAGGCGTTGCCCGGAGTGTTATTGAATTGAATGATAACTGTGACGCGCGCGTCCGGTTTCGCGCCGTGCGCCAGATCGCGCAAGTCAGACGAGAGCTTGTCTTTCGCCTGCGAATTGCCCTGCGCGTTCGCGTGATTTGTTACCAAGTTACCGGCGCACGTAAAGATCAACAACAGCATGATGCTGACCGATGTCGTGACGAGGGAAACCTTGAACCTGTTCACCTGATTCCTCCTTATTCAGGCGGTCAAGAAGAATCGCTCACAACTCACAAGCGTAATTCTGAAAACCGCACACGGCACGAAGGCGAGAGCCTTTCGTACCTTTCAAAGTTCAGCGTCGGGGGGTTAACGCAAAACTCGACCTAAGCAGATTTAGAAAATCATTTTTCGATGTGGATACAATAAGGGAGAGATTGTCGGGGGACGTTAGTATTCCAGTAATTCATCCCACAGTCAACCTTCATCACTCCCTACCTCATGCAATCGGTATCGTCTCCGCCACTCATGGAATCACCGATTAAGATTCCATCGCCAATCAATATCCCGTCGCCGATTAGAATCCCGTCGCCGATCAAGATTCCATCGCCTATAAGGATCCCGTTACCAAGCAACACATTCGCATCAAGAAAACTTGTGCCGCCGGACACAGATGTTCCGTCAGAAGTCAGAATGCTTGAGCCTAGCATGACGCCGCTCGTCATCATCGCACTATTAACGCTCTGCGCAGATTGGCTCTCTGTAACGCCATCGCTCAGCACAAAGCCTGTGCCGTAAACTTTCTGGTACTTCGTAATTAGCTCATCGCTGGTCGCGTAAGTGTGATTTAAGACGATGCCCTTTGACCAATTAAATGTCTGCCCTGCTATGGTCGTGCGCGAAACGGGCGGCGTGTTTGTCGTCAGAAGCGGCGTGCCCGTCGCCGTGAACGATGTCAAATCTGTTCTGACCAACTTAGCAAGACGAACCGCGCCCTCAACATTAAGCTCGCCCGCGCCCTGCTCGAACGTGTTGTAGCCAACAAGAGGCTGCGCCGTGTACATCAAAATCGCTTTGACCATGTTCGGCGTCAATGTCGGGTTGGCTTGAATAAGCAGAGCGGCTGCGCCCGCCGCAACAGGCGTAGCCATAGATGTCCCTGACAGGTACATCATCTGCCGGTTATTAACCGAGCTAACGCCTGCATCCAAATCCGGGTGACTCGTCAACAGATAGTTGCCCGGCGCAGCAGCGCCGACGATCTTATTGCCGGGCGCTACCAGGTCTGGCTTGATAATGTTGTCGTAATGATTCAGCCCTGCGTCGTCCACTGAGTAGCTGCGCGTCGGACCGCGAGAGCTATAGGTGGTGATTGAATCGTCGTCGCGCGCATCCGAGCCGAAAGAGTTGGAAGCTCCGACCGTGATCGCGGAAGGCTCGTTGCCCGGGTTGTGAATCTGCCCGTAGGTTTTTGTGCCGCTTGAATCCTTGCCGTTATTTCCTGCCGCCGCGATGACGACTATTCCTGCGTCAACAAGGCGGCGCACTGCCTGGCACGCCGGATCATTACTGTATGTATCAATGGCGGGTGTTCCCAGACTCAGATTGACTACGCGAATGTTGTAGGCCGTGTGATAGGTCAATATCCAATCGAGCGCGGAGAGAAGCGCTGAGGTTGAACCTATGCCGTTTGAATCCAGAACGCGAAGATTTATGAGACTGGCGTTTGAAGCAATGCCTGTGTAAGCGCCGTTTGAAATCTGATTGTTTCCGGCAGCAATAGAAGCGACGTGCGTGCCGTGACCGTAAACGTCATCCGTGCGATTCTCACCCGTAAAATCCTGACTGACACGGACGCGGCTAATGCCGTTGCTATCCAATAACGAAACGTGGTTCGCATCAACGCCGGAGTCAACGATTGCTATGGCAATGCCCGTCCCGTCAAGCTGCGTTGTGGTCGTGATAAGCCCCAGCAGAGACGTTGTGGTCTGCACGCGCACAGCCTCAGTGCCTGTTGTCGTCGTGACGTGGCCTAGCGTGTTCAAGCGTCTGTCTGGAGAGATGAAGCGGACTTCGCTGTGGCTCGCAAGAGCTTCTACGGCTTTGACAGGGATTCTCAATACGCGGGCATTGAGGTTGTTCAATTTGCGTATGATTTTCCCGCCAAGGTTAAGGAGCATAGAATCCAGAAGGCCGGTAGGCTGATTCTTGAATTGGACTATGACGTTTACGTTTGAGCCTCCCTCTTTCTCGCGCATGCGCTCTGCTAAGTCCGGCGAAAGTTTAGCGGATGCTGTCCGTGAGGATTGCGCCATGACTCCCTTCTCGTCGAGAGCGAAAACGATTGTTGAGGCCAGCAGCAGAATAAGAGCGAGCCTGATGCTGTTGCGGTAAAGCTTAATGGTTGTCACTCCGGCTGCTCCTTATTGCTTTCGGTTTTCAGGATTGCGGGCTTTGATTAAATGAACGGGAACAATCGCGCCTAACTTCTTGCGCCCTATGGCAAGCTTCATACCAGTTCGCTCTCTATCTTTTCCACAGGCATTCAAAGAAGGCCCGGTTAAAATTTTGAGAAGTGTAATTGCTCCGGCTGGAGTTCAGGCAATCTCTTGGTGAAGGAAGGGATGTTACTGACAGAGAAGAAGAAAAGTTTTTTAGTGGATGAAAGCAATTAGACAGGTGCAAGGAGTCTGAGTAAAGGATTGGACAAGAACCGAGCGGCTAACCGTTCGCCAAAAGTTGGAGAGCGAGCGGTTGCAAAACGCAGCAGCCTACGGAAGCGTGCTGCGGCAAACTGCGGCGCGCGCCCCTTTATTGATGTGCAGACGGGATGGAGTAAAAGCGCGGAAAGAGCTTTCAAATATCAATGTCGTTTAAGCTCATTTGAATTCGATTACTGTAGAGTCAAGCCACTAATTCCGGCTTAATCATCTATCATCTGCGCGGTCAAATAGCTTACTCACCAAAGACCATTCGCAACCGACAATCTATTGCTGGCACGGCTGTTGCCAACGAGCAGGCTCGTCAGACTTTCAGACAAACTGAAAAAGTTGCTTAGCCGGTCGTAGCAAGCGTTGATTCGTTTTAGCGGGAAGGGATAAGAATCCTGAGCCGCTTGGTTGGCTGCCAGACGGTAATTTGAATGGGTTTGGGAGAGGCCATTCACGTTACCTGTCTGGCAGCCTTTTTAGTGCAATCGAAGAGAGCGAGAACTTAAGGTTTCACTTCGCGGGTCTTTTAGCAGTGACCACTATAATGAGAGCATCGCCTGACGGCACGTTCAAAGTTCCAACTACTGTCGGCTCGCCTTCACGCACCGTTATGTCCGTTGTGATGCCTGTGCTCTCGTATTGAACGATGGGAGCGGTGTTTCCATTGCTGGCTATAGCAGGAAGTTGTATGGGGATGCGAGCGCCGAAATAGAAGTTGAGCATCTCAATCCCCTCACGCCCCGCGTCGTCCTGAACCAATCTCAGACGGCCTAGATTAAATTCGTTGAAGCCGGGCGTAGCGTTCGTCGCGCCAGCGGTTGGCAGCAGAGAGCCTCCGGCCCAGCGCACGCTCAGTTTCCCGCCGTCCTTCACGCGATTGAGAAGCGTCGCCGCCAGACGATAACTCTTGAATGGGAATGTTGATCGCAACTGCTTGACGACTGCATCAAGCGATGAAGGCAATTTTTCTTCATCACCAGTGGGCGATTTTGTTGCGACGAGCAGATAAAGTTGAACTTCAACGCCCGCCGCGTCTTCCGCTTTTGTCTTCGCACCTGCCTGCGACGAGTTATCATTTTGAGCAAGGGCTTCGTGTGATGCTGCGAGCGAGAATGTTAGAAGCAAGAGAGCGGTTAGAACGGCGCGCGTGAATTTGAGCGTGTGAATCATGGACTTCTCCTTCAATCTACAGAGTTCAATAGCCTGTCGTGCCTACATTAGCACGAATCGGTTTTGTCGTTCATTGACACGCGCGTGTGCGCTGAAAGTTCCTGCTAAAATTCTAGACATGAAAACAAAGAGGACTGAGATTAACAAACCTCAGTCCTCCTTCATGTAAAGCTTTCAGAAAATCCTTACTTGTTGCCCGGAGGCTCTGCGCCTAAGGGCACGATCCAGAGTTCAGTCGTAACTTGATCGCGCGTTCCGCCTTCGAGTGTGACCAGACGCGAGGCGTCAATGCCGCGCGTCGCCGTCAAATAATCAACCACGCGCTTGATTCGCTTCTGCTTTTCGGCAGATGGCGTTCGCGCAGCGCCATAGACTATGACGTAACCCTTCGCGCTCGGATCGCTCTGCAATGCAATTGCGAAGTTGTCTAGCCGCGCCTTCTCGTCATCGCGCGGAAGCGGCGGGTAGAAATCCTTTAAGATGGAAGTAATGCGTCTTGGAATCTGCACGGTGTACGAAGAGCCGCAGTTAAGCTTGAACCCTTCGACCGCAAGACTAGCCGTGATGCTCTGGCCTGAGAGTCCGGTCGTGTCAACCGTGATTGAATTCGTTCCCTGCCCGCTCGTGATCGTGCCAGCCGAGACGGTCCAGTTCAACACAGGCGTGATGCCGGGCGTGCCGCCCGTGACGTTCGCCGTGAAAGTGACGGGTGCGCCGACCGGACTCGTATCAGGCGCGCTGACCGTGATGTTCGGGCAAAGCACAGGCGGAGGCGGACACTCGCGCACGACAATCTTAGTCGAAGTGAAAGCCATACAGCCGTCGTCTCGGTTGTTGTCAACTTCGACGCGCGCCGTGTAAGTCCCCGGCGAAACGCCAGACAGATCCCAGGTCGCGTTCGGCCCATCGCCCGTCAGACGCCCGCCGCTTACGCGCCAGGAATATCTGAGCGCCGTGGTGCTGAAGTTCGTCACGGTGGCAGTCAGTGGTATCTGCGCCTCGGCGGCTGAATCCGCGCAGGGCGTCAATATCAGCGGGTGGTCCGAGAGTTGAATGACGGGTTTTGGCGCTGTGCTTAAAATCTCTTTCTCTTTCTTATTCTTTTGCGCCGTCTGAGTCTGGGCGTTCAGGACGCCTGCCAGAGCGAGCAAAAGGACCAGGGCGATGAAAGGCTGCTTTCGTAAGAGCATAGTTTCGGAACTCCTCCATCTAACGCGAGCGCATTTTACTTGCCCGCAGGTTATGACAAAACGCTATGAAGCGTCAATAGTTCTTTGCAGAATCCGTTGGCTCATTCCCCGTTTGCAGGGTTTAGTTTCTAAAAACGCACAATGGACGAAAGTTTCCAAGCCCGGTTCGTAAAAAAAATAGTTGAACCCTCTCCGACAAGATATTGGCATAGAGGCAGCGAGCGCCAGAACGTCTAAACTAAACTTTAGAGAAAGACCTTCTGGCAACTTATCTGCTGCCAGAAGGTCTTTTTTCATGCTCGAAAATTTTGCTCTACTCCGCCGGACCAGAACAATTCGGCCCGTGAAGCGCTGGAATCTTCGTGCTGATGACCGGATACTTCGGAGCTTCGTCAATATTGATCTGAGTCCAGTGTTCGTACTGCTCAGGCACGCCCGTGTCCGGGAATATTGCTTCGACTGGACACTCCGGCACGCAGGCGTCGCAATCAATACAGGTTTCGGCGTTGATGTAAAGACGGTCCGGCAACTCGTGAAATGCCTCGACGGGGCAGACCGCAGCGCAGTCCGTGTACTTGCAGTCAACGCATAATTCTACTACAACGTATGTCATCTTCTGCTTCCCTCTTCCTTATTTAGTCGAAAATTTATGCCTTAATTCTCAAGATTAATCTTTGAGAACGCGTGGCAAGATTGCTGTTTTTTACACTTCTTCTAAGCCAAATTCCGCAATCAGTCAATAGCAATTTTCCGTTTTCGCTTAATGTTCGCAATACTGCTCCGTGATTTTGCGGAAATGATAACCCATGACCGCCAGCACAACGGCATCACCAATCAAATCGCGCCTTTCGGAATAGACCCTGTGCAGGAATCGCCAGAACTCTTTGCGCGAAGAGTCGAACATTCCAAGCTTGAAAAGCACGCGGAAGAATCCTACGACGTACTCTTTCTTGAAAGCCTTAGCGGGAGAATAGCCGGACGAGAAAGTGTTTCTCAAGGAGGCGCGCACGCGCTCGTAATATTCTTCCGGGCTGTAGATGGTCTGAAGGATTCGCTTGTAGCCGTCAATCAAAATCTGCCGGTCCATCTTCGGGATAAAATTCAGAGA
>Ga0066662_10000326_pt1 | contig 20945 bp, 19 predicted proteins | sample GraSoiAngelo_111_FD_133939 | JGI IMG/M metagenome (GOLD analysis project Ga0066662, IMG submission 133939) | Grasslands soil microbial communities from the Angelo Coastal Reserve, California, USA - 14_0903_12_40cm | ecosystem: Environmental > Terrestrial > Soil > Grasslands | place: USA...
CTGGTTGATGCGCTTGCCGTCTTCCAGTTCATAGATTACGAAGGCCAGCTTGTAGGCGGGTGTGGGAGCGTCTCTTTTCGGCTGCTCCTGCGCGCTCCGGTTTGAGTCTTGCGAAGGCAATACTGCAGCGTCTTTCTTCGCAATTTCCGTTTTCTTTGCGTCCTGCGCCGCCAGAGATATGGTGAGGGCCAGGACGAATAGTATTGGTATGAGTGATTTCATTTTTTCTCCTATCGAGTGCTATTGGAACGCTGTATAACGGGTTGGATTTCGGGAACGAGTTGCTCCTCCGGAGTTTCTTCCGCAGCCGGCCTGTCAGGACGGCTCTGGGCAATGATTTCCTGCTGTGGTGCACCTGCCAGATATCCCAGCAGCAGCCTCTCCTGATCTGAAGGAGGCGCGGGTGTAGGGAAGACATCCCGGCGCACTTCCTCACGGACCGCGCTCACGACCACCCGCTGTGCTTGCCGCGATGGACTGTGTTTTCGCTCCGGTGGCTCTTCCGCAATTCGTTGATGCTCAGCAGGCGGATTCTTCAGCGGGATCACCGATGGCTGCGGCGTGTTCGCAATCGTGGGGGAACCTGGAACCTTCCGCGCACTGTGGTTCATCATCATTAGGGCCGCAACGATCGCGATAGCCGCGGCTGCTCCCGCCCACACCCATATTTGTTGCCAGCCTGGGGACTTCTGTTCGCCGGCCTGCGCCCTGACCGTGGCCAGGATGCGTGTTTCCAGTCCGGGACGCGGCTGCGCGTCAGAGTATCGGGAGAGCAGGGAATCGAGCAGTTGGTCGAGTTGTTTTTCGTTATCCTGTTCAGCCATGTTTTGCCTCCAGCAGCGAGGAAAGTTTTTCCTTGAGCAGTTTGCGGGCGCGCATCAACCGCGTGCGCACCGAGTTTTCAGGAATATTGAGCATCCCGGCGATCTCCACGGAATTCAACTCCTGCACGGTGGAAAGCTGCAGCGTATGCCGCAGCTCTTCAGGTAAACTGCCAATTAATTTCTCCAGCACCTGCTGAAGCTCTTTTCCCGCAAGTAATTCATCGAGTGATGCGCCGCGATCGGGCAGATGCTCCAGCAATTCGCGCGTCTCATCGTCCACAGAGACCGTGTTCCGGGAGGAACGCCGGTCAAGAGCTGCCGTCCAGATGATACGCGCCAGCCAGGTCTTGGGATTGCGCACCTGCTGAAGATCCTTGCCATACTTGAGCACCCGCAGAAAACATTCCTGCACGGCATCTTCAGCGTCATGGTGGTTGCGCAGTACGGAATAAGCGATGCGAAAGACCATCAAGGTATGCTGAGCCACCAGGGCTTCTACGGCTTCCAGTGGCGTCTCAGCTTTGCTGGCCTTGATATTCTCCAGAATCACCTCTCCGACCATGACTTGTCCGGCCATTCTGCCTTCCTATAGAGAAAGACATCCACAGAATGGTAAGTGTTCTGGTATTTTGCAAGAAAAGCACTCAGCCGTCAGCACTCAGCATTCAGCCCTTGATCATCTTTGCCGACCTCAAATGGCAATGGGAGCAGATACGACCTCCGGATTAACCGCAGAGGGCGCAAAGGACGCAGAGGAAGAAAAGAAAGAAAAATCAAGAGTTTGGCCCAAGACACATTTACCCATTTACCAAATTACCCATTTACCAAATCCAGTTGAGGGTCGGGCGGCTGAGTGCTATTTCGCCAGAACGGCGGCTGCAGCGCTTACTGGGGCAGATATAGGCAGTTCCAGCACCACGCGTGCCCCCCGGGGTTCTATGTTGAAGGCGTGAATGTCCCCGCCGTGCTCTTTCACGATGCCATAGCAGATGCTGAGTCCAAGGCCCGTGCCTTTGCCTACCGGCTTGGTGGTGTAGAACGGATCAAAGGCGCGGTTTACATCAGCGAATCCGGAACCGGTATCTTCAAAGCGGACTACGATGCGTTCTCCATGGCGCAGGGCTTCAATGCGTAGGCGTTTAGGCGCCAGGTATTCCATGGCATCGATGGAATTGTTGAGCAGGTTCAGCAGAATCTGCTTGAACTGATCTTCATCGAGCGCCACTGGAGGAAGTTCAGGCTCAATCTGGAGCTGCACGTCCACGTCATTATTGCGGATGTGGTATTCGCGCAGGGCAAGCACTTCCTGAACCAGAACTTCCAGGTTCGCCGATTTCTTTTCCAGGCTGTTCTGGCGCGCGAAACGAAGCAGGTTCTCGATAATGCGCCTCATCCGCTGCGCTTCGCGGCCCAGTTTTTCCAGCTTCTGGCGTGCAGGAGCATCAGTGATCTCATCGCCCAGCAATTCGGAATAACCAACAATGGAAGCCAGGGGATTGTTCAACTCGTGGGCGACGCCGGCCACCAGTTGTCCGATGGCGGCCAGCTTTTCAGAGCGCACGAGTTGCCGGTGCAGCCCGGCGTTATCGATGGTCACAGCCAGGTCGCCGCCCAGCAGTTCGATCTTGGATGTTTCTTCGGCATTGATTCTTTCGACATCCCGCGGGCGTGAAAGCGAGATGCATCCGACGTAAGCGCCCCGGGTGGACTGTAACGGCACGATCAGACGGCAGCCCTCTTCCCAGTGAGGATTGGGCCGGATTTCTTCCGTGCTCTCGGGCATCACGAACCTCTGCACCTGTTCACGGCTCAGAAGATAGGAATTCTGGCCAATTTTCACGCCAATCCGGCACAGTTCAGAGATATCTTCGAGCTTCCACTGTGCTGATTCCCTGCGGATGAAACTGGTGAGCTTTTCGGAGAGGCCACTGTATCCTGCCAGGTAAAGCTTGCGGTCATCGGTGCCCAGCAAAATAGCTACGTGCTGGAAATTGCTGGTTCCGGCAATGGCCTGTGCAATTTCAGGGCAGAGCGAATTTACTTCCACGCCGGTGAGAAGCCGCGAGGTTACGCTGGCGAATTTCTGAAGCTGGGCATTGAGCTTGTGCTCACGCAGGCTGGCCGCTTCCGACATTGCCGACTTATCTTCCAGCAGGGTCAGAATCATGCCAAAAGCCACGAAGAATTTTGGCGTGTTCCAGAGAGCTTCTGGGACTTGAAGTTTGGGCCACAAGATATACACGAGCTGGCCTAATGGAAACACCGCTCCCCAAAGAAGGAAGCCTCCGGCGGTGGTAATCACGCCGGGCGACCAGCGGCGGTAGCGCAGCCAGAAAAGCAGCCCGGGAAGTGCGAATCCAATCGTCAAGATTGTGAGAAAACCAATGTTGAAGTCGCTACACCATGCCCTGTAAATGGACCACATGCCTGTCGCGGTGGTTATGGGCATCCAAACCCAGGTAGCACCTCGGATTTTTCCGTGATAGCGGATGGTGAGTACCGGAGCCGCAACGAAAATGATTACAAGGCAGGCAATATAGATGGCCCGGTAAGGCCAGTAAAAAGAGTAGCTAACGGTATAGATCAACACCGGCAGGGCAGTCAGGGCAAGCAATGCCCAGATACGGCGCTTCTGCTCCACAAATGAGGTAAGCGAAGCAATAAAGATGACGGCCGAAAGCTGGAGCGATCCGAAGTTGATGGCATAGAGAAGGTTCTCAAGATTGCCCTGGCGAGGCTCAAAAACATTCACCAGGAAGTGAATGAAAATCAGGGTCCAGGCTGCCGTCCAGAGCTTCAGGCGGGTGGAATTTACGTGCCGCCGCAATGCGAGAAAGATTCCCACCAGCACTGCGAGAACCAGAATTGTAGGCAGCTTTTCGAGCAGAGAGGCCATAAAGACACACCCGGAATCGCGCAGATTATCACATTCAAGTTCCTTAAAACAGACGTTTTATGCCCTCTGAGGTGACCGAGGTAACAGGGGACGGGTAAATATGGGGCAATCAGCAGGAATTATGAGAGCGGGTGATGTGGTTATCGGAGCAGGTAACCAGAGAATTGTGAGCAGTTACAGGCGGGCAGTACGATTGATGGAGTTGATCAGAAAAGACAATTCAGCGCTGAAGTCTTTGACTACTTTTTGCTTCCATGCGTCTGACCATAACCGCCTGGCGCGGAGGTATTGCTCCATGAATTCCAGCGGATCATCGGCCGAGCCGGGGGCGATGTTGGTCACAATCAAAGTGGGGCCGTGTCCCTCGCGTGCCCTGCGAATCGCTTCCTGGCTTACGCGATAGATAGCCACAACATCATTGGCATCCACTTCAATCACAGGAAGGGAATTCTTGCCGGAAACGGAGCCGGACACTGCGAACACCACCGGCAATTTATTTTTGGCTGCGTAGCTGACAGCCTCCTGTGACGGCCCATCGTTTACATACGCCAGCGTGATCAATGGCCGGGATTGCTTCTGGTAAACAAGCGCCATACCCATGCCCGTGCTTAAGGAAGCGCCAGAATTCCCAGGCGCTGCGAACGATTGCGCAATGACCCGTTCCAGAGGAGTGCCGCTGGCAAGGGCTGCGGCGGGATGCCTGCTCACGATGTAATCCTGGGGCTTCAGATTCACGCCGCAGCCCACCATGACCGCTTCCTGTCCGGTTGCGTGCTGTTTGGGCAGGCCTTTTGCAAGCAGCCGGCAGTGAAGCATGGTGGAGTAAAGATGCTTGAGCCTGTCAGGGTTTAGAAGCGAAGAACTTTCAACCGGAGATTGCGGTTTACGGGCGGTGGCTCTTGCGGGCATAATGAATTTTTATCGCAGAGGACGCGGAGTGGAATGGGTAAATGAATAATTTGGTAAATGGGTAAATGCAAGAAGAAGATTTCTTCTACCGGTTTCAAATTACCCAATTACCAACTTGCCCTTACCAATTTCGAACTTACCCATTCACCCATTTTCTTCCCCCAAGATCATCAGCGCACATCAGTTTCAATCAGCGTCATCAGCGGTAAGGTTTTGGTTTTTTATCTTAGATTCCTCTGCGTCCTTTGCGTCCTCTGCGGTTAAAAGGTTTTTGGCTGTGGCCCGCTACGCCCTCTGGGCGAATCACGCTCTTGCGGGATCGACTTTCTCCGGGTTCACGCCCAACTCCTGCATAGCTTTCTGGGCGCGCTTGGCGTCAAATTGGCCATCACGTGCCAGCCGTGACAACGCGGCTGCAGCTATTGACTCGGCATTCACTTCAAAGTGTTTGCGCAGATATTCGCGGTTGTCGCTGCGTCCGAAGCCATCTGTGCCGAGGCTCACCAGGCGTCCAGGGAGCCACGGCGCCAACTGGTCTGCCAGAACTTTCAGGTAGTCTGATGCTGCAATGATTGGCCCTTGCGCTTTGGCCTGCTCCAGCGCGGTCACTATGTACGGAGTTTTGGGCTTCTCTGCCGGATGCAAGCGATTCCAGCGTTCCACCGCCAGCGCATCGCGGCGTAACTCGTTGTAGCTGGTGACGCTCCACACATTAGCCTTTACATCATATTTTTCGGCCAGGATTTGCTGGGCGCGCAGCACCTCGTTGAGAATGGAGCCGCTGCCGAACAATTGCACGGTAGCTTTGCCGCCCTCGGCATTGCGCAGTTTGTAGATGCCGCGCAGGATGCCTTCCTGGCTGCCTTCAGGCATCTCCGGCATGGCGTAATCTTCGTTGTAGACGGTCACGTAGTAGAAGCGGTCTTCGCCTTCCTGATACATGCGCCGCATGCCATCCTGCACAATGACGGCAATCTCGTAAACGTAAGCCGGATCGTAGATGGCGCAGGTGGGCACGGTGCTGGCCGTCACCGGGGTATGTCCATCCTGATGCTGCAGGCCTTCGCCGGCCAGCGTGGTGCGTCCAGCGGTGCCGCCAAACAGGAAACCCTTTCCATGAGCATCAGCAAAGGCCCAGATCAGGTCGCCTATGCGCTGGAAGCCGAACATGGAATAGAAAGTAAAGAACGGCACTATAGGCATGCGGTAATTCGAATATGCGGTGCCGGCAGCCGTAAACGAGCCCATGGAGCCAGCTTCGGTGATGCCTTCTTCCAGAATCTGTCCGCTCTTCTCTTCGCGATAGTAAAGCAGCATGTCCTGATCGTGCGGCTTATAGAGCTGTCCTTCACTGGCGTAGATTCCCACCTGCCGTATGATCGACTCCATTCCGAAGGTGCGGCCCTCATCCGGAACAATGGGCACAATGAGCTTGCCGATCTTCGGATGCTTCATCAGGTTGCGCAGCATGCTCACGTAACCCATAGTGGTGGAGACAGCGCGGCCCTTGGAGCCGGCCAGCGATTCGGCAAAGAAGTCCAGCGGCGGAGCCTGAAAATCCAGCTTTGGGTCTTCACGCCGTGGCAGATATCCGCCTAGTTGCTTTCTGCGCTCCTGGATGTAAGTGATTTCCGGGCTGTTATCCTGCGGACGGTAGGGCGTACCGTCTTTGGCTTCTTTCGCCGGAATCGGAATTTCAAACCGTTCTTTGAAAGCGGCCAGTGCCTGATCAGAAAGCTTCTTTTCCTGGTGGGTGGGATTGCGCGATTCTGCTGAAGCGATGCCGTATCCCTTGATGGTCTTGGCCAGAATTACCGTCGGCTGGTCTTTGTGCTCAATGGCACGCTTGTAAGCGTTGTAAACCTTCTGGGGATCGTGTCCACCGCGCTGCAACCGCCAGATCTCCTCGTCAGTCATGTCAGAGACCAGTTCCAGCGTCTCAGGATACTTGCCGAAAAATTCTTTGCGGATGAAAGCTCCATCCTTGGCGCGGAAGCCCTGGTATTCGCCATCCACGCATTCATCCATGAGCTTAATCAACATTCCCGAGTGGTCGCGCTGCAGCAGGCGGTCCCAACCCGAACCCCAGATGACCTTGATTACGTTCCATCCTGCGCCCTGGAATGCGGCTTCCAACTCGTTGATGATCTTCCCGTTGCCGCGCACTGGGCCATCCAGCCGCTGCAGGTTGCAGTTGACCACCCAGATCAGGTTATCGAGCTTTTCACGCGAGCCCAGCGTGATTGATCCCATGGTCTCCGGCTCGTCGGTTTCTCCGTCGCCGACGAAGGCCCAGATCTTACGCGGGGTCTTCTGAATCAGGCCGCGGTTTTCGAGATAACGCATGAAGCGCGCCTGGTAAATCGAGTTCAGCGGCCCCAGTCCCATGGACACCGTGGGAAAACGCCAGAATTCAGGCATCAGCCAGGGATGCGGGTACGACGAAAGTCCAGGCGTGTCGCGCAGTTCGTGCCGGAAATTCTCCAGATGGCCGGCAGTGATGCGTCCTTCCAGAAAGGCGCGCGCGTAAACGCCGGGCGAGGCGTGGCCCTGGAAGTAGATGAAATCCCCGGGCTGATCGCCATATTTCCCGTGGAAGAAGTGATTGAAGCCAACTTCCAGCAGTGTGGCCAGTGATGAATAAGTAGAGATGTGTCCGCCAATGCCCGGGTCCCGCTTGTTCTGGCGGTGAACCATGGCCATGGCGTTCCAACGCATCAGGCTCTCAATACGGCGCTCCAGGGCGCGGTCGCCGGGATAAGGCGCCTCCTCCTGTGGAGGAATGGTGTTGATGTAGTGGGTGTTCAGTTGAACCGGAACATCGACGCCGGATTCACGCGCGTGGCTCGAAAGCGCATTCAGAAGGCGGGTGGCCTGGTTAGGCCCTTCCTGCTCTACGATTTGATCAAATGCTTCGATCCATTCGGCAATTTCCTGAAGACCGGGGTCCAAAGCGGCAGCTAACTTCGCATTCATATCCTTACTAGTATGACGGTTGGGTGCCGTTTGATGCAATGTTTATGAGAGGATCGCAATGACTGAAGTGCATACGTAGTACTGAAGAGCCATTGAGCGGAAAATAAAGATTCAGCAATTAGCACAAGTGCGATGCGAGCCGACACTCATTCCGGATTTACCACAGCTTAGCGAAGCCACAACAAGACCTTTACCGCAGCGTGGCGAGCCACAACCAAAAACCTCTTACCGCAGAGGACGCAAAGGACGCAGAGGTAACAAAAGTAATTTACCCTATCAGGTCGTGGTTGGCTGCTATTTTTCCGCCCAGCGCTTCCATCCTGAATACCCAAACCACAGACCATAAAAAAACAGCAGCAGAATGCCCGATGTCCATGAGGCCAATGCCTGCGACTGGCTGACCTTCCAGGTAATCACATAGAAATCGCCCGCGAGGCCAAGACCCAGAAAAAACATGGCCCACAACATGAATATCGAAGCAGTGCGATGGAAGCGTTCCGAGTCTTCCCCGTGTTCGGCGATGCGGTGAAAAGCCGCGGGCGCAATCAGCAGCACCGCGCTGATTGCCACGGCCACCAGGCTGCCGAAATGCATCCATTTCATGCTTTTCTGAAGCCGGTCAAAATCCTGCATGAGAAAGATGACAACCTGAAAGCCCAGCAGCGCCTGCGTGCCGGGCAGCACCATGCGAGTCTCCGTCAACACGTGCTTGATCTTATCGGTGAGTGGAGTGCCTTCTTTGCTCATCTCAGTTTCATCCTGCTGGTCTTTGTTGGCGGTCATATCTTTTTTCGATTTCTCATAGTTCAAATAACCGAGGCCGTACCAGAGAATCATGGCAAAAGAACCCAGCGTGATGGCCGCAGCCCAGGCCATGCCATTGCCGGAAAGCTTCTGTGCCACCATGAAGATGCTTGCAGCCAAGCCTGCGGCAAAGGGCAGCAGCCCAAAATTCAAGACCACGCTGGTAAGATTTTTAATCCGGGCAGTCTCCTCGCCGCTCTCCGCAATCTGGTGGAAAGCAGCAGGAAGCAGAAGCGGCCCCAGCCCAAGGATCATCAGCCCCAGGCTGCCAAGCTGGGCCAGTTGAGTGGGCGGCGGAATACTGGAAAAATCAGGCTCAAAGAAGACGCGGAAGTCAACGCCGATCAGCACCTGCGCGCCGAGAATCAGAATGCGGACATCATTCAACCCATTTTCAATCTTGTCTTTGAGTTTTGCCATAGAAGCAGGAGCAATGGCGACTTCAGTCCTGGCCTCCTTTTTTCTTGCGCGCTTTCTTCAGCAACTGCATGGCGGCCTTCGGGCCCTTCCGGCTGAGAACTTTGAAGCTTTCATTTTTCCACGGATAGTTTTCGAAGAAGCGGGCCATCTCATCCACCAGGTTGGAATTCAGATCGTCCAGATGATTCACGTGAGAGTGAGTCTGTGATTCAGTCGCGACCGCCAGCAGCCTGTCATTGCGGTGCTTTTTGCCGCTTTGCACCTGGTGTCCTTCAAAAACCCCGATCAGGCGAGCCTCTACCAGACAACCGGGAAAGGCTGGAGCATCCATGAGGATCAGTACGTCCAGAGAATCGCCATCATCCGCTTGGGTGGAGGGAACAAATCCGAAGTCGTAGGGAAAAATCATTCCCGCAGGCAGGACACGGCTTAAAGCAAATATCTTTTGCTCCGGATCATAGGCATATTTGTTCCGGCTGCCCTTGGGAGTCTCAATGACTACTTGAACTTTGTTCTTGCTTTCCTTGTCAGAAAAAGATTTAAGCTGTTCAGGATCGCTGCTGCGGTTCTTGGATTTACTCATGGATTGTCTCTTGAGACTTGCAAGTATAGAGAAACAGATGGCTTTTGGAAAATTTCAGATACTTGGATCAGATCTTATCGGCGTAATCAGTCCCGGGATTTTCACGCAAATTCATTTCCATTCGGCAGGCTCGGTTTTCAACAGATCAGTGCAAAACAATGTGGAAAAAACCAGAGTTGATGCTTTAACCCATATAAAAATTGCACGTTTTAACTCTTTGCACATCAAGATGTGCGGATTATGAAAGATGTGTAAATTTGTTTATGAAGGATTCACGAAACGGGAATCTCGATGGAGCGCAGCCGCCCCGGCTGCGCGGATGAAACCTTGTCAGCGGAAAATAGTGTTGAGCAGAATTCAATACCGATGAAAACACGGCTGGACAAATTATTAGTGGAGCGCGGACTGGCAGCGTCACGCGAGCGCGCACAATCCATGATTCTTGCCGGCCGTGTGCTCGTGAATGACCAGAAGATAGAGAAGAGCGGCGCCAATGTGGAAACAGATGCCGCTGTGCGCCTGCTGGGCGAAGACCTGAAATACGTGAGCCGTGGTGGATTGAAGCTGGAAGCTGCGCTGCACCATTGGGACATCAATCTTACCGGCAGGAGTTGCATGGACGTGGGCGCCTCCACGGGCGGTTTCACAGATTGCATGCTGCAGCACGGCGCGGCAGAGGTCATTGCTATCGATACCGGGTATGGACAGATCGCCGCGACCTTGCGCTCTGATCCGCGAGTCAGGCTTCTGGAGCGCACCAACGCGCGCTACCTGACTGCAGATCAACTCAGGTACGTTGGTGGGAGCCGGCACATCAGCTTTATTGCCATGGATGTCTCGTTCATCTCTGTTACACTCGTTCTCCCAGCGGTCTTTGAGGCGGTTTTCGCGGCTTCACAGGAGCAGAGTCGCGAAGTGGTCATCCTGATCAAGCCGCAATTTGAGGTTGGACGTGAGTCGGTCGGCAAAGGCGGAATCGTAAAAGATGAGCAGGCCCGGCAAATGGCGGTTGTGAAAGTGTACAAGGCAGTGGAAGCCGTGGGCGGACATGATGTTGAAGTGATCGACTCTCCCATTACCGGAATGGAAGGGAACCGCGAGTTCCTGCTGCACAGCAGATTTTCGTAAAGAGATGAAGCGCGTTGCCATCATTTCGAAGCAAGGCAAGCCGGAACTGGGCCGGGTAGTGCGTGAAGTCAGTGCCTGGCTGGCGCCTCATGGCTATACCATCATCGCCGACGCGATCACGCGAAAGTTCTGTTCTGACTGCGAACCCGGCGAACGCGAAGAACTAATCGAGAAGAAGCCTGATTTCGTGATCGTTCTTGGAGGCGATGGCACTCTGCTCTCCACGGCGCGATGTGTGGCCAAGGCCGGTATACCGATTCTTGGCGTAAATCTGGGCTCGCTGGGATTTCTCACCGAGGTCAAGCAGGAAGAAATCATTGAAGCCCTCGAAGCGCTCCACGCCGGAGATTGCGGCGTAACCGAGCGCTCCATGCTGCATTGCCAGTTGCGCCGCAGGAAAGAGTGTGTGGCCACTTATGAAGCATTGAATGATGCGGTAGTGCACCAGAGCGCGCTGGCGCGTATCACTGATTTCGATGTGCGTGTGAACGGCGCTTTTGTAGCCAACTATAAGGCGGATGGCTTGATCGTGGCCACACCAACCGGCTCCACTGCGTATTCGCTGGCGGCTGGCGGCCCGATTCTCACGCCCAACATTCCCGGCTTTGTCATTACACCGGTGGCCTCACATGCGCTCACGAATCGTCCGTTGGTGGTGCCGGATACCGCCGTAATAGAAGTCAGCATGGACGATGCCCGCGAATCAGCCTATCTGACCGTAGACGGCCAGCAGGGAATCGAACTCCAAGACGGAGATGTGGTGTGTTGCAAAAAGTCGGAGTACTCCGTGAAGCTGCTCAAACTGGCGGACAGGTCGTTCTTTGATGTGCTGAGGATGAAGTTTAAGTGGGGAGAACGATAATGCGTGTTGTTACGAAAATGAAATGGCTGATCCATACTGCTGATGGAACAATGCTCAAACGGTTTGTATCAGGGCATAGCCTGTCCTGAGTTGAGCGAAGGAACTTCAGTCGTGCCGGAAAGCTTTAAAAATTTTGGGCTTTAGCCCTGCCTATGGCCAGATTCTCGAGAAACGCTGCGCTTGAATCAACCACCACGAATATAACTGCATTTCCAATTGCCGCATTCATCCTCGTTCTTTCTACGCTTTTGCCGGTCTGTGTTTCTGCCCAGAGCAAACCGGCTGCTGATCTGATTATTACTAACGCGAGAATCTGGACTGTCGATAAAGCTCGTCCTGAAGCAGAATCGCTGGCCGTGCTGCGCGATCGCATTGTGGCCGTGGGCAGCGCCGCTGAAGTCGATGCCTGGCACGGACCACAAACCAGGATCATCGATGCGCAAGGCAAGCTGCTGCTGCCGGGGTTCGATGACGCTCACGTGCATTTTGTCGATGGCGGCGAGCATCTGCAGGCAGTGCAGTTGAAGGATGCAGCTTCGCCCCAGGAGTTCGCCCGCCGTATTGAACAGCGTGCCAGGACCACACCTAAGGGCGAATGGATCACCGGTGGCGATTGGGATGAGCAGCGCTGGTCACCACCAAACCTGCCCACAAAAGAACTGGTCGATCCGGTCACGCCGAATACTCCCGTATGGGTCAACCGTTATGATGGCCACGAGTCACTCGCTAATTCGGTCACGCTGAAGCTGGTCAATATCACTGCCAATACTCCAGATCCGCCCGGCGGACAGATTGTTCGCGATCCGCAGGGCAATCCTACGGGCATTTTGCGTGATGCAGCCCAGGATCTGGTCTTCAAAGTGATGCCTGCGATGTCTCATGCTCACCGCATGCGCGCTATCCACCAGGCACTCGAGCATGCTGCCTCGCTGGGCGTGACCAGCGTGCAGGACATGAATCCTGCTTACGCCGATGTGGCTGCCTACGCGGAACTGCAGGAGCAGGGCGCGCTCACCACCCGCATCTATGTCGCGCCCATGGAGACTGGTTGGAAAGATCAGGCAAAGGTCGGCCTGCGTCACGCGCAGGGAACAGCTTTTCTGCGCATGGGCGCAGTCAAAGGCTATGCCGATGGTTCGCTGGGCTCAGAGACCGCCTACTTTTTTGATCCATATATAGACGATCCAAAATCTCACGGCCTGCTGAGCGACGAGATGCATCCACCTTCAGCCATGCGGCAGCGGTTGACGGGCGCCGATGCTGCCGGCCTGCAGCTTTGCATTCATGCCATTGGTGATCAGGGCATTTCCATGATTCTCGACATTTTCGAACAGATCGAGAAAGCCAATGGCAAGCGGGACCGGCGCTGGCGCATCGAGCATTCCCAGCATCTGGCAGCCAGGGATTTTGCCCGTTACGCGCGCCTGGGCGTAATTGCCTCCGTGCAGCCCTACCATGCCATCGACGATGGCCGCTGGGCAGAGAAGAGAATTGGGCCCGACCGGATCAAGCGCACTTATGCGTTTCGCACGTTGTTAAATAGTGGCGTGCGCCTGGCGTTTGGGACAGACTGGTCGGTCGCGCCGCTCAGTCCCATGTGGGGCATCTATGCGGCGGTCACGCGCGCCACGCTCGATGGCAAGACTCCCGGTGGATGGGTGCCGGAGCAAAAACTGACTGTTGCTGAATCTGTAGAGGCTTACACCATGGGCTCGGCCTATGCCGAATTCCAGGAAAAGGAAAAAGGCTCCATCACTCCCGGCAAACTGGCAGACTTCGTAATCCTGAGCGACGACATCTTCAAGATCCCTCCCGCCGCAATCAAGGATGTGAAGGTCGAAGCAACGTTTGTCGGCGGCAAGGTGGTGTATGGAGGGTTGGAATAGCACCCGGCAGGATTCGAACGGCTGAAGAGCGATTCTGAATTAGTGGACGTGCACTTCAAGATTCTTGCCGCCCTGAATCTCCACTCGTAATTTCCTATTGTCCGGTTTCGTTTTGCCTTCGGCTGATTGGTAAGTGAGCGTGTACTCGTCGCGAATCATGGTGGCCACGGCCTTACACGCTTTGTCGAGTTCATCAGGATTTTTTGCGTAATACAAGCTTCCACCGCCTGGGGCCGTTATTTTCTCCAGAGCGCTCCGGGCGTGGGAACTGAATCCATTGCGGTTGGGCACTCCGATCGCATAAATGGTTATGTCCTTGTGACTCTGGATCGATTGCAGGAGAATTTCAAGAGAGCTGCGGCTGCTATTGTCTTCACCATCGGTCACGATCAACAAGACTTTTCTGCTATTGCGTCCATGTCTCGCCAAATAATCCACAGACGCAATCAGGGTATCGTAAACCGATGAAGGCCCATAAGGCTTTGAACGCTCCAGTTCCTTGTACAGGAGAGATAAGTCACTGGTCATCTGCTGATCCACGTAAGGGTTGTTATTGAAATGTACAAGGAATGCCTCGTTCTGGGAATTACTACCCTTCAGGAATTCCGACAACGCATGTATCACTGCATCGCGCTTCTCCTTCATCGAACCTGAATCATCTACCAGAAGCCCGAGAGAAATGGGCGCATCCTCGCGGACAACAGAAACGACTTGTTGCGGCTTTTCGTCTTCATAGACCAGGAAGTCAGTGGCTTTCAGGTCTGGGACTGGTTTCTGGCCGCGGCCGGATATGCTCACGCCGATCTTGACTGTCTCACCAGCTTGCTGGACTACGACTGTCGCTGGAAGAGTTCCGTATGCAAACAACAACAGAATTGGAAGAACCGCTGTTCTGATTTTCATTAGTACGGGTAGTGAACTTGGGCAACGCAGGCATTATATCGCGCATTTTCTCTGGTGTGGTACTTCGCTTCTCAGCGATAGACTGGCATTCAGGTCCAATACTGTTCACTTCGGGATGAGGAATCGAGGTGGGGCAAAAAACAAGAAACCCCGAGTTTGATTGACCCATTCGCCTCGACCAGTGGTTCGCTATAGACCCTTGCCGACCTGCATTCTCTGTTCAGTAAACCTTGCGGCTAACCATCAAAGCGCGATCTTTAATCAGCTTAGCTGAAGCTTGGGCTCCGGGCTCACCACCAACCGGGTAAATCGGTCAATGCCTCGGGGCTTCTATCTTTGCCTTCAAACATCTTATGTTCTCCTCGACCAGCAGTTCGCTATCAGACCCTTGCCGGCCCTCCTGATGCTTTCAGCTTGCGCTGTGCATGGTGACCTTAGCTCGAATCCCGGACTCACCGCCAACCGGAAAAACCATTGAAGATGTCAAAGAACGAGTGTGAATTTACTCTTTTCCGCAACACAGTCAATAAAAATAATGCGCTTGTAAGCTGCTCATAATCAGCGGCTTGCAGGCTGTCCACAGGGGCGTGTCGCGGGACTGGTGCACACGGGTACGAAAGTACAATGTTGACGCATCAAAGCCCCCATTTCTGCCGCTCGAGGCGTTGTGCAAATAACGCTAAAAACCGCTATTAACGCGGGTTTTCGCAACCGGGTCACGCCGTCATGGCACGCTGTTGGCCAAAGCAACGATAAAAATCGTACATGGTTGCTGCTTGAGGTGCGTGCCCTCACGTAACTACGGATTTTGGCGCAGTCGGACGCATCCAGCCATAAAATTGGAATCACTTAATCAAGAAACACAAGTGAACGTTCGGGCAATACGGAGAAGGCACCTCAGACAGGAAAGGCTCGAGTGAATGGACCAATCCCGGTTCGAGTTTCTGGTCATTTCCAGCGATATTGCTGCGTATAAGACCATGTCTTCTGCCATTCAAAGCATGAATGGTTCCGTAAGCTATACCTCCACTACACCCAACGCGAGGAGTTACATTGCCCGCCGTAAGATCGACGGCATTTTTCTGGATATGAGCCTAGAAGGTTCCGCTGATCTGATTCGCGCGATCCGCCAAGGCACCTCTAACCGGTACACAGTCATTTTCGTGTGCATCACGGCCAAAAATGATCCCGGACCTCTGCTGAACGCCGGAGCGAATTTCGTCCTCTCTAAGCCTTTATCGACCGAGGCCGTGATAAGTGCTTTGGATACGGCTACGCAGATGGTCCAGGCGGAAAGAAAGCGCTACCTGCGTCATCAAGTTACTGTTCCTGTCGTGATCAAGCTGCGCGATCAGGAACAAAAAGCCATCACCGCCAACGTAAGCCGTGGAGGGATGGCCATACGTTGCCAGAGCACCTATGAACCCGGCGCCGCCATTCATTTCTCTGTGGCTCTACCGGAAGGTGAGATTGAAGGCCAGGGAGAAGTCGCCTGGGCCAATACCGAGGGCTACATGGGCATCAAGTTCTTTTTGCTGGGGGACCAGCAGAAGCGCTCGCTGACGGGATGGCTGGATAAAAGGGAATCAGGGGTGAGCTTCAACTAGATTGCCAAAACGAAAATCTACGCCAGGTCTTGAGATCACCCGATGACCCGATTTCCCGATCATTTGGGCTGATTGCTGACTGCTGAGTGCTGCTCTTCCAGGTGGCTTCGTGCCGCCGTCGAGATATACCAGTTCTGGCTATTCTGCAGATGGTCGAAGAGCAGACGCGCCTGGCTGTGCCTGCCCTGGCGCGTATAAGCTTCAGCGAGATTGAGAGCATAAACTTCGCTCTCCGGCCTGAGACGCAACGCCGTTTCATATTCAATGGCAGCTTCGGCGATCTTGTGCTGGCTGAAGAATGCAAACCCGAGCAGCCCATGGCCGTCAGCAAAATCCGGATTCAGCCTGGTGACCATGCGGGATTCCTTTTCGATCTCGGGCGCGAGTGAATCATTCTGCTCCTGGGCAAGGGCGCTGGACAGGTAATAGTGAACCAGCCAATCTTTTGGATCACGTAGATCCCGCTGCGCCTCATGGCGAAGATAGGGCAAGGCCGACTCTGTGTGATGTTCTTTGTAGAGAGCATATCCAATGCCCCGCTGCGCGATGGCATTGTCAGGATCGCGTGCCAGAAGTTCCTTGAATTCCTCGACAGACCGGCTGCGATAATCATCCTGGTGAGCGTGCAGATCGGCGAGCGTGGCCGCTGCATCCGCAGTCATCATGGGTGTCGCTGAAAAAGAGGGTTGCGCCAGGTGCTCCGGCAGGGAAATACGGGAGGCGATCATCGCTGCTCGCGAATATTCATCCAGGGCTTCACCGAGTTTTTCCATGCTCATGCCGAAAGCTTGTTGCACCGCATCAGCCACAGGCGTGTGATGACGCGTGAGTTGAAGATATTTGTGCACAGCTTCCATCTTGTGAGTGGTCCAGAAATAATGCACGGCCAGCCATGACTGCGCATAGAAAAGCGAGCGCGAGCTGTGGTCGTCGTTATACATGGGCGAGTTGTGATCCACATTGAGCAGCACCGAGAGGGGCAACAGTCGTTGGGTCCGCGCCATCTTCGCTGCCTGTTCCGGGGCATGTCCAACGATAATGTCTTTGCCGCCTATCTGGATGGTCGAGCAGAACTGGGCAAAGCCTTCACTGAACCAGGCCGGAGCGTCCGGAAGATTGTTGTCCAGCAGCAGGTGCGCATATTCATGGAACAGCGCCTCCGACCGCTGCCGCGTTTCCGAGTCCAGCACGATATAGTCTTTATCCTGGGTGCGCAGATAAAAGCCGGCCACGCTTACGGGCTTCCCCTGAAATAGCGGAGCATACTCGCTGATCTGCTTCTCGCCCCTTAATCCAATCACCTGCAATGGGATTGCCTGATCCACCTGGTCCTTGAAAAAGGTTTGCGCGAACAGGAAGCGCATCTGCTCCAGTTGCAGGGCCAGGTCGCGCCCGCGTGACTCGCCTGAATCCGTAAGCACGTTGAAATGTGCCGACCGAACCTCAACCCACTGATCCTGCGCCCACGCAGCCAGGAAGCTGCCCAGGAGCAATCCAAGAGACACAATGGAGCGGGTACGGAGCATCATGAATCAGTCTACATATAGACACCATTGATTGCATTTAGGCTTTGCTGAAACAGGCAGAGCATTTTTCGCCGCTGATGGACGCTGATAACGCTGAAAAATCAAAATCAGTCCCTATCGACAATGTTTGAGAATCACGATAATGCCGGGTCCAGATCACAAAACTAAGAGCCAAAGGCTAAAGGCTAATAGCTGCTTTTCAAAACAAAATCCCCGGCTTGCGCCAGGGGTTTTGTTGGAGAACAGCCAGCTTTGAGGAAGACTTACTTGTGAGCAGTCATGCGGTCATAGATGAATCCTGCCGCGCCGCCCGATATTGCGCCGATGGCTGCACCTTTACCGCCACCAGCCAGCGCGCCGATTGCCGCTCCGGCTCCGGCTGATCCGGCCACGATGGCCACTGATTTGCCTGTGGAACGGTCATGGTGGACAACCGGTTCACCGGATGCGTCCCGCGTGGCTACCGGGTTATTGTCCTGATCGCTATAGGAGGGAGGAGCATAGCTGGTGCGCCGCACCAGTGCGGGTGATGGTTTCCGCTGGGTGCTCACAACCGGCTGAGGAGTGGCGCCGTTGCTGGCCGCCGCCGGCGGCTGCAAGGTTACGCCCTGGCCCTGAGCCTCAACTGTGCTCAACTTTGGAGTGGCGAAGTATGCCACCGCTGATACCACCAATGCCGTCAATAGAGAAGCTAAGACTGCAGTACGAATTAAAGTGCTTTTCATGCTGGGTAACCTCCTGCTACTACTCTGATCAAAAGCACACACCATGCCAAATGTAAGTCATTGATTTTCTGGCTATTTCAATGTGAAGAAGGGTAAAGAATGTAATTTCTGCAAGCGTGGCTGTAGTTATGACTTTGATAACAGCAGATTTCACCACAGATAAACCCAGCGCGACCGAGCCGCAACCAAACCGAAGACCTTTATGGAGCGCAGCCGCCCCCGGTTGCGGGGATAAATCTTTTCGCGAATCGAGAAGAATTGACGAACAGTAGTACAGATGCACACAGATAAAAAACATTCAGTTCCAGAAAACCAAAAAATGGTTTATCTGTGCAAATCTGTCAAATCAGTGTCATCTGTGTTGAGATTTTATCTTCTGGATACATCCAGAGGCAGGTATCGCGTAGCCTTGCGGATCATCGCCACCTGCTCCGGCGTCGGATTGATGAATTTAAATCCAAACTGAAATCCCTGGCGGTAACGCACTTCAGCATGCATATGAATAGGGTCGGGAACTTCCGGAAGCTGGAACTCGAGTTTCACGATTTCGCCCAGCGGCATGTCTCCGGCAATGGTTGCACCGAGGCCGCCTTCACCCAGGTTTCTGGTGCGTCCGTGCAGAACGGTGCTGGTCTTCACGATCAGGCGAATGTCTATCAGGTGGCGCGTGTACTCGCGCGCGATAGGCCATTGTCCTGAAGCTGGGCTTGGCATGGCAAAAACCTTATCACAAGAGGACTCAATCTTCGTCTATACCAAGATGGTTCAACGCCCATTGGGCATGTTCGGCCACAACAGGATCAGCATCGCCTGCCATTTTTTCCAGAGATGGTTTGAACTCCCGATGGCCGCTGTTACCCATGGCAATCGCTACATTGCGCCGCAGGCCTGAGTACCTGGTGCGTTTGATGGGTGAGCCGCGAAAGGTCTGCCGAAAATTTTCTGTGGTCATCTCGGCCAGCCATTTCAGGTCAGGATGGGCGAGTTTGTCCTGCGCCTGAAATTCAGGTGCGGAAGTTGCGGGTGCGTTGCCTGTCTTGTTGTTCCATGGACAGACGTCCTGGCAGATATCACAGCCAAAGACGTGATGCCCGATGGGTTCGCGGAATTCTTCTGGAATGTCGCCGCGCTTCTCAATAGTGAGATAAGCGATGCAGCGGCGGGCGTCCATCTTGCCGGGTGCGAGGATGGCTTGTGTGGGACAGGCATCGATACAGCGCGTGCAACTTCCGCAACGGTCAGCCGACGGCATATCGGGCTTGAGTTCCAGCGAGGTCAGCACCACACCCAGGAAGAGCCACGAACCCAGCTTCTGATCGATGATGCAGGTGTTCTTGCCAATCCAGCCTATGCCCGCATATTTGGCATAGACGCGTTCCACGATGGGACCGGTATCCACATAACAGCGGGTTTCAGGATGTATTCCATGCTCAAGCGCCAAGTTCCTGATCGCAGCTTCCATCTGCTGCAATCTTTTCATGAGCGAGTCATGATAGTCCTGTGATCCCCAGGCATAACGCGAGATCCAGCCTTTTTCGGGATCATGTGCATGAGTCGAATAGGGCTGTGCAGTGTTGTAATTCAGCGCGCAGACGATCACAGATTTGGCCCAGGGAGCGGCGTTCTCAAGCGATGCGCGCCGCAAAGCGCCGCTCTCGGTGCGCTTCTCCAGATACTTCATCTCTCCGGCATGTCCGGCCTCAATCCACTCTGAGAAGGCATTGAGTTCAGGGAATTCCTGCTCGCGGAAAGAGGCCACCCCGGCCAGATCAAATCCGGCCTGTGCTGCCGCCTGTTTAGCCGCCGCCGTGAGCTGCTCGATGGAGATCATGCATCATTGTTACATGGGTCGGCCACTTGACCATAGCGGACGAAAGGATAACAAACCAATCAATCTTGTCATGTCGTGAGGGGTTGATTTTTCAGCGTAATCAGCGTCATCAGCGGCGAAAAATGAATCTCTTTGTATGCGGCTCCATGGTGGGCTGGTGTGCAGCGTGTTACACTTTGCGCCGCCTATGAAAGTGAAAATCCTTGCCTGTGTACTCCTCCTGGTGGTTTCCGCCAGTTGTGCTGATGAGTTCACCTTGTACGAACTCGCGCCGCCGGAGACGCACCAGTTCGCCATCACCTACGACGTGAGTGCTGTTCGGGAGGGCGCTCCATTTTTCCTGAACCCCATCCGTCCTGGTTCCACCGCCTCAAAGGAAAAAGTGATTGAGCGTGGCAGTGGGAAAGAGCTGAAGTTCGAGGTCGTCAATGGCAAGGACGCAAGAGCCACCGGGCTGGTACCGCCGCAAACGCCAGACACCGCCGAGTTCATCAAGGTGCATCTTCCCGGGCCTGTGCCCAAAGGCGGCGAGACGCGCATCAGGATTCTTAAGACCTATACAGATGCCGCTTCCTACTATGTCAAAGACGGCCAACTGGTTTTTGAGCGGCCCCTGGGCATCAAGCGCAATGTAGTGGTGCTGCCCAAGGGCTGGGAACTCATTGCCAGCGCCTCACCCGCCATTGTTTCTACAGACGCTGATGGACGCATCCATCTGAGCTTTGTGAATGACCGCGATGATCAGTTGCCGGTCAAGATCACCGCGCGGAGGCTGCCATGAAAAAGCTGTTGCTGGTAGTAGCGGCTGTTCCTGTTGTCCTGCTGGCCCAGTTTCACCGCGCCGAACAGGACCGCGAAATCAGATACTGGCTGCTCGATCCAGCCACTCACCAGTTTCATATTTCGCACGACTTCACCGTGACCAAAGCCGGGCAGAAGTCGGTGCACAGCTTTGTTCGCAAAGGCAGTTTAGTCTCGCCGGATGCGAAGATGACCAATCTCGATACCGGCAAACAGCTCAACACCCATAGCGTGACCGGAAAACAGGTAAACGAGCTTGGATAC
>Ga0066662_10000328_pt1 | contig 20933 bp, 25 predicted proteins | sample GraSoiAngelo_111_FD_133939 | JGI IMG/M metagenome (GOLD analysis project Ga0066662, IMG submission 133939) | Grasslands soil microbial communities from the Angelo Coastal Reserve, California, USA - 14_0903_12_40cm | ecosystem: Environmental > Terrestrial > Soil > Grasslands | place: USA...
CTCGGAAAAGGAGCCCAGGCAGAATCTCAACTTCCCTCGTTCTCATTCCCCATGCAATTTAAACCCTCCGCATTGGCTAGAAAATGCGAAACTGTATTTTTTATTTCCGACAGACTCCTAGATAGGCTTTTTAATCTTTTATGCTTTTTTACGCTTAGATAACCTGGCACACGCAAAGTGGTTCTAAGTCGTCTATGGCCAGAAAGGCGAAAACGCCCCATTCATGCTCAGACCTCTGGATCGCCCCACGATTCAACTTGAAAGGCACTGACGGAGAGCGGGCATGGGATCATCGCTGTGACGGGAATACCAGCGGGTCCCGTTTTCTGGAGCTGGCCGACATAGCTTTGGGACTCAAGAAGGAAACGCGGAAACGTCGTTCCACTGATCAATCCGGAGATAAACAGGGATAAACGGCCTTTAGCTCTTCCAACACCGTTCCTCTCGCTATCCTATGAAAATTACACGGGCAAGAAAAATTTTCCTATTCAGGCCAACCAGCAAGCAGCAGCTTGCATCTTATGGCAACGAGTCGGTCCTCCCCCATATAACGTTTACTTGCTTGATAACCGGGCCACCAGATTGTGGATGTAGATAGGGTTGACAGTAGTGCAGGGGCATGGATATTCTGCGTGTCATGGGTCGCGCTTCAATCTCCACCCCAAAGGGCGATCTTCCTGTTGTTTCCTGAGATAACATGCAAAGAGTTCCCACGGTTTCCGGAACAACCAACCTCGTCGATATTCTCGATCGGATTCTCGACAAAGGGCTTGTGATCGCCGGCGATATTCGAATATCACTGGCGAATGTGGAGCTATTGACCATCCGCATTCGTCTGTTGGTTTGTTCTGTGGACAAAGCCGAGCAGATTGGCCTGAATTGGTGGAAGCACGATCCAAATCTGACCACTCCATTGCCTGAAGCTACCGGAAGACGGGTGCAATTACCCGCACCACCACCGGGAGCCGGGCCAAGAACGCAAAAAGGCGGTCAAACCGCCCGTCGCCGAAAGGCGAAATAGCGCTTTAGACTCTGGATGAAGGAGGCCCTCGATGGCCGTTGAACGTGTATCCGGTGGTTCAAGCCTTATAGACGTACTAGACCGGGTATTAGACAAAGGCATAGTGATTGATGCCTGGGTCCGAATCTCCCTGGTCGGTATTGACCTGATCACGGTGGAAGCGCGCGTCGTAGTCGCGTCCATTGATACCTATCTGAAGTACGCCGATGCTGTCGGTCTCACCGGTCTCGTTTCCCGGCCGCAGTTGGCGGAAGGCGCCGCGGAAGAAGAAGTGGTGGAAGTCAAGCCTCGTCCAACTCGTCGGCGGCGATAGAGGTCATCCTTGGGGGCAAATATGGCCACCGCGGAGATGCGGTTCCAGCCTGAGCAACGGGTTAACGGGCGGCGCGTGACGCCACCACGCCGCCCGGCAGTTCTTCGTCTGCTTGAAGCAGAACGCTCAGAGGAAATTTTTCCGCTTCTGCTGGAAGAGATCATCGCGCTCGGCTACGCGCGGGCGCTGGCTGTGGATGTGAATTTCGACACTGGCGACGTCACCCCGGCAGCCGCGCTGAAGTGGCCACGCCAGGGCCTTCAGAACTTCACTACAGCCTTGTGGATGTCAGAGCACCAGATAGTGAATGTGCTGCATACTGCGCGTCCGGCGGTGCTGCACAAGACCACCCTGCACAACAAGCCGGTCTATATCCATCCCATCCTGTATTCCAACCGCAATCTTTGCTGGGAGGCCGACCGCCTGCGCACCGCCAGTTGTCTGGCTGTGCAGAATTTCCGCAAAGAGAAGCGCATTCGCCTGGAAGACCAGGTGTGCTCCACCTGCGACATGCGCGCCTATGCCGCAATCGTGGTAGTGGAGGTACCCAAAAACGTAGATCAGCACGCCATTCTCCAATTGGGTGAACTCATCGAGCTGGCCAACCGCTATCTTTCCCGGCTGTTCAAGGTTGAGCATTACTACAACCGCATGCGCGACATGGAGATCACCATCGCGCAGATGGGCACGGTCATGCAGAGCATGGCTGATCCGGTCATCCTCACCGACACGCAGCACCGCGTGATCATGCAGAACAAGGCTGCGGAGCGCTTTTTTAAAGTCCCGGATGAAATGACTGAAGGCCTGGTACGCGCCGTGGAGTTGAATAACCTCCTGTTCTCCGCCGCGCTCTCTTCCATGCTGGTTTCAGGCACGGATGCACACCGCGACCTCACGCTGGTGGACGCCATTGAAGGCGAAGAAATGTTGTTCGAGGCGGTCTCCGCACCGACTTATGGCCCGGACGGCATCCAGATCGGCACCGTAACCGTGATGCGCGATGTTACCGACTTGCGCCGTGCTGACCAGGAATTGCGCTCGAATTATGACAAGTTGCGGGAAGCCGAAGAGGTGGTCCGCCAGGATCGTGACCGCCTGAACCTGATCATTGAAAACGTTGGCGACCCGATCGTGGTTTGCGACAGCGAAGCCAGGATCGTGCTGGTAGACCCGCTGGCCCAGGAATTGTTTGGCGCCTCATCGGAGGTGGCCCGCGATGCCACCCAGATCAAGAACCAGGCACAGCTTGCCGCTTACATCAGTTCGTTCACCTACTCGTTTGCCGAGCGTGAAACGGCGCCTCTAAAGCTCTTCAGCCCTGCCCTCAAGCAGGAAGTGGAATATGACGCCCGCTCCGGCAAGATCTTCGACGAGCGCGGACAGGTTTCATATACCGTGACCGTGTTGCGTGACCTTACTGCGTTGCGCAAGGTGGAGCAGCTCAAGGTCGAGCGCCGCATGCTGGAAATCGAAAAATTTGCGGCTACCGGCCGGCTGGCCGCCACCATTGCCCATGAGGTCAACAACCCCATGGAGGCGATTAAGAACGCTATTTACCTGCTGGTCGGCTCCATTCCTGAAAGCGCCATGCCGGTCTACAGCATTCTGAAGTCTGAGACCGAGCGCGTGGCACGTATCGTGCGGCAGATGCTGGGCCTGTACCGGAACACAGAACAGGTCAAGCCCGTAGATGTGAACACGATCATTGAAGACACATTGCTGCTGCTCAACCGCCAGTTGCAGCGCGCCAATGTGGAGGTTCACAGTGATCTGGGAGTTCTGCCGGATGCCGTAATTGCCGCCGACCAGATACGCCAGGTGCTCTCCAACCTGGTGATCAATGCCAAAGATGCCATGCCCAGCGGAGGCAAACTGATGATCCGTTCGCGGCATCTGCCTACCAGGGATGATCTTCATGGCTGGGTGCGCATCCTGATCGCTGATACCGGAACGGGAATACCTCCGGAGATGGTCAACACGATCTTTGAGCCTTTTGTGACCACTAAAGGAGAGAAGGGAACCGGATTGGGTCTTTGGATCGTGAAAGGAATCATTGAGAACCACGCAGGCCGGTTGCGCGTGAAGAGCAAGCTGGGTAAAGGCACTGTATTCAAGATTGATTTACCGGTGGTGAAGGTGTAGAGGCGTGACACAAGCACGCAAATACCGGATTCTGGTAGTGGACGATGAAGCCTCTGTGCTGATTACCTATCGTCTTATTCTGGAGCAGCAGGGCTATGATGTGACTGCCTGCAGCACCTCGCGTGACGCGATTGCGGCTATTGAAAAGCTGGATTTCGACGTGGTGCTGTGTGATTACTCGCTGGAAGAACAGCACACCGGTTTCGAAGTCATTACTGCGGCGAGAAAGCGTAATTCCGAGGTGCCGGCCGCCCTCCTGACCGGCTATGCCACCAAAGAGACGGCAGATGAGGCCGAAAGCAAGAACATCGGGATCATGTTCAAGCCGATTGAGATACAAGAGTTCCTGGCTACAACCTCCAAACTGTTGAGGAGAAACAATGAGTCCGACGATAAGCAGGAAGACCCCGGCGAAAAAGGCCCCGGCACGAAAAACGGCGGTACCGGCACGAAAAACGGCGGCAACAGAGGGCGGCGCGGCAGCCACGGCAATGCTGGACGCGGCGCCGCATCCGGTCGCACAAAAAGCTGAGCCATCGGGCCGCGCCCAGTCTGAAGGCCGATATGTTTACGGGGTCATCGAGTCCCGCATGCCAGTGACCTTTGGCAAGAGCAGCATTGGCGGCGTGAACGAAGATGTGTATACCGTCCATTACGGTGATATCACGGCTGTGGTCAGCCGCACCCCGGTATTCATCTTCGATCCGACCCGTGACAACGCTCTGGCCCACGAACACGTGATCGAATCGGTGATGAAGAATTACACCATCATTCCCATGAGCTTCGGAACGGTGTTTCGCACCGATGATGATATCCGCGAGGTGCTCAAGAGCATCTACACGTCGCTCAAAGACGTGCTCAAGCAGATGACCGGCAAACTCGAATTCGGCCTGAAAGTGACCTGGGACCGCGACCGCATCATCGAGGAACTCAAGCGCGAGCACGAGGAGATCCATCGCTTTCACCAGGAACTCACGCGCAAGCACCTGCAATCGACATATTTTGCCCGCATGCAGTTGGGCCGCATGATCGATAAAGCTCTGGCCGAATTGGCCGCCAACTACGTGCGTGAAATCTACGACGGCCTGCGCAGCGTATGCGTGGCCTCGCGCGACAATAAGCCCATCGGCGACAAGATGATCATGAACGCCGCCTTCCTGATTCAGAAGGAACGTGAAGCCGAGTTCGATGCTGCCGTGAACCGCGTGGCGCAGAAATTCGGCGAGCGCCTGAACTTCAAATACACCGGCCCCTGGCCGCCTTATAACTTTGTAAACATTCGCCTCAAACTGGAGAGAGGAAACGCAGGCTGATGTTGCTGATCGATGATCTGCTGTTCGCGCCTTTCAGCGGCTGGAACTTCATCATGCGCACCTTGCTCAAGGTAGCTGAAGAGCAATGGACGGATGATGCGCCGCTGAAAGAGCAGCTTCTTGAGCTGCAAGTGCAGCTCGAAGGCGGCGAGATCACCGAAGAGCAGTATCTCGAGGCCGAAGCTGCCATCCTGCGCGAAATCCGTGAAGTGCAGCGCCGCAAGATCCAACTTGCAGGCGGCGATCCTGACGCCCTCGAAGGCGGCCTTTCCGGCAAAGTCCAGGAGGGCTCCGGCGCTTCACTCACCTGGGACCCGAATGAAAGCACTCAGGAATAGCTTCCGGTTGCGCATTTCACCTCTGTCACCCTGAGAGGTTGTGATTTCTGCTTTCAGGCGCTGCGTTCGATTGGATGATAAAAATGACGAAGCGTTGGTCAATGGAAGTGGCACCAGCACGCCACCTGCCTATTTTATCCGTCCTTTGAAAAAATGCGCAAAGAACCGGAACACGGAACAAACGAGGTTAACTCATTTGCCTGCAATCAGATTCCCTGTTCCGGTTCGCGTTCCGTGTTCCGGTTCAGAAGTGGAACAGCCCCAGTTCATGCCAAAATTTGAGTAGTGGGACCGATGGATTCATCGTCCAGGGCCGCAGACGGTTTTCTGAGGCACCCTTTCGAGCGGGAATGGGGGAGGGCAAGCACACTTCAAGCGTGTATCTTTTAAATATTCGGTTGTCAAAGAACTAACTTGCGCTTCCGCCTGGGCGGAGCATTGTTTATTATAGTAATAGTTCTAATGAAGTCAAGAAAAAAGCGCGAGAATTGGGGGTGTAATTCTTCGCAGCCTGAGACGAATTTGCTGGTTAGCAATACTAAAGAGCAATCAGGTTGAGAGAAATGCATAGGAATAGTATTTCACCTACAATCTCTCCCATGCGCGATCCCGTAGAACTGGAAATTTTCAAGAATATTTTCCACTCCATCGCAGAAGAAATGGGCGCATCTCTTCGGCGCACCGCGTTCTCTCCCAACATCAAGGAGCGCCGTGATTATTCCTGCGCGGTTTTCGACGGGCGGGGAGAAGTGCTGGCCATGGGCGACCACATGCCGGTGCATCTTGGCTCCATGCCCATGTCGGTCAGGGCGGCTATCGACAAACTGGAACTGAATCCGGGCGATGTGGCCATCCTGAATGATCCATTCTGCGGAGGAACGCACCTGCCGGACATCACGCTGGTGGCTCCCGTCTTCCTGAAGAAATCAAAGCAGCCCGCCTTCTACGTGGCTTCGCGCGCCCATCATGCCGATGTCGGGGGCACGTACGCTGGTTCCATGGGCATCTGCCGTGAAATCTACCAGGAAGGGGTGCGTATTCCGCCCATCAAGCTGATGCAGGCAGGCAAGCTGCAGCAGGATGTCTTCCGATTGTTACTGAACAATGTCCGCACGCCGGAAGAGCGGGAAGGCGATCTCAATGCCCAGCTTGCCGCCTGCCACACCGGAGCCGTGCGCCTGCAGGAAGTGGTGGAGCGCTATGGCCTGACGCGTGTGCAGCGCGTGATGGAGCACCTGCAGGACTACTCCGAGAAAATGATGCGCGCCTTTCTGGGCAAAGTTCCGCACGGACGCTACCAGGCGGAAGATTTCCTCGATGACGATGGAACAGGTTCCGGTCCTGTGCGCATCGCGGTGAGCTTGCAGTTTCAAAAGGCGCCGGCGGGCAAGCCGCTGGTGACCGTAGACTTTACCGGCAGCTCTCCGCAGGTCAGGGGCAGCATCAATGCCGTGGAGGCGATTACCTACTCGGCCTGCTTCTATGTTTTCCGCTGCCTGCTGGCGGAAGACGTTCCTGCTGCTGCGGGGCTGATGCGTCCGGTACGCCTGATCGCTCCGACGGGAACGATTGTGAACTCTCGACCACCTGCCGCGGTGGCCGGCGGCAACGTAGAAACCTCACAACGCATTGTCGATGTGCTGCTGCGGGCGCTGGCCCAGGCACTCCCGGATCGTGTGCCTGCTGGTTCATCCGGCACGATGAACAATCTCACTATTGGCGGCATGGACACGCGCACCGGAGAACCCTTCGCCTACTACGAAACGATTGCCGGAGGCATGGGTGCCCGGCCGGACAGGGCGGGCGTAAGCGGCGTTCACACGCATATGACCAACTCGCTCAACACTCCGGCCGAGGCGCTGGAGTACGCATATCCTCTGCGGGTTACGGAATATTCATTGCGAAAGGGAAGCGGTGGCCCAGGCAAGTTCACTGGCGGGAATGGCATCGTGCGCGAGATCGAACTGCTGGCCGATGCAGATGTAACCCTGCTCGCCGACCGCCGCTCACGTGGTCCGTATGGACTGCAGGGCGGTACAGACGGCGCTCCGGGAAGAACCCACATCGTTCGCCACAATGGCACTCGCGAAGCCCTCCCCGGCAAAGCCAGCGTGCACCTGAAGAAAGGCGAGCGGATCAGGATTGAATCGCCAGGTGGCGGAGGTTGGGGTTACGAACGACAATAACAGAAGCCCCTGAAATCCGGCATAATGTATGAGTATGATCCATAAAACCAAAGATCTGTCCCCCGACCAAAGGACTGTTATTGAAGGTTTGCTTGGGCGGCCACTCTCCGAGCAGGAGGAAATCAGCCTTCATGTTCTTCCGCCATCGAAGGAAATTTCCCCGGAGCGCCGCCAGGAGACTCTGGATGGCTTAAATTCCTATTTTGCTCACATTGATGCAAAACGCAAGCCGGTTTCTGAAGAAGAGGAAAATGAGATCATCAACGAAGCTCTCCGCTCCACACGTCCTAACTATCGGCCCATTCGTTGAGAATTCCCAGAATTTACAATAGATTACAACTCAAGCTCTCCACTTTGAGAGTACGCTTGAGATTGCGGTTCCAGCAGTTGGGCCTTGCGGGAAGTATTGCCGAAATATCCGGCCCCTTCCACTCCGGCTGCGCCTGAATCACCGCATCGTGATTTCACATCTAAGCGAGAATCACCGCATCCTGATTTCACATCTAATGTAATCAATGACTTCATTCCAGAGCGGAAACAAACAGGTCCGCATTGATCATTATCCACCGGCCAAAGCCGGAACATCTCCTGCCGTTATCCTGGTGCATGGCTCCGGCGGGCCTTTTCCTGGCATCGATCCTTACGCGCAGCAGGCCGCCGCATTTGGCGTGCATGTCTTCGCGCTGCATTACTTCGACCGTACCGGACATAGCTGGGTCTATCCCAGCCAGATTGAACCGTTTTTTCTCGAATGGCTTGAGACTCTGAAAGACGCGGTGACCTTCGTTGCCACTCAGCCCGGTGTCGATACCCGGCGCATTGGCCTGCTGGGATTCTCGCTGGGCGCATATCTTTCTCTTTCCCTGGCCACGCAGGACAACCGCATTGCGGCCGTTGCCGACTTGTTTGGCGGCTTACCGGATCATTTCGTCAAAGATGCCGGGAATCTGCCGCCGGTGCTTATCCTGCATGGCGGGCAGGACAATACTGTTCCGGTCAAGGAAGCGCATACGCTCGAAAGCCTTCTGAAGCAGCGCGGCATTTCTTACGAGATCAAAATCTATCCCGACCAGGGGCACATCTTTCGCGGCCTCGCTCAACTTGACGCCATGCGGCGCGTGGTTGGCTTCTTCCGTAACTACTTAACTAGAGCTGCGTAGCATAGCCGCAACCAAAAACCTTTTACCGCAGAGGACGCAGAGGTAACAAAAGTGTTGAGTGTATTGAATTTGGCGGTGTGTTGCTCCCTGCGTTCTCTGCGCCTTCTGCGGTTCACGATGCTCATTGCCAGTTTGCTTGTTTCCTTTGCGCCCTTGCGGTGAATGAATACCAGGATGTGCGTGCTGCTAAACTGAACTGTGCCCGAACGGAAAATCTATATTGCGCAGTTGAAGCGCGCTATCCGGTTGTCGCAGCAGACCCGCCACATGGAATTTGCCGTTCAGGATGTGGATCAATTCAGTTTTACCCCGGGCCAGTTTCTCTCTTTGCTGGCCGATAAAGAAGGACGCGAGATCACCCGCGCCTACTCCATCGCTTCCGCTCCATACAATAACCCGCAGTTCGATCTCTGCCTGAACCGTGTGGAAAATGGCTTTTTTTCCAATCTTCTTTGCGATATGCCTGAAGGGGAGACCATCCGTTTTCATGGTCCCCATGGATTGTTCACTCTGCGCGATCCGCTGAAGGATTCCATGTTTATCTGCACCGGTACCGGCGTGGCGCCTATACGCGGCTTCGTTCAGTGGCTCTTCGATGGGCCGGACCGCAGCCAGGGACGCGAGTTCTGGCTGGTCTACGGCACGCGCTATGAAGAAAGCATCTATTATCGCGACTATTTCGAAAAGATCGCGGCACGACACCCGAACTTTCATTACATCATCACGCTGAGCCGGGGCGGCAAATCCTGGAGAGGACTGCAAGGCTATGTGCAGGATCATGTTCGCGCGATTCTGGAGCGGATGCCGGCGGAGAAGCGCGTCGACATTCATGCCTATATCTGTGGCCTGAACCACATGATCAAAGCCAACCGCACCATGCTCATGGAACTGGGGCTGGAGCGGAAGAGCGTGATTTATGAGCGGTATGACTGAGGGCTTTACCATAGCGTGGCGAGCCACAACCAAAACCTTTTACCACAGCGTGGCGAGCCACAACCAAACGGCTTTAACCGCAGAGGTCGCAGAGGACGCAGAGGTCGCAGAGGTAACAAAAGTAGTTGATGTGTATTGAATTTGGGGGTGCGTTGCTCCCTATGGACAGCACCCGCCCTTGGCTGCGCGGGAGAATTCGTCGCAAGGAGAGAAGAATTCGACTGTTAGTAATGCAGAGGACGCAAAGGACGCAGAGGAAGCAAAAGTAAGTTTATGTGTGTTTAATCTGGCACGCTTTTGTTCCTCAAGATTTTCAGGTCGCCAAAGCTCGACTTGCAAGGATGAAATTCTTCACAGGAAAACAAGAATTTTGTAGGTAGCAATGCAGAGAACGCAGAGGCCGCAGAGGGGAATGAGGTAAGTGGGTAATTTGGTAAATGAGTCAATGAAAACCTGCGGGGCAAAATGCAATCCGCGGAACAACAATTTACCCATTTACTACTCATTCCACTTTCGTGCTACCCTACAGCATGGAAGTCCTTCCGAAGATTGAACTCCACCTGCATCTTGACTGTTCTCTGAGCTACAAAGTCGTTTCCTGTTTAAATTCCCAGATTTCTGAAGACCAATACCGCCGGGATTTCATTGCTCCCCGGCGATGCAGCAGCCTGGCTGAATATCTGGCCCACGCTCCGCATGCTACACAGCTCATGCAATCCAAAGAAGCTCTGAAACTGGTGGTGGAAGACGTTTTCGAGCAACTTGCCGCCGATAACATGATCTACGCCGAACTTCGTTACGCGCCGCTGCTGCATGTGGATCGCGGACTCAAGGCCGAAGAGGTTGTAGAAGCGGTGGATCGCGCAGCAGAAGAATGCATCCGGCAGGCGGGGGTTGAGGCGCGCCTGATTCTCTGTACCTTGAGGCACTACACCCGTGAGCAGAGCCTCCAGACTGCCCGGCTGGTGGAGCGCGCGAAAGGAAGCCGCACCGTGGCCCTGGACATTGCCGGCGATGAGGCGGCATATCCTCTGGCCCCGCACAAAGCGGCATATGACTATGCTCATGAGCGCGGGCTGTACATGACCGCCCACGCCGGTGAAGCCGGTGGCGCGGAGAGCGTCTGGGAAACTTTACGTGATCTTGCCCCATCGCGCATCGGGCATGGAGTGCGCAGCATTGAAGATCCGGATTTGATCACTCATCTAAAGCAGCAGGGCATTCATCTGGAGATTTGCCCCAGCAGTAATGTGCAGACCGCCGTCTGCTCTTCGCTCGCCGAGCACCCGGTGGATCGACTGTACCGGGACGGGGTTTCTTTGAGCATCAACACGGATTCACGGACGATCAATGACACCACCCTGGAGCGCGAATACCAGGAGCTGGAGCAGACATTTGCCTGGAGACGTGAAGAACTCCTGCGCTGCAACCTGGAAGCAATGAAGGCAGCCTTTCTTCCTTCCAGCGAGAAGCGGCGGCTGGAAGCGCGGCTCCTGCAAGCCTATTCCGCGCAGCCGATGGTGCAGTAAATGAGCCTCTTCAGTGGATTGGTTACCATTGGTGTAAATGACGTAGCCGCAGCCACCGCGTGGTACAAGGAGAAGTTTGGGTTGCGAGAATCAGGCCAGAATTTTGAGGAAGGCAGTCCGGAGGATACCGAACTCATATCCTCACCCAATCGCGAATTCGGCGTTATTCTGTTAGCGGGAGTGGAAGAATCCGGCGATCCCCCGCCCGTCTTAAATACTTCTGACATTGCTAAAGCCCGGGAATGGTTGGCCCTCCGGGGCGTGAACGTCACCCCGGTGCAGACCGACCGCCAGGGCACCCATTACATCGAAATGCGAGATTTAGAAAACAACCTCATCGAGATTTCTGAAGAGCCATAAAGATTCTGGAGGCGCAGGTTTATGTCGCCCCTCCGCGCTTTCAATAGCTTCGTGAGAACGCCTTGTTACAGCATCCAAGAGCCAAGAGCCGTTTTTCTGCAACCTCCACCCACTTCAGTCCATCTAACAACTTGACAATAAGTCACTCAACTCTCATAATACACTTGTTGTGAACAGAGTTCCCGTTGATTTGCAAGCACTTATAAGCAGGAGGCACCCCAGGCCATGGGAAAAATTATAGGAATTGACTTAGGCACCACGAACTCCGTGGTGGCGGTGATGGAAGGCGGCGAGCCCAAGGTCATTGAGAATGAAGAAGGCGGCCGCACTACTCCATCGGTTGTAGGGTTCACGAAAGCCGGTGAGCGCCTAGTGGGCCAGGTGGCAAAGCGCCAGGCGATTACCAACCCCGAGAATACGGTTTATTCCATCAAGAGATTCATGGGACGTCGTTTTGAAGAAGTGAACGACGAGATGAAGATGGTTCCCTACAAGGTAGTTCGGCAGGGGGACCACGTGGCAATTGTGGCGGAGGGGAAGGAATATACCCCGCCCCAGGTTTCAGCCATGATTCTGCAAAAGTTGAAGAAGGCGGCTGAGAACTACCTCGGGCAGACTGTGACCGAGGCGGTCATTACCGTCCCGGCGTACTTCAATGACGCCCAGCGCCAAGCCACCAAGGATGCGGGCAAGATTGCCGGCCTGGACGTGAAGCGCATCGTCAACGAGCCCACCGCAGCCGCCCTGGCCTACGGTTTGGACAAGAAGAAAGACGAGACCATCGCCGTGTACGACTTCGGCGGCGGCACCTTCGATATCTCCGTTCTGGAAGTAGGCGAAGGCGTGATCGAGGTGAAGTCCACCAACGGCGATACGCACCTGGGCGGTGACAACATCGACCAGCGGATTGTGGATTGGCTGGTAGACGAATTCAAGAAAGAAGAAGGACTGGATCTGCGCAGCAAGGGCAACGAAATGGCCCTACAGCGCCTGCGCGACGCGGCGGAAAAGGCCAAGATCGAGCTTTCCACCACCATGGAAACCGAGATCAACCTGCCCTTTATCACCGCTGACGCAACCGGCCCAAAGCACCTGGTGAAGAAGCTGACCCGCGCCAAGCTGGAGCAGATGATTGAAGACATCATCCAGCGCTCGGTTGGGCCATGCCGCCAGGCGATGAAAGATGCGGGCGTTGAAGCCAAGGACATCGACGAGGTGGTGCTGGTCGGCGGCCAGACGCGTATGCCTCGCATCCAGCAGATCGTAAAAGACCTGTTCGGCAAAGAGCCGCACAAGGGCGTAAACCCTGATGAAGTGGTGGCGATTGGCGCAGCGGTGCAGGCAGGCGTGCTGGCAGGAGACGTGAAAGACCTGCTGCTGCTCGATGTGACCCCGCTCACGCTCTCGATTGAGACGCTGGGTGGCGTGGCGACCTCGATGATTCCGCGCAACACTACGATTCCGACGCGCAAATCGGAGACGTTCTCCACCGCGGCTGACAGCCAGACCTCGGTTGAGGTGCATGTGCTGCAGGGTGAGCGTCCGCTGGCCAGGGACAACCGCACTCTGGGCAAGTTCCACCTGACCGGCATTCCGCCGGCGCCACGTGGCGTGCCCCAGGTTGAGGTGATCTTTGACATTGACGCCAACGGTATCCTCAACGTGACGGCCAAAGACAAGGCCACCAGCAAAGAGCAGAAGATCGTCATTACTTCTTCTTCCGGCCTCAGCAAGGAAGAAGTCGAGCGCATGGCCAAGGAAGCCGAAGCGCATTCGGCGGAAGACAAGGCCAAGCGCGAAGAGATCGAGGCCCGCAACCAGCTCGACAGCATGGTCTACCAGATCGAAAAGATGCTGAAAGAGCATGGCGACAAGATCTCCGGGACGGAGCGCAGTGATGTGGAAACCGCAGTTGCTGACGCGAAGAAAGCCCTGGAAGGCACGGACGCGGCGGCGATGAATGCTGCCCGCGAACGGCTGACCCAGGCTTCGCACAAGCTGGCTGAAGTCATGTATCGCGCTCAGCAGGAGCCAGGGGCCGCTCCGGGCGCAGCCGGACCGCAGGCCGATGCGTCAACCAATGGGGCCACCGGCAGCGCAGGCCAGAAGAAAGACGAAGGCGTGATCGATGCCGAGTACGTAGACGTAGAAGACAAAAAGTAAATGATCTGACGTGCACAGCGCCAAAGGAAGAACAAGCAGAGGGCGGCTGGTATCAGCCGCCCTCTGCCATAAGGGACCCCGATGAAACAATACTTAGTAGTGAAAGTAGCGCATGGATTGAACCAGGTTGCGAACCTGGTTGCCTTGCCGGGACTGTACACGCTGGAAGCCGCGCAGGAGTTCATCAGCCGGGCAACGGATGCGGAGCCAGAATCGACATTTTTGATCCAGGAAGTGGGCGCGGCGTAATCCAAAAATTCAAAAAGCAGTAACGGAGTTGCTTGATGAAATACATGAAACGGCGTGGGTTGAAGTTGTTCGCAGTGGCAGCCCTGCTTCCCTTGATGGCTGCCAATGCCTCTTCCCAGAGCGCACAGCCTGCAGCTAAGATTTCGAGCGTAGACCAGGCTGCAATCCAACAGGTCACAAAGCTGCTGAAAGATTTTCTGGCAGCAGTGCCGCAAAGCGACAAACAGGTATTCGACAGCTTCTTTGCCGACGACGTGATTTACACTCGTGCCGCCGGGGTTACGGTAAACAAGGTTGAGATCATCAGAAACATCGATGTGCGCGCCGTAAACCAGCCCAAAGCGACTTATGAGGCTGATGACATTACCGTGCATCCTTACGGTGACACGGTGATTGTGAATTTCCGGCTGGTTCAGCACAATGAGAAAGACGGCAAACAGGAGACGACCTATTTCCGGAACACCGGAGCATTCCTGAAGCGCAACGGCAAATGGCAGGTTGTGGCCTGGCAGGCGACCAAAGTTCCGGAACAGAGCAAATAGGGGATTAACCACAGCGTGGCGAGCCACAACCAAAGCCTTTTACCGCAGTCGGACATGGGACTAACGTCCCACCCAGAAAACATGAAAATTGCGCTTCGGGTTAAGGTATCCACCGTAAGCACCCAGCTATTTTTAGGGCAGAGGACGCAAAGGACGCAGAGGAAACAAAAGTAGTTTATGTGTATTTGATCTGGCACTGTTTTGTTCCCTCAAGATTTTCGGTCCGCCAAAGCTGGACTTGGAAGAGGTAAAAGCAGCATGAAAATTCTTCGCAGGAATACAAGAATTTTGGATATAGCAATGCTAAGGACGCTAAGGAACAAAGAACTAAATACTAAAAACTAAGTACTAACTACTATCAATGGCGGCTACCACACAAAAAGATTATTACGGCGCTCTGGGAGTGAAGAAGAATGCCTCCCCGGAGGAGATTCGCAAGGCTTTCCGGAAGCTCGCCAGAAAGTATCATCCAGACGTCAATCCCAATGACAAGAAGGCGGAAGAGAAGTTCAAGGAAATCTCTGAAGCCAATGATGTGCTGAGCGATCCTAAGAAGCGCAAGATCTACGATCAACTCGGGTTCTATTCTGACAATATCGATCCGGCGGCCGCCGAAGCCTATGCGCGCGGCGGAGGTTTTGGAGCGGGTGGATTTGGACAAGGCCCGAGTGCAGGCAGCGGACAGGGACAAGGTGTCCCTTTCGATTTCAGCGGGTTTGATTTCTCCGACCTGGGGGGCGGAGGAAGACAAGGCACCGGCGGCTTCCGCGATATTTTCTCCGGCATGTTCAGCGGTGGACGTGGCGGCGCCGCCGTAGACGAACGGCCTGCATCCGGCAGCGATCTCGAGTATCAGGTGAACATCGGTTTCTGGGATGCCATTCGCGGCACCGTGAAGCGCCTGAACATCTCACGCATGGCAACCTGTGACAACTGCTCGGGTAAGGGCTACGTGGGCGCGGTCAGCACCTGTCCCGAATGCGGAGGCACCGGCCAGGTCACACCCGATACGGGACGCATGAAGTTCAGCATGCAGTGTCCGCGTTGCCATGGTACAGGCAAGGCGCAGAGCCGCTGCCAGGTGTGTCACGGGGAAGGAGTGGTCGAGCGCACCGAGCCTATTGAGATTCGGATTAAGCCGGGCACGCGCGACGGCCAGCGCATCCGTCTGGGGGGCAAAGGCAATGCCGGAACGCGCGGCGGCCCTCCGGGTGATCTTTACATCATCCTCCGCACAGGTGAGCATCCGGTCTTCCACCGTGAAGGCGATGATATCTACGTGACCGTGCCGGTGAGCGCTCCCGAGGCAGCGCTGGGCGCCAAAATTGAAGTGCCGACAATCGATGGGCGTTCGCAGTTGAAGGTGCCACCCGGCACGCAGAGCGGGCAGAAGCTGCGTCTGCGGGAAAAAGGCGTTCCCTCGGCGACCAGAGAAGGAGCGCGCGGCGATCAAATCGTGGAAATCAAGATCATCGTGCCGGAAGCGCGTGATCTGAAAGCGCGCGAACTGTGGCAGGAACTGCAGAAGCTCGATCCTATTGATCCACGGCAAGAGCTATGGGCGAAGGTGTGAACAGGGAATCTGCATGACCGCGAAACGCAAATCCAAAGGCGCGTACATGATCTCGGCAGTGGCTGAGATGTACGGCATTCATCCGCAGACCCTGCGCCTTTATGAGCGTGAAGGACTGCTCAAGCCCTCGCGCACCGAGGGTAACACTCGTCTCTACACGGAAGAAGATTTGCAGCGGCTGGAATTCATTCTGTCACTGGCCCGCGACCTGGGCGTGAACATTGCCGGAATCGCCATCATCCTGCAGATGCGGGAACGCATGGAAGAGATGAACCGGCAGATGCAGGAATTTGTCCGCTTCGTTCAGCAGGAAGTGGCCAACCGGGTAAGCCACGCGCAAGCTGATGCCAGCCAGGGCGCAATAGTCCCCATTCGCAGGCCTTCCATTCCAGCTCCAGCAACTCGCGATAAAAAGAGATAAATCGGGGCTTCAGGCCCGGCGGGAATTAGAAAGAAATAGCCGGCGGCTGCATGATACAGGCCACCGGCTATTCTTTCAGCAGGGGCTAGGCGGCAAACCGATCGTGGACATCGCGTCCGTGAATCGAGACGATTGGTTTGCGTGCTTCGGTTTCCGCAGGCGGACTAATGCCCGCAGGGATTCCCTGGTCTACTGTGTCCAGCTCATGTTCTTCCTGTGTCTGAGCTGAAGAAGGATTTTGCAGTTTCTGAGGGTATACGCGCCACCGCTGACGTATGCGGCGCTCCATATCCCCCCACTCTTCGCGTGCCCGTTCCATGCCGCGGCGTACTGCCTTCACGCTCTTCCGCTCAGCATGGCGCAGATTCTCGAGCAGACGCATTAAACGGTTCCCCCTTTCCGGGCCCGATCAATGAATGCTTTTGCGGGTCTGATCAAATTGGATGCCTGGGTTTGACGATTGGAAACTGCTGCTGGACAGAGCTGCTGAAGAATCGGGTGATCTGGAGATCGGGTTATCTGGTGATCGGAACAGCAAAACCCCTATTGGATTGTTTTGCTTCTCGACCATGATTCTTTTGGACACAGCAGGTGTTCCGATTCCCCGAGCGCCCGATCACGGTGCCCCCCCGATTCTCTACGCGCGCGAGTCACTGGTCAGGCAAGAGAATCCCGATCCAGAGAATGACGGGGGCAGTACAATAAACTGTGAGTACCCGCCGCATCTTTGGTTATGCTGGTTATGCTGGTTATGCTGATTATGCTTCTGTGGCTGCGCTGCTCAGTGCTCTTCTCCTGCGAGTACTTTCGCCGCGTCATTCAGGTTCTGCTCTTCTGATTACACTCTGCGTCTGCGTTCTCCGGCTGCTTATCGCATCCTTTGATGTCCTGAATAAGAAAATCCCCTGGGGCAGGATTCTGCTGCCACTGATCATCAGCGTTGAACTGGGCCGCATCGCTCTGGGCCGGACGTCGCGCACAGACGCCAACCTGACCCTGATTCTGCTGGAGCTTGGATTCATGCTGGCAGCGGTAATCTTCGTGATCGTCCGTTGGCAGCAGTTCCGGGCCGTGGCGCACCTTGAAGATGTTTTCGAGAAGGTTTTTGCCCAGTTCCTGCCGGAGAGAGTGGCTGCTCTTACGGCGCGTGAACTGGTGCTGCTCTGGTCAGGGCTGGCATGGGCTTTACGGGGATTCCGTCTTAAGCCTGAGCCGGGATTTGGCTACATCGAGGACTCTCTGATCAAGTACCTGCCGGTGCTGATTCCTATGCTGGTGCTGTTTGAAGGCACGGCCTACGAACTGCTGGCACACAAGCATCCGGTGCTGCGGCTGGTGCTGCATGTGATTGAGTTGTGGGCTGTCCTGTGGTCGTTTGGCATGTATGCCATCATGAAATCGCGCCCGCACCAGTTGAACGGCGGCCACGTGCTATTGCGCTGCGGCTTCGGCTGCTGCGAATTCGAAGCAGACTCACTGCTGGAGATCAGGCGGCTGCCGGAAGAAGAGCTGCGCCGCGACAGGAATGTTGCCCGGCTCAGAGTCAAAGGCGTTCCTGCCCTGGAGGTGCGGCTGCGGGAGGCGGTGATGGTCCGCAGCATGTTCGGCCGCGTGAAATCCTGCGACCGAATCCAGGTTTCAGCCGATGATCCGGCAGGGCTTACCAAAGCCATTCTGGCGCTGAAGCCGAGCCCCGCAGCCACTTACGCTAACGGGTAACTGCCGGTTCGCTGTTGCGCAGATAGGCGTCCGACTTGTCGAGCCAGTCCTGGCGCGGCGGGTAGAAGACGTCCAGATCCACTGTGTCTTCCAGCGCTTCAGCCTTGTGCGGCATGTTGGACGGAATACAGAGCACCTCGCCTGCGCCAACGACGATTTCCTTGCCGTCAATCCAGAACTTCAGCGCACCTTCCACGATGTAGGTAAGCTGCTCGTTGACATGGCTGTGTTCCGGCACCACGCAGCCTTTTTTGAGCAGCACGCGCGCCAGCATCAGCTCTTTGCCGGTGATTAGCTGCCGGTCGAGCAGGGGATTGAGCTTTTCCAGTTCAACGTCATTCCAGCGAATATGTTTGAGCATGAGAAATTTTACCGCAGCGCAGGCAGCTTGGCGGAATGATAACCAAAAACCCTTACCGCAGAGAACGCAAAGGACGCAGAGGATTTGGAGATTAATTCTTCCTTAATCAGCCTTTATCTGCGTTCATCAGCGGCTAAGAATCCGACCTGCTCCCCTTTGCGTTCTTAACACCTTTGCTATAAATTCGGGTGCATCATGAAACTACAAGGGAAAGTGGCAGTCATTACCGGGGCCTCCATGGGCATTGGCGAGGAGATCGCCAAACTCTTCGGCCAGGAAGGCGCAAAGCTGGTGCTGTGTTCACGCGATCGGGCGCGCACCGAAGCGGCCCGCCAGCGAATCGGCGCGCAGGATGCCATCAGCGTGGCCTGCGATGTGAGCCGCCGTGACCAGGTGGACGCGCTGGTGCGCACGGCCATGGAGAAATACGGGCGAATCGATATCCTGATCAATAATGCCGGGTTCGGGCTCAATGATTCACTCGCCAATCTCGACATGGGGCAGGCCAAGCAGCTTTTCGATACCAATCTGTTCGGCGCCATGGAGTGCATGCAGGCCGTGATTCCCATCATGAAAAAGCAAGGCGGCGGGGACATCGTGAATGTCTCTTCGGTCTCCGGCCACATCGCAACTCCTTATATGTCCATTTATGCGGCCAGTAAACATGCGATGCAGGCGATTGGCAGGGCATCGCGCATGGAACTGCAGCGGCACAACATCAATGTGCTGACGGTCTCACCAGGATATATTGCAACTGATTTCTCGAAAAATATGCTGAAAGGCCGCAGCGCCCAGCGGGTGAGCGGTTCCGTGAAATATGCAGTCAGCGCAGAGGTGGTAGCCAAAGCTACTCTGCACGGCGTGCTCAAGCGCAAGAGAGAAGTAGTGGTTCCCTGGTTTTACCGGCCACTCATCAAGCTCTATGAGAGTTTTCCCGGCCTGGTGGAGTGGAGCTTCCGCAGATCGATGCGTCCTACTCAGGAACTCCTGGCGGATGCGGCAGCCAAGCAAAAGTAAGATCGCTCCCCTGTGGCGGATGGTTCGCTGTAAGCTGATCTCATGCTCCGCTGGATCATCGCCGTTCTGCTGATTGCCTTTTCAGCCTTGGCCATCATCGCCAACGGCCACCTCGCGCTGCAGCGGCTGCGCGCTAAAAACTCCGGATCGTTCGCGATGATTATGGGCGGAGTGCTGGGCGCAATCGGCATCCTGCTGCTACCGGTTTCCGGCGCCCATAAATGGTTCTGGCTTCCAGCAGTGCTGGATTTCGGCTGTCTGCCATACTTTGTGATGTTAGCGTGGTTCTCCCTCTCCCAGCGGAAAACCTGAAGCCTTACGCAAAGGAGGTGAAGTGAGGATTGAGTAAATGAGTAAATTGGCAAATGAGTAATTGAGAATATCTTCCATCGCGGTTCCTCATTTACCCACTTACCAATTTGCCCAAGTACCATTTGGGATTGATCCGCGTCAATTCGGCTTCGTTCGCGTTCATTGGCGGCCGGCTTTTCTGTGGTTCAAGAGAGTTCGTCCAGCATGGCCTGCATTTCGGAGAGAGCATGCCGGTTGCCGGTGCGCTGGGCTGATTCGATTCCCTGGTTGAGCATCACTTTGGCTTCTTCCGGGCGATCGGCTTTTGCCAGTGTCTGGGCAGCCATGAAGTATCCGTTGGTGTAATCCGGATGAAGCTCCAGCAGTTTGCTGAACTGCTGCAACGCCGTTTCGGTTTGGCCCATGTTGGAGTATTCCATCGCCAGTCCATAGCGGGCGAAGGCATCATTAGGGTTCTGCTCCAGGATATGAGTGAGCATCTGCAGGCGGTTCATCTCAGGCATAGAAAAAAATCTACCATATCCACAGCAAACAGCACTAAGATGGGCCTGTTGTGGCGTGCCCATATTTCTTTCCCACCGAAAAAAGCACGAATATCCTGTGGTCATTTCCGCAGCGCCTTCCGTTGGGCGCGGGATTCTGCGGAAACTGCACTGCCGGGCCTGTGCACAGCACGCCTGAAGACGCTGAACTGAAGGACCTCTGCAATTTGGGCTATGCCCGCCAGTGCCGCCGGATTCCTGCCGGCCGGCAGCTTGATTCAGTGCGGTTTGCCATAGCAAAGGATGGCGGTGACCGCGTCCTGCTGCATTACTCCTGTGAGCGCGAGCATGCTCCCATGGAACATGGCCAGCTTCAGTACGATTGCGTGTCGCGGACGTGGCCTGTGCCTCATCGTGATCCCAACATCCAGCGCCAGGCAGAGTGTTTCGTTTCTACGTATCTGGAGCGACGAGCGCGCTGATTGTATGAGAGCCATCCGCGCAGCCGAGGGCGGCTAATGTCACTTACTTAAGACAATTTAGCCTGATTGTGTCGCCCCTAACGGGCTCTGTTCTTCGATCTAACTTTTTTCCCACGTCTTCCGACGTGGGCTCAATAATCACGCGCCTCCGGCGCTCGGCTTATCGTGACCTTTTCTGCGCTCTTTCCCAAGCTTTTGCACATTCGAGCATGAATTTAAAAGAATTTTCGCATGGGCGGGCAGCAGCGGGGCAGATTCCTCCGCCCTACTCACGCGCTGAAGAAAACGCGCGTGAGCTTAACGGGCGTTCGGAATGA
>Ga0066662_10000329_pt1 | contig 20910 bp, 14 predicted proteins | sample GraSoiAngelo_111_FD_133939 | JGI IMG/M metagenome (GOLD analysis project Ga0066662, IMG submission 133939) | Grasslands soil microbial communities from the Angelo Coastal Reserve, California, USA - 14_0903_12_40cm | ecosystem: Environmental > Terrestrial > Soil > Grasslands | place: USA...
CATCTCCAAGGCCTCTCCTCCGAAAATCACCAGCCTCAGCTTTAGTTCTTCCCCTGCTCTCTGGTTCGACGCATCTTCCTGGCTGAACTGCTGGAATGCCGAGGGCGTCTGATTCAACACCGTTACACCCCGTTCCATCACCAGCCGGTAAAACGCTTCCTGAGACCGGCTCACCCAGTAAGGTATGACCTCCAACCGTCCTCCATACAACAGCGCCCCCCACAGTTCCCACACTGAAAAGTCAAAAGCATACGAGTGGAACATGGTCCACACGTCCTGCTCGTTGAATCCAAACCAGCGCTCCGTGGCTCGCATCAACCGCACCACATTGCCATGCGTTACCATCACTCCTTTGGGCTTTCCCGTGGACCCCGAGGTGTAGATCAGATAAGCCAGGTTCTCAGTTCGTATCCGGCTTTCCACTTTTTCGCGGCTGTATTGCTCAATTTCTTCGCGGACATCCTCCAGGAAAATCAGCCGCGATTGATTTTTGGAGAAACGATTCTCCAGCGCTCTCTGGGTGATCAGCGCTGCAACCTGCGAATCATCCGCAAAGAATTGCAGCCGCTCCTGCGGATATCCGGGATCCAGTGGCACATAGGCTGCTCCCGCCTTCAATACCCCCAGCAGCGCCACCACCATCTCCAAACTCCGTTCCATGCAGATCCCCACCCGCATCTCTGGCCCGACTCCAAGCTTTTGCAGATAATGCGCCAACTGGTTGGTCTTCTCGTCCAACTCCGCATAGGTCAGGCTCTTCCCTTCATACTGCAGCGCTACTGCTTCCGCTGTTTTACCCGCCTGCAGCCCAAATAACTCCACAATAGTTTCTTTCGGATATTCCCCTGCCGTCCTGTTCCACTCGACCAACAGTTGTTGCTGTTCTGCCTCTGTCAACAATGACACCTGAGTCTCAGTCTGCTCCAGCCGCCGGAGATAACTCACGATGGCCTGCTTATGATTCACCAGAATCTCCCTGGTTTCCGGAGACAAAACGCCTTTCTCGGCCACTACGGAGAGATCATTCCCTTTGACACGAACGACGATGTTTCGCTGGCGGAGATCAGTAAGAATGCTTGTGATGTTCATAGAAGAATTTGCCCAGGAGCTCCGGCATAGCCAGAGCAGCAGATCGTTTTGCGGATGATATTTTTGAGGAAAACTACTTCAGCCTGTTAGGGACCTCAGGCCGATTCAGAGGTGTTGTAAACTTGACGATTTCACCATGTCCAGACGCGCGTTCCATACCTTTAGCCGGAAATCCTTGCGGGCTGAGCGTTGAGTGCTGAGAAGGTGAGCTAATTACTAGATTTTCTTCGCAAAGTGATAGCAGGTAATATCCATTCTTTCGCGCAAATAGAACCTGTGCGCCCCATGACGTTGCACGCCGGAGTCAAGATGAAACTCCTGGCAGCCATTCTTCCTGGCTTCCTCTTCGAGCCAAGCCACCATCTGTTTCCCGTAATTCTTTGACCGGCCATTTTGGTCGCTGACCAGGTCATCAACGTACAGAAATTTCCCCCACGCCAGCGATTCAGAGATTCGATATCCCGCGAGACAATGTACCTGCCCCTCATCGAAAAGAGCGGCGATTTGATATCCGCTGGCCTGCGATTGTCGTTTTACGCAATCGACGTATTCATGCTCTGACACATGAGTGCGAAGCTGGCTCATTACCGGATAGGTAAGCCGGATGTCATTATCAGACAACATTTTCTTGATCATATCTTAGCTTTGCCTCGCCGCGGCAGATTCATCATTTAACTGGCTCACGGTCGCCCAGGGTGTGCTGAATTCAAGTCTACCGCCTGAGTTTACGATTTGCCCGGCAATCTCGGCCAGCAGGTTCCACTGGTCGTAATGGATGTAATGGGTCCCGCCTTTGATTTCCAGATACTTTGCCTTCGGCATCATTCCCGCTACAATTTTGGCAATGGCTTGTGAGGCGATCCGGTCACAATCTCCGCCCACAAAGAGTACCGGAACCCGGACTTTATCGAGTGCAGCCGCAAAATCATGTTTCCAGAATTCACACATTTGTCTGGCATACGCCACAACATTCGCCTCATGGAACGGGTGCAGCACCAACTCTTGCAGGCTTACGTTAACCGCGGATAATGCCTGCTGCAGGTCGAGGTCAGACATTGCTGCCAGCTCATCCATGCTGCGGGGCTGCTTGCCCTGGGCTAGCAATATTCCTTTGAGATATTCGAGAACTACGTTAGCCGTTTCGGGATATTTCCCAATCGCTTCCAGCAACGGCTCCAGGTTCTTCTCGTAATCCGTTTCCAGTGCCTTGTGCTGCCCAAGGCCTTTGAACGATGCAGCTACAAATACCATCGAAGAAATGCGGTCCGGATAGCATTGATAGTATTCCAGCGCAAGTTTCGGTCCGGAACACCATGCCAGCACTGTACAGCTCTCGATTTCCTCCTGTCGCAGCACCTTTTCCAGATCATCTGCATGTACCGCCTGAGGGCTGGCAACTTTCAGACCAATGGTATCGCCATCGTTACCGCGAGGCATCCACAAAATAATTCGAAGCCGCGGGGAGACTACCTGAATAAACCTCTCCCAATATCGAAAGCTCTGGCCATAAGCATTGAGTAGGACAAGGGCTTCTTGCCCTTCTCCACCAATGTAATAGTTAACGACACCTCCGTCGGAAAGCGAAACTTGTTTTTGCTCAAGCCGGGATTTCCAATCGGCTGGCTCTCTCGGGGGACTTTGCGCTGTTGAATGACACGCGGCAATAAACTGTTGCAGAGAAATTGGGGGAACATTAAACCAGACTTGCCCTGCTGATGAGTTTTCCGGCGCCACCCCGGTTGTGACCTGGGTTGAACGCGCGAGATGTCTCAAAAACTTTTTCATTCTCAAATCAAACAACCGGTCAACATAGTTTTGCTGTTCGCGAACAGGCACAAGCTGTAAACGCATTCCAAGGGACTCAGCCAGCACCCCAAGACATTCCTTCAGGAACAACGGCTGTTGCGTGCGGATATGAAAATAAGGCCCATCCATACTGTTCCTGAAAATCTGTTCGATCGTCTGCACGATATCGTCAATCCGGGCTATACCGATAGTGCCGCCCTCCGGCAAACAGAGGCGAAGCGGATGAGCGGTGAAGTACCCGGGGAGGCGGTCTTCTATTTCAACTTTGAAACAGCTCAGGTGCTGAATAAACTGTGCCCATTCTGAAGCAGGATGAAACGCTATCTCAGGATTCATTGGAAGCCGGTAGATTCGAAATTTGCAGCCCGACTGTTCTACTGCCGTTTCGTTCAGCAGGTGCTTCTGCTCTTCGTTGCTGTACTGTGGCGCGCCGTTTGGGAATGGCTCAGTCCTGGGCACTGCGACTGTGGAGTCGCTCATATAATGAAGTACCGTGGCTTTTTGCCTCTTCGCAAACAGCAATGCCCTTTCCGTTTTCTTCCTGCATTCCTCCATCGAATCTGCTGAGTTCGGGCTGTGCCAGATTTCATCTACAGGAATTTCGTTGCAATCCCTGAAACGGAAATGCCCTTGTTCCGTGGTGAAGAGCATCTGTAGCAGATGCCCTTCGTCACCGCCTTCTCCATCGTCAAAACAAGCCAGGCAAAAATCCGGTTTGTGGAGGAATCGCATTGCCAGCCGGTGCAGCACAGGATTTGCCGGCTCAGTAACCAGGATGTTCTTGACAGACATTGAATCAAAGCTGTTGCGCGTGTTGGGGCAGTTAGGTCCACCAAATCACTTCATGATCATTCTTCTGCCCCATAAAAAAGGTGATCAGGAGCCGCCTTCTGGACGAAGCCGTCTCGCCGCGCAAAACACCGTGGACCAGGTTGCCGTTGAAGAGGCACAAGTCGCCTGTTTCCACGGGAATAATGAAATCAGGGAAATCAGTGAGCAGTTCCGGCGGATACGGAAATCCCACATGAATCAGCCCTAGCTCCGCGCGTGTCTCATCATCCGGCTCAACATTCCAGATTTGCACCTGGCCGGTGCTGGCCGGTACCTCGGCATAAATGTTAACCGCCAGAACTCTTTTGATTTCCTGTATCTCGAAGTCGCTCTGTTCCGGGCCCCGCAGTTGTGCCAGATCGTCATGCGGTTCAAGCAGGAACGTGCCTGTTCCGGTCCAATGAACGGCCTTCGAATCACCGGCGGAAAGCCCATTCGATTTCGCCGGTCGAACCTCGATCGTGTGGCCGTTTCCAGAAGCCAGCGCCTGCTTGAAAAGAAGGCCCGGATTGACGGTTCCTGCATACACGCTCTGCACTGCGCTCTCGAATCCGCTTGCCTCTTCCAGATACTGCCGCGTCGGTTTCCCATAATGAGATGCTCCGATGAAGTATCCTTCAACACCATCGTCGCCCACTCCGGGCCGTGACACTTTCTTCGTGGACGTCCAGAAATTCTCGGTGATCTGCGAACACACCTCACCTGCGACGAACTTCCGAATACGATAGGCCGCCAGCTTTCCACTGAGTACCTCAAATACTTTGGAAACATCCAGAACTTTTTCTGTCTCGTGCAGTCGAAATGCCGCCTCCGGAAGTGACATACCGGTAATCCGTTTTGTTGTGTTGATCACGAAAGATTCCCTCCACTTTCAAATTGCCGGAATGCAGGAATTCCTGGTTGCGCTCACCTTGAAGCCGCGCGTAAAAGCGAGGACGATCAGCGATCGTTGCCCGTGGCAGCCAGCCCACTCTGTTTCTCTTTATAATTCTGCAAGTCTGCGGGAGTTAAAGGATGCTGGTGGAGTTTTGGCCGATTGCGGTGCAGATATCCAACAATTGCCGGCACAGGACTCACCACTCGTTGTACCTGGTTCAGTGCGTCACGATGCTCACTGCGCACTCTGGGAACGGTGCTCCAGTGTGCTTGCGGACGCAAATGATGCTCCTGATGGTAGCCGTCATTGAAAGTCAGCAGGTTATAAAGCCGGCCATAGTAACTCACCGAGTCAGCGTAACGGCTTTCCGGTGTTGCACCATAGTGTTCGTAATAGTTCTGGATGTTCACCAGCGCCAGCACTATGTAAAAGGCTGGCACATAGCAGAACAACATCCATTTCCACGACAGCACGAAGAAAACTGCAACTCCGGCGAATTGTGCCATCCGGTCCAATTGAATTTGTCGTAACTCGCTGGCTCGCTTGGCCGGCGACTTGGCCGCCACTCCGAGCAACTCATGCTCCGTCTCGCCCACTCGCCATAACCGGTTCACAGACAGCAGCGCGCGCCCGATATCCACAAGCGAAGATCCCGCTCCCCCGAACGCGTACCGGCCTAATGTCGCATGTTCACCGTTTACGCCTTCACGGTATGTCGACGAAAGATCATTCGTGTCTCCGTTCGGGCCCGGCTGATCATTGTTGTAGCGATGATGGTTGCGCACATGCATGAGTTTGTAAGCTTCGGCTGACTGGCCGATATTGATCGAGTTCAGCATGGAAGCCACTGAATTCATGGTCTGCTCCTGAAACCACGGAGTGTGGGTAAAGAGATGGGTGATCACAATGATGTTGTACGTCATCATGAAGATCAGGAGTGCCAGGCAGCCAACTCGCCCGGCCAGCGGCATATGCTCCCATTTCATCGCCATCAACACCATCGCCGTGAGCTGCGCCATGCTTAACAGCGGCATGAACGCATCTTTTGCCGAGTACCTCCAGATCTTCATTGCGCGGCTCCCCGAACCCTAAAAATAAGATTGCAGTGTGCCCTGGCGGCGCACGTCCAGCGTGGCGCAATGGAACGAACCGCCAAAGCTGTTGAAGTTGCGGAAATTGCAGAGAATGGGCTTGAACCCCCACTCTTTCATGGCTTTGATCATCGGCTCATCCTGGCGTTCCACGATCACGCGCTCTTCATCCAGCATAAGGATGTTCATGTTGATCCACTTGCTCGTCATGTAGAGCGGGTGCTCGTGCGGGATCACCGGCTTGGGAGCATGGAACACATCCCATCCTTTGAAAATTGCCGGCATTACAGGGACCCGTTCCGGATGGATCAGCACCTTCCCAGGCGCTAGCGGAACAAGCGTCGCGTCAATGTGCATGGGATGAGGATCATTGAAGTCGCATACGTGGATTCGATAATCGTCACCCAAATGGCGGCCCAGCCACTCGATGCCGAATTCATTGGTGACATTGCTTTTCTGCGCAAATATGTCCCGGCCACAACGAATGAAATCCGCAGCTTCGAAGGTCGGCTCAAATTCCGTAATCACCAGCCGCGTTGGTTCGCCCGGCTTCGATTCTCTCCATTCGTAATCGTAAAGTTCGTCTTTCAGCTCCGGCTTTGGTCCCGCGCTCCATTTCGCTCCAGCGTGAAAGTACTCTTTCAGAATCGGTCTGAAGGCGAATGTGCCGTAATAACGTGAACGCCACGCCAGCGGGCATTCAATAATCTCATTTCCGAATACCAGCAGCACATCACGCGGCATGGCATCGTAGAGACCGGTGCTTACCCATCCCGGCACGCTGTAGGGTTGCAATTGGTCCATCGGCACAGGACGCCGGACCTTCACGCCCTCCGCCTCAAGTATGTGAACAAACTCTTCCAGTTCACGCTTGGCGGCGGCAATGCGCTCTGCCGGAAAAGGTCTGCCTGCGTTCTTCTGGAAAATCTCACGCTGATCCTCAGGCAGTGGCGCTTCCATCGCGATGTGCCAGCTTGGGAAACTCGCGCCATCGACAATGCCAACAATTACTTCCTCCAGCGGGTCCCATTCGTTGTAAGAATTGACCGGACACTGAGTCACCTTGACAGGGCTGGTAATCTGCTCTTCAAGAATTGGGCCCAGCTTGATGCTTGTTTGATAGCTGCTGTAACTATCCAATGGTTCCGTACTGGTTTTCATATTGAAGAGCCCCTATTCCCTGAAGAAATCGGCGGTAGGTCAGTTTCCATGAAACGGTAGTGAGTCATTTTGACCGAAGACAAGTAACAGGGCGTCCTGAGCATAGTGAAGGATCTACTCATGCCAAGCGGACTTCAGCCTTATGCCACTTACTTTAGGAAAGACCATGCTGTATCCCAATGAGAGATGTCATTCCGAACGCCCGTTAAGCTCACGCGCGCTTTCTTCAGCGCGTAAGTAAGCCTGTCCTGAGGTGAGCTTGCGAAGCCGAGGAGCGGAATCTGCTCCGCTGTAGTTGGGTTATATGAAAAATTGTTTTTTGATGGCCAATCCATACTGGAATTGCGCTCTCACATCCATCGCCCGCCACCTACGGCGAGAACTTGTCCGGTCACACAAGACGAAGCTTGATTTGATAGAAACAAGACAGCCCGCGCGGCCTCTTCAGGACTGGCAATTTTCCCCAGAGGAATCTCCTTCTCGATTCGCCGCAGATTATCAGCATCATCAAGGTTGAATCGCTCGATGAGTTCCTCTGTCAGCGTATAGCCCAGCGCGATGCAGTTCACTCGAATGGACGGCGCCAGCTCCCTGGCTAGGGCCTTGGTTAATCCCACAACGCCCGCTTTGGCGGCAATGTAGTTACAGGCGCCCGCTCTCCCCGTCAATGCAGTCTCTGAAGCGATGTTGATCATCACGCCCCGCTTGTCCTTCATCATTAACGGTGCTGCGGATTGAGCACACAGAAATGCGCCTTTCAAATTGGTCGTCACCACCTCGTCCCACATTGTTTCTGTCATGGATTCGAGTCGCGCATCACGGTTGACGCCGGCATTGTTGACCAGCACTCCCAGGCGGCCGCATTTTTTCTCGATCTGGTGAAACATGGCTCGCACTTCCGCCGCTTTTGATATATCCGCCTGCAGGGCGAAATGCGGCCCGCCATCAAGTAACGACAACGTTTCCTCGGCTTCGGTTTGCCCATTCTTGTAATTAACGATCACGCGCGCGCCTTCTTGTGCAAATAGCCGTGCAATGGCCCGCCCTACTCCGCGGCTGCCACCCGTAACCAGCACCACTTCATCTTTGAATCCACCCATTCGAGTTTCGCCCGGCTATACGGCGCTGATGGCGACACAGAGGTCCCTGAAGGTCTTGATTTGCGCGATGATCTGAACGTTGAATATCCGTCGTGCAGTCTTTCTTTCCAGTTCAAGAATCAGGCGAATGAACTGCAGGGAATCTATGCCCAGGTCCTGATTTAAAACCATTTCGTCCTGGATCTCTTCGGGCTTTAGGCCTTTGTTGCTCAGCTTGGCAACCGTCTGTCGGGCGAATTCCAGGTCCGGGTTAAGCCCCGTAATTTGCATATTTCCTTTCAGTTCGGGGCAGGATGCCCAGCAGATTGTTTCCTAAAATGTCATCCATCTCTTCTTTTGGCGACAGTGATTCAGGCTCAAGCGCAGTAAATTTTTCCACCCAATCCCGCTGGTTCCCCCAGAATCTGTGGATAGGCCAGTCGGTTCCAAACAGGAGCTTTCTGCCTAGTCCTCGGCTGAGGTGCCAGTGGATGATCTTTTTGAACTCATTGCGATTAATGGCTGTCTGGAACCCGGAAAGATCAAGAAAAACGTTGGGCCGATATTGTGCGAGCAATGCCGCATCCTGGTAATGTGTGACTGCTGCGTGCCCCAGAATGAAATTGACTTCTGGAAAATGGAAGGCTGCATCATCCACATATTGCGGCTGCGTGTGCCGGAAAGGCAATGTCGCCGTAGTCGGACCGATGTGGGTCAGGACGGGCAGATGCAGCTCACGGCATATCTCGTAATACGGAAACAGGATTCTGGCATCCGGCGAGTATCCGCACGGCGGATACAACTTCATCCCGGAGAATCCCCACTCCCGTACCGCTTTCTCGAACAAATCCAGGCCTTCTCGCCCCCGGCGCGGATCTACATTTGAAAACGCCAAAAAGCGGTCTGACTGGTTTAATAGTTTCTTATGTGCGAGGTGAATCTCCTCGATTGTCAACTCAATGTTCTTGTAGGCAAGGCCAAAATCTATGACCAGCAGTACGGCCTGATCAATGCCTGCTGTGTCCATTTCCCTGAGCAGGCTGACGCAATCAGGATCTTCAAGTAATTCAAAGAGCAGTTCGTCAATACGCTGCTCCTGAACTGGATCCAACCGGAAAGGCAGATTGGACTTTACTGTCCGTGACCAGCCGTCGAAGAACTGCTGCGGCATAATCTGATGGCTGGCAATGTGGCAATGACAATCAAGAATCACAATGAGTAGCAGCCCAGAAATCAGTAGTCTCGAAATGGTTGCGGGTGACCCGGCCAGCCAACCCAAAAACTAATCAATGAGGACTGCAGCCGCAGGGTTCCCGTTCAGTGCTGGTTTGCACGCCGTGGGGGGTGAAAATGCCCCTCAGTTGCGTGTTTCGTCTAGCTCACCGCCGGTCCTCGCGTAGCTTCTTCCATCTTCTTTCTCAGGCTCAAAGGCCGCATATCCGTCCAGACTTCTTTGATGTAAGCCAGACACTCGGTCTTGGTGCCACTCTTGCCTGCATCCGTCCAGCCTAAAGCATTCGCTTTATCAGCCGGCCAAATCGAATATTGCACTTCATGGTTGATCACCACTTTATAAGTTCGATTGTCGTCCTTTTCATCCATGGCTTCTACACACCTCCCTGACTAAAATATTTCTGGAAAATTATTTCATCATTGATATTTGCTGGCTGGCCTGTCCTGAGCACTGGTGAAGTTCGCTGTTTAATTAATTTCTGGCCGATGACGTCCTTTTCGTGAAAGCGAACAGGGCTTCGCCATTGTCACTTGGTAGGGGGTTTCCACAGAGCACCCGCGTTTACCTGTGCTGGCATATAGAGTGATAAATCAATGCCTTGGAACTCTTGCAGGATTTTGTCATGAGCGCACTACGCTCTGCTGTGAATGAGCCATTTCTTCTGGTCAGCGGCTAACATTTGCAGCATGCTCCGGTTGGACTGCAAATAGAGATACCCGCTTTAGCACGATCGCGGTAATGCTTGTGCCCTGTTGAGAAATAATGTGGTTTCGTGCGCACGGTCTGGTCTTTGGTCTTTGCGCCTGATAGAGTTGCCGTGCCGGACCTGATGCACGGTTGCGGACTATCAGCTTGTTTGCACGGTTTGTTGCGCCAAGCGCCATTCCACGGCAGCGCGATGCGCTATTCACGCAAGACCCGAACGGGATCGGTCCGGGCTGCCTGCCATGCAGGGGTGAAGCAGGCTGCTATGGCAATCATTATCATCACCAGCGATGCGATCCCAAAAGCCATCGGGCTGCGTGGATTCACCTCGTACAGCAGTGATCCCACCGCAATGAGCCGGGTCAAAAACATGGCTGCGACGGAACCTACCACTACGCCGCCGACCGACAGCAGCAGGCCATGCAACATTACGGTGCGAAAGAGATGGGCCGCGCCTGCGCCCAAAGCCATACGCAAACCAAGCTCGCGTTTGCTCTGTGAAACCGCATATGACATGACGCCATAAAGCCCCACCGCGGCCAGCAGCAGCGCGATGGCACCAAATATAGACAGGAGAGCTACCACAATTTTCTGTGTGGATAGGGCAGAACGATTCATGTGCTCGCGCAATGTAATGACTTCCTCCAGCGCCAGCCCCCCATCCAGGGAATGGACTTCATGGGCCAGGGCAGAAGACATGGCGCCTGGCAATTGAGCGGTACGGATCATCAGGTAGCTGGTGACCACCGGAAATTGCCCCATGCAGACATACAGAAACGGTCGGGGTAATTCGGTGAAGCTCACGTACTTCGCGGTTTTGGCGACGCCCACCACCTGCATCCATTTGTCGTTCACTTGAATGCGCTTGCCTACCGGATCTACGCCATGCCAATACCTGGCCACCATCTGCTCGTTGACTATAGCGGCGGGAAAACTGTTTTCGTTATCGTTGCGCGTGAATTCCCTGCCGGACACAATGGGAATTCGTATGTTTTCAAAATAGCCAGGACTGACCTGGTTATATAACACGCTCGGCTTTTCATCAGGGCCTGGCTCATAGCCATCCACAGCGATGGGCGCCGAGAAGTAACCCTGGTAGCTGAATGGCCTGATTCTGACAAAGGAAGCAGACACAACTCCGGGAATGGCTTTGACACGTTCCAACAGATCATCGCGAAAGCGCTTTGCGCGTGCGGCATCATAACCTGCATCACGCAGGTCAAAGATTGTTGTAATGATATTTTCGGGGGGAAACCCGGGATCGGCTGACCCTAACCGCCGCAGGCTCTGCACCAGCAAAGCTCCTCCCACCACCAGAATGAAACTGAGCGCTACCTGAGCCAGAACCAGGGCAGAACGGATGCGGGATTTTGCGCGATTTCCGAAAGAAGTGCTGGATTCAGACTTGAGCGCTCCGGCAATATCCAACTTGCTGGTTTGAAACGCCGGAATGAGTGCAAACATCAGGGTAGAAACCAGGCAAATTACGATGCTGAATGCCATCACGCGCCAGTCTATGTTTCCCGACAAATTAGTGGCAACCACAGAAGATTGGGGAAAGAAGATTGCCATCAGGTTCCGGCAAAAATAAGCAAGCACGAGTGCGCAGGAGCCAGCTATTAAAGAGAGAATCAACCCTTCCGTAATAAGCTGCCGCAACAGTCTGCCACGCCGGGAGCCGAGCGCAAGGCGGACAGTGATCTCGTGCTGGCGCGCCAGCGACCTGACAAGCAGCAGACTACTCACATTAGCGCATGCGATCAGCAGCACCAGGAATACAGCGGCGAGCGAAATTCCAAGAGTCGGCGCCAGAGTGCCGGCCTGGTTGAATGGTGTTTTCCACAATGGGAAAAGCCTCACACCCCGCCCCCGGTTTGTGCTGGGATACCGATTCTCGAGGCGTTTGGCTACAGCCGAGATCTCGGCTTGCGCCTGTTCAATGGTGATGCCGGGTTTGAGACGGGCATAACCTTCAATCCAGCCGTCGCCACGGTTTTCCAGTTTGTAGTTGTTTCCGACAAAATTTTCCTGCATTGAGGCAGGAACCCAGAATTGCATGGGATAGCCAACGAAGGTGCCGTAAAAGCCGTCCGGCGCCACACCCACAATGGTGTAGGGTACAGTCCGCATGAGCAGTTTCTGGCCAACGATATTGGGATCGCTATGAAACCGTTGTTTCCACAACCAATAACTGATTACGGTGACGGGATGACCGTTGCGGCCCCAATCCTCGTCAGGCCGGAATCCTCGCCCGAGAATAGGATGGATTCCGAGTGCATCGAAATAGTTCGACGAAACAAGGCTGCCGGTTGCGTATTCTGCCCGGTCGGCGACGTTGAATGTAGCTCCGGTAATATGGTCGGCGATAAACCAATCGAATAGCGTGCATTCTCTCTGGAAGTCAAGAAAGTCAAGCCAGGAAACATCGTCGTACCCCAGGTTGCCTTCGCCTTTGTCGAAACGTCCCGGTTTTGTTGCGATATAGGACACCATTCTGTCCTGATGGACTACGGCAGGAAAAGGACGGAACAGTACCCCTTCAATCCAACTGAAAACGGCGGCATTGGCACCGATCCCGAGCGTGAGGCAAAGAATCGCCAGAAAAGAAAAGCCGGGATTGCGGCGCAGCATGCGGAATCCAAAACGGAAGTCCTGGAGAAAATTTTCGACAAAATAAATATTACGCATTTTGGCATTCCTCCTTGATCTGTTCCATTCCGCCCCACCGACGCAACGCCGCGGCGCGGGCATTTTCCCAAGTCAGTCTCCGGGGATACACTTATTCGTCTGCTGTTGAAGATGAAACTTCAGCTCGTTGTTGAATTCCTGGTCGGCCTTGTTCCGGCGGAGATGGGAACGAAACCGGAGCAGCAGGTTGTGATGCCAGCACATGGGCTACTCCTAATTCATACTCCCCACCCATGCATCGGTTGAAGCGCAAGAATTTTGAGGGCCAAGGATCAAAAAAGTCGGGCGTACCCTGGACCAAGTCAATCAGTTTTCGCATGCAGGTGTGCTCCTGCCAATGAGTCGCAAAACACCGCCGTACTGAGTTATTTTGACGAATGAGCCACTATGGGTATCAGCGTCTAGCGATTCGCTGGCGCATCGCAGCCAAGGACTTCTGTCCCAGATGAGAATGAGCGGATGTTCATCGCGCTGGCGATGAGTCCGAGTCTGCGTAACTAGAGTACTACAGACGGAACGTACCAGCTACTTACCACCATAGTTTAAACTCTGCCCACAATGCGAAACGCGAAATTGGCCACGGCCAAAATGAGTTCGCATACTTGGCGAACGAACAGAACAAGGTAATTCCGACTTCGATTCCTGCTGTGAGGATGACCTATCCGACGGAAAATTTGAAAAAGTTAATTTTGCCCTTAAAAATAGCAATTGTTGTACCCGTACAATATTGAGGCGTTCCATTTTCGGAATCGTAAATTATTATCCAGGGATTGCTAACGAACTCAATTTATAAAGGTAATATCCATTTCTTCTATGAAGATGTGGGGGCCCATACTCGGTAACACTCTCCTACATTGCACAGGTGTGGCAATCTTTAGCATCCTCTTATATCTCTTCTTTCTCGATTGGCGGCGTTCCAGACGAAACCGTAGCCGCATGTCAGCCTGTGCTGCGGCTCTGGCGTTGCTTTGGAATATTGGTGATTTAGTAGTCCTTGATCCTGGCCTCCAGGAAAATGTTGCAGTCCACGTTCTTCACATTATTAGCTTTTCTGCACTTACATTTTTATCGGCAGTTCTGCTTCATATCTGGCTTAAACATCATTACTCATATTTGTGGCGCATCGGCTACATGGTAGCTGCGTTAGGTACTGGTTTCCATTTATGGACCCATTTCGAGAATTCCAATTCCCCGCACCGTACCGCTTTGATCGTGGTTACGGTCGGTTTTGGCGCGCTTACTGTTACTTCAATAGTTCTGGACTTGTGGCGCCGGCCCCTGGAGCGCTGGACTGTGGTGCGTTTTGCTGCAGCCATGTGTGTCTTACTCTTCTCCATTGCCTTTGTTTATTTTGATACTAAAGCCGGCCATTTTCATCACGCGGGGATTCCGCTCTCACTGTTCATACTCCTCGTTGACTATCGTTTTTTGCTTTTGGACGCATTCCTGCGATTTGCGATCAGGAGTACTCTCGCGTCAGCAGTGGTGCTCCTGGGATTCGTTCTGGACTTGAGACTTGATTTTATTGCGCGAGTCGCCGGCAATCAGTTCGCGGCAGCATTAGCATTCATCTGTGTTTGCGCCATTCTTATTGCTTTCACTAAACTCTCCAGTCTGATTGAACAGATATGCACTCGGCTTCTGTTTCGCCGTCCTGGAATTGAGCCTGTTCTAACGGCATTGCGTAATCCTTTGACCGCCGAACATACAGAAGGGCAATACCTTAACCGTGCTTGTCAGATAGTTGAGAACTTCTTCGATTGCCAGCTCAGCCGCATTCAGGATCACCTGCAGACTGCAGATCTTGAGAACCTTCCAAAATCTATTGCGCTTCTTGAAAAAGGCCGGACACAACCACTGAGTTCCAATGCATGGGCTGAAGCAGCTCTTCCGGTGCGTTTTTCCAGAGGCGATGCCTGCTTGCTCTTATTGGGACCGCGTCGCGGCGGGCGGCGGTTTCTCAGTGACGATATCGCTTTGTTGACACAGTTCGGAAAAATCATTGAAGTGCAGGTTGAGCGCAGACGCCATCTTGAGATGCAGGCGCTCGCATCGAAAGCTGAATTAAGAGCTCTGCAGGCACAGATCAACCCTCATTTTCTCTTCAATTCTCTGAATACCCTATACGGCACCATTTCCCGCGAAAACTCCGAAGCAAGACGCCTTGTTCTGAACCTTGCAGATGTGTTCCGCTATTTTCTCCGTTCTGACCGGACCTTCATCACTCTGGAAGAGGAACTCAAGATCGTCAAGGCATATCTCGAAATTGAAAGTTTGCGGCTGGGGCCGAAGCTGACAACCACCATTCAGGTTGGCAATGACTTGCTGAAAGCCGAAATTCCGGTATTGTCCATCCAGCCTCTGGTTGAAAATGCGGTCAAGCATGGTGTCGCGCCTCGTTCAACAAAAGGTCTTGTCGGTCTGAACGTATGGTCAGAAAACAATCGTCTGAATGTTCAGGTGCTCAATACCGGCGAAAAATTCAATGCACATTCCCGAAACGGCGATACGGATGGTGTCGGTTTGGCCAATGTACGGCGGCGTCTTACGCTCTGTTTTGGCTTCGATAGTGAGCTTCACATTTCATCCAGCGACGGTCACACAGTCGTAGGATTCCAAATGCCTCTCGTCCGCAAGTCCGTGAGCACCTCTGGACACGAAGATATCGTGCGCCAGACCGCATAGATAATAAGTTCGTCCGCTCATCATCAGTAACTGCCCGTTCACCGATTTTCCTGGTGTTCTAAGTGTCGGTTTAGTGATAAATGGCAGAGGAACTGGCAAGGGATCATAGATGTTACTGCTGAAGACAGTCATCGTCGATGATGAACAGATCGCCCGCAATATTTTGCACGAAGAGTTGGAACAAATACCGGGTTTAGCCGTCGTCGGTGAAGCTGACAATGGGGAAGTAGCCCTTCAAATCATAGAGAAAACGTCTCCGGATCTGGTCTTTCTTGATTTGCAACTTCCTGATCTTGGCGGATTTGAAGTAATTCATAGTCTGAACCAGAAACCCTGTCCGCCGGTGATCGTAGTCGTAACCGCCTTTGATCAGTATGCGATTGCTGCATTGGAGGCTGGCGCAATCGATTATGTCTTGAAGCCCGTAGGCGAAGCGCGCCTGGTCCAGGCAGTGGAGCGCGCTCGACGGTTGCGGCAGAATCCTCCCGAAATCGCTCAGCAATTGCGCAAAATTGAAGAGGTCATTGAACCCGTTGCCAAGGGATGGTCCCGCAAGATCGTGGGGAAAGCAGGCGATGAATATGTCTTGCTGGATGCCTCGGAGGTATTTGCATTCAAGGCCGAGGGCGAAATTGTATGGATAATTACGGCCCATAGAAAATATCAGGCGACGCATACGCTCGCCGCCCTCCAGGAACGGCTGCAAAATACAAGCTTTCGCCGTATCCATCGGAACGCACTGGTAAATACCGATCACATACGCAAAATGAGTTCCATGAGCAGCCAGCGCTGGCTGATTACCTTGGGCAACAATCTTGAATTCATAGTCAGTAAGCGGCAAGCAAATAGCGTGCGCGAATTGTTGAGTTTCTGATCCTATTCACCCATCCCGCCTTTAACCTGTATAGCCTTGAAACTATCCTGCGTCTTTCCAATATCTTCCATCAAAGAAATGTCGCCTGCACGAGCAATTGGTACATTTCTTATACGAACAAAGTTCAATGGGCGGGTTCCGAACGAATATAAATGGACGGCTTTTGCCTGCTGGCGGTCTCTGGAAATGGTACTGAATGGTTGTCTTCACCCGCTGGCCATAAAAACTTGCCCGCTTGTCGCGCCTTTTTAACCTTCTGCAATAAATTCCTGACTTTATCGCATACCTACGTCTAAATTACTTTCCAGTCGCATTTGTTATTGGATTCAGAAGCGGCAGGCACTCGGTCAATTCTCTTATCGGTCTTTCTGTAAAAAGAATATATTGTGCATTCGTTGGAAGATACAAAAGCATTACGAGCTTAACTCTGCTGCTCAACCTGGTTTCTTTTTCATAGATTGGCCCACTACCTACAGGTAATTTCCAGCCCTGTAGCAGTTTTCAGGATTTCCCAGGCGAATGAGTTCTCCTGGCCCATCCCAGCTAAAGCTGCGTCAGCGGCATAAAGCTACATGTGAGTGCAAAAATGAAGATACAGGCATTGGTGGTTGCAATCGTTATTGCTTCGGCTGGTCTATCTTGGGCGGGAACAACCGGTAGTATCTCAGGAACCGTCAAGGATGCAAGCGGTGCATTGATTTCCGGCGCAACTGTGCAGGTTGTTAACATCGCTCAAGGGATCCAGAAACGGATCGAGAGTGATGGTAATGGAGGATATACCTTCCCAAGTTTACCTGTAGGCCATTATGACCTTCAGATTGAAGCTCCCGGTTTCAAAAGTGAGAAGCGAACCGGCTTGACGATAGATGCTGACGGTATTCTCAGGGTGGATGCAATCCTCCAGATAGCTGAGAAAGTCGAGGAGGTTGTCGTTACCGCAAGCGGAGTTCACGTTGAAACTGAGAGCACCCAGATGGGAGAAGTGATAACCAGCAATGCAATGACAACGGTTGCTTTGAATGGGAGAAGCTTCACCGATCTCCTTTCACTTCAACCGGGTATAGTGCCCGTAACCACCCAGCAACCTAATTCGATTGTAATGGCCGGGGCTTCCGTCGCGATTGCTCCTTCAGGCGAATTAAATCCCGGCAACCAATCTATCAGTGGCCAGCGCGAGGATTCTAATGGCTATATCGTGAATGGCGGTGACGTTAAGGAAATGATGAACGGAGGCACCGCTATTGTTCCCAACTTGGACGCAGTACAGGAATTCCGCGTGTTAACCAATAACTATGATGCCGAATATGGCAATTTTACCGGCGGGGTGGTCAATGTAGTGACCAAATCCGGGACCAACCAGATTCATGGCAGTGCATTCGATTTTCTGCGAAATACCGCCCTGGATGCCCGGAATTTCTTGTCGCCCGAACGCGGAATCTTCCGCCAGAATCAATTCGGTGGTACTTTGGGTGGTCCCATCAGGAAGAAAAAGCTCTTCTTCTTCGCGGATTATCAGGGCACTCGAAATGCTCAGAGCGTAGACACCGGACTAATCCCGGTGCCTTCGCAAGCCAATAGAATGGGTGATTTCTCAGACCACTCTGATTCTTTGACTGGTAGCGTAAGCGGACCTTTCCTTGCTAACCTTCTATCTCAGAAGCTCGGTTATGCGGTCTCAGCAAATGAGCCATATTTCATTCCGGGCTGCACCAATAGTTCGCAATGCGTATTTCCTAATGCGGTTATTCCACAACAGGCCTGGTCTGCCCCGGCTATAAATCTTCTGCGCTACATTCCTTTGCCAAATTTGGGGGGGACGACATTCTCCACGGCATCCCAGAACAAGACGCTCCGTGACGATAAAGCTGGGTTCCGGATCGATGCAAATACAGACAGGTGGGGCCTGCTTTCCGCATACTACTATTTTGACGATTACAAGCTTGATAACCCATATCCAACCGGCCAGGGCGGCTCCAGTATTCCTGGCTTCAACGCATTGACACTGGGGAGGGGACAACTTATCACGCTGAGCCAGACCAAGACTCTGGGCAACAATGCTGTGAATGAGTTCCGCATCAATTACATGCGCAATGCCAACGACGTGGGACATCCTGTGGGTGGGGTCGGAGTCAGCTTGGCCTCTCAGGGCTTCGTTACAGGTCCCGGCACCCCCGGAATTATCCCGCTGGCGCCGGACATTGAGGGAGTTGAGAACGTTATCTTCAGTTCATTTGTCATGGGAACAACCATCACCGGACTCAAGCAGGTGAACAATACATTTTCGATAACTGACAACTTCTCCAAAGTTTTGAGCCGCCACAACATCAAATTCGGTGGAGAAGCCAGCCTCGAACACGTCAATGTAAATCCCAATCCTACCTTCAACGGATCTTTTGCTTTCTTTGGTTCGGAAACCGGCTCTGATTTTGCGGACTTCCTGATCGGTACCCCAAGCAATTACAATCAGGCTGATTCCCGCCATTATTATGGACGCCATAAATACTATGGCGCGTTTGTGCAAGATAGCTGGCACACCCGGCCGAACCTGACGCTCAATTATGGGGTCCGTTGGGAGCGGATGGAATACTGGTCTGAAAAATATAATCAGATTCCCACTCTCATTCTGGGACAACAGTCCCAGATTTATCCAACGGCTCCGGTTGGCATTGTTTATCCAGGAGATCCCGGAATCCCGGATACATTGGTGCCTTCGCGCCACCGTTTTTCCCCGCGCTTGGGGCTGGCTTACTCCCCTTCAGCTACGCGCGGCATTCTGAGCAAGATCTTCGGCGGGCCCGGCAAGGCAAGTATTCGGGCTGGCTTTGGCATCTTTTATTCCGCAATCCAGGGCAACACCATTGCCATTGACGAGCCGCAGCCTCCTTTTGGCCTGAGCTATACCAGCCCAGCGCCGCCATTGTTTGCCACTCCTTTCATTACTGCGGCAACTGGCGATGTCCATGTCCAGCCTTTTCCAATCAAATTTCCAAAGCTCAATGGGGCTTCCCAAAGTCATCCCGACACCAGCATAGATTTTTCTTCTTTTCTTCCCATCGCGGGACTCACCACACCCGAACATACGAACACATTTCCCTACAATGAAAACTACTTCTTCTCTATCGAGCGTGAACTCGGCTCAGGCACACTGGTTCGTCTGAGCTATGTGGGATCACAGGCGCATCACCTGCTGGTGGTCTTCTCCGCGAATCCTGGCAACCCTGCGCTTTGCCTGGCATTAAGCCAGCCTAATGCCGTCGCTCCGGGAACCGCCACCTGTGGTCCTTTTGGAGAAAGCACCACGTATTTCACTGCGACCGGCCAGCAGGTAAACGGCACACGAGGACCTTTCGGTTCTGCTTTCAATAGCGACGACTTCGAGGGCAGTGTTGGCAATTCCAGCTACAATTCATTTCAAACCAGCGTTCGGCATGCCGGCCATGGGCTCACGCTCCTGCTCGGATATACATTCAGCAAATCACTAGATCAGTCATCCAGTCTTGCTGATCCAGTTAATCCATTTAACCATAACGCAACACGGGCGCTTTCTGCCTTTGATCTTAAGCACGTCCTGGTTGCCAGCTACGAATATAAGTTGCCGTTGGATCATTTCTTCTCACACGGTAAGGCTTTGCTGCAGGGATGGACGATCTCCGGAATAACCCGCATCAGTTCCGGATTTCCGGTAACCATCTCCAGTGACGGCGACCGTTCATTAATTGGAAGTCTGCCGAACGGAGTAAATAACCAAAGCCTCGACCTGCCGGACTTCACTCCGGGTCCTTTGAATCTCAACCACGATCCCCGGAATGGGCAGCTATATTTCAATACCTCGCTTTTTCAGCCGCAAGCTTTCGGTACCCCTGGTAACGCGCCGCGGCGCTCGTTCTACGGCCCCGGAATGTTCAATTCTGATATTGCTTTGATGAGAGCATTCCAGTTGTCCGAATCAAAAGCGCTGCAATTCCGTCTGGAAACTTTCAACATCTTTAACCATGCGCAGTTTTTTGGACCGGGGGTCGTTAGTGGTGACGTTGACAGCGATCTCTTTGGCCATGTGGTGAAAGCAGCCCCGCCGCGACTCATGCAACTGGCATTGAAATTCACATTTTGAAAAATATTGCTTTGTTTGTTTCTGTGAACTTTCTCATCCGAGCACTTTCGTGCGAGCAAGGACTTATTTTTGCTCGCCTTTGCTATATGTTCAATAGTCCGAATGGCACTGGTTGGTCCCTGCATTACGGAACGATTTGTGTGTTTGTTTTTTATAAACTTTGGCTTGTAAGTGTTACGTCCTGTGCCGGAACCGTTATACTATGTGCCGCAATCAGGACACGGTAGTTTCCACTTTATAGATAAGGAGCGCCCATCGTGAAGAGATTTTGGTCCACTCTTGTTGCTACGGTTATTTTGAGCATCTCAGCGACAGCCCAGGTGGAAACCTTCGAAATAGATCCATGGCACACAACAGCTCAGTTTTCCGTGCGGCACCTGGGCATCGCGGCTGTTCGGGGGATATTTACCAAGCTGTCCGGTACCGTGCAATATGATCCATCGGATCCCTCCAAAACAGCCTTAGACATAAGCATAGATGCGGCTTCTATTGATACCCGCGTTGAAATACGAGACAAAGACCTGCGCAGCCCGAATTTTTTCGATGTTGAGAAATATCCAACCATCACGTTCAAGTCGAAACATGCTGAAACCCAGGGAAAAGGCAAAATGAAGATCACGGGCGATCTGACGATTCATGGCGTTACTAAAGAAGTCGTCCTGCAGGTTAATGGGTTAAG
>Ga0066662_10000330_pt1 | contig 20878 bp, 18 predicted proteins | sample GraSoiAngelo_111_FD_133939 | JGI IMG/M metagenome (GOLD analysis project Ga0066662, IMG submission 133939) | Grasslands soil microbial communities from the Angelo Coastal Reserve, California, USA - 14_0903_12_40cm | ecosystem: Environmental > Terrestrial > Soil > Grasslands | place: USA...
CAGCCGGTCTCTGTCCTCCAACTGCGTCCCGCCCGATTCGACGAAGGCAACGGCTGTCGTGGCCGTCACGTCGTCGTACCCCGTCTCGGCCGCCCCAAGCGCCGCGAGAGCGGGCGCCCGTGCCTCGGCCGGTACTGTGAGGAACACCATGACGATGCTGCCCGGCATCGCGCCACTCTACCAGCGGCTGAAGCGAACCACCGGTTGCTGGGGGCAGTCAGCTGCCGGCCCGCCCATCCTTGTCGATGTGCCGGTGTCAATGAGCCCTCGCCGCCCGTTCGGTCGTGTCCGCATCGTTTGCGGCAAGCCGAGCCTGCCAGATGCCGAACGCCGTCACCCCGACCAGCGCGACTGCCACGACCGCGACGATCACGATCTGGATCACCGCGCAGCGCCCGGGATCGCCACGGTCATGCGGGCCCACCTGCCCCGCGATGCTCGATCAGCTGAGCCAGGTCTCCGACCACCAGATCGGCACCGGTATGACCAGTGTGGACGGTGCCGTCGCGCCGCACGGCGACCACGAGCGCCATGCCTGCGACTCGTGCCGCCTCGATCCCCGCGGACGCGGTCTCGAACGCGGCCGTCTCATCCGGGCCGACGCCGAGCCGCTCACATGCTGCGAGCAGCGTGTCCGGCGCCGGCTTGGGCCGCAGGCCCGCCGATTCGATGACTCCACCGTCGATCCGGACGTCCACGAGACCGGCGAGGCCGGCGCGCTCGAGGATCTGCGCGGTGGTCGCGCTTGCAGAGACGACGGCGCGACCGATGCCGACCAGCTTCGCGGCCTCGAGGTAGCACCGGGAGCCGATGTACGCGGCGACGCCCTCGCGGTCGAGATGCTCCTGCAGCGCTCGCGCCTTCGTATTGGCCAGGCCCTGCACGGTTCGCGTGCCGGGCTGATCGTCCGGGTGCCCCTCCGGCACCGTCAATCCGCGGCTGGCGAGGAACAGGCGGACGCCATCGAGGCGCGGCCGCTCGGCGAGATACGTCGCATAGTCGTTCGACCGGTCGAATGGGACGAAGGGCTCGCCCTGCTCGACGGCCCGGTCGAGCAGGAAGGAGTCGAACGTGTCGGCCCAGGCGGCGACGTGAACGCCGGCGCTGGTCGTCAACACGGTATCGAGGTCGAAGACGCAGGCACGGACGACGTTCGGTAGGCCGAGCAGCTTCCTGGTGGCCGAGGGCTCGTCCAGCCAGTGGAGCAGCGGGCTATCCGTGCGTAGGTCGTCTGCGAGGTGATGAAGCTCCCCGATCGTTTGCCCGCGCTCCTCGACAAGGAGCCTGCGACGCCGGGCCACCGTCGCGGGATCGAGATAGTGCGACGCCGCTGTCAGGCCGGCGTCGGCCGCCTCCAGCGCCATCCAGGATCGCCCGGCAAGCCGCTCGATCTCGGCGGCGTGCCCGGTCGCCTCCGCTTCGTCGCCCGGCGCACCGTCGACCCGCCCCGGTTCCGGACGCTCATCCCCCACGGTCTGCCGCCGACGCGGGAACCACCACCACGGGGCACGCTGCGTGCACGGCCACCTGCTGGCTCACAGACCCGAGGAGCAGCCCGGCGAACCCGCCTCGGCCACGTGAGCCCACGACGAGCAGCTCCGCACGCGTTGCCTCGTCCAGGAGCACACTCGTCGGTGAGCCCTCGCGAAGCGCCAGCTCCAAGTCCAGGCCGGCGTGCTCACGGACAGCGTCGTCGACCTGGCTCTCCGCGGCATCGCGCATGGCGGTTGCGAACCCCTCCGTCTGGATCGCCGGCGCGATCATCGAGCCGGCATACGCAGGCACCGGTACTCGCCAGGCGCAGACGACCCGAAGCTGCGTGCGACGCAGCTCCGCCTCGGTTGCCGCAAACTCGAGCGCCCGTGCAGCCCCGCCCGATCCATCCACTCCAACGACGATCATGACAACCTCCGTCCCTATCTGACGTCCAGCCTCACGGTAGGCGCGCCGTACCGGCCCTGGCATCGGCCAGCCCCGCAGACGCGGTGCGGAGTTCCCGCAGACGACGTGGATGGGTAGTTGTCCACGGCCGCGCTCGCCGTATCCCCGATGCCAGGCACCATGCGCCATGGCGAGGATTGGATCCATGCCGGGGCCTCCGAGACCTGCGTTACGGCCCACGGATGCGACGATCGTCCGTGCCGACCCGGCTCCCGACCCTGAGGAGCCGATCGATCGCCTGCTTCGCGACCTGCGCACGTCTCGCGCAGGACTCAGCGAGCGGGAGGCGCAACGCCGCCTGATCCAGTACGGGCCGAACACGATCGAACGCCGCAGCGGCCGTCGGTGGCCGCGCGAGCTGGCACGCCAGTTCACACACCCACTCGCCCTCCTGCTGTGGGCGGCGGCGATCCTGGCCTGGGCTGCTTCGATCGTGCCGGTGGCGATCGCCATCGTGGTCGTGATCGTCCTCAACGCCGCCTTCGCGTTCGTGCAGGAGACACAGGCGGAACGGGCCGTCGAGGCCCTGGCCGGCTACCTGCCGAGCGATGCGAAGGTCGTGCGCGACGGCCATCTCCATGTCGTCAACGCCGCCGGCCTGGTTCCCGGCGACATCGTCTCGATCGGTGAAGGCGACCGGGTCCCGGCCGACGCCCGCTTGCTGACCGGGTCGCTGGAGGTCGATCTATCGACCCTGACAGGCGAATCGATGCCGGTGATGCGGTCGTCGGCACCGGACACGAGCGGCGTACCGCTGACCCAGGCTCGTGATCTCGTGTTCTCGGGAACGACGAGCACGGAGGGGGAGGCCACGGCGGTGGTCTTCGCCACCGGGATGCACACGGAGATCGGGCGGATCGCCGCGCTCTCCGAGCGGGTGACCAGCGATGAGAGCCCGCTCGATATGCAGGTCAGGCGGGTTGCCATGTTGATCGCGCTGATCGCGGTCCTGATGGGCATCGTGTTCGTCCCGGTGGCCACGATCGGCGCCGGCCTGTCGCTCGGCAACGCGATCGTGTTTGCGATCGGCTTGCTCGTCGGCAACGTGCCGGAGGGTCTGCTCCCGGTGATCACGCTCGCCCTCGCCGTCGGCGCGCGGGAGCTGGCCCGGAACGGTGCGGTCATCAAACGCCTCAGCGCGATCGAGACGCTCGGCTCGACCACCGTGATCTGCACCGACAAGACGGGCACCCTCACCGAGAACCGCATGCGGGTCACGGCAACGTGGACGCCGGACCGCGGGGACACCGCGGGCGCAACGCATGCAGGCGCTGCGCCCGGACCGCCGGTGCGCCTCGCGCGGGCGATGGCCGCCTGCAACAACGCCCGGATCGAGGCCGACGGCGAGAGGATCGGGGACCCGACGGAACTGGCGCTGCTGGACGCGGCCCGGCTCGCCGGAGCCGAGGTCGACCCGGAAGGCCGGGCACGTGGTCGCCGGGCACAGTTCCATTTCGACCCCGGCCTGAAGCTGATGTCGACGATCGACGAGCGCGACGGCGCCCTGTGGGTTGACACAAAGGGCGCCCCCGAAGCCGTCATCCCCCGATGCTCCACCGTCTGCGACCGCAGCGGAACGGTCCGCCCGCTCGACAGCGACGCGCTGAGCGTCATGCAGCAGGTGGTCGACCGCTACGCCGGCGCAGGCCTGCGGGTGCTGGCGGTCGCCGACCGCCGCCTCGCCGCCGGCCAACCGCCTCCTCGGGCCCGGCACGATGCGGAGCGCGACCTGTGCTTGCTTGGGCTGGTCGCCATGTCCGACCCGCCCCGGCCGGAGGTCGGTCCCGCTGTGCGGCAGTGCCAGCGGGCCGGCCTGCGGGTGATCATGGTCACCGGCGACCACGGCCGCACCGCCACGGCGATCGCGCAGGACGTCGGGATCGTGGGCCGCCACCCGACCGTCGTCACCGGTGCCGACATGGCGGCGATGACCGACCCGCACCTGGAACAGCTGCTCGAGCGGAACGGGGACCTGATCTTCGCCCGCAGCGCGCCGGAGGACAAGCTGCGAATCGCAGACACCCTGCGGGCGCAGGGTCAGGTCGTCGCGATGACGGGAGACGGTGTCAACGACGCTCCCGCCCTGCGCCGGGCCGACATCGGCGTGGCGATGGGGCGCTCCGGAACCGATGTCGCCCGAGAAGCATCCACCATGGTGCTGACCGACGACAACTTCGCCACGATCGTCAGGGCGATCGAAGCGGGGCGTCGCGTGTTCGACAACCTGCGGAAGTTCATGCTGTACATCTTCGCCCACACGACCCCGGAGGTAACTCCGTTCGTCGTGTTTGCGCTGGGAGGAGGTGCCATCCCGCTGCCGCTGACGGTGATGCAACTGCTCGCATTCGATGTTGGCACCGAAACGCTGCCCGCGCTGGCGCTCGGGCTGGAACCGGCCGAGCCGGGGTTGATGGATCGCCCGCCTCGGCCCCGCGGGGAAGGGATCATCCGGCGCTCGATGCTCGTGCGAGCCTGGCTGTTCCTGGGCGTGATCTGCGCAGCGCTGGAGATGTTCGGGTTCTTCGTGGTGCTTCGTCGCGGAGGGTGGAGCCCGGGCGCGCCGACCGGAAGCGGCACCCCGCTCCACCACGTCTACCAGCAGGCGACCACAATGACATTCCTCGGCATGGTGGCCGGCCAGATCGGAACCGCGTTCGCCGCTCGCACGGAGCGTGCCTCGCTACGCAGCGTCGGGGTGTTCACCAACCGGATGCTGATATGGGGGATCGCGTTCGAGTTGGTGCTCGCCGCGGCGCTCATCTACGTGCCGGTGTTCCATCACCTGCTTGGCACGGCGAGCCTGCCGCCCCGGGACATCGCGCTGGTGCTGCCGTTCCCGTTCATCGTCTGGGGCGCTGACGAAGTGCGAAAGTGGCTGCTGCGCCGAGGAAGACCGCCCTTGCGGCCGGCCGCCTGACCGCGCTTTAGGACAGTGGTTTCCCGAAGCCCCAACGAGGGCGCTTTCGGACGCCATGGCGGTCGCCCTGGCCGAGACTGGCGGGCATGCACAACCACCGGGACAGCCCACACACCCCAGCCTGGATCGATGCGGAGGCGTGTCGCATCGTGGGCGTGTTCCTCGAAGACGAGTCGCTCGCCTCGGAGCTCGAGAGCTGCGTGCCCGTGACCGCCGCGGAGTTCGAGACGCTGATTGCGGCACGGCGCCGGGAGCTGGTGGCCGAGGGCGCATCGAGCGACGCCATCGCGTACCGCATCTCCGTGATGCGGCACATGCGCGACGCGCTGATCCTGCGGGCGGAGGTGCGGGCACTGCCCACAGTGGGAGACGAGCGCGCTCGTGCACCGGCGCGACCCGCCCGTGGCGACCGGGGGGACTGAGCGGCGACGGCTGTGCCGGCGACACGAACCACCCGACCCAGCGCCTCTCCCAGCAAGGTTGCGGGCCTGCTCCTGACACTCGGGAGCAGCGTCGCGGCCCGGCCGGGCGAAGCGCGCCCGCTGGCCATACACTCGCCGTCCACCGTTCTTCGAGCTTGGGAGGAACCATGCGACGCACACTGATGCTGATCGCGCTCAGCGCGGCGGCCGCCTCGGCGCTGACCGCGGCCGCGGTGGCGATGGGGTCGGGGTCTGGGGGGCTCACGGCCCCGGCCAGGATCCATGTCGTCGAGCACCCCGTCACCGACCAGGTGATCGACATCGGCGCGAAGGGCGACTCGCCGGGCGACCAGCTGCCCTTCAGCAACCCGATCTTCAACTGGAACAACACCCGGAAGGTCGGCGTCGACCAGGGCAACTGCGTGCGCGCCAGCACGGTCAACGGCCGCTGGGAGTGCATGTGGACGACCTTCCTGCCGCGCGGCCAGGTCACCGTCGAGGGCCCCTATCTCGACGCGAAGGCGACCACGCAGCTCGCCATCACGGGCGGGACAGGCGAGTACTCGAACGCGCGCGGCTGGATGACGCTGCATCTGCGCAGCGACGGGAACTTCGACTTCGTCTTCCACTTCCAGCCGTGAGCTGAGCGAAGCCACGAGCCGCCGAGTGGGCGCCGGCCTGGCGCCGGCGCCCACTCCCACGCGGCAGCCGAGACCTAGCCGGTCAGCTCGATGACGTCGCGCGAGACGTTGCCGTTCGCGTCGAGGTTGTGCACCGTCACCTGGCCCTCAGCGCTCTCCAGCGCTCCGGTGCCGCCGGTGACCGCGATGGTGAACACCCTGCCGTTTCCGGAGATCCCGGAGTACGACACCGTGCCGCCCATCAGACGGGCGGTGCCGGTGCACTGCGCCTTGTCGGCGCCGACAACGACGCAGTAGCCGTGGTTCGACCCCACCCGGTGCGTACGGGCGGTGTTCCAGAACGTCGACCTGATGATGAACTCGTCGCCGACGCTGAACCCCTTCTTGCCGAGATCGATGTAGGCGCCGTTCGACGACTTCTCGATCACGGTGATCGTCCGCACGGGGCCGTCCGACCCACCGGAGCTCGACGCCACGGCAAAGGCGCCGCCCCCGACCACGAATGCGACGACCGCTGCCACGCCTGCGGTCGTCAAGAGCCGATGAAGCATGATTCCCCCCAGTTCAGGGTCGCAGGACGCCAGCGACGCTACTCCCCGCGCCAGAACCCGTCAACCGAGGCGGCGACGGCCTGTGTGGTTCACTGCATGCGTGCATGGCGAGCAGCCGCGACGATCCGCCGCGTGCCGCGGGGCCGCGGGGAAGGTCGTCCGGGTCCTGGTGGTTGCGGCCAACCGCTACTTCTTCGACCGCTGCCCACAGCACGCCGCCGGGATCGCCTACAGGGTGCTGTTCTCGAGCGTGCCGCTGGCGGTCGTGCTCGTCTCCGTGTTCGGCGTGATGCTCGGCAACGAGGCGATCAATGATGCCGTGGTCACCGCGATTGTGAATGCGCTGCCCGCGGAGTCGGCGAACCGTGCGGAGGTGGCCGACGCCATCTCGGCGATCACGCCGCCCCCCGGCCTGCTCGGGCTACTGACGCTGGCCGTGTTCATCTGGGGCGCGACCGGCATGATGGCGGCGATCCGCGCCGGGCTCGAGGTCGCCACGCACGCGGTGCACGGGCGGCCGGTCGTGCGTGGCAAGCTGATCGACCTGCTGCTCCTGGTCGGCGCGGCGCTGCTCGTGCTGACCACCGTGGCGCTGACCGCCCTCGACCGGCTCACCCAGCACGCCCTGCGCCGGATCGAGACGGCGACGGGCATCGACACGCCCTTCACCGGCATCCTGCTCCCGCGGATCGCCACCGCCGCGGTGTGGGTCGGCGTCGTGCTCCTGCTCTACCGGCTCGTGCCGACCCGCCGCCTGGGTCGCGGGGATTCGTTCGCCGGCGCGGTGATCACGGCCGTCCTGTTCCTGGGGATCTCGCTTGCGTCGGGGCTCGTCTACCGCAGCACGACGCATCTGAGCATCGTCTACGGCTCGCTCACCGGGGCGTTCGTCTTCCTGTACTCCGTGTACCTCTACGCGTCGGCGCTGCTGTTCGGAGCACAGGTCGCATCGGCGTGGTCGGAGCCCGCCCAGCCGGTCTCCGAACCGTTCGGCGTCCGACTGCGCCGAGCGCTGCGCGGCCTGTTCACGAGCTCCGGCGCAGCGCAGCCCGAGGAGGCCAGCGCGCCGGCGCAGCCCCCTCAGCCGTAAGGCCGGTCAGGCCGTCCCCACCCCGGCGCGCTGACCGCCCCCATAGGCCGAGCCGGCAGGCGTCAATCCGCGGACAGCGGCGGCCCCAGCAGCGACATGTCGTGCTTCTCGAACAGGGCGGCCACCGTCTCCCGGTCGGGCGACCCAGATCAGGGATACTGGCCACCCGCACGCTCGAGATGACACGCCGAACGCGTTTAGGAGCCCTGCCCCGCCCGTTCGGGAGCATCCGCCCGTACCAGCGCAGCTGGCTGTCGCAGGATGTCCTCGCCGGCGTCACCCTGGCCGCGCTGGCCATACCGGAGGTGATGGGCTACACCAAGATCGCCGGCACCCCGGTGATCACAGGGCTGTACACGATCCTGATCCCGGTCGTCGCGTTCGCCGTGCTCGGCTCATCGCGGCACCTCGTGGTCGGCGGCGACTCGGCGACCGCCGCCATCATGTACGCCGGCATTGCCGGGCTCGGTATCGCCGGCGTCGAGCCGGGCTCCGGAAAATGGCTTGCGCTGGCCAGCCTGAGCGCGCTGATCTGCAGTGCCCTGCTTGTGGTGGCCAGGGTGGCGCGGCTCGGCCTGCTCGCCAACTTCATCTCGCGCACCGTCCTGGTCGGCTTCCTTACAGGCGTCGGCATCCAGGTGGCGCTCGGGCAGCTCGACGGAATGCTCGGCACGCCCACGCCGCAGGTCAGCGCCGAGCGGGTCGGCGGCACGCTGATCAAGGCATGGGACACCCTCACGCAGCTCGACCAGGCGTCGGGGGCGACGGTCGCCGTGTCGGCCGCGGTGCTGGCGACGCTGGTGGTGTTCGACCGCTGGGTGAAGGGTGTCCCGGGCGGTCTGGTCGCCGTCGTCGGCGCCATCGTCCTCAGCTGGGCGGCCGACCTCCAGGCACACGGCGTATCGACGCTCGGCCCGGTTCCGAGCGGGCTGCCTCACATCGGCCTGCCACCCGGCGTCGGCTGGAACAGCGCGCAGTCGCTGCTGGCGACCGGCGCCTCGATGTTCCTCGTCATCCTTGCTCAGAGCGCGGCCACCTCCCGCGCGTACGCGGTCAAGTACCGCGAGCAGTTCTCGGAGGACGACGATCTGCTCGGGCTGAGCGCCGCCAACCTCGCGGCCGGCCTCAGCAGCACCTTCGTGGTCAACGGCAGCCCGACCAAGACCGAGATGGTTGACGAGGCGCACGGTCGCACCCAGGTGGCACAGCTGACGATGGCCGTGGTGGTGGCCGTGGTGCTGATCTTCCTGACGCGCCCGCTCCAGTACCTCCCGGACGCCGTGCTGTCGTCGGTCGTCTTCATGATCGGCATCAAGCTGGTCGACCTCCGCACCATGCGGGAGATCTGGCGGCTGCAGCGCGACGAGTTCGTCGTGGCGGCGATCACGGCGGTGACGGTGGTCGTCCTCGGAGTCGAGCAGGGCATCGTGCTCGCGATCGTGCTCTCGCTGGTGCTGCACGTGCGGCGCCACTATGCCCCGCACGACACGTCGTTCGAACCGGAGCACGGGCTGGTGGTCTACCGCTTCGGCGTTGGCCTCTTCTACGCGAACACCGAGCGTCTCGAGGAGGAGATCGTCGCTCTCGTGGACGTTCCCAACCCGCCCGCGTGGCTGGTGCTCCAGGCCGACGCGATGGACGACATCGACTACACCGGTGGCAAGGCGCTGCTCGAGCTGCAGGCACAGCTCCAGGCACGCGGCATCGTGTTCGCGGTGGCAGAGGCGAACGACCACCTCGCACGGGAGCTCGACCGCTTCGGCATCACCGCTCCCCGGTACGCGACCGTGGGCGCCGCGCGAGAGGCGTTCGATCGCCGAACGTGATGCCGTCCGCTCGGGCTACGACGACGGGTCGGAAGCGGGGAACACCTCGAGATCGGTGCTGCCGATGCGGTTCATGCCCGCTCCTTGGTGCCTCGAGGTTGTCGTGCACTCGTCGCACGCCGTCCGTCGGCCCCCGCGACGCTCACCGTTGTGTGGAACAGGCGTAGAATCGCGGCCCCCGTGTTTCCAGGGGATTATGCGCAGCAGGAGGTGATGGCCGAACCGCTCCAGCACGTTCCGCCTCCAGCCCGGTGGGCCGCGCAGCGGCCTGCCACACACCGATCGAGAGGGTGACCATGAGTTCGGTTGAGACCACCACCCAGCTGCAGTTCGAACCGCCGGGGCCAGGGTCCTGGCACATCGACGCCGTCCACTTCCCCCGGCCGGTCACCCGGTACTGGGCCGAGATGCACCCCGAGCCGTTTCGCCGCGGCGTGCTCGAGTTCGCCAGGTACTACGGCATGGTCATCAACGGCCCCGAGCACCGCTACGTCAACGGGTTCGCCTACTCCCGGCTCGCGCCGGCCGACGAGGCGGAGATTCCCGAGCGGCTGCAGCGCGCAGAGCAGGTGTGGCAGGACAAGGTCTGGCGCCAGCAGCTGCGCGAATGGGACGAGCAGTTCAAGCCCGCCTCCGTCGCCAGGCACCGCGAGCTGCAGGCGGTCGATCCCGATGCGCTGTCCGACGCCGAGCTCGCCGACTACGTCGGCCGGTGCGCCGGCCACCACAGCGAGATGATCTACCAGCACATGCGGTTCACCGCGGCGCCGTCCGTTCCGACCGGCGACTTCCTCGTCCACGTCAGCGAGTGGACGGGGCTCGGCGTGTCAGAGCTGCTCGGGCTGATGCGAGGTGCGGCGCCCGTCTCGGCCGGCGCATCGGACGAGCTGCAGCGGCTGCGGTCTGCGGTGGAGCAGGACGAGGAAGCACAGCGAGTGCTCGCCTCCGACGGCGACCCGGCGGAGGTGCTGACGGAGCTGCGCTCGCTGGATGGCGAGGCCGGGGCGGCGGCATCGGCCTACCTCGACCTGGTCGGCTACCGGCTGCTCGACGGCTTCGACATCTCCGGCCGCTACGCCCTGGAGCTGCCCGACGCGCTGCTGCGGGCGATCCGGGTCGCCGTGGACGGGTCCGGGCGCTCGGCGGACGACGTGGAGGGCCGCATCCAGGAGGTTCGGAGCACGGTGCCAGAGGAGCACCGCGCCCAGTTCGACGAGCTGCTGGCGGAAGCGCGGCTGACCTATCGCGTCCGCGACGAGCGCGGGGTGTTCAGCGACATCTGGGCATCGGGGATCATGCGCCGCGCGGTGCTGGGCGCGGGGCGCAGGCTCGCCGCACGCGGGCGGATCCAGGATCCGGAGCACCTGATCGACGCCACCGTCGGAGAGATGACGTCCATGCTGACCGACGGCACCGGCCCGTCGGCGGAGGAGCTGGCCGAGCGGCACGAGCTGCGCACCTCGCTGACGGCGAGGGACGTGCCCCAGCACCTCGGCGACCCGCCGTCTCCGCCTCCCGACCCGTCCGGCCTGCCTCCCGGCGCGCGCCGCGTGATGCAGGCGATGGGCCTGGTCATGGGCGAGATGCACGCTCCCTCCCAGGAGGAGCATGAGGAGAAGCTGCTCCGCGGGCTGGGCGCGAGCCCGGGCTCCTACGAGGGGACGGCGCGGCGTGTTGCCGGGCCGACCGAGTTCGACCGGATCCGGCAGGGCGACGTGCTCGTCACCGAGGCAACCTCCGAGGCGTTCAACATCCTGCTGCCCCTGCTCGGCGCAATCGTCACCGACAGCGGAGGCCGGCTCTCGCACGCGGCGATCGTCGCACGCGAGTACGGGATACCGGGCGTGGTCGGCACGCGCGACGGTACCCAGCTGATCCCCGACGGCGCGCGGGTGCGCGTCGACGGCGATGCAGGTGAGGTGGCGGTGCTCGAGTGACCGGTGTCGTCCGGCTCGACGACGCGCACGACGAGTCGCTGTACGGATCCAAGGCGGTCGGCCTGGGTGACGCCACCCGGGCCGACCTACCGATCCCTCCAGGTGTTGCCATCGCAGGCGACGTGGTCGAGGCCGTTGCGGGCGGCGACGCCGCCGCGATCGAGAAGATCGGCGAGCTGGTGCGGCCGCTGGGCGGGCCGCTCGCGGTGCGCTCGTCCGCGGTCGACGAGGACGGCGCCGATGCGAGCTTCGCCGGCCAGCACCTCACGCTGCTGAACGTGCCCACGGCGGACGATGTCGGCGCCGCCGTGCGCGAGGTGTGGTGGTCTGCCAACTCCGACTCCGCCATCACCTATCGCCAGCGGGTGGGGATGTTCGCACGGCCGAGCGTCGGCGTCGTGGTGCAGGCGCTGCTCGACCCGGAGTCAGCGGGGGTCATGTTCACCCGAAACCCGATCACCGGCGAGGACGAGCGCGTGATCGAGGCGGGCTGGGGCCTGGGTGAGGCGGTCGTGGCCGGGCTGGTGATCCCGGACAGCTACCGGATCTCGTCCTCTGGCGAGGTGCTCGAGCAGACGCCGGGACTGAAGCGGGTAGCCGTACGCACGCGCCCTCAGGGCGGCACCGCAGAGGTGGAGGTGCCGGCGGAGGATGCCGAGCGCCTGTGCCTGGACGAGGCCCAGCTCGAGCAGCTTCATCGCCTAGCCGCCCGTTGCGAGGAGGTGTACGGGCCGGCGCGGGATATCGAGTGGGCCTTCGCGGACGGCCGCCTGTACCTGCTGCAGTGCCGGGCCATCACGCGGGCCGGTGGCGGCGGGGCGACGCAGGCCGACCCGCGCGTCGAGGCGCTGCGCCACACGCGCCTGTTCGGCGACCTGGACGCGTCGGAGCTGGCCTCGATCGCAGAGCTGTTCAAGGAGCGGCGGTTCGCGGCGGGCGAGACCGTGATCAAGGAAGGCTCCGGAGGCGCGGCGTTCTACGTGATCGAGTCCGGCGACGCGATCGTGACGATCGGCGGGGAACAGCGGGGCGAGCTGCGAGCCGGCGACCACTTCGGCGAGGTCGCGCTGCTCGACGAGGGCGCACGGATCGCCACGATCACGGCTGCCAACGACATGGTCTGCTACGGCCTGACGCTGTGGGAGTTCAAGCCGCTGGTCGAGCGAAACGGCGTGATCGGCTGGAAGCTGCTGCAGACGATCGCCCGCGAGTTCCGGGCTGCAGAGCAGGCGCTGGCCGAGGCGCGCGCGGCGCTGCAGTGACGGGCTCGCGCGACTGATCTCCTCGGCGGCGCTGCCGGCGTCTGTTACGTGACCGGTTGCCAGGACGGCTGGAAGCCGGCTGTGATCGGTGTCGCGGGCCCACCGCCGGCGGGAATCCGGTCGATCCTGCCCTGGCTCGGATAGCTCTCGAACGCAATCATGGTCCCATCGGGTGAGTAGACCGGCGCCGCCGCGTTGATGGTCGACACCTGGGCCTGGTTGGCGCCGCTCACGTCCATCGCAAACATGCTGTCGGGATGGATGAGATCCGCCCGGATGAACACGACGCGCGTCCCCGTCGGCGACCAGTCCGGCCAGTAGTCCCCGGTGACGCCGGCCGTCCTGGAGAGGTTCGTTACGGCAGTGCCGTCCGCGTTCATGGCGAACACCTGCGCGCCGCCCTCGGGCGGGCCACCGGGGATCGCCCAGCAACATCGCTGAAACAGGATCTTCGTGCCGTCTGGCGAGACCTTGGGCCGATCATCGGAGAAGCCAGCCGGCGGCGCCTTGACCCGCTGCTTGCCGCTGCCATCAGCATTCATGCGCCAGATCGCGCCGTTGCGGACGAAGACGATTCTCCCATCAGGATAGAACGAGGGTGCCGAGTCATTCGTGTTGCTGCGGCTGAGGTTCGTCTGTCCGCCACCGTTCGCGTTCATCACCCACACCTGCGTCCACTTGCCCCGGCGGCAGCAACGCTGGAAGGCGATCCGGGTGCCGTCAGGCGACCAGCTCGGCCGGGCGTTCCGGCCCGTCGAGGTCAGCTTGGTGAGACCGGTGCCGTCCGCCCGAACCGTGTACACCTGGTTCGCGCGCATGAGTGCGATCCGGCCGTTCGCACCCGGGAAGGCAGCCGACGACGGAGGGGCGGACACGAGCACGAACACCACGACGACGAGGGACGCAAGGCGGTACATCGGAGCTTCCTCCTGCGGAGCGGTTCCAGGTGGTGGGAAGCTATGCGCGCCGTGAGGCAGAGGCATCGGGGAACGCCGACACAGCTGCGCCCGTAGTTTCCCCGGACACGCACGCCGCAGCCGTCGTAACCGGGTCGCCGCATGTGGAAACGCCGCACCCGCGCTGCGCCCCTCTGCGGTCGCACGTGGCGGCGCTGTCGCGCATGCTGTTGCCATGAGCATGCGGTTCGGTGTGGCGTTGCTCCTCCTCGTCGCGACGGCGACGGCGGGTGGGTCGTGCGGCGCCGAGGCGGCATCGACGGGCCCGACGGCCACACGCGCGATCACGCGTCCGACGGCGCCTGCGACAACACCGTCGCGTGCGTTCATACGAGTGACGCTTGCGACGCTCTGGACCGAGCCCGGGATCCTGCGGCCCATCGATCAGCCTTCCGCCACACGCCCGGTGGACATCCCGCGCTGGCTGAGCAGCATGTCGACCGACGACCGCCGGTGGCTGGTCGGCCGCATCGTCACCCAGGCCTCCTACGGCGTCCAGGTCGCGATCCTCGGGCATCAGGGTGCGTGGACGAAGGTGGCGGTTCGCGGCCAGCCAACGCCGCTCAACCGGTACGGCTACCCGGGGTGGCTCCCGACGGTGCAGCTGACCACGAACACCGCGCTCGCCGGCGCGCTGCGCACCCACCCGGTCGCCGTCGTGAGCCGGAAGATCGCCTGGCTGCGCTCGCCCGACACCGACCGGCTCAAGCTCCCTGTCACCTACGCCACTCGACTGGCGGTGGTTGGCACCCGCCCGACGCGCGTCCTGGTCATGAACGCAAGCGGCGGGACTGCCGCAATCGCGAGCAGCGCAGTTCGCGTCTATTCCTCAGCCTCGGCGATCCCTGCACCGACCGGCGCCCGCATCGTGGCGTCGGCCAAGCGCTTCATCGGACTTCCCTATCTCTGGGCCGGGACGTCCGCGTACGGGTTCGATTGCTCCGGCCTCACGTACACCCTGTTCCGGCGGTTCGGCATCGGCATGCCGCGCGACGCTGACCGCCAGGCGCTCCACGGCACACCGGTCGCAGCGTCGGCCCTGCGGCCGGGCGACCTGGTCTTCTTCGCCACGAACGGTGGATCGGGAACCATCCACCATGTCGCGATCTATGCGGGCAACGGTGACATCGTCGAGTCGCCGAACACCGGCGCCGCCGTCCGCGTCGTGGCGCTCGCGCCGCGCATGGGCGAGTTCACGGGCGCGCGGAGGTATCTGTGAGGCTCGTTCACACAGACGAGGCTGAGGGCTGAGACCCGCGGCCGTCATCGCTGATGACGACGTCGATCGTGCCGCCTGACTGACGCAGATACGGTTGCCGGCACCGCAAGGAGCCGATCAGCGAATGCACGGATGCCCGGCCGTCTCACCTGGCTCACGCTTCACCGGAAGTGGAACGGTGGCTGCGCATGTGCCGAGCGTGCGGGTGAGCGATCCCCGACCCCGTGTACGCGTCGCGTGATCAGGCGGCGGACGCGCCGGTCGCGTGGCGCGTCGACAGCCCGCACGCGAGCTACGCCCCATGCCCCCGGTGCCGGAGCCGTTTGGGGTACCAGCCCGTTCGCCAGCCGCGGCCAACACGAGTCGGAGGAAACGCCATGCCGAGCATCGACGTCACCCCAGCGCAGGCGCGGGCGCTCGCCGAGTTGAGTGCCCAGGTCGGGCCGCTCGCCCTGCACCAGATCACCCCGGACGACACGACGGAAGCAACCGGGGACGTCTACGCAACGCCCCATGGCTGGGAAACGGGCTATCGCGTCAGCCTCGTGGGCCGTGTCTCGCCGATCGGGGAGACGCTGCCGGCGCCGGACTGAACCGCCGCGGCGCAGGTGGGCGTTACGCGCCCAGCCAGCCGTTCCGCTCGGCGACCAGCAACAGGCCGAGCAACGCCGCGCACATGCCCCCCATGACGAGTACCGCACGTCCGGGATGCCGGCCGGCGATCGACCAGGCGGCCACGGAGCCGGCGAGGTAGCCGAGGAACGCCGACCGCCCCAGCAGCTCGTGCCCGCTCGTGAACTCGATGGCCAGCATCCACGCGCTCGACAGCAACTGTCCGACCACCAGCAGGACTACGGCGACGCCGCGCCCCACTCGGCGAGTGATCGTCACCTCCGCCGGAACGACGACGGGATCGATGTCGAAGGCGTGACCAGGCTTCTGCGGCACCGGCATGCCGTGCACGGTACGCCGGGCCCGACCAGGCCGGCATCGGTGAACCGACCACTCGTTGCATCGGAGAATTGCGCATTCAGCAGCACGTCGCCAGGCCGGGGCCGGGCACCGGCCGTTTCCGGTGCCCGGCGCCGCCCGGGTCAGCTGATACGAAGCACCACCCGGGCCGGAACGTCACCCGCCTCGACCTCGGCGATGGCCTCGTTGACCTCGGCCAGCGGGCGCTCCTCGCGGATCACCCGCGTCTTGCCGGCGACATGCAGCTCGAACACCTCGCGGAGATCGAGCCGTGTACCGACGATCGAGCCGACCACCGTGATGCCCTGCAGCACGGTCTCGAAGATCGGCAGCCGGATGTGGTTGTCGGCCGGCAGGCCGACGAACACCAGCGTCCCGCCGCGTCGCAGCGATCCGTATGCCTGCTCGAAGGCCTTCGGCGAGACGGCGGTCGCGATCGCCTGATCGACGCCGCCGAGCTTCTGGATGGCGGCGATCGGATCATCCGTCGCCGCGTTGACCGTCCACTCCGCGCCCAGCTCGCGGGCGAGCTCGAGCTTTTCCTCGTGCAGGTCGACGGCAACCACCCGCCCGCCGGCGATGCAGGCGTACTGGATGGCCAGGTGGCCGAGCCCGCCGACGCCGAACACGGCGACCAGATCGGACGGCCGCGTACCGGCCACCTTCACCGCCTTGTACGTGGTCACGCCGGCACACGTCAGCGGCGACGCGTCGGCCGCATCGATCCCGTCGGGCACCTTGACGACGTAGCGGCCGTACGCACGCGCGTACTCGGCGAAGCCGCCGTCCATCGAGTAGCCCATGTTCTTCTGATGCGGGCAGAGCGTCTCCCAGCCGGAGACGCAGTAGTCGCACGTGCCGCACGCGTACCCGAGCCACGGCAACGCAACCCGGTCGCCGAGCGCGACCTCGGTCACACCGTCTCCCAGCGCCGTGACGATGCCGACCCCCTCGTGGCCGGGTGTGAACGGCGGCGAGGGTTTCACCGGCCAGTCGCCGTGGGCGGCGTGGATGTCGGTGTGGCAGAGGCCGCAGGTCTCGATGCGCACGACGATCTCGCCGTGGCCGGGCTCCGGCACGGGCTTCTCGTCCATCGCAAGCGGGGTGACGAAGTTGTGCACGACCGCGGCCCGCATGGTGCGGGCACCGGTCTCGGGCGTCTGTGCCTCTCGTTCGATGACGGACATCGCGTCCTCCTTCGATCGGAATTGGGACAGCCTCAGCGTCGTCTTGGCGCGCCGGCGCCGCATCGCGCACCTCCACACGCCGGGCGCGGGGAACTACGCGCCGCGCAGCCTGCTGAGCAAGGATCCGGGCGTGGTGCTCGAGGACCTGACCGTGCCGATCGTGCTGGCGCCGCTCGCCGGCGGCCCGTCGACGCCGGCTCTGGCGGCCGCCGTCTCCAATGCCGGGGGCTTCGGGTTCCTGGCAGCCGGCTACCTCACGCCGGAGGGGCTCGAGCGCCAGCTCGACGAGCTGCGCTCCAGCACGCCGCGGCAATTTGGAGTGAACCTGTTCGCGCCGCCGGCGCTGCCGGCCGACCCTGCCACGTATGCGCCGTACGTCGACGAGCTTCACCGCTGGGCGGCCGAACGGGGGCTTCCGTTGGGCGAGCCGCTCTTCGGCGACGACGACTTCGCAGCGAAGCTGGAGCTGCTCAGGGATGCGCCGCCCGCGGTCGTGTCGTTCACCTTCGGCATGCCCGCGCCGCAGGTGGTGCAGCGGGCGCACGCCGCAGGCTCGGAGGTCTGGGTGACCGTGACGTCCGCCGAGGAGGCCCGTGTGGCGGCGGCCGGCGGTGCGGATGCGCTTGTCGTCCAGGGGCTCGAGGCAGGCGGGCACCGGGGCTCGTTCGACGATGCCGACCCGGCCACCGGCCATGCACTGCTCGAGCTGCTGGCGCCGGCCGGGGAGACGGGCGTGCCGCTGGTGGCTGCGGGCGGGATCATGGCCGGTGGTGACATCGCGGCCGTGATCGCCGCCGGCGCGCGCGCGGCCCAGCTCGGCACCGCGTTCCTGCTCTGCCCGGAGGCCGGGACATCGGAGCCGCATCGAGCAGCACTGCGCGACGGATCGGCACCCACCCGGTTCACGCGCGCCTTCACCGGTCGCGCGGCGCGCGGGATCGTCAACGCCTTCATGGAGGCCCACGACGCCAACGCGGTGTCGGCGTACCCGGAGATCCACCACGTCACCCAACCACTCCGTCAGGCCGCACGCGCCGCCGGCGACGGCTCGATGATCAACCTGTGGGCAGGCGACGCGTACGGCCGGATCCGGGAGCTTCCGGCCGGGGAGCTGGTCGCACTGCTGGCAGCCGAGGCGGGGACGGCGTGAGCCTGGCACCGACGTAGACTCTGCCCGTGGCGAGCGCAGACCAGCAGCGCGTCCACGACGCGGTCATCGTCGGCGGCGGGATCGCCGGGCTCGCGGCGGCCTGGGATCTGCGCAACCGCGACATCCTCGTGCTCGAGGCGACCGACCGCCTCGGGGGCCGCATCCGCTCCGAGGGGCGCGGCGACTACTGGCTGAACCTCGGCGCCCATGTGTTCAGCGGGCCCGGCTCGGCCACCGGGCGCCTGGTCGCAGACGTCGGCGTCGAGTCGGTGCCAGTGCCCGGCACCCTGGCGGCGATCGAGCTGAACGGTCGCATCGTCTCCGGGGGCCGGCCGGAGCTGTATCCGTTCCGGCTGCCGCTCGCCCCCGCGGAGCGCCTCGCGCTGACGAGGCAGGGCGCGCGCCTGCGCCTCGCCGTCGCGCGTTACCAGCGCGCCTCGGAGCCGCGGCCAGGCGAGACAGCCGCCGAGACGCGCCGGCGCGTGCTCGCATTCGAGAACGACCGCACGTTCGCCGAGTGGCTGGGGCCCATGCCGGGCGACGCCGATGCGCTGTTCCGGGCCACCGTCACGCGCTCGACCGCCGAGCCGGAGGAGATCTCCGCCGGCCAGGGCATCGGCTACTTCGCCCTCGTCTGGTCGAAGGGCGGCGGCCTGTCGCGCAACATCATCGGCGGCGCGGGCCGGCTGATCGACGGCATCGCCGCGGAGCTCGGAGATGCGGTGGCCACCTCCGCCGAGGTGACCGGTGTTGTCGAACGTGACGACGACGTGGAGGTCTCCTATAGGCGGGACGGGAGCGACCATGTGGCGACCGCGCGGCATGTCGTGATGGCGACGAAGGCGTTCGACACGGCGCGACTCGCCCCCGGCCTTCCCCACGACACCCGCAGCGCGCTGTCATCGATCCCCTACGGCCCCACGGTCGTGATGGCCGTCCTCACCGGGGAGACCGGGCCGATGCCCTGGGACGGCATCTACGCGCTGGCGACGCCCAAGCGCTCGTTCACGATGCTCTTCAACATGGGCAACGCCGTCCACTCCGAGCCCGGCCATGCCCGGCGCGGCGGCAGCTTCATGATGTACCGGTCTGCCCATGCCGCGCTCGAGCTGTTCGAGCTGCCCGATGACCGGATCGAGCAGCTGTTCCTCGACGACCTGGCCGCGGTCTTCCCACAGACGCAGGGCCTCGTCCGCGAGACGCAGCTGCTGAAGCTGCCCCAGATGCTGCCCTATCCCGCCCCCGGGCGCGCCGCGCTGCAGCCCGCCCTCGACCGCCCGCTGGGTCGCATCCATCTGGCCGGCGACTACCTCGGCGGGGTCTACTCCGACACCTCGATCGCGAGCGGCCAGGAGGCGGCGCTCGCCATCCGCCGCGCGACCCCGGCGAATAGCTAACGCCTCAGCTCAGCCACCACCAGCACCTTCCTCACCCGGCCGGAGGACAGCCAGCGCACCCAGATCCGATGGCCGGCGATGAGCGCGCCGGCCGCCTCCGTGCCGGCGGCCGCCTCCCCTTCGTAGGCGCGAACCAGCGCCGCGGCGGTGTCCCGGTGCTGCTCCGTCACGTCGCGCTCCCAGCGCACCTCCAGGCCGGCCCGCCGCAGCTCGGCCCGCATCGTCTCCAGCGGCATCGGCCAGACCGTGTCGGACCCCGGCATGCGCGCCTGCTCGGCATCCGTCAGCGGCGCACCCGCCTCGAGGGAGAAGGCGAACCGGCCGCCGGACTCGAGCGCACGCGAGACGGCATCCACCAGCGGCCGTTTGTCGGCGAACGCCAGCATCGTCTCCAGCAGGAGCACGACATCGAACGTGCCCTGCGGCAGCGGCGGCACGCGTGCCACCCGGAACTCGCACGGGAGGTCACCGGCCCGCTCGCGGGCGATGCGGACTGCGGAGGCGCTGGCGTCGACGCCGAGGTAGCTGCAGCCGGCCGCGCCGGTGATCAGACGGCCCGGCCCTCCGGTGCCGCAGCAGAGGTCGAGCACGCGGGTGCCCCGCCCGATCCCTGCTCGCCCCGCGAGCATCCGGATCTCGGATGCTGGCATGAAGCTCTCCTGCCCGACGAACTCGCCGGGCGGGTGGGCGGCGGCACGGGCTCGCTCGAGTGCCCGCGCGTGCAGCGAGCCGTCGTCGTGCGTCATCGCCGCCCCTGGAAACCGATCGGCCGCACGGGCAGTACCTTCTCAGGGATGGCCGAGACGAGGCGACCGGTGGCACCCCTGCTCCAGGCAGCAGCCGGCCTGCTCCTGCTGCTCGCCGCCCTGGCGGCCACGGTGGGCATGTCCGCCGTGGGCTGGGCCACCGGGGCCGTGTGCGGAGCGGCCGTCATCGGCGGCGTCGGCCTCGCGCTGCAGCGGCATCCCGGCCAGCGCCTTGGCCCGGCCGGATGGTGCACGCTGGCCCGCGGGCTGACGGCGGCCGGCCTGGCCGCGCTCACGGCCGAGTCGATCGGCGGCCGCTCGCTCGATCTGCAGGTGGCCGCGCTGGCCGCGGTCGCTCTCGGCCTCGACTTCGCCGACGGCCGGATCGCACGGAGGACCGGCACCGTGACACGTCTTGGCGCGCGCCTCGACGGCGAGGTGGACGCGTTCGTGATCCTCATACTCTCCATCTACGTCGCACGATCGTACGGCGGATGGGTGCTCGCGATCGGTGCCGCCCGCTACCTGTTCCTCGCCGCGGGCGCGGTGCTGCCGTGGATGCGCGGCGAGCTTCCGCGCCGGGACTGGCGCAAGGTCGTCGCCGCAACGCAGGGCGTGGTCCTGACCGTGGCTGCGGCAGGAGTGCTGCCGCGTGCCGTCACCG